>Ga0111156_1067_pt1 | contig 14089 bp, 14 predicted proteins | sample DeeMarSeWOR28_12_FD_80250 | JGI IMG/M metagenome (GOLD analysis project Ga0111156, IMG submission 80250) | Gemmatimonas sp. SG8_23
CGGCGGCGTCCCGGGCGTGATGAAGGCCCTTCTGGAGGAGGGGCTTCTCGACGGGGAGTGCGTGACCGTGACGGGCCGCACCCTGGCCGAGAACCTTGCCGGGGTCGAGGCGCTGGCTCCCGGGCAGGAGGTCGTCCGGCCGCTCGACGACCCGATCAAGCCCACCGGGCACCTGCGGATCCTGCGCGGCTCGCTCGCGCCGGATGGTGCGGTGGCGAAGATCACCGGGAAGGAGGGGGTACGCTTCTCCGGCCCTGCCCGCGTCTTCGATCGAGAGGAGTCGGCACTCGCAGCGCTCGAGCGGGGCGACGTGAAGAAGGGAGACGTCGTCGTGATCCGGTACGAGGGTCCCAGGGGCGGACCGGGCATGCCCGAGATGCTCACCATCACGGCCGCCATCATGGGCGCCGGGCTCGGCGCGGACGTGGCGCTCGTGACCGACGGACGTTTTTCCGGCGGGAGCCACGGCTTCGTGATCGGGCACGTGACGCCCGAAGCGCAGGAGGGCGGGCCGCTGGCCCTGGTGGCGGACGGTGATCCGATCACCATCGATGCGGAGTCCAATCGGATCGAGTGGGGGGTGGACCAGGACGAGCGCCTCCGCCGGGCGGAGACGTGGCAACAGCCGCCGCTTCCGGTCGAGCGCGGCGTCCTCCTGCGCTACGTTCGCTCCGTGTCCCCGGCCTCGACGGGATGCGTGACGGATGGCTGAGCGGCTGAAGGTCGTGGTGGTGGGTGCCGGTGGGCTGGGCTCCTACATCGGTGCCGTCCTGGACCAGGCAGGACACGACGTCACCCTCGTCACGCGGGGACAGCACCGTGAGGCGATCGAGGCGAACGGTCTCGAGGTGCGAAGCCACGCCGGCGACTTCGTGGCGCGCCCGCGCTGCGTCGGCTCCGGGCTGGAGCTGGATGCCGCCGACCTGACCTTCCTCGTGACGAAGACGTTCTCCCTGGACGAGGTCTCCCACCAGCTACGGCACCTGGCCGAGCGCGGGTCGGTGGTCGTGTCGCTCCTCAACGGGGTGAGCGCCCTGGAACGGCTCGAAGCCGCAGGCGTGCCCCGAGAGCGCCTGACGGACGGCGTCGCCTACATGACGTCGTTCCGCGTGGCGCCCGGTGTCGTGGAGCGAAAGGCCGCGCACCAGCGGATCGTGGTGGGCGCGCACGCAGACCTCGTCCGGGAGGCGTTCGTCGACACGATCGTCGACGTCGAGGAGCGTGACCCGATTGCCGTGGAGCTGTGGGAGAAGATGGCGGTGGTCTGTGTGCTTTCCGTGCTCTGTGCGCTGGGCGAGCGGAACATGGGTTCGGTCCGCGGGCATCCCCTCGGTGCCGACTTGCAGCGGCTGGCGATCGCGGAGGTGTTCGACGTGGCCCGCACCGCGGGAGTTCCGGTGCCGACCGACGCGGAGTCGAGGATCGACGAGACGCTGGATCGCTTCCCCGACGACTTCTTTCCGAGCGTGATTCACGATCTGAAGCAGGGCCGACCGACCGAGATGGCCGATCTGGGAGGCGAGATCGGCCGCCTGGGCCGTCGGCACGGCGTGGCGACGCCGCTCCACGACGCGGGAACGCTCATCGTGCAGCTCGCGGAGCGGGCGGGTTGATCGCAGGCCCGCCCTCGGAGACTGCCTGAAGCGCAGGAGGCTCGTCAGCCTTCGGGCGGCGACTCGGCGAACTCGGCACGTCTCGCCGACGCGTCCCATCCCTCGTCGCGTTCGAGGTCGTGGTCTTCGAGGTCCGCCGCCAGAAGCGCGTGCAGCGACTCGATGCGTTCGCGTGCCGCCGAGATGTACGTCTCGTGGCCCTCGCCGTGAACCCCCGCCAGGTACTGGAGTGACTCGACGTCGTGTCGGAGGAACTTCTGGGTGGCTCGCTCCGCATGATAGGCGCGGAATCCGAGGTCGCGCATGACGTCGCTGCCCATCCGCAGTGACGCGTCCAGCGCCTCGCGATAGACGTGGTCCACGCCGGCGGCGTATAGCGCGTAGGAGTCGGTCCACTCGAAGGACCGCGCGTAGATCTTCAGGTGCGGCCAGCGTTCACGCGCCTTCTTCACGATCCTGAGCGAGGTGTCCACGTTGTCCAGAGCGAGCACCAGCAGCTTCGCCTGCTCCGCACCCGCGATCTCGAGAAGCTCGGTGCGCGTGGCGTCGCCGTAGAAGACCTGCAGCCCCATCTGCCGGAGCAGCTCGACCTGCTCCGAGTCGTGGTCCAGGACCGTCGTTCCGATGCCCTGGGACTTCAGCAGGCGGCCGATCGTCGAGCCGAAGCTTCCGAAGCCCGCGATGATCACCGGATTGCCCCCCTCCTCGATCGTGTCGGGCTCGCGGTCATCCACGCGCTTGGTGCCGAAGCGGGGCTGCAGCACGCGCTCGTTGAACACGAGCGTGTCGAGAACCCCCTCCTGACGCGCGAAGGAGAGGAGGACGAAGGAGAACTCGCCGACCTGTGGCAGTGCGAAGGCGAAGAGGAGCGCCTGGTCCAGGGGGAGTCGGAAGAGACGGGAGAGACCCAGCAGGACGGCCAGCTTGAGCACGATCATCGAGAACGTCAGGCCGACGATGAGCGTCGGCGCGGACCCGATCAGCCCGAAGTCGATCGAGGCGCCCACGGAGATGAAGAAGAGTCCGAGCAGGAGTCCCTTGAAGGGGTCGATGTCCGCCTCGAGCTCGTGCCGGTATTCGCTGTTGGCGAGCACGACGCCCGCCAGGAAGGTGCCGAGCGCGGGGCTGAGCCCGACCTGCTGCATCAGGAGCGCGATGCCGATGACCAGCAGGAGCGCCGCTGCGGTGAAGATCTCGCGCATCCGGACCCGGGCGATGCCCCGCAGGACGGGTCGGAGTGCGTGGCGGCCCACCACCACGATGCCGACCACGGCCGCGAGCACGGCGAGCGCCCGCGCCCACCCCGGCAGCGTCGAGATGAAGGTCTCCTCGGGATGACGGCCATGTCCTGGAAGAGGAGAACGGAGAAGGCGCTCTGCCCGCCGGTCGTCTGCAGCAGCCCCTTCTCGGCCAGCGTCTGGAGCACGATCGCGGTGGACGAGAGCGCGACCACCATCCCGATCGCGATCGCAGGCTTCCACGCGATCCCCAGCCCGAGACAGATCCCGGTGACCAGCACGGTGGTGATCGCGACCTGGAGCCCGCCCAGTCCCAGGATCGGCGCGCGCAGCTTCCAGAGCAGCGCGGGCTGGAGCTCGAGCCCGATAACGAAGAGCATCATGACCACGCCGAATTCGGCGAAGTGCATCACGTCCTCGCCCTCGGCCCCCACGAAGCCGAGCACGAACGGTCCGATCACGATGCCGGCCAACAGATAGCCGAGTACGGAGCCGAGCCCGATACGCTTGGCGAGCGGCACCGCGATGACGGCGGCCGCGAGGTAGACGAAGGCCTGCGTGAAAAAGGTCTCGGTGCTCATGCGCCGGCTCCGACGAGTCGGTCGACGAACCCGTTGATGGTGATCGCGTCGGCGAGGCGCGCACGCTCGGCCTCGTCCGGTTCTCCGGCCATCAGCGCCTCGACGAGCGCGCGGTAGCGGCGGGCCTGCTCCGCGATGCCCGCGGCGTCCAGCCGGTGGGTGCCGAAGACGACGAAGGGGGGAAGGAACCGCATGCCGCAGAGCTGAGCGGTCTGCTCGACCGGCGCGAGCAGCTGCCGCACGGTGAAACGGTTGTACCCCACCGAGCAGTAGGCCTGCTCGCCGCCCCCGGCGCTGATGATCGAGATGAAGTCCTTCCCGACCAGCTGTGTGCCCGTCGAGCCGTAGGCCCACCCGTGCTCGAGCACGAGGTCCTGCCACTGCTTCAGGATCGGCGGGGTGCTGTACCAGTAGAACGGGTGCTGGAAGGCGATCACGTCGTGCTCCAGCAGAAGGGCCTGCTCGCGCTCCACGTCGATGTCGAGTCGCGGGTACGCCTCGTAGAGGTCGTGCAGCGTGATGTCGGGGTGGTCGGGAACGGACTGCAGGAGCGCCCGATGCACCCGGGAGCGTTCCAGCGAGGGGTGGGCGAAAAGGATCAGGACGCGGGCCATCGTGGGACTCCCCGATCTGAGAGGGCATGCGGTCGGCCGGCCGGACTCGTGATTGGCACCCTCGGTCGCGCCTTCGGTTCCGCCGGGTGTGCTCCTTCAACGGGCCGCGCCGTTGGCCGATATTTGGTCGTCAACACACCATCGTCGACAGAGAGGCTCTCCTCGATGCGCACAGGAGGCGCTCGACCGGGCACAGTCCGCTCCCGCGGTCCGGCAACCCTCGCTCTTCTCGCCCTCGTCCTCGGCGCTCCGTCCACGTCGTCCGCCCAGTGGATCGTGGGGGCGCAGGGAGGACTTTCCGCGTTCACGGTAGCCGGGCGGGCGCCGGAGAGCGCCTCGTACGGACGTCAGGTTCGACTCCAGGCGTCGGGTGTGCTCGGGTACCGGATCGGCTCGTCGGTCGTGCTACGGTTGGAGCCCGGCCTGACCCAGAGGGGCGCGGGTGTGGCCTACGACGTGGAGGGCATCGAGGACCCGGTGGACTCGCTCTCCCTGAAGCTCGACTACCTCACGCTTCCCGTGGTGGTGCAGGTGTTCACCCCCGGTGGAAGAGGTTTCGTCACGGCCGGCGTCGAGCTCGGCACCCTCTCCGCCGCGACGGTGACCACCGTGAACGGCAACGAAGAACGGGACGTCAAGGACCGGCTCAACGGAGAGGATCTGACCTGGATCTTCGGTGCAGGAGGCTTGGTGCGGCGGAGCCGACCACAGGTTTCGCTCGAGTTCCGCTACGCCCAGAGCCTCAGGAAGGCGTTCGAGGGTGAGCCGGGCTCGTCTGGTCTTCCCGGAGCGTTGCGTTCCCGTGGACTCTCGCTGGTGGCTGGAGTTTCCTGGAGCCTCGGAGGCGACCGATGAGCAGAACGAGTCGACGCACCCGTGCGGCGTTCGGGATGGGGACCGTGGGGGTGCTTCTGGCAGCGGTCGCAGCTGCGCCCGTGCATGCCCAGGATCAGGGAAGGCGCCCTGTCCTCGGAGGGCACCGATTCGTGTGGAATCCTCTCACCGAGACGCCCTTCGCACAGACGCACGTTCGGAACCTGACGGGAGGGGGGAAGTTCACGGGCGTCGAGTTCGTGCCCGAGATCGACCTCGGTGACGGTCGCGTGCTCGCGCCGATTCGCGGCGACCTGCTCTTCGCGGAGCTCGAGTTCGAGTACATGCATCGTGTGCAGCCGTGGCTCGGCGTGTGGGCGCGTCTGGGGGGGATCGCACGGGTCGGCACGGACACGGGCGCGCTCCTGGCCCAGGGGGTCACGGCGATCTTCGGCTACGACATCGGATGGCTCTTCCGACTCTACCACAACGACCGCTTCATCCTGTCCGGCATCGCCGCCCTATCCGATGACGGCGTGACCGACGTGAACCTCCTGCGCTGGGTGCGTGGCGTGATCGCCGAAACGGGGGATCCACTCGTGTCGGCCGGTCCGAGGCTACGCGGCAGGACCGGCCTGCGTGCCGGCTGGGGTATCAACGAGAGCTGGGGCATGCAGTTCAAGTCCGAGCTCGGATACGGCGAGTCGACGGTTCTGGGCTCGGACCTGGAGTGGCTGTGGGATCACGCCGTTTCCCTTAGCTACGACCTGTACCCCGCGAAGGACATCCCGCTGGGGTTCACGCTGTCCGGCGCGTCCCGGAGCTCGCCGCGGGAAGGGGGGAGGCCGGGTGTGCGGTCCAGAGACTTCGCGCTCCGCACGGCCTTCACCGCCAGCGGCAGCTATCTCATCGCACTCGACACGAGCTGGAACGGTCTCGATCTGGCCGACGGGGACTCCGTCGGCCTCGTACGTGCCGGGCTGGCGCTGCAGCTCTTCTTCTGACGGCGGGGGCGCTCGGAGCGTCGCGCTCCCGTTGCACCGCCCGATGTTTCGGGATATGTTCGGTATTGGTCGCGGAGAGGCGCTCTTCGTGCGGTGGTGTGAACAACCTGTGTGGAGGTGGACGATGGACGGATCGATGTTCCTGCCCGAGTTCGATCACGAGTTCGCGGAGACGAGACGAGCCCTCGAGCGTGTGCCCGAGGACAAGTTCGACTGGAAGCCGCACGAGAAGTCCTTCTCGCTTCACGACCTCGCCGCACACCTGGCAGAGGTGCCGAACTGGACGGGCGTGACGATCAACATGGACGTCTTCGACCTCGACGAGCCGTACGAGCGGGTCGTGCCCGAGACGAAGGACGAGATCCTCGCGCACTTCGACAAGGGTGTGGCCGAGGCCCGCACGATCCTCGAGGGCACGTCCGGCGACACCCTCATGCAGACGTGGACGATGAAGCAGAACGGCGAGGTGGCGCTCTCCATGCCGAAGGCCGCCGTACTGCGGAGCTTCATCCTCAACCACAACGTGCACCACCGTGCACAGCTCGGCCTGTACCTCCGCATGCTCGACGTGCCCGTGCCCGGGCATTACGGGCCGTCGGCGGACGAGACGATGTAGCTCCGAATCGCTGCAGCGCGATGGTCGAGCGGGCCGGCCGGGTCACCCCCTGCCGGCCCGCTTCGTCGTCTACTCAGGCGACCGCCCGGCGCGCTCAGTTCCGGTCGAGGCCGGCCCCGCGCGTGAAGGGGAGCTTGAACTGATGGGCCACGTCCTCGTCCCGGTCCGGGTCGGCGACGTCGACGCCGTACACGACCTCGCGGGGATCCCCGTACACGAACGTCCCGAACAGGCGGTCCCAGATCGAGAGGATGCCCCCGTAGTTCGTGTCGGTCCACGGGCGCTCGAAGTGATGGTGGAACTTGTGCATGTTCGGGGTGACGAAGACCCAGCTGAGCGCGGCGTCCAGCCGCTCGGGCGGCGAGATGTTGGCGTGGGTGAGGAAGGTGAAGAAGATGGTCGTGATCCGGTACACGACGTAGAAGGCGAGCGGCGCCCCGGTGAGGAGGAGCGCGCCGAGCGCGATCGTCTCCCTGACGGCGAAGTCTCCGGGATGCAGCCGCGTGCCGGTGGTGGCGTCCACCTTGGTATCGCTGTGGTGCACGACGTGGAAGCGCCACAGGAACTTCACCTGGTGCAGAAGCCAGTGCGCCGCATACTGCGCCGTGAGATCCAGCACGACGACCGCGATCAGGAGCTCGGCCAGGACCGGGAGCTCGAAGAGGTTCAGGAGACCGAAGCCGGCGGCGGCCGTCCACGCCGCGGCACCGACGGAGAGCGCGCTGAACGCGGCATTGATCGCGAGCGTGGTGGCGAGGAAGGCGAAGTTCGCACCGGCGTGGCGCCACTTCCGGTAGCGGAGCTGGACCAGGGGCAGGCTGCCCTCGAGGATCCAGCTCAGCCCGAGGCAGATCATGACCCATAGCAGCTTCTGCCACGTGGGCATCTGCTCGAAGAAGAGGAGGAAGCTGTCCATCGTGTGGTTGTCCGTGAGCGTTCGGCCGGCCTGGCCGGGGGATCAGAAGACGTTCGCCTCCACGGCGATGTCTTCGCCGAATCGGGTATGCCGGAAGTGGTCGACGTCGACCGTAGAGGTCCTACCATCGGCGACGAGCTCGGCGACCGCCACCCCGGTCGCGGGGGCGTGCATGATGCCGTGCCCCGAGAAGCCGCACGCGTCGATCCACCCTTCCGCGTCGGGATGCGGTCCGATGATCGGGCTGTTGTCCGGGCTGACGCCGTAGTAGCCCCACCAGCTGCCGCGCAGGTCGATACCCATCTCCTCCCACCACGGATATCGAGCCACGCCGGTCAGCAGCACATGCTCGAGCCACTCCTCGTCGATACCCTCGGTGAACCCGAACGCCTGCTCGAGATTGTCGAGGCCGAAAAGGATGCGGTCTCCCTCACTGCGAAGGTAGACACCGGTGGCGAGGTCGATCGTGAGGGGGTAGGTGCGGTCGTCGTCATGCGGTGCGCTCAGGAAGATCTGAATGCGCTTGGGCCCGACGGGCACGTCCAGGCCGGCCAGTCGACCGATCCCGCCGGCCCATGCGCCGGAGGCGTTCACGACGTGCCCGCACGACCAGCGCTCGTGGCCGGCGTGCACGGTCCAGACGCTTCCGGTCCGTTCGATGTGGCGCACCTCCGCGCCCATGCGGAATTCGGCACCCGACGCTCGCGCCATGTCGACCCAGGCCAGGCACGCCATGTGCGGATCGATCACTCCGTCCCAGGGCCCGAATGTCGCGCCGGCGAGCCCGTCCGAGTCGAAGGGGACGTAGCGCCGGGCCTCGTCGGGCGTGAGGACCTCGACGGGCGCTCCGAGGCGGTGCTGGAGCGCCACGGATTCCAGGTGTCGATCCCAGCGGGCTTCCGGCACCAGAAGCAGATAGCCGATGGCGCGGTAGCCGATGTCCCTCCCGTACCGTTCCTCGAACTCGCGGTACGTCGGAAGCGAGTAGAGAGAAAGGCGAATGTTCGCCTCCGTGGTGAACTGGACCCGGACGCCGGCGGCGCTCTTTCCCGTGGAGCCCATGGCCGGGCCACCTTCCTTCTCGAGCACGACCACGTCCAGGCCCCGGTCTGCGAGGTGGTACGCGCAGGAGGCCCCGTTGATACCGGATCCGATGACGACGACGTCGGAAGAGTGACGCGGCACGTGCGAGGAGGGCGGGGGACGAGGGGCGGCTCGAGCCCGAGCCGTCGATGCCCGCACGTTACGCAACGCGGAGGCCACTGTCGACGTATGGATGCCCGTCGGATGCGAGATTGACCCGAACGGGTCGGTGATGGCATCGTGGCGTCGACGATACGGCGGAGGCTCGATGATGAACGCACGACACGTTCGGTCGGCAGGCGGGCTCGGCACCAGCCGCTGGCGGCTTCTGATGCTGGTCGTGTTCCTCCTGGCCGGCGCTCCGAGCGTCGCTCGGGCTCAGGTGACGGCTGCCGATTCCGCCGCCGTGCTGCTTCGGACCGCCGAGGAGTTCGAGCGGGAAGGGGAGACCGAGGTCGCCGCGGCGCTGTACACCTTCATCCTCGAGCACTTCGGCGCGACGCCGGCAGCGGCGGAAGCGCGCGCGCGGCTCTTCGAGCCCGGCGATCGTTTCGATCCGGTGAGCAGGCTCGAGCTGCCCGTGTTCGGGACCCTCTTCGGAGCATGGCTCGGCGTCGCGGTCCCCGCGGCCTTCGGTGCCGAGAGCAGCGAGGCGTTCGGCGCCGGCTTTCTCGTGGGTGCGCCCCTGGGGCTCTTCTCGGCGCGGGCTGCTCAGCGAGCCCGGCAGTACAGCGAGGGGCAGGCTCGGGCCATCAGCTGGGGAGGCGTGTACGGGACTTGGCAGGGGTTCGGCTGGGCCGAGGTCTTCGACTTGACGACCGACGAGATCTGCGACGGAAGCGGCTGCTACGATTCCGGCGACAACGAACAGGCGATCTTCGGCTCGATGGTCCTCGGCGGACTCGCCGGGGTCACGACCGGGGCGCTCATCGCGAGGAACCCGGTACGGTCGGGGGTCTCGAGCGCGGCGCAGGGAGGCTCGATCTGGGGAACCCTCTACGGGGCGGCGATCGCCAGCTTCTTCGATCCCGAGGGCGACACGGGACTCGCGGCTGCGCTCCTGGCCGGAACCGCGGGCCTGCTGGCCGGGGTCGGGCTGGCGAGGAAGTACGACCTCACTCGCCCCCGCGTTCGATGGATCAATCTGGGTGCCCTCGCGGGCGGCCTGGTCGGCCTCGGCGTGGACCTCCTTGTGCAGCCCGACGACGACAACGTGGCCATTGCGATCCCGCTCGTGGCCAGCATCGGAGGGCTCGGCATCGCGGCCAGCGCGACGCGTGATCTCCGGCCCAACGCGATCGAGGGGGAGGGAGCGCAGGACGACACGGGTGCCCTCTTCGGTTACGGTCCGGATGGTTGGAGGGTCGCCCCACCCCTCCCCGTGCCCGCGATGCTGCCGGGCGAGGACGTGAACGGGCGGACGGAGTGGCGTCCCGGGATCACCCTGCGCCTGTTCCACGCGACGTTCTGACCCCGACCAGGGGGTCCGTCCGGACAGAACGAAGCCCCGCAGGCCCGGCTGGCCCGCGGGGCTTCGTGCCCGGGTCGATCTTCGACGCGCTACCACCCGATCGCCACCCCGCCGCGCACCCGCGGCCCGACGAGGTAGGCTTCGTCGAGGAAGCCGTCGCGGTCGTAGTCCACGAACTCGGCCACGTCCGAGCCGCCCATCGTGACCACGAGGATGATCCCGAAGCCCCGCTGGTGGACCCAATGTCCGCGGAGGCGGCCTCGCAGACCCATCGAGAAGCCTGCGTCGCGGATGTCACGGACCGCGCGCTTGCCCAGCATTCGCCGCAGCTCCCCCTGGCTCAGCACGGCGCCGGGCCGCACCACGAGGACGGGCCGAACGTGGAGCCGCGGAGTCCAGTCGACGCGAACCCACGCGTTTCCGCGGTGCCGCGGGCGGTGACCGCGGCTGCTGTAGACGACCCGACGATGCCCGTCGTGTCGTCGATCCACGTGAGCCGGATAGGTCGGACGCCGTACCGGAGGTGCCACGACTCTGCCCGGTGCCCGCACCGGCTCGAGTCGCTCGACGCGCTCCCGGTTGCCTTCGTCTCGTTCCCGGTCCCGGTGCCTCTGCGCTTCGACCTCCGTCGCAGCCAGCATCGAGGCGCCGGCCAGGATCAGGATCCATTCCCGTCTCATGATGCCTCCCAAGTGCTGAGCGAGCCCCTGCTCGCGTCGAGTGGGGGCGAAGGGGCGTTCCCTTCAGGAGTCCCGCCGGCTCGCGCCGGTCATCCACTCGCTCCCCTTCAATGCAGCACCCGTGCCGTGTGGACGGAATTGTCGCAAGCTATTGACTAGCAACATGATAGCTGTCTCGGGGCTCTGAAAAGTGTCCTCTATGGGGGACACAATCGCGTCGCCCGTGGAGTGCGAATGCGGGGGTGCTCGGCCGATCGGGTTCGCGCCGGCCAACCCTTCCCTGGCGTATCGCATCCATTACCATACCGCGGCCGTACTACGCCTGTAATCCAACCGACATCAAGCGGGATTCGAACCGTGCAAACGACGGACAACCGCAGCCTCGACATCGAGGTCATCCAGCAGAAGATCCAGGAGGAGAGCGCCTTCGTGGAGCGCCTCCTTTCGGAAGTCGGACGTGTGATCGTCGGTCAGAAGACCATGGTCGACCGCCTGCTCATCGGGCTCCTGGCCGACGGGCACGTTCTGATGGAAGGCGTGCCCGGCCTGGCCAAGACGCTCACGGTGAAGACTCTGGCCCAGGCGATCGACACGACCTTCCGGAGGCTTCAGTTCACGCCCGACCTGCTGCCGGCGGATCTCGTCGGAACGCTGATCTACGACCCGAAGGATCAGGAGTTCAAGACGAAGAAGGGGCCCATCTTCGCGAACATCATTCTCGCCGACGAGATCAACCGCTCTCCGGCGAAGGTCCAGTCCGCGCTGCTGGAGGCGATGCAGGAGCACACCGTCACCATCGGCGAGCGGAGCTATCCGCTGCCGTCACCCTTCCTCGTGCTGGCGACGCAGAACCCGATCGAGCAGGAGGGGACGTACCCGCTTCCCGAGGCCCAGGTCGATCGCTTCATGCTGAAGCTCGCCGTCGAGTATCCCACGGGTGAGGAAGAGCTCCAGATCATGCGCCGCATGTCGGCGGGTGCTCCGGACGAGGTGAGGCCCGTCGTGACGCCGGAGGAGATCCTTCGTGCCCGCCGCGCGACCGAGATGATCTACATGGACCACCAGGTCGAGCGGTACATCGTCGACCTGGTGCTCGCGACGCGGGACCCGGCCTCCTTCGGACTCGACGACCTCGTCGATCTCGTGTCGTTCGGGGCGTCTCCACGGGCGACGATCTGCCTGGCGCGGACGGCGCGTGCCCACGCCTTCCTCCAGCGCCGCGGCTTCGTGACCCCGGACGACGTCCGTGCCATGGGGATGGACGTGCTCAGGCATCGCGTCCTGGTCACGTACGAGGCGGAGGCCGAGGAGGTCACGCCGGAAGACGTGGTGCGGCGGATCCTCGACCGGGTCGAGGTGCCCTGACGGGCGGGCGCGCACGCCTGGAGAGCAGGGGGGCGACGACGCGATGATTCCGCGCGAGATCCTGAAGCAGGTACGCCGCATCGAGATCTCCACCCGAGGACTCGTCAACGAGGTCTTCTCGGGTGAATACCACTCGGTGTTCAAGGGAAGGGGGATGAATTTCGCGGAGGTCAGGGCGTACCAGTACGGCGACGACATCCGCAGCATCGACTGGAACGTCACCGCGAGAAACGGCGCTCCTTTCGTGAAGGTGTTCGAGGAAGAGCGGGAGCTTACGGTCATGCTGCTCGTGGACGTGAGCGCGTCGGGGGAGTTCGGGAGCCGGGATCGCATGAAGGGGGAGGTCGCGGTCGAGATCTGCGCGCTCCTGGCCTTCAGCGCGATCAAGAACAACGACAAGGTCGGGCTCGTGATCTTCTCCGACCGGATCGAGAAGTTCGTTCCGCCCAGAAAGGGCCGGCGCCACGTGCTTCGCGTCCTGCGCGAGCTCCTGTATCACGAGCCCGAGGGTCGGGGGACGGACATCACGGCCGCGCTCGAGTACCTGTCGCACGTCCAGAGGAAGAAGGCCGTCGCGTTCGTGGTGTCGGACTTCCAGGACGAGGGGTTCGAGAAGGCCCTCGCCGTGGCCGGCCGCAGGCACGACGTCATCGCGGTGCGCATGGGCGACCGCCGCGAGCGCGAGCTGCCCGAGCTCGGCTACCTGGAGCTGGAGGATCCCGAGACGGGGCAGCGGGTGGTGGTCAACACGTCCGATCCGGACTTCCGGGAGCGCTTTCGGAGGCGCGTGACCGCCCGTCGCGAGCAGCTCGATCGCGCGTTGCGGCGCAGCAAGGTGGACGTGATCGACATCGAGTCCGGCGAGCCGTACGTACGGCCTCTGATGCGCTTCTTCCAGGAGCGCGCGCGTCGACAATGAGAAGGTCGCTCGCTTTCCCGGCACGACTACGACGCGCGGCGGGCGTGTGTCTCGCGGCGTCGGTGGTGATCGGGGGCCCGGTCGAGGGCCAGTCGCGTCTGCGGTCCGAAGTCGACACGACCCTGATCACCGTGGGGGACCGGATCACGCTCACCGTCGAGGTGGAGCACGGCGCGGACGCTTCCGTCGTCTGGCCGGATTCGCTGGACCTGAGCCCTTTCGAGGTCCTGGGCGCGCGCCTTCGATCGACCACGACCGAGGGGGATCGCGCCACGTCGGTCGCGGACTTCTCGTTGACCGCGTTCGAGCTCGGTGCGCTGGAGGTTCCGTCGTTCGAGGTCGAGCTTCTGAGGGCCGACGGGGAGCGGGAGGTGCTCCGTACGGACCGCTTCGGGATCGAAGTCTCCTCGGTGGGCGCGGACGAGACGGGCGACATCCGTGAGATCCGGGGACCCCTCGCCATCCCGATCAGCCCCGTGCGGGTGGCCGTATGGGCGTTGCTGCTCATGGCGCTCGGTGCGGCGCTGTGGGCCGCCCTTCGACGGTGGAGAGACAGCCGGGTCCCCGCGGCTCCAGTGGAGCTCGCTCCGCCGCCGCGTCCGGCGCACGAGGTGGCGCTGGAAGCGCTCGAGCGGCTCGCGGCGTCGCCGCTTCTCGAGCGGGGCGAGGTGAAGGAGTTCCATATCGAGGCCTCCGAGATCCTCCGGCGCTACGTCGAGGCCGTGTTCCTGGTGCCCGCGCTGGAGATGACGACCGGCGAGATCATGGACGGCCTCGAGCGTGCCGAGGCTCCGGGCGAGGCGCGACTGCGGCTGCGGCGGCTCCTCGACCAGTGCGACCTCGTGAAGTTCGCCAAGGTCCGTCCGGACGCCGACGGGTCGGGCGCGGTCGTCGATCTCGGACGTGAGATCGTGGAGCTGTCCATCGGATGGGTTCCGCGCGACGCTCGGGCTGCGGACGTCGGGCTCGAGCAACCGGCCGGCCCGGCCGTGGAGGACGAGCGCGAGAGGACCGCGGTGGTCGCCCCGAGCGGAGAGGGGGAGGCGTGATGTTCCGGTTCGAGGATCCCGAGGTGCTCGCCCTGCTCGCGCTCTTCCCGGTGCTCTTCTGGCTCCGGTACGGACGGGGGCGTCGAAGCGCCGCCATCCGATACTCCGCGGTGGCCGACGTTCGGGC
>Ga0111156_1065_pt2 | contig 13550 bp, 13 predicted proteins | sample DeeMarSeWOR28_12_FD_80250 | JGI IMG/M metagenome (GOLD analysis project Ga0111156, IMG submission 80250) | Gemmatimonas sp. SG8_23
GACAACGCCGCGATCATCGAAGGCGTCCTTCGAGGAGAAACGACGGGGGCCGCCCGGACGGCAGTCGTGCTCAACGCGGCGGCGGCGATTCTGGCTGCGGACCTCGTGGACTCGTGGGCCGAGGCGATCGGACGCGCGTCCGCCACGATCGACTCGGGGGCCGCCGCTGCAGCTCTGGACGCGTTGCGATCCGCGACGAACTCCGTCTGACGAGCGGTACCGCCTTCCCAGCGGCTCGATGCAGGCGGGCGATCCGGACCGGAGCCCTCAGTACTTCCGGATGACGCCCACCACGACGCCCTGGATCCTCAGATCGTTCGAGTGGACGAAGATCGGATCCATCGTCGGGTTGGCCGGCTGCAGTCGAATGCGCCCCCCCGACTCCCGGTAGAGCTTCTTGACGGTGGCAGACTCGCCTTCCACGAGGGCCACCACCATCTGCCCGTCCTCGGCCGAGTCCTGAGCCTGGACGACGATGTAGTCACCGTCCCGGATCTGCTCCTCGATCATCGAGTTCCCCTCGACGCGCAGCACGTAGTTGTCACGCCTCCGGCTCACCATGTCGGGCGGGACGGCGAGCGTCTCCGTGTCCTCCACCGCCTCGATCGGCAGGCCCGCAGCGACCGCCCCCAGGAGTGGGAGCTCCACGGCCGGGAGGGCCGTCTCGTGGCCGACCAGCTCGATGGAGCGACTCTCGTTGTAGGACTTCCGGATGTATCCCTTGCGCTCCAGATTGCTCAGGTGCTCGTGCACCGTGGCAAGCGAGGAGTACCCGAAGGCCTCCGCGATCTCTTCGAAGCTCGGGGCGTAACCCCGATCCTCGATGAAGCTCTCGATGTAGTCGAGGATTTCTTTCTGGCGCTTGGTGAGAGGCACGATCCTCCCTCCTTCCGACAGGGACCCGAACAGGAACCGAAGTAAGGGTACCCGAACGTTGCCCGAAATGCAAGGTCACAACACGCTTCCCGGCATCCTGGCGAGAATCGTCGAGACGAAGCGCCGCGAGGTCGAGGCACTCCGGGATCGTGCGGAGATCCTGGAGCTTGCCCTGAGCGATGCCGCGCCCCCGAGGGACTTCCGAGGTGGCCTCGCCCGCCCCGATACGGTGGCCCTGATCGCGGAGTGCAAGAGACGGTCGCCCGGCGCAGGCGACATTCGAGCGGAGATCGATCCGGCCGAGCTCACACTCGGTTACGAGTCCGCTGGCGCTTCCGCCCTCAGTGTCCTGACGGATGCGGAGTACTTCGGTGGCTCGCTCGACGACCTCGCGGTCGTCTCCGCCGCCGTGGAGCTGCCCGTCCTGCGCAAGGACTTCACGCTGGATACGCTTCAGGTGATGGAGGCTCGCGGATCCGGGGCGGACGCCGTGCTCCTGATCGCCCGCATCCTCGACGACGCGACCATGGAGCACCTCCACACCGCGGTGACGGCACTCGGCATGAGCGCGCTGGTCGAGGTGCACGACGCGCAGGAGCTCGGGCGCGCGCTCGCGATCGGAGCCGACCTGATCGGGATCAACAATCGGGACCTCTCGACGTTCCGAACCGATCTCGAGACGTCGCTCCGCCTCGTGGAAGACGTGCCCTCGGACGTGGTCGTGGTGTCCGAGAGCGGGATCCGGACGCGCGCCGACGTCGAGCTACTGGGGAGAGCCGGGGTCGACGCGATCCTGGTCGGAGAGTCCTTGCTGGCATCGGAAGATCCGACGAGGGCCGCCGCGGGCCTCGTGGGTGTCCCCCGCGCGAGTCGTGTCTGACCCCGAGGGGCAGGAGGGAAGGGAGGAGGTGCGCCCGCCACCACGGGTCAAGATCTGCGGCCTCACGCACGTCGAGGACGTGCACCATGCCGCCGGCGCCGGAGCCGACTATCTCGGCTTCATCCTCACACCGGGCTTCGGCCGCAGCGTCCCCCCGGAGGTCGCCGGCCGACTCGTGGACGCCGTCGCGACGGCCCGGGTCGCCGTGGTCGTGGACGAGCCTCCTTCGGCCGTTGCACGAGCCGCCGAGGCGATCGAGGCCTCGGTGATCCAGCTGCACGGGTCGGAAGGGCCCGACGAGGTCGAGGTGCTGCGCCGGGCGGGGCCGTGGCAGATGTGGAAGTCGGTCCGGGGTGCTGGTCGAGGGATGGAAGCGCGGCGTCGCCGGCGGGGGTGGGGTCCGCCTTTCGGTGCCGGCGGAGCAGGTGCGCGCGGCCGTTCGGTCGCCCGAGCGGCTCACGCAGGGGATGTTCGTCCTCGCAGGGGGGCTCACGGCCGACAATGTCGCGGACGCGGTGGCACGCTTCGCCCCGGATGTGGTAGATGTGTCGTCGGGGGTGGAGCACCGCCCGGGACGCAAGGACCCCGACCAGGTGGAGGCGTTTCTCCGAGCCGCCCGCGGGACCGCAGACGGACCCGTGCCCCCCACAACCGAACGTCCCGCGATCGAGCCTGAACGAAATGAAGACTGACCTAGCATCGGACCCCGGGCCCCGCTTCGGCTCGTTCGGGGGCCGCTATGTGCCCGAAACGCTCATGGAGGCCCTCGACGAAGTCGCCGAGGCATACGCGAGCGCAGCGGCGGATCCGGCTTTCGCAGAGGAGCTCGGCGCCCTCAGCAGGGACTTCGTCGGGCGTCCGACGCCGCTCTACCACGCGCGTCGGCTGGGCGAGGTGATCAGCCATCCGTCCGTGTACCTCAAGCGAGAGGATCTCAACCACACGGGCGCCCACAAGATCAACAACACCATCGGGCAGGCTCTGCTCGCCCGACGCATGGGCAAGCAGCGCATCATCGCGGAGACGGGGGCCGGACAGCACGGAGTCGCGACCGCGACCGCCTGTGCGCTCTTCGACCTCGAGTGCATCGTGTACATGGGGGCAGAGGACGTGGAGCGTCAGGCCCTCAACGTGTACCGCATGGAGCTGCTCGGCGCCGAGGTCCGGCCCGTGACCTCGGGGACGCGAACGCTGAAGGACGCGACCAACGAGGCCATTCGTGACTGGGTGACGAATGTCGGCGACACACACTACATCATCGGGTCCGTCGTGGGGCCGGACCCGTTCCCGCGCATGGTCCGGGACTTTCAGGCCGTCATCGGCCACGAGGCGCGGGCGCAGATTCTCGAGCAGGAAGGGCGTCTCCCCGATGCCGTGGTCGCGTGCGTCGGGGGGGGCTCCAACGCGATGGGGATCTTCCATGCCTTCGTGCCGGACTCGGAGGTCGCGCTGATCGGCGTGGAAGCGGGAGGCGAAGGGATCGAAACGGGGCGTCACTCGGCGTCGCTGGCAGCCGGCTCGCCGGGTGTCCTCCACGGCTCGCTCAGCTATCTTCTGCAGGATGCCGACGGACAGGTGGCGCCCGCTCATTCCGTTTCCGCGGGTCTGGACTACCCGGGTGTGGGCCCGGAGCATTCCTTCCTCAAGGATGCGGGGCGGGCGCGGTACACCTACGTGACGGACGATCAGGCGATCGAGGCGCTGCACCGTCTGTCCGAGCTCGAGGGGATCATTCCCGCACTCGAGACCGCGCACGCGGTCGCGTACGTGCTCGAGTCGGGGAAGGACCACGCGGGTCCGATCGTCATCTGCCTGTCGGGAAGAGGAGACAAGGATGTCGCGCACGTGGCCCGGATCGAGGGCCGGGGCGACCTGATCTGAGGGCGCAGTGACCGAGCAACCGGACCCGTCGGACACGCCCCACGCGGGGCTGGACTGGGAGGAGAGCGGACTGCCCGTCGAGCAGGTGCGCTCCCTCTTCGTCACGCTGGGCAAGGCCTTCCGCGCCTACCAGCTCTACGACGAGAACAACCCCGTTCGGCAGCGCTTCGTCGACACGCTCCGGGGCGAGTTCTCGGCCCTCTGGATGGAGCTCGACGAGCTCGTCGTGACCCTCGACGAGGATCACATCTTCCTCGACGGATCCGAGGTGTACTTCTCGGAATCGCGCAACGACTCCCTGGCGTTCCTGTTCTTCAAGGACGGCGTGCGCGAGGTCACGTTCCTGCAGGGCGTCGAGACGCACGAGCTCGATCAGCTGCTCGGGGTGCTGCAGCGGGCTCGCAAGCTCTCCCCGGAAGGCGACGATCTGCTCACGGTGCTCTGGGAAGCCGAGCTGACCTACTTCCGCTACAAGTACGTCGATCTCCTGGCGGAGGGCGTCGCCCTTCCCGAGGCGGGCCCCGGCAACTCGAGCGCGGAGCTCCAGGCCGCTCTGGAAGCGGAGGACCAGGAGATCGACGAGCAGGCGTCTCGGGCCGAAGCCGGCCAGGAGCAGGAGACGCCGCTCACCGTCCGGCAGGACGACTTCAATCCGACACTGTACGCGCTCGACCCCCGTGAGATGGAGACGCTGCGGGAGGAGCTGCAGAAAGAGCTGAGGCGGGACACGCGGGCCGACGTGCTCAAGGCTCTCTTCGATCGCCTCGAGGAGCCGGAGAACCGGGAGCGCCAGTCGGAGATCCTCGTGATCCTCGAAACGCTTCTTCCCAACTTCCTGAGCCGTGGCGGACTGATGGCCGCCACCAACGTCCTCCGGGAGCTGCAGCGGCTCGAGGGGCTCCCGGGGATCTTCGACGAGACGCGCCTGAGCGCGTCCCGTGCGATCCTGGACCGCATCAGCGCCCCCGACGCCATCGAGGAGCTGATCGCCGCGCTGTACAACGGGACCATTCGAGCTTCCCCGACCCAGCTGGGTGCCTTCCTGCGCTTCCTGCGAGGTGGGGCCCTGGCCCCCCTGCTCCGGGAGTCGGAGACGGTGGAGCACAAGGAGCTGCAGGCGGTGCTCCGGAAGGCGGTGCAGGGCATCGCCAACGAGAACCGTTCCGCCGTGGTGGAGCTCCTGTCCCAGGACGACCCGGTGATCGCCGCGGCAGCCGCGCGGCTCGCCGGTCAGATTCAGGTGACGGAGGCCGGGCCGGCGCTCGTCCGGCTCCTCAGGCACGAAGACCCGGCGGTTCGGCTCGCGGCCATCGAGGCCGCGACCACGCTCAAGGCGTCCGTCGTCGCCGGGGCCCTGGAGTCGTCGCTCGAGGACTCGGAGCGGGAGGTTCGGATCGCGGCGGCTCGCGCCCTTGGTGAGCTTCGCTATTCCCCTGCGCAGAAGAAGCTCGCGGAGCTGGTGCGCAGCCGGCAGCTGCGTGTAGCGGATGTGAGCGAGAAGGTGGCCGTGTTCGAGGCGTACGGGATGTCGGCGCAGGAGGCGGGCGTGCCCCTCCTCGACGAGCTTCTCAACAGGAAGGGGCTGCTGGGCAAGCGTGAGTCGTCGGAGATCCGGGCAGCGGCGGCGCTCGGCCTGGGCCGGATCGCCACGCCGGAGGCACGCGCCTCCCTCGAGCGGGCCACGCAGGACGACGACCCGGTCGTGCGGGCGAACGTCAATCGAGCCCTTCGCCACGAGGATTGACGCGATGTCCGACGCCCAACCGAACTACCAGGAGCTGGGTCGGAAGCTGCTCACGGCGATCTTCGGAGCCCTGAGCGCCCTGAGGCTTTATCCGGTCGAAAACGAGACGGTGCAGCACGCGCTCTCGGAGCTTCACGAGCTCGTGACAGCGATCGTGGACGTCGAGGGGTCGGCCGAGGTCCGCGTGGTCGGGGACTTCTTCTTCCTCAACGAGACGCGGCTCCGGCTCGATCTGTCGAACTTCGCGACCTTCGGTTCGTTCGCGCGGGCGCTCACGACGCACGGGATCGGGGCCGTGGAGATCGTGCGCGGCGTGGAACGGTCGGAGTGGGCGCCTTTCCTCTCGATGCTGCTTCGTCCCGCCGCCGAAGACCTGCCCTTCGAGGGCTTCCACGAGCGCTTCGAGCAGGCGCCCGTACGCCACATCGAGGTGCGGCCCTCCACCGACGTCGAAGGTCCGGAAGACGATGAAGAAGCGCTGACGGCCGCGAAGCGCACGTATGCCCAGTCGGTGAAGGTCGCCGCGGACGTCATGGGCGACATGCGCCTCGGGCGCGCCGTCAACGTCCGCAAGGTCAAGCGAGCCGTGCAGGGGATCGTCGATCAGGTCCTGTCCAACGAGTCTTCCATGGTCACGATGACCACGCTCCGGGACTTCGACGAGTACACGTTCACGCACTCGGTGAACGTCTCGATCTTCAGCGTCATTATCGGCCAGCGACTCGGACTCGATCGGGCGCAGCTCTACGAGCTCGGGTTGGGCGCCCTGTTCCACGACGTGGGAAAGCAGCGCCTCGACTCCGAGGTGATCAACAAGCCGGGCTCCCTCACGGACGACGAGTGGGCTCAGCTCAAGGAGCATCCTGCGGAGGGCATGCTGCTGCTCTTCGGCATGCACGGCTTCGCCGACGTGCCGTACCGTCAGATGCTCATGGCGTACGAGCATCACATGAAGATCGATCTCACGGGATACCCTCCGAACCGACGGGATCGTGAGCCGACGCTCTTCTCGAGGATCGTGGCCGTCGCCGACGCCTTCGACGCCGGCACCTCGGTGCGCAGCTACCAGTACGAGCCCTGGCCGCCGGATGCCGTTCTCCAGGAGATGCGCGACAACCCGAAGCGAGGATTCGATCGACTTCTCGTGAAGGTGCTCATCACTGCTACCGGAGTGTATCCGGTCGGTACGCTCGTGATCCTCGATACCCACGAGCTGGCGGTCGTGTCGAAGGTCAACGCGGACCCCGACCTTCTCCATCGACCGGTGGTGCGGGTCATCTCCGACCCGGTCGGTCTTCCGCTCAGCGAGCCCAAGACGATCGACCTCGCCCAGTCGGACCCCGCAACGGGTCGCGCCGTCCACCAGATCATCAAGACCACCGATCCGCAGAAGTACGGGATTCGCGTGAGCGACTACCTGCTGGCATGATCGCGAGCGTGTTCGAGGCGAGACGAGCGCAGCGCCGCGCGGCTCTCGTGCCCTATGTCACCGCGGGTTATCCCTCCGTGGACTCGACAGTGGAGGTTCTGGAGGCGATCTGCGATGCGGGCGGTGACGTGCTCGAGCTCGGCATCCCCTTCTCGGATCCGCTCGCGGACGGCCCCACGATCCAGCACTCGTCGTTCGTCTCTCTCGAGAACGGGACGACCGTGGACCGGGTGCTGCGGGATCTCGCCGCATTCCGCAGCCGGCGGGACGTGCCCGTGGTCCTCTTCACCTACCTGAACCCGGTGCTTCGTTACGGCTTCGAGGCTTTCCTCGAGGCGGCGCAGGAGGCGGGGGACAACGGACTTCTGCTCACCGATCTGCCGACGGGGTCGGACCCGCGGCTCGAGGAAGCGGTCATCCAGTCCTCACTGGACCTGATTCGCCTCGTGGCCCCCACGACGCCGATCGAACGGGTGCCGGAGGTGGCGCGGGGAGGCTCCGGTTTCCTCTACTACATCTCCAGGACGGGCGTGACCGGGGCCCGAGCGGAGTTGAGAGAAGAGCTGGCGGACGAGGTCCGGGCGATCCGCGAAGCGGTCGATCTCCCGGTGGCGGTCGGCTTCGGAATCTCCACCCCGGAGCAGGCCTCGAACGTGGGGCGAGCCGCCGACGGCGTCGTCGTCGGCAGCGCGCTCGTTCGCACGCTGGGCGACGAGGGGGTGGAGGCGGGCCGCCGTTTCGTGGCGTCGCTTCGGGAAGCGCTCGACCGGGGTTGAAGCCTCAGACGGGGTCGGCGAGGCGCTCCAGGAGCTCGGGCTCGGGCCGGACGAAGATCGTCCTGACCCGGTCGGGCAGGACGGCCCCCGGTGCCGCCTGCCGCGGCTTGCGGACGTACTTGCGTAGCGTCCAGTCGACCGGGACGCTGGACGACGTTCGCGCCTTCGAGTGCAGTGCGGCCAGGGCGCCGGCCTCCTCGAGATCGCGCGCCGGAGGGTTCCCGGGCCCGGCCCAGCGAAGCACGACGTGCGCTCCGGCCGAATGCCGAGCATGGAGCCAAACGTCGCCCGGAGCGGAGTGGCGGAAGGTGAGGTCGTCGTTCTGGCGAGCCCCGCGGCCGACCCGGATCTCGAGGCCCCCGCTGCTCCGGTAGCGGCGATAGGGCAGGGAGGAGGCCTCCTCCGGCCGGGATGCGGAACGGTCGACCTCGGGAAGAGCCTCGGTGATGTCTGCTGCAGCCGCTGTCCCCGATCGTGCCCCCTCCAGGAGCACCGCGAGCCGATCACGGTGACGCTCGGCTTCCCCGATCAGCCCCGGGAGTCGCTGACTCGCTCGCTCCGACCGGGCAGCGCGATCGTAGTAGGCCGACGCGTTCTCGTGAACGGCCAGCTTGGGATCGAGGGGCACGTCGACGGGCTCGCCCTGGAAGTCCGCGAGGGTCACGGAGGACGCGCCTTCCGGGATCTCCGCGTACCGAGCGAGCAGCAGGTCGCCGGTCGACCGGAGCGAGACCGGATCCGGCTGGCCGTCGAGCTCGGCCTGGAGCCGCACGAGGCGACGCTCGGACTGGGTCACGGCCTGCTCCAGCCGGTCCAGCAGGAACGGGCTGATCGAGAGGGCGGGGCCGGATCCTCCCCGTGCGATGTCGTGGCGGGCGCACTCGGCGAACGCTGCGAGGAGCGACGTGACCTCGTGGTATGGAGTGCCCTCAAGCGGGAGGGGGTACGGCTGAGGCCCTCGTGCAGTGTCGAGCAGCACCGGCCGGGAGGCGGAGCTCCCGTGCGCAGCGGCACGCCACCGCGCATAGCCGATGCGCAGGGCCTGCTGCACGTCACCTTCCCGGTCGTTTCCGAGGAAGGCCCCGGCGTTCAGCGGGGAGGTCCAGGCGATCGTCCGAGTGAGCTCTCGCGGCCGGTCGGGCGGCGGTACCACGGCCAGGAGGTCCATCCATTCCTGCTCGGTGATTGGGACCTCAGCGCCGGCTCGGTTCGTGGGCTCGGGGGGAAGGTAGGGATGGCCGACCCTCGTCACGCGCGCGCCTTCACGGGTGCGAAGGGCGTGTCGGACGATCGCCGCCGTTCCCTCGACGACCACCGCGTTCAGGCGGTTGCCGAGCAACTCCAGGACCAGCTCGCTACCCCCCGATCCCGGGCGCTCACCGACGAGCTCGAAGTGCAGCACGCGCTCGTCCGGAGGAGCGTACACCCGTCGGACCCGGGCCCGGAGGCGCAGGTCGGTCGGCTCGGGCTCGATCGGGCCACGTACCTCCGGGTACCCTCGCTCCGGATGGAGACGCCAGACCAGAGTCCGGTCTCTGAACAGGAGAACGGCGTCGCGCGTGCGGGCGTCGAGACGAAGCGCCCGGAGGCGGGCTCCGTCGAGCTCTCGGTCGAGCTCACGAGCCAGCGCCCGGGTCAGGAGAGGGTCCCAGCGAATCGACATGCCTCGAAGGTAAGCGCCGACGTCGGAAGCACGGAATCAAGGCTCTGGAGCCCGGGAGCGGGATCGTATATCGTGTGCGCGACGTCAAATGTTTACCGACCGGTTCGAAGACGGAAGACGTGACCCTGCATCCTATCGTGACCGCCGCCGCCGAGGGTGAGCTTCCCTCATGGACGGTTGCAGGGCCCACGCGCAGAGCCCACATGCGGCGCGTCTCCGAGCTGCTCGGCCAGTGGGCGGAGCAGTCGGGCCTCGATCGCGCGGACACGCTCCGGTGGCGAGCGGCGGGTTACCTGCACGACGCGCTTCGTGACGAGCACCCATCGACGCTCCGGTCGCGTGTGCCGCCCGCCGAGCGCTCTCTTCCGGGGCCGCTCCTCCACGGCCCCGCCGCCGCCGAGCGACTCCGGATCGACGGGGTGCTGGACGGGGAGCTCCTCCTCGCCGTGGCCTGGCACACGATCGGTGATCCCCGCTTTGGCCTCCTGGGGCAGGCCCTGTACGTCGCGGACTTCCTCGAGCCCGGCCGGGCCTATCTCCCGGAGTGGAGGGCCGAGCGGCGGGCGAGAATGCCGGCAGAGGTCGATCATGTGGTGGTGGAGGTGGCGCGTGCGCGTCTCACCCGAGGGCTCGAGAGGGAGGCACCGCTGCTTCCCCGGTCCGTGGCGTTCTGGAACGCCGTGACGGAGCGCGCCGCATGACGCGCCGCCGGCGGGGCAGGAGGCGGAAGGCAGGCCGCGGGGGGAGCGGGGCGGCCGGGCGTATCCTCGGGTTCGTTGCCGCGGCTGCGACCGTCCTCGCGGTCGGCGTGGGGCTCTCGACGGGCTCGTCCGCCGAGATCGACTCGACGAACGATCCATCGTCCTGGGTCGGGGGACGCGTGCGGGTCGAGGTACTCAATGGTGGCGGGGTCCCCGGCATGGCCCGCGCCGCGACCGAGCGGCTGCGCGAGGCGGGCTTCGACGTGGTCGCATTCGGGAACGCCTCGTCGTTCGAGTCGGACCGGCCGTCAGCCGTCATCGACCGGGTCGGACGCACCGACGTGGCCCGCGCCGTTGCGGCGGCTCTAGGAATCGATAACGTCAAGTCCGAGCCGGATCCGAACCTCTTTGTCGAGGTCACCGTAGTAGTGGGTGGAGCGTGGACGCCGGATTCCGCTCTGGCTCCGGAAGACACGACGACGGTACGACCCGCCTGGGACCCGCGAGGCTGGTTCGAAGGCTGACCGGGCGGCCGGGGTCGTGATGCCGGGCGCGCACAATCAGGCACGGTGGGGACGCGACGCGAGCGATGGCGAGAAAGGACAAGGGCAAGGAGAAGGGCGCTCCGGCGGAGGAGACCCCGAGCACGCGGCAGTCGGCGGAGCGCCGGCGAGCCCGCCGCGCGCGGGAGCAGCCGGCCGAAGAGGGATCGCTTCTGGAATGGGCGAAGTCGATCGCAATCGCCGTCGCGCTTTTCCTCGTCCTTCGCACGTTTCTGGTCCAGACCTTCGTGATCACGTCCGGGTCCATGGAGGAGACGCTGCTGGTCGGCGACATGCTGCTGGTGAACCGGCTGGCGATCGGCTCGAACGTTCCCGGAACGCGGGTTCGAATCCCGGGCTACTCCGCCCCTCGGCGCGGCGACGTTCTGGTCTTCGATCCCCCGCACGAGCCGGATCTCATGCTGATCAAGCGACTGGTGGGGCTGCCCGGCGACACGCTCGAGATGCGTGACAGGACCCTGTACGTGAACGGCACGCTCATGGACGAGCCCTACGTGGTGCACTCCAACGTCGGCGACGAAGTCCATCCGTGGATGAACTGGCAGCGGGACTATCTCCTGTCCGGAGCCAACCCGCAGACGTACGCTCCCACCCGGGACAACTGGGGGCCCATCGTCGTCCCCGAGGACCGGTACTTCATGCTGGGGGACAACCGGGAGAAGAGCCTCGACTCCCGCTATTGGGGCTTCCTCGAGGGTTGGCGACTCGAAGGTCGGGCGGTCTTCACGTACTACTCGTACAACAAGGACTCGTACCGGCCCTTCCCGGCACTGCGCGAGGTACGCTGGAACCGGATCGGCCGCGGCATATCCTGACGGCTCCGGCGGCCCCTAGCCGCCCGGCCCCTAGCCGCCCGGGCGCTCCGGTGTCTGGAGCTGAACCAGCGTATGCCCGCGAAGCTGCCCGCACGCCGCGTCGATGTCGCGTCCCCGGGTCTCCCGGACCGCGACCGAGACCCCTCGGGAAGCGAGTGCGTCCGCGAACGCGCGGATGTGGCCCGGATCGGACGGCGTCCAGGGCTGATACGGGATCGGATTGAAGGGGATCAGATTGACGAACGCTCGCACCGCGAGCGCGAGCTCCGCGAGTGGCCCGCTCAGCGAGAGATCGTCGTTGATGCCGGCGATCATCGTGTACTCGAAGGTGATCCGCTTGCCGCCCTGTGCGTCGAACCGGGCGAGCGCCTCCATGAGCTCCGCTAGCGGATGGCGCTTCTCCAGCGGAATCAGCTCGCTGCGCAGCTCGCTCGTCGGCGCGTGAAGCGAAAGCGCGAGTCGAAACTGCTCCGGGCGTTCCGCCAGCTCGAGAATGCCGGGCACGACGCCGACGGTGGAAACCGTGATACGACGTGCACCGACGCCGTAGCCCTGGTTGAGGATCGTGAGTGACGGGTGGACCGCCTTTCGATTCGAAAGGGGTTCTCCCATCCCCATGTACACGATGTTGGAGATCGAACCGTAGTCGTGCTCCTCGGCCCAGCGGCGAGAGGCTCGGTACTGCCCGACGATCTCGCCCGCGGTGAGCTGCCTGTCGAACCCGCCCCACCCGGTGGCGCAGAAGGTACATCCCATCGCGCACCCGGCCTGCGAGGAGATGCAGAGCGTGAGACGCCGGGACGTGGGGATCAGGACGGACTCGACGAGCTCGCCGTCCGCGAGCCTCCAGAGGTGCTTCACGGTGCCGTCACTGCTGCGCTGGACGGCCTCGGCCACCGGCTCGTCGATGCGATAGTGCTCCTCCAGCGCGCGGCGTTCGGCCGCCGGAAGGTCCGTGATCTCGTCGAAGCTGCGGACCAGACGGTCGTAGATCGCGCGCTCGACCTGGCGGACCCGATACGCCGGCTCGCCACGACCCTCGAAGTGCGTACGCAGGTCGGCGTGCAGCTCCTCGGGCGTGAGGGAGAGCAGATCGGGGCGGGCGTCGGAGGACATCTGGGGCCGTTGAATGGGGGTTTTACGCTGTTAACTTAGCCGCCGACTCACGGGCTCCGTACCCACCAGGCGGTTCGAGCCACGACCGACAGGACCTAGGCTTGGCGAACCGACTCCGCGCCTGGGGACCCGCAGCCGGCTGGGCGGCGGTGCTCTTCGTGCTCAGCGCCCTGCCCGACATCTCCGGGCCCGCGCGCATCCCGCACGCCGACAAGCTGGGACACTTGGGACTGTACGCCGTCCTGGGCGGCTTGCTCGCATGGGGGCGCGCGAAGGCGGGTCGTCCTCTCGGGCACGTTTCCCTTTTGATGATCGGAGCGCTCTACGGGTTGAGCGACGAATGGCATCAGATGTACGTGCCGGGGAGGAGCCCGGACGTGGCCGACTGGGTGGCCGATGTCGTGGGACTGCTCGTGGGGTATACCCTGGTGACCCTCCGGTGGGGTCCCCGGAACGACCGATGAAACCATGAAGGAAGACGCCTGATGGCGAGAGACTCGATCGAGAAGACCGGACTGCGCACGCAAATGGTGGGTGGGCTTCGGGCGGAGCACGCGGGCGAGCGAGCCACCCTGACCGGGTGGGTGCATCGCCGCCGCGACCTGGGAGGGCTGCTCTTCTTCGACCTCCGGGACAGGAGCGGTCTCGTTCAGGTGTCGTTCGGTCCGGAGTGGACCGAGGCGGAGTCGCTGGAACTGGCGCACCGGATCGGTCACGAGGACGTCGTGGGCGTGGAGGGCGTGGTGGCGCTCCGACCGGAGGGAGCCCGAAACGACGAGATGTCGACGGGCGAGATCGAGTTTCGTGCCGAGCGGGTGCGGATCTTCTCGGATGCGAGGACGCCGGAGATCCCGGTATACCGAGCTCCGGAAGACGAGCTGCCGGCCGAAGAACTCCGACTCCAGCACGGAGGCGCGGAACTACCTCGACCGGCACGGCTTTCTGGAGGTCGAGACCCCCATTCTCACGAAGGCCACGCCGGAGGGGGCGAGGGACTATCTCGTGCCGAGCAGGTGCGGATCTTCTCGGATGCGAGGACGCCGGAGATCCCGGTATACCGAGCTCCGGAAGACGAGCTGCCGGCCGAAGAACTCCGACTCCAGCAC
>Ga0111156_1047_pt1 | contig 13541 bp, 12 predicted proteins | sample DeeMarSeWOR28_12_FD_80250 | JGI IMG/M metagenome (GOLD analysis project Ga0111156, IMG submission 80250) | Gemmatimonas sp. SG8_23
GGTTCGCGCGGAGGGTGATCGGTTGGCGAGCGAGGTCGCCGGGCAGGTAAGGGACGCCTTCGCCACGGCGACGAGCCGCATCTACGCACTCACCGCGGTCATCATGCTCGTCGCCGTCCTGCTCGCCCTGCGCATCCCCGAGCTTCCGCTTCGAACCACGCATGACCGCATCGAGGCGAGCCGAGCGGAAGGGGAATAAAAATCTGGCCAGATTCGGGCCACGATTTCAGCTTGGAGCAGCAGGAGTGGATTCCGGGGGGGATTCGGACGATGCTGAAAACGCTGTTGAAGCTGGCCTTCGTGGCTCTGGCCGTGGGAATGGCCATTCCAAGCTCTCGAGCACAGATCGCGGGTTCGGTGACGCCGCTCCGCGACTGGATGGGGTATCGGCTCGTCCCCCGCCGCCTGAACGTCATGGCCGATCAGATCGACGTGCGACTCGAGCGGGCCGAGGGGCTCCCCGGCAACTTCGAAGGTTGGCTCCGCCGCGACTACAGCGGCTCGCCCGAGGACCCTTGGGGCCGGCAGTACTACCTCACCTCCAGCCGCCGCGAGTACACGGTCGGCACCATGGGCGCCGACGGCATCCAGGGCACCGAGGACGACTACGTGGTGTCCCGACTGCTCGATCTCAGCCGCCGTCGGAATCGCTGACCCTATCCGAGCGGGGTCACCTCGAGTCTCGAGATGTGCAGGTTGAGGCCGTGGTTGACCCGGAATCCGTACGTCCCGTCCACGGCGAACTCCGCTCGGGGCAGCGTCGCGATCTGCTGACCGTTGACGAAGAAGTGCACCTCGGTTCCGCGTGACTCCACGGCGAGCACGTTCTTGACCGATGCGTCCTCGCCGCGATCGGCGTAGCTCAGGATCGCGTCGTGGCTCGTCCACGGCCGGACCGTCGGAGCGTCGGCGCCCTCCCGCCGCTTGAGGATGTACTGACCGCCGTTGCGGATCAGGAAGTACGAATACACCTGACCGTCGCCCTGCAGGTCACGGCCACCCAGGAAGATCCCGAAGGCCTCCCGTCGATTCCCCGGGTCGAACAGGTAGACCTCCATCTCGGCCCGGAAGTCTCCCGAGGCGGTCTGGTCCGGGGCGTAGTAGATCGCCGCCGGGCCCGAGGTGACGTGCCAGCCCGGGGGCATCGCCACGAACATCTCGAGCTGACCCTCGGTCGCGCTCGGGTTGTCGAAGCGGACCATCCAGCCGTCGGGGCGCTGAAGGTCCTGCGCGGCCGCCGGCGCGGCCGCCGCGAGGCAGGCCACGGCGAGGGCCAGGCCTGTTCCGGCCCCGGCGAAGGGATGCCGGCTCTGGTTCGTACGCGTGGGAAAGGGCATGGTGGCTCCGGGCAGGGGAGGTCCGTCGGGCGACGAAACTCGGCATCGGCGTGAGTCCGTGTCAAATTCCCGACGGTCGGTGCGAGCGTGCCGGTCCGCCCACCCGAGACAGGAGGCCGTACATGGACGACGAAGCAGCCGACGCGTCGGGCGCTGCGGTCCCGGCGGGCCGCGGGAGACCGGAGCGGCGCTTCGGTGACCCCGAGATCGCGCAAATCCTCCAGAAGGCGGCCGAGCTGCAGGAGCGATCGCCCGGAGGCGGGCCGGAGCCCGGCCGGGGCCTCACCCTCGAAGAGCTTCGTCAGGTGGCGCGGGAGGCGGGAATCGATCCGGCCTTCGTCGACCTCGCCGCGCGGACCCTCGAGACGCCCGTGGCACGCCGAGGCGACACCGTCGCCGGTGGCCCGACGCGCTGGCATCTGAGCACGACCATCGACGGGGAGATCGCCGAGCGTGACCTCGAAGGCCTCCTCCAGGTGATTCGTTCGACGCTGCACGCGAAGGGCGACGTCGGGGAAGTCTGGGGCCGTGTCGAGTGGAGCCACGACGACGGGCTGGGCCCGACGATCGTCGGGCTCTCGTCTCGGGACGGCAGCACGCAGATCGACGTCTCGTCCGTGAGGAGCTCGGAAGCCGGCCTCATCCACGGCATGATCATCCCCTTCGGCTCGCTCCTGGGCACGGCGGCCCTCGCCGACGTGGTCGGTGTCTCCGGCTCGGGCACCATCTTCCTGATGGTCGCGATGGCCGGTCTGGTCTACGCGGGTACGCGCTTCGCGTGGGGCCTGCGGTCGAGGTGGTGGGAGCGCAGGCTGCGGAGCGTGATGGAGCGCCTGACAGCGACCGTCCACGACGTGGCGCGCCTTCCGCCCGGTGAGGAGCCCGGGGGGTGATCGCGGCTGGACGGGTGGCGGGTTCGCCAGCAGCCCGCTCGGGTCTGGAGCGCTGGACGTGGCTCGTCGTGCTCGTTGCAGCGGCCGCCTGCGACGCGGGGCAGCCGCCGGCCCGGTCGCTCGAGGCCCAGGAGCCGATCCCGCGCGCCGAGTTCGCCGCGCTCGTCCAGCGGATCTCCGAGGACGGCGGATACTTCGACACCGACAACCTGATCTCGAACGAGACCGGCTATCTGAACGTCATGGACGCGCTGGGGCGTCGCGGTCTGCAGGGAGGTGCCTACGTGGGGGTCGGCCCCGACCAGAACTACTCGTACATCGCGCAGCTCCGCCCCGACGTGGCGTTTCTCACGGACGTGCGCCGGGACAACGTCCTCCAGCACCTCCTGCTCAAGGCGCTCATCGAGCATGCGCCGACCCGTGTGGAGTTCCTGTCCGCGCTGCACGGGGTCACGCCCCCGGCCGACCCTTCGACCTGGGAGGGGGCGTCGGTCGAGGCCGTGGTCGCGTGGGTGGATTCCGCGTGGGCGGAGGAGCGCGCCGACCCGGAGCGGCGCGGGGACGCGACGGCCGACTTCGACGCGCTGCACGACCGGGTCCGGAGCGCCATCGACGCGTACGGTCTTCCTCTTTCGGAGTCCGACTTCGTGACGATCCGGCGCTTCCACCGTTCCTTCGCCGATCAGGGGCTCTCCCTGCGCTTCACCAGCTTCGGCCGCCCTCCGCGTCCGTACTACCCGACCTATCGCCAACTCACGCTCGAGACCGACGTCGACGGGGACCGGGTCTCGTACCTCGCCTCGTCCGAGCGGTATGCGGTCGTGCGTGACATGCACCGGGCGAACCGGATCATCCCGGTCGTGGGCGATCTCGCCGGACGCTCCGCCCTTCGGGCGCTGGGAGACGTCATGCGGGAGATGGGCGTGGAGCTCCGGGCCTTCTACGTGTCGAACGTGGAGTTCTACCTCTGGCAGTTGCGGACCTTCGACCGCTGGCTCGGGAACGCGCGTGCGCTTCCGGCCAACGGGGACGCGGTCGTGATCCGCAGCTACTTCGGCAACTTCCGGGGCCACCCTTCCGCCGTGCCGGGGTACTATGCGACGCAGACCCTGCAGCCGTGGTCGACGCTGGTGGCGGGCGGCTTCTCCGGCTACTGGGAGACGATCACCCGGGACGTGATTCCCCTCGACTGACCGGCATCGAGCGCCGAGACGACCGTTGCCCGAGCTTCCCGAGATCACGGCGTACCTGGACGGCCTCACGCGGACGATCGTCGGGCAGCCGCTCGAGAAGGTGCGTCTGCGCTCCCCGTCTCTCCTGCGCACGTGGGACCCGCCCCTCTCCGAGGCCGAGGGACGTGAAGTGGTCGGGCTCCGCCGGCTCGGCAAGCGCATCGTATGGGAGATGGAGGGTGACCTCTTCCTCGTCTTTCACCTGATGATCACCGGCCGGTTCAAGTGGACCAAGCCGGGCGCCGCGGTGCCCCGGAGGCGGGCGCACGGGGCGTTCGACTTTCCGACCGGCACGCTGCTCCTCACCGAGCAATCCACGAAGAAGAGGGCGTCGCTGCACGTCGTGCTCGGGGAGGAAGCGCTGGCCTCGCTCGATCCCGGCGGCATCGACCCGCTGACGTGCTCGAGCGAGGACTTCGCTCGAGCGCTCAGGGCGTCGAATCGGACCTTGAAGCGGGCGCTGACCGACCCTCGGGTCTTCAGCGGGATCGGCAATGCGCACTCCGACGAGATTCTCCTCTTCGCGCGGCTCTCCCCCCTTCAGCGGACGGGCAATCTCGACGACCGGGAAATCGCTCGCCTGCACGAGGTGACGCGGGCGTCCCTGCAGCAGTGGATCGAGCGGCTGCGAGAGGAGTTCGGTGATCGCTTCCCCGACCGGATCACCGCGTTCCATCCGGACATGGCGGCTCACGGCAAGTTCGGGGAGCCCTGTCCCGTGTGCCGCTCGCCGATTCAGCGGATCCGATACGCCGATCGCGAGACCAACTACTGCGCGACGTGTCAGACGGAAGGGAAGGTGTTGGCCGATCGGGGCATGTCGAGACTCCTGGGAGACGACTGGCCGCGCACCCTCGAGGAGCTCGAGGAGCTGAAGGCGCGGTAGCCGCCGCCTCCGTCCGCCACGCGGCAAAGCCGGCACTGAGCACACCTCCGTTGACACGTGGCGCGGAAGATATATCGTACGATATACTTGACGACGTATTGTACGGGCTGTCGAGCGAAGGGACGAGCTACGGTGCCGGGCGTGGAAGCGCTCCGGTGAAGCAAGGAGGGAAGGGATGATGCGGTGCTACACGCGGCGCGGGAGGCGCGGCATGGACTTCGACTGGATCTTCGATTGGGACATGGGCATGGGGCCCCGCCGCAAGGGAAGGCGCGGTCGCGGGCCGCGGCGACGCTTCTTTCGGCAGGGTGAGGTGCGCCTCGCGCTGCTCTCCCTGCTCGAGGACGACCCCGCGCACGGGTACGAGCTCATGAAGCGGCTCGAGGAGCGCTCGGGCGGGATGTATCGTGCCAGCGCCGGTACCGTCTACCCGGTGCTCCAGCAGCTCGAGGACGAGGGCCTCGTGAAGATCGTCGAGGCGGAGGGGAAGAAGGTCTACCACCTCACGCAGGCGGGACGCGAGGAGCTCATGGTCCATCGCGAGGAAGTGGAGAACATCTGGCAGCGTGCGCACGGCTGGAAGGACTGGGGGGCCAGCATGGGGCCGGAGACCGCCGAGATCTGGGGCAGCTGGGGGCGGCTCTCCAAGGCCGCGTTCCGGGCCGCGGCGCGGGCCGACTTCGACGACACGGAGCGCATCCGCGAGATCCTCGATCGAGCTCGCAAGGAGCTGGAAGCCCTCTAGGCACCGACGGGACGGGCGTGGACCGGGCGAGCGGTCTGCGCCCGGCCGCTCGGCCGGCTCGGCCGGCACGGTTTCCGTTGCTCTCGCCCCCCGCGCTCCACAGCTTTGAGTCTTCGAACACGGATTTCCGGGGGGCACACACTGAGCGTCGCCAGCGGTGAAGCGCAGCTCGCGGCCGTCGAGTACTGGCGGAACGGCGAGCCGGTCGACTTCCCCTTCTCCGTGCCCTCCATCGCCACGCTGGAGCGCCTCGACTTCGATGGGCCGGTCACCGTGCTCGTGGGGGAGAACGGGACAGGGAAGTCGACCCTGCTCGAGTCGCTCGCCATCGCGACCCAGCTGCCCGCCGTGGGCTCCGCGCGCCCGAGCACCGATCCGACGCTCGAGCCGCAGCGCCGTCTCGCCCGCCAGCTTCGGCTCACGTGGCGAGGGCGGACGCGTCGCGGCTTCTTCCTCCGGGCGGAGGACTTCTTCGGCTTCCAGAAGCAGCTCGCGGTACAGCGGGCCGAGCACGAGGCCGAGCTGCGCCGCATCGATCGGGAGCTCGTGGACGCGTCCGAGCACGCCCGACGGCTCGCGCGGGGCCCGCACCGGGCGTCGCTCGGGGCCATGGAGCAGCTCTACGGAGCCGACCCGGACGCCCGGTCTCACGGCGAGGCCTTTCTGAACCTTTTCCAGCAGCGCCTCGTGCCGGGGGGTCTGTTCCTTCTCGACGAGCCCGAGGCCGCGCTGTCGCCCCAGAGCCAGCTGGGCTTCCTGGCGATGATCCGTGACGCGGTGGACGCGGGCTCGCAGTTCCTGATCGCCACGCACTCTCCGATCCTGATGGCCATCCCCGGGGCCCGGATCCTCGGCTTCGACGACCCGCCCGTGCGCCCCGTGTCCTTCGAGGAGCTCGAGTCCGTGATGCTCGTGCGGGACTTTCTGCAGGCCCCGGAGCGCTACCTCCGGATGATCTGGGAGAGGGAGCCATGAGCCACCCGCCGAAGGACGACCGGGCCGCCGGCTTCGAGGTGCTGGATCACTTCGAGCGCTTCAGCCAGAAGAACGACATCTATTCGAGGGCGTTCTGGGATCCCGAGGTCCGTTCGGAGCGGACCGACCGTTTCTTCGAGACGTACCGGACCCCCCTCAAGAAGTGGAAGACGGTGGAGGGGTTCCGACAGAAGGACTACGCGCTCCGAAACGCGTCCTGGCACCTTCCCGACATCTTCGCGGAGCTCAAGGAAGACGAGAACCGGCGAGAAGGCTTCCTCGACCCGTTCACCGTGCACCGCCCCGGGCCCGGGGACCGCGTGCCGGTGGATTCCCCCGAGGAGATGGCGCGCGAGATCAAGCACGTCGCGGGCGTCTTCGGAGCCGACCTGGTCGGGATCACCGCATACGACGAACGCTGGGTGTACACCCATGCCTACTCTCGCCTGGGAGAGACGGAGAAGCCTCAGGAGCTCCCGACCGACCTTCCGAACGTGATCGTCATCGCCCAGGAGATGGACAGGGCCCTGATCGACACGGTGCCGTCCGCGTTGAGCGGAACCGCCACGGGTGTCGGCTACTCCTACGACACGCTGGTCCTGCTGGGCCTAACCCAATACGTGCGCAACCTCGGGTACCGTGCGGTCGCGACGATGAACGACACGGCACTGGCGATTCCCTTCGCGATCAAGGCAGGGCTCGGCGAGTACGGTCGCCACGGCCTCCTCATCACCGAGGAATTCGGGCCTCGCGTGCGCATCGGCAAGATCTTCACCGACCTGCCGCTGGCTCACGATCGGCCGAAGAGCTTCGGCGTGAAGGCCTTCTGCGACGTGTGCCGGCGATGCTCCCAGGGGTGTCCGGTCGGGGCGATTCCGGACGGGCCTCCGTCCGACGAGGTCTACAACCGCTCCAATCTCGTGGGTGTCCGGAAGTGGTCGGTCGATGCGGAGCGCTGCTTCCGGTTCTGGTCCAACCAGAACTCCGACTGCTCGATCTGCGTGCGCGTGTGTCCGTACAACCGGGACTTCTCACGCCGGTCGGCCCGAGCGTGGCGGTGGCTCGCGGCCACGCCGCTTCGACGCTTCGCACTCTGGCTCGCGGATCGATTCGCGCCCGGTGAGCGCGTGAGCCCCGACCGCTGGTGGAATCAGGGAGCGCACCCGTGACCGATCGATCGAAGGCGGGCCCGGAGGTGGCGGAGCCCGCGCGCTCCGGACACGGATTCGGGACCGCGCCGGTGTTCCTGGCGAGCGTCAGCACGATCCTCGGCGCGGTCATGTTCCTCCGCTTCGGGTACGCGGTGGGGCACACCGGGCTGCTCGGCGCCATCCTGATCATCCTGATCGGCCACGCCGTCACCGTGCCCACCGCCCTGGCGATCGCCGAGATCGCGACGAACCGGCGTGTGGAGGGTGGCGGCGAGTACTTCATCATCTCGCGCTCGTTCGGAACGACGATCGGTGGCGCGATCGGAATCAGCCTCTACCTGTCGCAGGCGATCTCCGTCGCGTTCTACATGATCGCTTTCGCGGAGGCGTTCCAGCCGCTCGCGCCCCTCTTCGAAGCCCGACTCGGGTTTCCGTTCGACCCCCGCTTCGTGTCGTTTCCCGCGACGCTGCTCCTCGCCGGAGTCGTTCTTCGCAAGGGAGCCGATCTGGGTGTGAAGGCGCTGTGGTTCGTGGCGAGCGTGCTCGGCCTCTCCCTGGCGATGTTCTTCCTGGGCGAGAGTCCGCCCGAGATCCGACCGGCGTCGGTGAGCCTCCTCTCGGACCTGGGCGACCCCGACTCGTTCATGCTCGTGTTCGCCATCGTCTTTCCGGCCTTCACGGGAATGACGGCCGGTGTGGGACTGTCCGGAGATCTGGCCCGCCCGCGCAAATCGATTCCGGCCGGCATCATGTCGGCCACGCTCGTCGGGATGCTCGTCTACGTGCTCGTGGTTGCGAAGCTGGCGGCGTCGGCGAATGCGCAGGCGCTCGCGGGGGACTACCTGATCATGAGCCGGATCGCCCTCTGGGGCCCGATCATCCCGATCGGCCTGGCTTGCGCGACCGTCTCGTCCGCGATCGGGTCCATCCTGGTCGCGCCGCGGACGCTGCAGGCGCTGGGAGCGGACGAGGTCGTGCCGAGGCCGCGCCTGAACCGCTTCGTCGCCGCGGGCGTCGGGGAGGCGAACGAGCCGAGGAACGCGACGCTGGTCACCTCGGCCATCGCGCTGGCGTTCGTCTATCTCGGGAACGTGGACATGGTCGCGAGGATCGTGTCCATGTTCTTCATGGTCACGTACGGGGCCCTGTGCGCCATCTCGTTCCTCGAGCACTTCGCGGCGCGCCCGTCGTATCGGCCCAGCTTCCGGTCCAAGTGGTATCTGAGCCTGCTCGGCGCCGTCATGTGCTTCGTGCTGATGCTCCAGATGGACCTGCTCTTCGCCGTGGCCGCGATCGTGCTGATGTCGCTCCTCTACACGGTCATCCGGCGGAGCCGCGAGGGCTCGGACGATCTCGCGCAGATCTTCCAGGGCGTCATGACCCAGGCCACCCGGTATCTCCAGGTCCGGCTCCAGAAGATGCCGCCCGACGACTGGCGTCCGAGCGTGATCCTGATCACGCCCCGCACGTTCGATCGCTCCGCTCCGGTCCAGCTGCTGGAGTGGCTGTGCAACCGGTACGGCTTCGGGACCTACCTCCATCACGTCCCCGGCATGCTCCGGAGGGAGAAGTTCGAGGAGAGCCGTACGGTGCGTGAGCGCCTGATCCGTGACATGAGCGAGCGGAAGGCGGCGATCTACATGGACGCGATGATCAGCCCTTCGATGACGTCGGCGCTCGCGCAGAGCCTGCAGATGCCAGGCGTCTCCGGGATGGCGAACAACACGCTGCTCATGGAGTTCAGTCGCAACGACGATCCATCCGTGGTCGAGGAGGTCGTCGACGGGATGCTGATGGCCGGAGTGCCGGGCATGAACCGACTCGTTCTGCGGCATGGCGAGAACTTCTTCGGCACGAGGAAGAGCATCCACGTCTGGCTCACGTGGCACGACGCGCGCAACGCCAACCTCATGATCCTCCTCTCGTACATCCTCCTCGGGCACCCCGACTGGAAGGGTGCGGAGGTCCGGCTCTTCGCCGCCTATCCGCGTGCCGAGATCGGCGAGCGGGCCGACGCGATCCACGAGATGATCTCCGAGGGGCGCCTCCTGATCAGCGAGAAGAACCTGGTCTTCATCCCGACGGACGATGCGATCGATTTCGAGCGGCTCGTGGAGGCACGCTCCGAAGACGCCGACCTCGTCCTGGTCGGCTTCACCGACGGGCGTCTTCGAAAGAAAGGAGTGAAGACCTTCCTCCGCTTCGAGGAGCTGCGCGACGTGCTCTTCGTCTCGGCGGAAGAGCGGATCTTCATCGAGTAGGTCGGCGAGGAGCGCGGCCGGCGAGCAGCGCAGGCCACCGAGCAGGGCCGGTCGCGGATGCGGTCGGTCAGCGCACCTTCCGGTACGTCTCCTCGTAGGGGCCCTGTCGAACGATCAGCGCCGTCACCGTTCCCGACGCGCTCCGGACGAACTCGAGGACGGCCGGGATCCCTCGGGGAGAGAAGACCGTTTTGGACTCGGGGTGGATCGGGAGCGGGCGATCGTCGTCCGGATGGGCGAGCAGGTGGTCCTCCTCGAGCGTGATCGTGATCGCCTCCCCGTCCTCCTTCTCGTAGCGTCCCACGTAGACGCCGATCACGGAAACGGGAAGCTCGACGTAGGTGGTCTCGCGGGGCGGGTCGTACCCACGGGGAACGGACTCTTCGAGCGCATCCCACCCGTACGCGGTCTGGATCCGCCGGCTCAGCTCGGCCGCGACCACGCTGCCCCGGTCTGCATTGGTCATGATGGCGAGACCGTAGCCCTTCAGCTTGTGTGCCAGCAGCGTGGCCCGGAATCCCCAGTTGGCTCCACCGTGGCCGAAATACCAGCCCCGCCCCCGACGGGAGATACCGAAGCCGACCGCGTAATCACCGACGCCCACGGGCGTGAGCATCTCCATGGTGCTGGCCCGGGAGAGCACGCGGTTGGACTCGCCACGCGCGGATTGCTGCACCTCGACGGCGAGCAGGGCCAGGTCCGTAGGCGTGGTCCAAAGCCCCGCGGCCGCCAGCTCGGGGTACACGTGCCACTTCGGCCCACGCCCGTTGCCGTCGGCGTCGTGTCCTCTCGCCGCGTTCGAGTCAAGCGCAGCGCTCAGCGGCTGCTCGAAGGTGCTCCGGGTCATCCCGATCGGTTCGAGGACGAGCTCGTCGAGGAGCTCTCCGAACGGGCGTCCCCCGTGGGCGTCCGTCAACGCGAGCTGCATCAGCGTCACGCCTCCGCCCGAGTACTCCTGCCCGACGTACGGAGCCCGTTCCATGAACAGCCGCCGGACGTTGGAGGGCTCCTCACCGTCGAGGATCTGGACGATGGTGGGAACAGGCTCGTCCGGATCGTACCCGGGAAACCCGAAGCCGTCACCGAGGCCGGAGGTGTGGCTGGTGAGGGAGCGCGGCGTGACCGGCTGTTCGGACGTGAACGCCCCGCCGTCCAGGGTCCACGACGTCAGGATCCGGTTGATGTCGGTGTCGAGCGTGAACAGGCCGTCCTGCACGGATCTCATCACCGCCATGGCGGCGACCGGCTTGCTGATCGACGCGGCCTGGAACAGCGTCTCGGTGTCCACGGGCGAGCCCGTCTCCACGTCGGCGATCCCGTAGCCCTTCGCCCAGTGGATCTGGAAGTCGTGGATCACGGCCACGCTCACGCCGGGCACGCCGAGGTCGGCCATCAGGTCGGCGAGCGTCCTGTCTCCCAGACCGTCGGGGCCCGGGGTCTCCTGCGGCCCCTCGATCGCGGCGATCATCTCGGCCGCGGCCGGCATCTGTGCGACGAGAGAGCGACCCGGGAGGGTGGAGAGCAGCAGGACGGTGAGCAGGGAAAGGGACTTCACGGCGCGTCCTCGGCCAGGGGGCGGAATCGAACGAAGCTAGTGCGCGGGCGCTTCGCCTGCACTTCGGTGTATGGCTACCTTGAGCACGCTTCGAGTCCTTCGCCTGTGTCCCCATGGTGCCTTCCCGCACGGACGCCTCCGCGTCCCGTCCTGCCAGCCCCTTCCGCCACTCCTTCGCTTCGGCTGCACTCCTGATCGCCGCGCTGGCGGTGCTTCACGCTTCGGGCCCCGCTGCGGCCTCGGGCCAGCATCCGCCGATCGAACGACACGAGCCGGTTCAGCCGGAGATCGTCGACGGTGTGGACTACAGGGTGTACGACCGGGAAGGGAACCCCTCCTCGATCCAGGCGATCGTCGGCGCGGCGATGGGCGAAGACGTGCTGCTCGTCGGCGAGGAGCATGACGACATGGTGGGGCACGCGTTCGAGACGCGACTGTTCGAGGCCGTGCTGGCTCGCATCGGCAGCCCCGGGGGCTCGGGTCGGACCGTGGTCCTGTCCCTCGAGATGTTCGAGCGCGACGTCCAGTACGTGCTCGACGAGTACCTCGACGGCCTGATCTCCGAAGATCACTTCCTCCGCTCGGCGCGCCCGTGGGATCACTACGAGGCCCGCTATCGTCCCCTGGTGGAGACGGCGCGCGAGCACGGGGCGCCGGTCGTGGCTGCGAACGCCCCCCGCCGCTACGTGAACCGGGTCAGCAGCGAGGGCCCGCACGCCCTGGAGGCGCTCTCGGACCAGGCCCGGGCGTACCTGCCGCCGCTTCCCTTCCCGGGGCCCACACGCGTCTACCGGGCGCAGTGGGACGCGTTCATGGCTGAGGCGATGAGCGCCACCGACGAGGTGGCGTCGGAGCCCGAAGGCGACGGAGGAGCCGAAGGAGGCGAGGCGGACGACGGCAGGGCGGACGACGACAGAGCGGACGACGACAGAGCGGACGACGAGGGGGCCGACGGGGACGCCGCGTCGCTGCACGGCGAGGCCGCCGGCGGCGATTCGGAGTCGACTGGATCGGCGCGCTACGCGATGAGCCCCAACGTGATCCAGGCGCAGGCGCTCTGGGACGCGGCGATGGGCCATGCCATCACCAGCTCCCTCGTTCGTCACATCGGCGGGTTCGTCATGCACGTCGCGGGGTCGTTCCATGTCGAGCGCGATACCGGCATCCCGGAGCGCATCGCCGACTACCGCCCCGGTACCCGCGTGGTGAGCGTGGTCATGACCAAGGTCGACGACATCGGAGCATGGTCGGCGGAGGACCACGCTCCGCTGGGGGACTTCGTGGTGCTCACGAAGAAGCCCGTGGAGGCGCACGAAGGCGGGAGCTGAGAAGTGCCCGCGAACGTGCCAGGCTAGCGTCGGGGCTGCGGCATGGCGCTCCAGAGCGGGAAGGACAGACCGATCATGAGCGCGCTCGGATCGAACGACGTGTCCGTCAGGAGCGACCAGCGGATCCCGATCTGCGCCTGCAGGGGCCCGAAGGCCCCCTTCCCACCCAGCACGATGTTGTAGCCGAAGTAGGTGTCCTTCCCTCCTTCGGAGGCGAGCCCGGCGACGAGGGACTCACGCCACGCGACGCCACCACCGAAGAACACGCCGCCTCGCCGTCCCCCGGGGACGAAGACCGCGTCGACGTTGTACTGATACTCGGTCTGAACGTTCAGGAAGACCGCGTCGAAGCTCGGGACCACCTCGAAGCGGCCGTCGCGCACCACAGGGATACGGGCCTCGGCCCCGAGCATCCCGCCATTGGCAATCTGTTCCTGCTCCCACCCGCCACGCACGCCCAGCGTGATCGGGGCCCACGGCGGAGTCGGGGGAGGGTTGCGTCCGCGGCGGACCTGCGCCTCGACGGTGACTGGAGCCAGGAGCGTCCCGACCGTGACGAGCGCGAGGAGGAGCGCGCTGCTCGAGCGGCTTGTCGCGTGTGGGGTGCTGGCGTCGCTCACGTGTATTCTCCGGTCCGTGGATACGGGCATTCCAGCCTCGGGTGTGGGCACCATCCAACCTTATGAAGGGTGACGGAATCAAAGAAGGTACCTGCACACCGGCACGCACCGCACGGAGGAGGAAGACGATGACGAGGGCACTCAGAATCGCGGCGCTGTTCGCCGCCTATGCGACGATCGGGTATGGCGGCGACCTGGCGGTGGATCTCGTCGCTCAGAGCGTGGGCGCGGCGGCCCCGGGTGGAGGCGCGCGACATCGTCGTGGAGGTCAGGCCGGCGATCGTCTCCCGCGTCCAGGTGCGGCACACGGGCACCTGCTCCTACGAAGGGAGGCGGGAGCTCTCGCTGCCCGTATCCGACGGTGACCGCCTCGCCGTCCGCGCCGGCGCGGGCGCGCTGCACGTGGAGGGTCGCGAGGGGCTCGACGAGGTGATCGTGGTCGGTCTGTTGTGCGCGTCGGACGAGGCGTACCTGGATGGCCTCGCCGTGAGCGCCGAGCGGTCGTCGGACGGTCGCGTCGATGTCGTCACGCATTACCCGACCAATCGGAATCGATCC
>Ga0111156_1098_pt1 | contig 13018 bp, 11 predicted proteins | sample DeeMarSeWOR28_12_FD_80250 | JGI IMG/M metagenome (GOLD analysis project Ga0111156, IMG submission 80250) | Gemmatimonas sp. SG8_23
ACCGACCGGCAGGCCGGACACCGGCGTCCCCCCCGACACCCTGCTCGTGCGTCCGGACACCCTGCCCGTCTCCGACTCGCTCGCAAGCGACACCACCGGGGCCCCGGCGGCGCCCGACACGATTCGAGTGGACACGATGACGACGGACTCGACCGCGATCGACACACTCGCAACCGACACGCTGAGCGGGGAACTACCGTGGAAAGACCTTCCTGCAGCTCGATGACCTCGCTCGTGCGCATCTGCCGGAGGTGGGCCGCGTCCACGCTCCTGACCGTCCTCGCGGCTGCCTGCGGGGGGGCTGAAGGCCCGTCCGGGGGTGGCGCAGGCCCGGATACTGCCTTCGAGATCCCCACCTGGTCCGGCCGTTGGTACAAGGGAAACACGCACGCGCACACCACCGAGAGCGACGGAGACTCGTCGCCCGAGTACGTGGCCCGGTGGTACAAGGACCACGGATACGACTTCCTCGTTCTGTCGGACCACAACGTCTTCACCGATCCCGCAGCGCTCTCCTACCTCGTGGACTCGACGTTTCTCCTGATTCCGGGTGAAGAGGTCACGTCGAGCTACGAGTCGGCGTCGGTCCACGTCAACGGGCTCAACATCCCGCATCTCGTGGAGGCCCGGAGGGCCGAGTCCCTGGTCGCGACCATCCAGGCGAACGTCGACGCGGTGCGCGAGGTGGACGGCGTTCCGCACATCAACCACCCCAACTTCCGCTGGTCGTTCGGCCCTGAGGAGCTCGCGCAGATCGAGCGCGATCGGCTGCTCGAGATCTGGAACGGCCACCCCACCGTGCACAACGACGGAGGGGGCGAGGCGCCGTCACTCGAGGAGATCTGGGACATCCTTCTCACCGGAGGCAAGCGCATCTACGGCATCGCGGTCGACGACGCACACCACTTCCAGGGCGAGTTCTCGCCCGATCGTGCCAATCCCGGACGGGGATGGGTCTCGATCCGCGCCGAAGCCCTCGAGCCTCTGGCCTTGATGGAGGCCCTCGAGGCCGGGCACTTCTACGCCAGCACCGGTGTCGCTCTGGACGACGTCGTCGTCTCGGAGGCCCGCCTGGAGGTGCACATCCAGCAGGACCGTGACTTCCGATACTCGACCACCTTCGTCGGGCCCGGTGGGGTGGTGCTGCACGAGACCGGTGACAATCCGGCCGTGTTCGAGCTCGGGATGGCGCAGGGTTCACTCGGCGCCGACACCGAGACGCCCTACGTGCGCGCTCGGGTCCGGAACTCTCGTGGCGATCTCGCCTGGACGCAGCCCGTGTTCGTGAGCACGCCGCGGTGAACCTCCTTCGTGTCGTGCTGATCGGCGGGTTCCTGTCGATCGCCGCGGTTATCCTGTGGATCTCGTTCATCTTCGGTGTCGAGACCTCGACCGGCACGCTTCTCATCAACCTCGGCACCGAGATCGTCGGCATCGTGATCACGGTCGCGGTGGTCGAGTGGTTCTTCGAGAGACGAAGGCTCCAGACCCGAGGCCGTCAGCTGGCGTGGGACGCGCTCCACGCGGTCGAGCATGCCGTCTGGGTGTGGCAGGGCGGGCCGCGCGAGATGGACACCGACGAGGTTCGGGGCATTCTCAACGCAGTCGGCCAGGACGACCCCCTGCCGGACTTCACCGAGGGGCTCTTCCTCAACATCGGGACGCGCTCCCGCCGCCTCCTCAACAACGACCCCGATGCCGTCGCCGCCTTGCCGGGCTTCATGAACGGGCTCGAACACCTCGCCCGCCTGAGCGCGATCCGGGACGGCAAGGCCCCGATGAAGCCCCGGAAGGTCGCGGACATCCTCGACGAAGGAACGTCCGACCTGGCCAAGGCTCTCGGCAAACCGACCGAGCGACATCTCGCCTCTCTCATCCGCTTCCGCGACCCGAGCCTCGGAAGTCAGGAGCGTCGGCACTTCGGCGGTGGACACCATTTCCGGCCCCCCTCGACCGAGGCGCCCGGCGAGCTCGGCTGAGGCTCCGCCCGTCTCCGGTTTAACGCCCGGACCGACTCCCGACTCTCATCGTCACCAAGCTCCGAAGTGTTTCCATCAACAAGACGGGGAAGACGATGATGCGCACCAGACGACGCCTGGCCACGCTCGCCCTCGTGGCGTCGGGCGCGGCCCTTTCAGCCTGTGACGACGGCACCGGGATCGAGAATCTCGGCGACGCGATGACCACGGACGCCGCCCTGCTCGCGGCGGACGCGACGCTGGAGGAAGTCGCGATGTTCCGGGGACCGATCGGGTTCGAGGGCCTCCACATTCCCGGCGTGGACGAGCCGCCGCACGATCGACGCCCCGGCCCTCCGGGCGGACATCACAGCTTCGAGGGTGAGTTCTCCGGCACCCGGGCGGTCTCCTTCTTCGACGAGTCCGGGATCGAGCAGGACGCCTACGATGCGCTCACGACGGCCACCATCCACATCCTGCACGATGTCGAGGGCTCGATCGAGCGCGACCGCTTCTCGGCCGAGATCATGCGGGAGCGCGACATGACGGTGTCCGGACTCGCCGGCGAGGAAACCCACCGCACGTGGAGCGGCTCCGGCTCACAGTACATGGCGCGAAGCGGCGTCCTCGAGGATGGCTCGGAGCGCTCGCACACCGCTGAGGGCTCGTTCGTCTTCGAGAATGTCGTCGTGCCGATCCCGGGCTCCGACGACCGCTGGCCCGTCTCCGGTACCATCACTCGCGAGATGACGATGACCCGCTCGGGTCCGGACGGTACGGAGACCCGCGACGTGACGGTCGTGATCACGTTCGACGGCAGCGCCTTCGCGACGGCCGTGGTCAACGGAGAGGCGATGGAGATCGACCTCTCGGTGCGCGAGGGCAGAAACCCGCTACACCGGCGCCCACGCGGGTAGCGACCCACGGGGTCTCCCGGCGAACGGAAATCGCCGGGCGGGGGCGTCACGGTGCGCGGACGCCTTCGCCCGGCGGTTTGCGTCGATGCCGACGTGGTCGATGCCGACGTGAAGGATCTCGGGGCTCGCCTTCGGTAGCTCTCGATCAGGGCTCGAAGTACCCGATGTGCTCCAGCATGAAGCCCCGGATCGCACGCGCCAGCTGACCCGCGTAGATCCGACGGTTCTCCTCGGTGTCCCGAAGACCGTCGAAGTGGTGCTCGACCTGGACGCCGCTCACCAGCTCCGAGTCCGCCAGGGAGCCGTGCCTGCGCGTGCTGTACCCCCCCGAGAAGTACGGATCGTCGAGCGGCCGCGGATGCGTGGGGCCGATCAACGCGGGCACGCCCTCCGCCTCGAGGAAGCCCCCGAGGCTCGAAGAGCCACGCAGCAGCTCGGAGAACGGGATCGGCGCGTCACGCCCGAGCTCCCGGATGCTCGTGAGCTGAACCACGGAGAGCTGGTCCAGGTAGAGGTCTCCGAGGTTGAGAAGCTCGGGACCCAGCAGGTAGCCGAGCTCGAGTCGCTGGATCGGATGCCCGTGGCCGTGCATGTCGAAGTACATGCCTTCTCCGCGGATGCGGATCTCCGCCCGGGCCCGTTCGATGAATGCGTGGTACTCCTTCCAGGCCTGCTCCGCGAACTGGTTGCCCTCGGCGGCTTCGAAGATCTCTCGATTCGGGTCGAGCTTCGTTCGGTCCAGGTGCGAGATCACGACGTGCGGCGCGTAGCCGGTCTGCTCCAGGAGCGCCTCTCGTACCGCGAGGGTGAGCTCGAGCGTGTTCCGGTCGCGAACGACCTCACCCGAAGAACGATCGGGGATTTCGTCCGGAAGCAGGCGGCCGCCGTGGCCGGCCGAGAGAAAGACCTCGACGTCCGCGCTCGCCGTGATCCCACCCAGCTCGACGACGATCTCGGTCGACCCTTCCCCGGCCCCACGCGCCTCCCCCCGACCGTCGACGGTGACGATCGAAGGATCCAGGGAGCTCCACGTCGCTCCTTCTGTCGACACCGCCCCATCGGGGCCACGTGCGACGGCGGTGAATCGGCTCATGCCCCCGACGCCGACCACCAGGCCGGACGAAGGAGTGACCTCGAGCGACCGTACGTCCGGAGGGGTCGGGTCGCCGCCACACGCGCCCGCGAGCACGGCGGCGCACGACGCTACGGAGCGCAACCGCAAGAACCAGCGTCGATGGCTAAGCATGGGCGAATCTGTCGACAGCGCGTGACTTTCGCAGCAGAAGCCGACAAGGTACACACAGGGAAAGGGAGGGAGCGTGGAGAGAGACGACCCGATCGTCGAGCGGTTCCGTGAGGCCGTGGAAGCCGGCGACTTCGCCGAGGTGCGCGCCATGATGGCTGCCCACGCGGAGCTTCGAGCGTCGATCGACGCACCGTGGTTCGCGTTCGACAAGCCGGCCCTGGTGCACGCCGCCGCACGCATGGATCGCGACATGGTCGACGCGCTCCTGGACATGGGAGCGAACCTCGACGTGCGATCGTCGTGGCCGAACGGGCCGTACTCGGCTCTGCACAGCCTCGTGGACGGACCGACCCCTGAGAAGCTCGGCTTCGCGGAATACCTCGTCGAGCGGGGTGCGACGGTCGACCTTCACGCCGCATCCGGTCTGGGTCGACTCGACGAGGTACGTGCATTCCTCGACGCGAATCCCGAGCGCGTCAACGAGCCGGGCCCGGACGGAGCCACACCTCTGCACCTCGCGCGGGACCGAGCGATGGCAGAGCTCCTCCTCACCCGTGGCGCCGACATCGACCGACGTTGCGTGGACCACCGCAGCACCCCCGCCATGTGGGCGACCGACGGGCGCGAGGACGTGATGGCCTATCTGCTTTCGCGGGGGGCTCGCCCCGATCTTTTCCAGGCCGTGATCCTGGACGATCCGGAGCTGGCCAGCAGCTTGATCGCGGAAGACCCTGACGCCCTCCACGTGAGCGTGCGCTTCGGAAGCTCTCATCCTCACCTGGGCGGAGGAGACAAGTACGTATGGTCGCTGAGGGGTGCCGACACACCGGTGGAGCTCGCCCGCCGGCGGGGGAGCCGCGCGACGTATGCGTTCCTCCTCGAGCTCAGCCCACCGGGCGTACAGCTGTTGCAGGCCGCGCGTCGGGAAGATGCCGAGGAGATGGAGGATCTGTTGGCTCTGCATACGGAGCTGCTTCCTTCCCTGACCGAGCATCAGTGCTGCGAGATCCTCCATTCGAGCGAGCCGGCGGCCCGTGTGCTGCTCGCCCGAGGTGTCGAGCCCGACGTGCGCGACGCGCCGATGGGCGCGACCCCTCTTCACCACGCTGCGTGGCTGGGAAAGGTACCGGTGGCTCGCGTCCTGCTGGCGGCCGGTGCCGACCCCTCTCTCACGGACCGAGAACACCACGCGACTCCGCTGGAGTGGGCACGGCACGGAGGCCAGCAGGAGCTGGTGCGGCTCTTGTCGCGGTCCTGAGAGCTTCCTACCGTCCTCACCCCTCGCAGCGAGAAGGATGGATTACATGGACGAGCAATCGATGGACCTCGGCGCCTTCTCCGTAAGCCTCACCGTGAAGGATCTCGGAGCCTCGCGGTCGTTCTACGAGAAGCTCGGCTTCGAACGCAGGGGCGGCGACGGTGAGCATTACCTCATCATGGTGAACGGCTCGACGGTCATCGGTCTCTTCCTGGGCATGTTCGACAAGAACATCCTCACCTTCAATCCGGGGCTGGCGCAGAGCACAGAGCGCGTGTCGGACTTCACGGACATCCGCGACCTGCGTGACCGGCTCGTCGGGGCGGGAATCGAGATGACGAGCGACCTGGACCCCGACGGCACGGGCCCGGCTTCGATCGCGTTTCTCGACCCGGACGAGAATCCGATCCTCATCGATCAGTTTTTCGCTCGGCCGGGCACCGAGCAGGACTGAGCCGGGGGGGTCGGCACCGTCCAGAGGGTGTAAGGCGACGGAGAGACGTTCCCGCTTGCCGCACCGTTCCGGCTCCGGGCATCTTGGCCCCATGAATACGCTTCGCTTCGCTCGCGCCGCATCGTCGCCGGCCAGGGTCAGCGGCCTCCTGCTGGTGGCGTCGCTGCTCGGCACACCGCTCGTCGCGCAGCAGCGGCCGATCTCCTACGACGACTACTACCGACTCGCCGCGGTCAACGGAGCCGTGATCTCGCCGGACGGAGGCCGCGTCGCCTTCGTGCGATCCACGATCCTGGAGGAGCAGAACCGCACCCACTCCGAGATCTGGATGGCGCCGACCGACGAATCGTCGGACCCGTATCGACTGACCAGTCCGTCGACGGAAGCCGCCGCACCGCGGTGGAGTCCCGACGGCGCCCTCCTCGCCTTCCAGTCCCCCCGCCAGGTAGCCGGAGCGGACGCGGAGAGCGTCACTTGGTTCCTCCGCACGGACCGACCGGGAGAGGCATTCCAGATCCCGGGCCTCGCCGGAGCGCCCGTCTTCGATCCGACCAACCGGCGTATCGCGTTCTCACGGCCGGTCCTGCCGGACGAGCCGAGCAGAGAGCCTCCCGTACTGACGGGTGAGGAGCGAAAGATCGTCGATCGATTCGACGGCAGGGAGTACGACTGGATGCAGTTCCGCTTCGATCGCCGCGGATATCTTCCGGATCCGACCGACCCCTTCTCGACGCCACCGCGTCAGATCTTCGTGATCCCGAGGGAAGGAGGCGAGCCCGAACGACTGACGAACCTCGACGTGGATGCGTCGGATATCGCCTGGCGTCCCGACGGCGAGGCGCTGGCCTTTCGAGCGGACGAGCATCAGCGCGACGAGCACTCGTACCCTCGTGCCGACCTCTGGACGGTGGACCTCGACGGGAGCGTGCACCGCCTGACCGACGACGAGCACGACTGGAGGAGCCCGGTCTGGTCTCCCGACGGACGCCGGCTCGTCGCAACGGGCGTGACGGGACTCGACGTGATCATTCGTGAGCGATGGGACCATGGCTCACCGACCGACCTCTGGCTCTTCTCGGCCGACGGCTCCACCCGACGCAACCTCACGGCGGACTGGGACCTGATCCCGGGCACACCCACCTGGAGCCCGGACGGCGCGCACCTGTTCTTCACGGCGAACACGGGCGGCAACACGCACCTCTTCCGGCTCGAGGTCGAGAGCGGTGCCGTGGAACAGGTGACCCACGGGGACGGGCGCATCGGCTCCGTCACCTTCTCCCGAGACGGAAGCACCGTCGCCTACGTCGGCCAGGACGCGACCCACCCCGGCGACGTCTACGCGGGCCCGGTCGGCGGCTCCGCCCGGCAGCTCACCTCCCTCAACGCCCGACTCCTGGGCGAGCTCGAGCTCCGCTCACCGGAGCGGATGACGTTCGCCAGCGCGGACGGCACCGAGATCGAAGGCTGGGTCATCCCCCCGGTCGGATACGACCCGGGCGACGGACGAGCGTGGCCGCTGATCCTGAACATCCACGGGGGGCCGCACGGATCGTACGGCAACAGCTTCTCCTTCGCCTTCCACCTCCAGTCGGCCCGGGGATTCTTCGTCCTCTACACAAACCCCCGTGCATCGACCGGCTACGGCGAGGCGTTCCGCTGGGGCACGTGGGGCAGCTGGGGAGACGAGGACTACGACGATGTGATGGCGGGCGTGGAGGCGGCGCTCGCGGCGTACCCCATCGACACGGCGCGCATGGGCGTGACCGGGTACTCCTACGGCGGGTACCTGACCAACTGGATCATCACGCAGACCGACCGCTTCGCGGCGGCGGTGTCCGGCGCGGGGATCTCCAACTGGGTCAGTGACTACGCCGTGGCCGACATCCCCCGTACGAAGGAGACCGAGTTCTACGGGACACCGTGGGAAGAGGAGGGACTGAAGAACCTCCTCGCGGCCTCCCCGATCGTCCACGCCGCCGGCGTCTCCACGCCTACGCTGTTCGTGCACGGTGAGTCCGACCACCGCGTCCCCATCGAAGAGGCGGAGCAGATGTACGTCGCGCTTCGAAAGCAGCGCGTGCCCGCCCGAATGGTCCGCTACCCCGACTCGTATCACGGTGGCTGGACGCCGTGGCGCACGCTGCACCGGCTGTACTCGACCATGGAGTGGTGGGACGAGTGGCTGGCGGAGAAGCCCATATCGTGACGGGCCGCGCCTCGGCGCTTCAGCTCGGAGTCGTATTCGGAGTCGTCGCCCTCGGTCACCTGTCCATGGTGCCCAACGTCGCCGACCTCGACGGCTTCTACCATATCGGTCACGCCGCAGCGTACCTCGAGGGCTCGCTCCTCGACACCTCCCTGCCCTGGGCGACCCGTTCCGTGATCGGCGACGTCGGAGGCGACCTGTGGTGGGGGTTCCACGTGCTCCTCCTCCCCTTCGCCGCACTCGGGAGCATCCCGGTCGGACTGCTCGCCGCCGCGGTCGTGCTCACCGCCACGCTCGGCCTCACGTTCGTGCGCCTGCTCCAGCGTCATGGAATCGAGCACGCCGGCTGGTGGGCCGCGCTCTTCCTCGTGGCGGTGCCCAACGTGTTCTTCCGCCACCTGATGGTGCGGCCTCACGTGATCTCGCTCACGGCCTCGCTCGCGCTCGTGTCGATGCTCGTCCGGGGGCGTTGGTGGCATGTTCTGCTGCTCTCGACGCTCATCGCGTGGGTCCACCTCAGCCTCTTCTGGATCGCGCCTGTGCTCGTGTGCGCGTATGCCGTGATCCGGGTGCCGGTGACCGTCCTTCTCGGGAGAGAGCAACCGGACACGGGCGTACCCATCCGACAGGCGCTGCCTGCGGCCTTCGCCGGGCTTCTCCTCGGGTGGCTCCTCCGTCCTGATCCGCTGCCCACAGCCGCCTTGCTCAACATCCAGCTCGTGCAACTCTTCGCTCAGAAGGCGACCGACCAGCCCCTGACCTTCGCAGCCGAGCTCGCACCGATCGGCGTCCGAGAGCTGATCGCCACCTGCTGGTCGTTCACGCTCGCGTGGCTGGTCACCATGGCCATCACCGCCCGGGCCGCCTGGCGGGGCGAGCTGGCGAGACTCGGCCAGAGTCGCGCCACGCTCACGCTTCTCGCACTGGCCGTGTCGTGCGCGTTCCTCGTTCTCGCCCTCGCCTCCGCGCGTCGGGCCCTCGAGCAATGGGTGGCCTTCGGTATGCTCGCCATGCCCTTCGCCTGGAGCCTCCTCGACCGGAGAGGCATGCGGGCGGGCGTTCGCGTGGCGATCATCGCCCTTCTCGTGGGGCATCTCGCCTGGGGCGCGAACCGGCACCGGCTCAACCGTCAGCATGTGAGCTTCCCGGCAACGACACTCGCCGCGGTGGCAGACTACCTGCGGGAGAACAGCGAGCCCGGCGACATCGTCTTCCACGCCCGGTGGGACAACTTCGGGCCGCTCTTTGCGCACAATCGTGCCAACCGGTATCTCGGCGGCATGGATCCGATCTTCCAGTATGCCCACGACCCGGCCTCGTACTGGGAGTTCTTCTACCTCTCGACCGACATGACCACGGAGTGGACGTGCGACGCGTACCCCTGCATGCAAGGCGTCGCCACGGATACACACGAGGCCCTGAGAGACCACTTCGGCGCCCGCTGGGTGGTGGTCGAGCCGTATCGCAATCCGCGCTTCTCCCTGTATCTGCTCAACGACGAGCGCTACACCCTCGCCTTCGAGTCCCAGTCTGCTGCCCTGTTCGAGGTGCTGCCCGAATGAGCCGCAGATGCGCGTAGCCCTCTTCGCCACGTGTCTCGGGGACAGCTTCTTCGCGGAGGCGTGCGCGGACACCGTGCGGCTCCTGCGGCATTTCGGAGCCGAAGTCGATTTCCCCGAAGCACAGACGTGCTGCGGTCAGCCCGCATTCAATTCCGGCCACCGATCCGACGCCCTCCGCATGGCGCGTCACACCGCGCACGTGTTCGCCGAGGCCGAACACGTGGTGCTCCCTTCCGGGAGCTGTGCCGGCATGATCCGCCACTACTACCCGAGCCTGTCGGCGGACGGGGATTCGGCACCGGTCGCGGATCTGGCGGCCCGGACGTGGGAGCTTTGTGCGTTCCTCGTCCACGTGCTCGAGGTCGACGTCGTGGGCAGCGGACTTCGCGGCAGATCCGTGGCGTACCACCACGGGTGTCATGCACTCCGGGAGCTCCAGATCGAGAGCGAGCCGATCCGTCTGCTGCGCGCGGCCGGGGCCGAGGTCGTTCCCTGGGAGGCCGACCGCGAGTGTTGCGGCTTCGGAGGGCTCTTCAGCGCCAAGATGCCCGAGGTTTCGGCAGCGATGGCCGACCACAAGCTCGAGACACTCCCGGATGTGGACGCGGTCACCTCTTCGGACGGCGGTTGCCTCCTCCAGCTGGCGGGCCGGGCAGCTCGTCGGGGAGCCGCGCCACCCTTCCGACACATCGCCGAGCTCCTCTGGGAGGGTGTCGGAGCATGAGCGAAGCGAATCCCGGCGACTATCGACGTGCCGCGGCTCGTACGCTGCGGGAGACGCCACACGTACGAACCTCGGTGGGCTCGGCTACCCGGACATTCGACGCCAACCGCACCCGAGCCTTCGAGCCGATCGACGGAGACCGTTGGCGCGACTGGGCCCGGGACGTGAAGGCGCACACGCTGAGCCACCTCGATCGATACCTGTCCGAGGCCAGCGCCCGACTCGAGGAAAACGGCGCCCGGGTCCACTGGGCAGAGACGGCCGCCGACGCCCTTCGCGTGCTCGACGACGTGGTCGCTCGACACCACGTGCGCACAGCCGTCAAGGCGAAGAGCATGGTGAGCGAGGAGCTGGGGGTGAACCGGCACCTCGAGCGTCTCGGCGTCGAGCCGGTCGAGACCGATCTCGGCGAGTACATCATCCAGCTCCTCGGTGAGCCACCGAGTCACATCGTGGGCCCCGCGATCCATCGGAGCCTCGAGGAATGCCGCGTGCTCTTCCACGAGCGTCTGGGAACGCCTCTCGACGCGAGTCCGGACGCACTGGCAGGGGCTGCCCGGGAGGCGCTCCGCGCTCGATTCCTCGAGGCCGAGCTGGGCATCTCGGGCGGGAATTTCCTGGCTGCCGACACCGGAACCGTGGCACTGATCGAGAACGAGGGAAACATCCGGATGTCGACCTCGCTGCCCAAGGTGCACGTGGCGTTCGTGGGCATCGAGAAGGTCGTCCCGCGGCTCGAGGACGTCGCGGGTCTCGTGCAGATCACGGCACGCTCGGCGACGGGTCAGCCGATCGGCCTGTTCTTCTCCCTCATCCAGGGTCCCCGTCGGCCGGACGAAGTCGACGGTCCCGAGGAAGTTCACGTGGTCCTGGTGGACAACGGCCGCACCCGACTCCTCGAAGACGACCAGGCCTGGGAAGCGCTGCGGTGCGTCCGGTGCGGGGCCTGCCTCAACATCTGCCCGGTCTACCGACAGACGGGCGGTCACGCCTACGGATGGACGTACTCCGGCCCGATCGGAGCCATCCTCTCGCCGGGCATGCTGGGGCTCGAACGAGCGATGCCGCTCCCTCACGCATCGAGCCTATGCGGGGCGTGCGCAGACGTGTGCCCGGTCCGCATTCCCATCCCCGACCTCCTTCTCCACTGGCGGGAGGTGGCGGCGGCGAAGGGTCTGGCTCCGGTGACCGAGCGCTTCGCGTCGAGCTTCTATGCAGGGCTGGCAGAGCGACCCGGCGCGTTCCGGCTCGCGGGGTCCGCGCTACGCCACGCCCCGTGGCGGCCTGTCGGCCGGGCGCTGCCGGTGATCGGCTCCTGGGTCCAGGAGCGGGACGCGCCGAGACCCAGTCCAAGGAGCTTCCGGCAGCTCTGGCGCGAGGGGATCGAATGACCGGTGGCCGCGAGGGGCGTGACCGCATCCTGGAGCGGATCCGCAGCGCCAACCGCGGACGGGAGCCGCTCGGGCATCCCGGCGACTTCGGGAGCTGGCCGGCGATCGGTAGTCCGGCGGCAGGGCCCGGCCGGACGTCGGGACCGGTCGACGTATTCGTCGAGCACTTCACCGCCGCCGGAGGCGAGGTCGCCCGAGTCTCCGATGCCACCGCCGCGGCGACCTGGCTGCGATCCTTCTGCGCGCCTGCCGGGGCGATAGCGGTCGGCCGTGGTGTGCCGACCGACCTCGTGCCCGACCGGCCCCTCGTCGACGCCGCGGAGGCCGACGTGGCGATTTCGGCAGGGCGGGCGGGGATCGCCGAGACCGGCTCGCTGCTGCTGGACGCTCGCGACGGGCGTCGTACGCAGCTGCTCGCGCCGACGCACGTGGTCCTTCTCGAAGAGGTCAGAATCCTGCCCACGCTCCGCGATGCCCTGCGCTCCGTCGCCGACGACCTGTCTGCCGCCCTCGGGCTGCACTCGGGCCCGTCGAAGTCCGCGGACATCGGTCAGGTCATGGTGGAGGGCGTCCACGGGCCCGGCCGGCTCGTGGCACTCCTCGTCGGCGAACCGACACGCGAGCCCGGCGAGGTCGCGCCATGACGGCGCCGACCGACGTCGCAGCCGTTCTCGTCGCCGGCACGCTCCTCCTCGCCTGCGGGCCGCAGCCGTCCGTGCTCCTCGATGCATCGGACCCCGCATGGTCCGAGGCCGCACCGGACACCTTCGACGTCACCATCGAGACCACGCGTGGGCCCTTCCGGATCGAGGTCGTCCGGGCCTGGGCGCCCATCGGCGCCGACCGCTTCTACAACCTCGTGCGCCACGGATACTACGACGACGCCCGATTCCACCGGGTCGTGCCCGGCTTCATCACGCAGTGGGGCATCGCGGGTGATCCGGCGGTCACCGCCGTCTGGTACGATCGGGGGATGCCCGACGACCCCGTCGTGTCCACGAACGTGAGGGGGTCGATCGCGTACGCCTTCACCGATCCCGGCACACGCTCGACTCAGGTGTACGTGAACATGGTCGACAACACGCGACTGGACGCCCAGGGCTTTGCGCCCTTCGGGCGAGTCGTGGAGGGGATGGAGGCGGTGGTCGACTCGCTCTACGGAGGGTACGGGGAGACGTCGGGCGGAGGCGTCCGGCAGGGTGAGCAGGACTCCCTCGTCGCCCGCGGCAACGGCTACCTCGACGAGGCCTTCCCGGCGCTGGATCGGTTGTTGCGTGCCCACGTCTCCCGCGAAGTCCGGAT
>Ga0111156_1097_pt1 | contig 12832 bp, 9 predicted proteins | sample DeeMarSeWOR28_12_FD_80250 | JGI IMG/M metagenome (GOLD analysis project Ga0111156, IMG submission 80250) | Gemmatimonas sp. SG8_23
TGGCGAGCCTGATTCCAGCGTCCCGAGCTCTCGGCGTTCGCCCGATGCAGGCGCTGCGGGACGACTAGCGCTTCGCCTCCGCATACAGCTCCAGCGCCCGCTCCTCGGCCATATCAGGGTCGACCGCGATATCCGGCTCGATCCCGACGATCTCCCATCCCTCGCCCGTTCTCGGGTCATAGGTGCGCCCGATCGGCAGCATGAGCGAGTACCCGCCGGGAAGCTCGACGATCGTCGAGTAGTGGCCCGCACCTCCGGTGCGGCTACCGATGACGGTGGCCCGCCCGGTGGCCTTGAGTGCCATCGTTAGGTGTTCGCACGCCGAGCCGGTGAAGCCGGTCAGGACGTAGACCGGCATATCCGGGCGATTGTGAGTCTGGCTGGGCACGATCGTGTGCTCCCAGCTCAGCACGTCGTCCGTCGTGTCGGCTCGACGGAGCTCCGGCATCGCGTCGAACCCGGCCGCGACGTCGTCCGCGGCCCCGGGCCGGAGATCCATGTTCAGCAGGTGCGTCTCTTCCCCGAACAGGTAGGGCAGGAAACCGTTCATCATCTCGAGGGTGCCGCCCCGACACATGCGCAGGTCGAGGACGAGGGCGCCGGCGTCGGCGTGCTCTTCCATGAATGCCGCGGCCCACCGCTTCAGCTCCTCGTCCTGCGGCATGAGGCCGATTCGCATGAACGCGACCTCGTCGGTGAGCCAACCGCTCTCCGGAACCGGCTCGGGCGTCATCCCCCCCGGAGTGCCCGGGGCCATCCGGACCCGGGTCGGGGCGGCGCCGGTGCCCGCCTGGGCTGAATCAGGGGCCGGGCCTGACCGCACGATGCGCCGACCCGGCGTGGGCGCCCCCGGGGCGCTCACCCGGAGGTGTCGATCCTCCCAGACACCGTTCAGCTCGGTGGTCAGCTGGCGCGCGAACGCGCCGGTATCGCCGGCCGTCTCGTAGCGACGGTCGCGGACGGCGGCACGAAGGAATTCCGCGTACTCCACTCCGTGCTCGGCGAAGAGGTAGCGAGCCTCGAGCACGTCGGCCAACTCGAGCGCGACCTGCTCGTACGCCCTGAGCGTGGCTTCGTCCACCACCCTCGGCGCGGGGCCGACGGGTGCCGGGGTCGAGGCTGCGGTTGCACCATCTCCGATCGTCAGCGTCAGCTCCTCGGAGCCGCGTCGCACGACGAAGGTCAGGGGGTCGGATCCCCGCATCAGATCCGCGAGGGCGGGGCCGTGCTCGGCCATGGGTCGTCCATTGAGGGAGACGACGACGTCGTCGACCCTGAAGCCGGCCGCATCGGCCAGGGACCCCGGCTCGACGATCATGACGCGGGGCTCGGCGTCCATGGGGTTGAAGCCGATGCCCACCTGCCGTCCACCCGCCGAGGCCCTGCGGACCACCTGAGCCTCGGCGGACTCCGTCGGCACGAGTTGCGCCGGCATCGACAGAAGGATCGCGGCGACCGCGACGACGGATCTCGTAGGCATACCGTGATTCTCGCTCGAGAGTAGTGCGATTCGTACTATGTGATCGCTTCGAGAGGATCAGGGTTGCCTGAGGCGTCGGGGCACGGCAGGGCGGGGGCTACGCGTCCTCGTCGTCCAGCGATGCGAGCAGCTCCTGCAGCCAACGCACGCGCGCCTCCGCCGCGTACTCTCCCCCCAGGGCCGCGAGCCTCCCGATCGCTCCGTCCTCCGCATGGGAGCGGCCGTACTCCACGGTCATGGCGTGGAAAGCCTCCGCCGCCTCGAGCGCCGACTCCACGAACCGTCGTCGCTCCTCCGCGGTAAGCGCGTCGAGAAAGAACGCGCGGGTCCGTAGCGCGTCGGAGACGTTGGCCGCCACCTCCGGCTGCCCGGCCTCGAGGATCCACCCCCTGAGGGCCGCGGTTCCCTTCCGGGTCAACGTCATCAGTCGTCGTCCTCGACCATCCGAAGCGTCGGAGAGCGCTTCGACGAGGCCGGCCTCTTCGAGCCTGCCGAGAAGGGGGTAGATGGATCCGGCCGAGCCGCTCCAGTGGCTCGAAGGCGACGCCTGGAGCTGCCGCCGAACGGCGTACGCCGTACACGGCTGCAGCGATCGGACGATGCCCAGCACCACGCCTTCGAGTTCCGTAATCGTCGCCATTGGCCGCTCGCGAGAGGTCCGGGGTGAAGATACGAGCGCGTCGGCCGAAGCGCTGGCTCACCCCGAGGAGCGCAGCGTAGGTTGAGGTCCGAGGTGCCGACTCTCCCGCATCCGTGTTCATGAGCGATTCGAGCAAGCCGTCCGACGCTTCGCGCCCTGCCATTCATCAGCGGTGGCTCGCCGAGATGAAGCGCCGCAGGGTGTTCCAGGTCATCGCCGTCTACGGTGCGGTGTCCTTCGTCGTGCTCGAGGCCGCCAGCGTGATCTTCCCGGCGATCCCGCTTCCCGCCTGGGCGATCAGCCTGGTTCTCTGGATCCTGATCATGGGCTTTCCGATCGCCGTCGTGATCGCCTGGGCCTTCGAGCTGACCCCCGACGGGGTGAAGCGGACCGAGGCGGCAGCACCGGGAGAGATCGACTCGATCGTCGCCGCTCCGGCAAGACACCGCTGGCCACCCGGGCTCCTCGCGGTGGGCGGGCTCATGCTGTTGAGCGCTGCCTTCTACGTCGGCCGGAGATCCGCCACGGAAGCGGTCGACAAACCTCCCTCGCCGGCGATCGTCGCGTCGCAGACGGCGCAGCCGACGTACGTGGATCCGGACGAGGACCCGCGCCCCGCGATCGCGGTGCTTCCGTTCGCCGACATGAGCCCGGAAGGTGATCAGGAGTACTTCAGCGACGGCATCTCCGAAGAGATTCTGACCGTCCTCTCCAGGATCAGCGGACTCCGGGTCGCCGCTCGCGGCTCTGCCTTCACGTACAAGGGACGCTCGCTGGACCTGAGTCGGATCGGTGACGAGCTCGGTGTGCCCTATCTCCTCAGCGGGAGTGTGCGGAAGGACGGGGACCAGCTGCGGATCAGCGCGGAGCTGGTCAGCACGTCGGACAACTTCCGGCTCTGGTCCGAGACCTATGATCGCCGACTCGAGAGCGTCTTCGCGGTCCAGACGGAGATCGCCGAGGCCATCGCGGAGGCGTTGCGCGTTCCTCTCGGCCTCAGCTCGGACGAGCTCGTGCGTGCAACGCTCGACCTGGATGCGCACGACCTCTACCTCGGGACTCGACGTGGGCACCAGCCTGGGGCGGGCTCGCCGAAGCACTCGCCGCGAGCCCCCTGTATGTGGTCCAGGGGGCCGAGTCCGCCGACTCCGCCCTGTGGGCCCGGCGTCTCGCCGAGGCGGAGGAAGCGGCTCGCCGGGCCCTCGAGCTCGACCCCAGAAGCGCGTCGGCCCGGGCAGCCCTCGGGAGCGTCCACCGCGACCGATGGGAGTGGGCCGACGGCGAGCGGGAGCTTCTTCGCGCCCTGGAGCTGGACCCGGACAGCGAGGAGGCGCACACGCAGTACAGCGAGCTGCTCTGGGGCATGGGTCGCCTCGACGAATCTCTGCGGGAGGCTCGCCGCGCGCTGGCGCTCGACCGGTCGCCGATCCGTCTCGACATCTACGGCTTCACCCTCTACATGAACGGGCACCGGGACGAGGCCGAAGCCGCCCTTGAGGAGGGGATCGCGCTGGACAGCGCGGGCGACGTGCACTTCCTCCGTACCGTGCTCGCCAACCAGCTCCTGGTCGAGGGGCGATACGGGGAGGCCCTCGACCGGTTCTCCGCCTTTCTGCCCGACCCCGAGGCATACCGCCTCATGGGTGAGGCCCTCGAGGCGGGCGACACGACGCTGGTTCCGGAGCGCGTGACTCGTGGGCTGCCCCAGACCTGGATGTTGCTCGGTGAGCCGGATCGGGCCCTCGACGTCCTGGAGGAGATGGTCTTCGCCATCCCCTACCGGGTTCAGTACGAGATCTGGGACCCCGTGTTCGCGCCGATCCGCGACACCCGCAGGTTTCGAGAGGTGATCCTGCCGCGCGTGCGGCTCGAAGGGGCGCGGGCTCGCTACGCGGATTCGCCCGAGGGCGAGTGACGCGGCCACCGTCGCGAACGCATCACCGAACCCGGGCCCCGCGCAGCGTCTGTCCGCCCTGACGGAGGATCATCGCCTGCACCTCGCCGGCCTCGTCGATCTCGAACTCGATCTCGGCTGCCACGGCGCGCAGGAAGAAGACCGTCTCCGACGCCGCGTACGCATAGACCGAGGGCTGGTTGGTGAGCCGGGTACGAAGGCGACCGTCGGCGATCTCGAAGGTCGCGATCATCTGCGGAGCGAGCTCGTACGCGCCGACGTAGCGCTCGAGCACCGCCGGCTCGAGCTCCACCGCTTCGCGATGGAGGTAGGCTGGCACCGGGGGGGTGACCAGCTCGCTCGACGGGTTCAGCAGGTGGAAGCCGATGTCGTCCGCCCCGATCCCGGAGTTCGTGAGCACGACGACCGCCGTGCCCGCATCCGGATCGAATCCCGCGAAGGTGCGGAAGCCGGCGGTTCCTCCGTTGTGCCAGACGGTTCGCTGGCCGTCGGTGTTGCGGGTGATCCAGTTGAGCCCGATCTGCATCGGGCCCAGATCCGTGCGCGGGCGGTGCGCCTCGCGGAGCGCCCGCTCCAGATCGCTCTGCGGCTCGCCCACGTTGGCGGCCATGAATCGGAGCATGTCATCGACGTTCGACCGGAGTCCGCCGGCGCCCGAGAGCACGGCCACGTTCCAGAGCGGGACGACGTCCCCTCCGGGGTCGTGGCCCAGCGCCATCGCCTCGGCCATCCGGGGCGTGAGCTCGATGCCGGTCATCGACATCCCGAGGGGCGCCAGGATCCGCTCCCGCACCGCGTCTTCGTACGAGAGACCGAGGTGCCGTGAGAGCAGGTGACCCAGGAGCCCCGCTCCGAGGTTCGAGTACTCGCCCTCGGCTCCGATGTCGCGCGGGAGCTCGTACGAGGAGAGGAAGGCGTAGAGCTGCTCTTCCGTGTAGTCCACGTACGGGTCCGACATGTCCGCCGGCGCCATGTTCAGCGGAAGACGCGGGAGAGCCGATCGGTGCGTCGCGAGGTCGGTCAGCGTGATCTCCCTTCCTCCGCGGGTCGGGGCGGTCACGCCGTCGGGCAGGTAGCCCTGGATGGGATCGTCGAGGGCCACTTCGCCTCGGCCCGCCATCTCCGCGAGCAGCGTGCCCGTGAAGACCTTCGTGATCGAGCCGATCTCGAAGAGCGTGCCCGACGCGGGCGGTGCGGCGCCCTCGCCCGCAGAGCCCGACGAGAGGAACCGGGTCGAGCCGTCCGCCTCGAGGAGCCCCACGGCGATGCCGACCGCGCCTCCCGCGGCGACCCGTCCGTCGAGGATCTCCTGGATCTCATCGTCGGAAGGGAACGCCTGACCCGCGACCGGGACGGCGAACGCGAGCAGGGCAACCAGGAGCGCCGACTTCGAGCGGATCTTCCTCATTCCTCTCCACCCTTTTCTACGAGACTCGCGACCTCACGAACCGCGGCGTCCAGCGCTGCCGCCTGCGACCGGGTGAATCGCCCGAACAGCGTGCGTGCCAGCCCGAGCACGGCGGGCACGACGGCGAGCGACAGAATCATGCCGAGCTCGTTGGCGTCGTTGGCCGACACGACGAAGCCGACGAGCGAGGCGATCCCGGCGAGCATGCCCGGGGGAAGGTACGCCAGCACCGCCGCCGACGAGAGGTTGGCCGAGGCCGTGATCGTCGTGCTCCCGTCTCTCGTGGCGACGGAAACGTGCTGCTCTCCGACCTCCCCCGTGGCTCGCCACTCGATCGCCCCACCCACTTCCGACACGTCGCCGGCTCTGCCCAGATGGCGGCGGATCGCGGCGAGCACGTCCGGGGCCGCGCCCTCGGGAACCTCGCCGGGCACCTTCCTGCGTACGCTCAGGAGCCGCGGACCGCCCAGGAGTCTTCCACCCGACTGCCCGGGCGCGTGATCCATGGACCAGACGGCCCTCTCGATACGCTCGGCGTCGATCCCGACCTCGGCGCCTATGGCCTCGAGCTCGGACAAGGTGAGCCCGTCACCCGACGCCAAAGCGGTACCAGGCACGTCCTCGACCGCCCGCCGGAGGACTTCGCGGACCTCTTCGTCGGTGAATCGTCGCTCGCTCACGGTTGGCGCAGAATCGAGGCCTCAGACACCCGTGCGCGCCAGCTCCGCGTGCCGCGGCATGCCGACCTCTTCGTAGAGGGCGACCGCCTCGGTCAGAAGCTCGTCCGCCCGCTGGAGATCCCCCGGGCCCCTGCGCTGCTTGAGCATCCACGCGTGCCAGCGGCGCGTCTCGGCCTGCTCGGATCGATACGGCATCGCGTGGGCCTGGTCGAGGGCGGTGCGAAAGTGCCCCTCGGCCACGTCCCAGAGTCCCCCGCAGGCCGCCGAGATCCCGAGGTATCGATGTCCCAGGCCGGTCTCCCAGGCCACGATCCCACCCTCCACGGTCTCGAGTGAGACGTCGTAGAGCGACGCGGCGCCCTCCCGGTCACCCATGAGGGCGAGCGGTTCCGGTGCGATGAGCGCGAAGGCGCGGTCTCCTCCCCAGGCCAACTGACCCGGCTGCGGAATGCGGGCCTTCGACGCCTCGAACAGCTCGGGGGCCCGCCCCGTGCCGGCGTACGCGTGGAGCAGAAGCTCGAGCGCGTACACCCGGCCTTTCCACCAGCCCTCGGGGAAGTGCTCGACCGCGACTCCGATCTGTCCGAGCGCGCCGTCCCAGTCTCCCTTCCGGAACAGCCCGATCGTGCCGAACAGCGTGTAGAAATGGCTCCAGGCTCCGACGGCGCTCCACAGCGCGACCCCGCGCGCTCCCCACTCGGTGAGCCGATCGGGGTCGTCGCCGTGGATGTACGCGACGCTTCCCGCCGCCATGTCGTCGAGCATCAGAGCTCCCACGTGCCCGATCCGGTTGCCCATGGTGCGGACCTGCTCACTGAGGCGCAGGCACTCCTCCACGTTCCCGGCGGTCATGTGGCAGTACTCTGTTCGAGACAGAGCTTCGGCCATGTTCCAGTAGTCGTTGTGCTCCCGCAGGACCGGGATGCACCGCTCGCCGAGTTCGATCGTCGGGTAGATCCGCCCCAGATCGCACACCGCCGAGGTGGCGATCGCCTGAACGAACCCGACCAGGGCTTCGCTGCCCAGCTCTCGGCCGAGCGATTCCGCCTGCTCGAAGAGCGCGAGGCCCTGCTCGGGCTGGAGACTCCGTGTCTCGATGGCCGCAAGGGCGGAGAGCAGTCGCCCGCGACGAGCGGAGGGTTCCTCGCCGACCGCCTGCAGGCCCCGCTGGCTGAGCGCCCGCCAGTCGTCGAATCGCCCGAACCAGCCGACGATCAGACCCAGCGTCTCACAGAGGGCCGCGACGGACTGCATGTCTCCGATCTCCTCCGCGATGGAGAGAGCGATTTCCCAGCACTCGATCGCCCCGGTCCAATCCCCGAGGCCTCTCAGTGCCTGGCCCTTTCTCGTCAGCAGCTCGAGGTGTTCCTTCGATCGCGCACTGTCCTCGACGGAGAGGCCCCGTTCGATGTGGCCCAGGGCGTCTTCGAACGCCGCGCTGGTGAGCGCCTGGTCGGCCGCGATCGTCAGGAAGCGCACGAGCGTGGCCTCGTCGGCTTCGGGGCCGGCCTCGTAGAGGTGGTGACTGTAGTCGGCCGCGCGCTCTTCGAGCCGGCGAGGGTAGAGCTCCTGCATGGCGCGCGCGATTCTCCCGTGCAGCTGCCGGCGCCTCGGGACGGACAATCGATCCACGAGCGTGCTTCGGATCAGCTCGTGGGAGAATCGATAGCGGGTGTCTCGTCCCACGGCTTCCGCATGGAGCAGGTGCGCCTGCTCCGCCTCCTCCAGGGCATCGACGAGAGCTTCGGGCGAGACCACCTCGAGCGCGGCGATCATGCTGTGATCGAACCCCCGGCCCACGACGCCTCCCGCCGTCAGGACGCTCTGCACGCCCTCTCCGACCCGATCCAGGCGCCGTCCGATGACGAGACGGACACTCTCGGGCACCGCGAGCCGGGCTGCGGACGATCCCTTGCGCCAGCGCCCCTCGCCGTCGACGAGCTTGCCCTGTTCCCTAAGGTCGCGGAACACCTCCTCGATGAAAAACGGGTTGCCCTCCGTCTCGCGGAGGATCATGCCGGCCAGCTGCTTCGGCGGCGCGTGCCCGCTGAGGCCGGTCAGGAGCTCCTCCACGGATCGCTCCTCCAGGGGCCGAATCCTGATGTGCTGAGCGAGGCGCTGCCGAGTGAGGTTGGCCAGGGTTCGCTCGAGAGCCGGTGAGATCTCGGACTCGACATCTCGATACGTGCCGATGATGAGCGTGCGCTGGGTCGGAACGTGCTGTGCCAGGTGCTCCAGCAGGAGGAGCGAGGACTCGTCCGCCCAGTGCAGATCGTCGAGCAGGACCACGAGCGGCGAGATCAGCGTCCCGCGCTCCACGAACTCGCGGTAGCTGTTGAAGAGGTAGCGGCGCTGCTGCTCGGCCGGGAGCTCGATCGGCGGCGGGATGTCGGGGAAGAGCCGACGGAGCTTCGGCATGATGCGCGCCACTTCGGGAGCGGCGTCCCCGAGAGCTTCGCGAAACATGTCTTCGGGCAGGGCCCTCGCCGCGTACTCGAGTGTTTCCACGAAGGGCGTGTAGGGGACCGAACCCTCGCCTTCGTACGCGTGGCCGATGAAGCAGAGCAGCTGACGACGCTGGGCCTCGAGCAGAATCTCCTCGGCCAGGCGCGTCTTCCCCATCCCGGGATCGCCTCCGATCAGCACGAGGGACCCTTGCCCCTGCTCGGCGTTGTCCAGTGCCGCGAGCAGCTCGGCCCGCTCCTCCTCGCGTGCGACGAAGGGCGTCCGGTTCGCGGGCGCGATCGCGAGCGCTTCCCGTACGCGCACGCGCTGCGTCGAGCCACCCGTCAGCGCGGCTCCGAACTCGGCTGCGTTCGCGAAGCGGTCCGAGGGCTCCCTCGCGAGGGCCCGCCGAATCGCTGCATCCACGTGGTCCGGGAGCCCCTCGCGACGGAGGGAAGGGGAGGGCACGGGCTCGGTGAGCACCTTCGCGAGGACCGATCTCGCCGAGCGGCCCTCATAGGGGCGGTCGCCCGTGACCATCTCGAAGAGGAGGCAACCGAGGGCGTACACGTCGGAGCGCGCGTCCACCGGATCCCCGGCGGCCTGCTCCGGGCTCATGTAGCCCATCGTGCCCAGGGAAAGGTTGGCGCGCGTCACCCGGTCCGACCCTGCCGTCTCGATGGCGCCCGCGATGCCGAAGTCGACCACCATGGGCAGCCCATCGGTGAGCATCACGTTCTCGGGCTTGATGTCGCGGTGGACGACGTTGTGCTGATGGGCGTAGTGGAGGGCCGCGGCCACCGACCTCGCGATCGCGAGGCTCTCCTCGACGCCGATTCGCTTCTCGCGATCCAGCTTGTCCTTCAGGCTCTCGCCCGCCACCAGCGGCATCACGTAGAAGAGGTTCCCATCCGCGCTCCCCGAGTCGAAGAGCGGCAGAATGTGGGGGTGCTGGAGGTTTGCCGTGATCCTGATCTCGTTCAGGAAGCGATCGGGACCCACGGCTGCGGCGAGCTCGGGGCGGAGCACCTTGAGCGCGACGCTGCGCTCGTGCTTGGGGTCGTGCGCGACGAAGACGATCGACATGCCGCCCTCGCCGAGCTCCGACTCGATGCGATAACGACCTCCGAGGGCTTCGTTCAGCCGATCGATGTCAGCCGACATCCTGTCCACACCTCCCACGTGTCTCTGATCAGGGCCAACATCCGGAAGACCGAGGGCGCTGCGCAACCCGCGGACCTCGGGCCCACGCCCGTTTTCCCGGTCAGAACTGCACGTCCCACTGCACGCGGAAGCGCCCGCCTTCTTCCAGCTGATCGCTCGCTTCGAAGTCGAGGACGAGCCAGGAGAGCTCCGCGGTCAGCTTCGAGTCGTGGCCGTGGAAGAACCAGTTCACCGCGAACGACAGCTCGTCGTGACGGTTTCGGGGTGCATCGAGATCGGGTCGATACCATGCCCATCGGCCGGCGATCTCGAGCGGCTCGGGGAAGGACGTCCAGCTCGCGCTCGGAAAGTACCCGAGCTGCACGTAGTTGCCGGCGAGATCCGTGACCTCCGTCGTCTGCGTGTCGCGCACCTGCTTCCAGTGGAACTCCTGCGTCCACGACACGCCCTTCCACAGGAAGGCCGTCTCCACGACCGACTGGTGCACCCGATACCTGCCGTCGTCGGTGTCTGTGAAGCGGTTGAGCGAGCCACAACCGTCTTGGGAAAAGCGCGTGCACGGGCTGCGGTTGGTCACGGCACCGGCCGCGAGCGAGAGCGTGGGCTCGGCGGTTCGGGACAGCTCGGACCCGACGAAGGGCACGGGTCGACCGAACGGGTTCCACTGGATCCGCGCCATGTACATGAGGTGGTTGTCGTCGTTGGTCCCCCCGCCGCGGCCCGTTCCCGTGAAGGCCGAGAGCCAGTACGAGACGTCGGCGGACGACCCTTCGGCGAGTCGACCGAACAGCGACACGCCCTGCTGACGGTCGAGCGTGAAGTATCGGTTGATCAGCGAGCGGTCGACCATCTGCTGACGCCCGGACGAGATGACGCGCTCCCGGCTGTACTGGGCCTTCCACTGACCCACGCGAACGCTGGCCCGACGCGATCGCTCGAGCGTGAGCTCGAAGTTGAGGAGGTTCGAGGCGGCGAGCTCGTACTCGAAGTAGTACCCGAGCCAAGGGCGAAAGCCGTGTCCGCCGACCTTCAGCCGGGCGCGGTTGAGCTCCAGGGACGTGCGGGGATCACCGAGGTAGTCGTCGAAGCTGGTCGGGTCGGTGTCGTACGGATACGAGAGGCGGAACTGGAAGCGGAACTGCAGCTCCGTCCGCCAGTCTCCGTCCGCCGTCTCGATGAAGAACCCTCGCGGACCGTGCCCGACCGACGGGCGCTCGCCTTCGGTGCCGGCCTGTGCGTGCGCTGCCGTTGGGGATAGCGGCAGCAGCAGCCCGAGAACGAGGAGGATCCACCGGGGTTGACGGACATCGGGGCCGGATATGACGACACCTCTTCGGCTGCGTGGGGTGGGCGACCGGTATGCAAGCCCTCACGCGGCGCGTCGGCAAGGGGTCGGGCCGTCACGGTGCGGGGCGTCCGGTCGGGCACGGCCGTACCCTGCGGATGACGCCTCCTCATGCCGCCGTGCCGTTGACCGCCCCGTCGCGCCCGGCGAGCGTTACGGGCCCGTTCGACTCTTCCTGACCGTGCCGTGACTCCACCGGAACGCGATGTCCGCACCGCCGTCGTGGGGGCGGGCTACCTGGGACGCTTCCACGCGCAGAAGTACGCCGCGGCCGAGGGTTCGGAGCTGGTCGCCGTCGTCGATCCCGACGAGGAGCGCCGCGACGCGGTGGGGGCGGAGGTCGGGGCCGAGCCTCTGGCGCACCACGCCGAACTGGTCGGGCGCGTCGATGCCGTCTCGATCGTCACGCCGACCCGCAGTCACTACGAGATCGCGAAGGACCTCCTGCAGGCGGGGGTCCACGTGCTGGTGGAGAAGCCGATTACCGTCACGGCGGAGGAGGCAGGCGAGCTCGTCGCCCTGGCCGGGGAGAAGGACCTCGTGCTGCAGGTGGGCCACCTCGAGCGCTTCAACGCCGCGATTCTGGGCGTGGCGCCGCTCCTGGTGGAGCCCCGCTTCATCGAGTCGCATCGCCTGGCCCCCTTCAACCCGCGGGGAGCGGACGTGAGCGTCGTGCTCGACCTCATGATCCACGACGTCGATCTGATCCTGAACATGGTGAAGTCGCCGATCGTGAGCATCGATGCCAACGGCGCCTCGGTGATCTCGGAGGAGCCCGACATCGCCAACGCGCGCATCCGTTTCGACAACGGGTGCGTGGCGAACGTGACGGCGAGCCGGATCACGCCTCGGGTCGAGCGGAAGATCCGGATCTTCCAGCACCACGCGTACATGTCGATCGACCTGCACGCCCGGAAGACGGCCGTCTACCGCAAGGACGGGGACGGACTGCCGACACCTCTGCCGGGCATCACGATGAAGCACGCCGAGTATCCCGAGGGCGACGCGCTGGCCACGGAGATCGCCGCGTTCCTCCACTCCGTCCGGACGGGGGAGCCTCCCGTAGTGAGTGGAGAGGACGGCAAGCGGGCCCTCGAGACCGTGATCGAGATTCAGCGCCTGGTAGAAGGAGCCGCGGCATGATCCCCATGGTCGACCTGAAGGCCCAGTACGCCGGCATCCAGGAGGAGGTCGAGGCAGCCGTCCTCGAGGTCCTCCGCAGCGGCTGGTACGTCATGGGCCCGCAGCACAATGCCCTCGAGGAGGAAGCGGCGACCTACCTGGGCGTGAAGCACGGCCTCGGAGTCGCGTCCGGCACCGACGCGCTCCACCTGGCGCTGCGGGCTGCGGGCATAGAGCCCGGCGACGAGGTGATCACCACCGCGTTCACGTTCGTGGGGACCGTCGAGGCGATTCTCTACATCGGGGCGATTCCGATCTACGCCGACATCGACCCGGTCACCTTCAACATCGATCCGGCCGCCGTGGAGGCCGTCGTCACGCCGCGGACGAAGGCCATTCTCCCGGTTCACCTATTCGGCCTGCCCGCCGACATGGATGCGATCATGGAGATCGCGGATCGTCACGGTCTGGCGGTCATCGAGGACGCCGCGCAGTCGATCGGGGCCCGGTGGCGGGACACGATGACCGGGGGCATCGGGCTGGCGGGGTGCTTCAGCTTCTATCCGACGAAGAACCTGTCGGCCGCCGGTGACGGCGGACTGATCACCACCAACTCCGACGAGGTCGCGGCGC
>Ga0111156_1087_pt1 | contig 12555 bp, 8 predicted proteins | sample DeeMarSeWOR28_12_FD_80250 | JGI IMG/M metagenome (GOLD analysis project Ga0111156, IMG submission 80250) | Gemmatimonas sp. SG8_23
CTCCGCTCGCCGAGCCGGTGTGGACGAGTGCGAGCGTCTGCGTGGGGAAGGCGCCCAGGCCCTCTAGAAGGTCGGACGGGGTCAGGTCCGGACCCGGAAGGTTGAACTGGACTTCGCCTCCGCCGGCCGTTCCGTGTCCGATCATCACGACGAGGAGACGATCCATCGGAGCGGCCCTTGCGGCGATCTCGGCGAAGGTCTGGAGGACGTTCGCCCTGGTCGATCGGAGGGCGATCCGGTCGGGGTCGACCTCGACCTTCTCGCCGAGGTACGTCACGTCCTCGGGCGAGAGCCCGTGCCGGTCGACGAGGGCGTCGTACAGGGTCGAGGCCTCCGCGTGGAAGCTCTCGCGGAAGGCGTCCGTGCCGCCAAGCCCCGTGATGATGACTGCGTGCGTGCGACCCTGCGCGCTCGCGGGCGCCGGTGCCCACGCCGCAGCGCACACGACGTGCAGGGCCAGGAGCGACAGCGCGACTCGGCTCACACGAGCCCCCGGACGCGGCGGTAGCCCCACTCCGCCGCCATCAGTGCGAGCATGAGCAGGAAGATCGCCGGCATGTCCCAGAGGTCGAGCTCCTCGACGAGCGTCACGCCCGCGCCGCTGATCGTGATGTCCTCGGGCAGCGTGCCCACGGACTCCGGCGTGTAGAAACGGCCCCCGGTCTCGGTGGCGATACGCTCCAGAAGCGACGTGTGACGTGCGGCCTCGAAGTACTCGTCGTCGCTGCGCGTGGCGTGCAGATACGTGCTGGCCGTGCCGATGGTCGCCCCGTTCCGTTCCGCGACCACCTCGATGTCGTAGTCACCGAACTCGGCGGGTGTGAACCCGACCGCATACTCACCGTCCTCCTCCACCGCGCCGGAGGGACCCGTGATGCGAGCCGTGACGACGGCGTCGTTCACGTCGATGAAGGTCGAGTCGGCGACCGTCGCGACCATGCGCACGGCCTCGCCCGGCTCGACCCGTTCCAGGTCGGTCGAGACGGTGATCGGATCCGGCACGCCGTCGACGAGCCAGCGGAGCATCTGCTGCCAGAAGCCCTCGTGGCTCTGATCCTCGAGCGGGACGTCGGCATGCATCTGCCAGAGCCAGGTATCCTGGGGGGTCAGGGCGATGGAGGTCCCGCGGCCGTATCGCTGGAACGCGAGCACGACCTGATCGCGACCGCCTTCGCCCGACCGTCCGGTCAGCAGCGTGGTGGCCCCGGGCCGGGTCTCGTGGATCGGGTTGACGACGGTGAGCGGGGGCAGCGAGTCCCATCGCGGACCGACGTCCGTGGGCTCCGCGTCGAGCTGGACGGTCGGGTGGGCGAGCCCGGCGGGCGTCGGCGCGACCTTCACTTCGGCGAAGTACCCTCGCTCGTCTTCGACCGGCGGGCCGAGGACCACCGGCATGAGCTCCTCGACCGCGGTGCCGGACCAGCCCCCCTCGGCGAAGGCGTCGTGCCCCCCGAGGAAGAGGAGCCCCCCACCGCGTTCCGACACGAAGTCGGCGATCATCTGGAGCTGGTCGAAGGTGAAGAAGGATGCCTCGATGCTCCCCAGTACCAGGGCTCGGTAGCGGTAGAGCTCCTCGCGCGTGGTGGGGAAGCCGAACTGCAGCTCCGTGCTGTCGCTCACGTCGAGTCTCAGGAACTTCGCCTCCGCGGTCCGCTGCAGCACGACCAACTGGAGGTTCTCGTCGTCCTGGACCGCGCGGCGCATGAACTTCACCTCGAAGCGCGGCTCGCCCTCAACATAGAGGATCTTCTCCCGCTCCCCACGCACGTCCACCCATGCCGTCCGGCGGTTGTTGCGATCCACGCGCTCGCCAGCCTGTGGCGGAATGCTGAACTCGATGCGCTGCGGACCGGCGTTCTCGAGCTGGAAGGCGACGCGCGCGACCACAGGCTCTCCGTCCGGGCCGAGCTCCACGGTCTCCTCGGCCAGGATGCTCGTCGGGCCCTCGACGGCGATGGGAACGGTGCGCTGGCCGAAGCCGCTCTGGGTGACGACCACGTCCACCATGAGCGTGGATCCCTCGAGGACCGCGCGGGGGAGCTCGACCCTCCCGAGCTCGACATCGGGCTCGAGCGTTTCGTCCCCCAGGCCGACCGTGAACACGGGAACGCCGGCAGCCTGCAGGGGCACGAGTGCCTCCGTGACCGGCCGATTCTCGTTGTCCGCGCCGTCGGAGACGAGCACGAGGCCGGAGAGCGGCACGCCCGCGAGCTCCTCGCGGGCGGCGTCGAGCGCGGTCGCGAGGTCGGTGCGTGTGCCGTCGAAGGTGAGCTCGTCCAGTCCGTCGATACGGCTCGCGACGTCGGAGAATCAAGAACCGGAGCACGAAACGATCGGAGAGGCGGCGGTAGAGGTCGCTCTCGCCCGGCGTGAACGCCTCCGCGACGAAGTCACTGCGTCGCGTCCCGTCGTCGTCTTCGAGATCCATGCTTCGAGAGTCGTCGATCAGGACGCCGACGAAGTTCTGCTGCGGCACCACGGTCGAGAGGACGAGCGTGGGCTGCATGAGGCAGAAGACCAGGAGGCCGAGCAACGCGACACGAAGCCCGGCCATGATGCCACGGTCCGCGACCGTGCTTCTGCCCCGGGCGATCGTGTAGGTCGCGACCGCGCTCGCCGCGATCAGTCCCGCGGCGCCGAGCCAGAGGCGGACGGAGGCGGGTGCCCCGAACGCGAACTCTCCCTGCTCGAAGACGAGGCTCCGGAACTTGAAGAGGAACTCGAACAGCGCTTCCACCCGGGCCTCCTCCCTCAGTGGCTCATGCCGTAGACGATCATGTTCGTGCCCAGCTCGTACGCGAACGTCGAGAAGCGGAGCGGATAGTACGGACTCTCCGCCCACTCCCAGGCATCCCCGAGGTCGGTGTTCCAGTTGATGACGACCATCAGGCGGCCCTCGTCGTCGGTGATGCCCCGGACGTGCGGGACGAAGCCGTCACGCTCGTGGGTTCGGTAGCCACCGGCGCCGTTGTTGATGTTCGGGACCTGGAGGATCTCCTCGATGTCGTAGTAGGCCGAGAAGAGCGGATGGTCGAGCGTCAGCTCCTCGATGGGCCGATCCGGGAAGACGCGCCGGATGTTGTATTCGAACTGAGCCCACTCCCTGCTGCCCCAGAAGTCGTCGACGATCAGAAAGCCCCCCGCCTCGAGGTAGCTCCGCAGCCCTTCCACCTCGGCGTCGGTGAGATCCATCCTCCCGACCTCGACCGCGTAGATCAGAGGGAAGCGGCGGATGTTCGGGTCGGCGAGATGGACGGCGTTTTCCCAGTCGTACGCGTTCACGCGGACCAGGCGCTTCAAGACCACCAGGAACTGGCGATCGCCCTTCGGAAAGTCCGTGGCCCATGACCCGCCGCCGCGGCCGCCGTACCACCCGCGCCCGAAACCGGAATAGACCGCGCGCGTCCAGTAGAACGGCCAGCGCCCGGGTGTCTCGTTCGGATCCATCCGCGGTCCGAGGCCGCCTCCCGCCGCCGGACGCCCCACGGCCGGAGGGGCCTCCTGCGCGAAGAAGGACGAGCCGACCGGGTCGACCCTCACGCGGGGACCCTCCCGGGGCACGTCACCCACCCTCGGGTCGCCGCAGGCCGCGAGCACGAGCGCGGCCGCTGCGAGGCCCGGAAGGGCGCCGGAGTGGGAGAGTCGCCTCATGGGCCTTGCGTCCGGTGTGCTGGCAGGGGGGAAAGTTCGTACGATGTCGTTCGCGTTTGGTTCCTGACGGGCCTCGGACCTGGATGCTTTCGACTGCACGTTCACTCAATCCTCGACACCGCAGCAGAGGTCCTGGACTCGGTCCTGAACCTTCACGCGCCTGTTCGCGTAGGGTCGGGCCCGAAGCAGCTCGCACCACCCTCGGCTTGACGACCGCGCCTCGACAGCGACAGTACGGCATCGACCTTAGATTGAACATATGACCGACGAGCCGATGACCATGGCGTCGCGCAGTGTCACGCTGCGCGACTTCGCGATCTTTCAGGCGAAGCTCTTCCTGGATGGCTTCAAGGACTTCGCCGCCATTTGGCTTTCGACCGGCGCGATCATCCTCGACTTCATCGCTGGAAGAGGAAAGCGGCCTCGCCTCTTCTACTCGGTGGTGCGGGCCAGCGAGCGCTTCGACAAGTGGATCAACCTGCACAGCGTCATCGAGCGCATGGACGCGATGGAAACGGATGATGGGCTCTTCGGCGCGAGCGAAGCCGGGGACGATTCCCTCATCGGGCAGATCGAGCAGCTCGTTCGGGGCGGCGACACGCCGCGCCGGCTGCGGAACGCGCCCGGGTCGAAGGCCGGTCCGCCGCCGCCCCGATCAGCCGAGGACACCGACGAGGATACGACCGGGCCGTGATCCGGGTGGGGACTTTCCCCACCGTCTCCGCGCCGGAACTCCCGACCTCGCACCTTCCGCCCCTCCCGACTTTCGCCGGGCCCCGTGCCCGGTACGTTGTGGTGGGCCAGCAGTCTTCGGACTGCAGCAGTATGCGTACCCTCTACGGGGACGAGCATGGCGGTGAAGCTACCTACCGTCGGCGGGACACCGCCGGCCGGTCGTGACGTCACGACGCATCGCGTCGTCGACAACTCTGTCGAGATCGTATCGGATTCGGGGGAAGGCGCGCAGAAATGCGGCCAGATCTTCGGAGCCGTTTCCGCGAAGATGGGAAACGGGGTCTGGACCGTGGAGATCATTCCCGCCGAGGTCGAGCCTCCTCCACGTAATCCCGCCGGCGCTTCCGGAATTCGGATCCGTCTCGGGGCCGAGGAGGTCACGAACTGGGGGGACGAGACCAACGTCGTCGTCGCGTTCAACGAGCAGGCGCTCGTCGGCCGGCACCGGCTGAACGCGCTCGCGGACGACGCGACGATCCTCATCGAGAACATGTGGGCCGACCACCCGGACGAAGGGATCCGGGCCCAGTGGGCCGAAGCCATGGAGGAGCTTTCGACCCGGAGCTACCGGATCGTCGAGGTGCCCATGGAGGAGCAGTGCCTCACCCTGGTCGACAACCCGCGGCGCGGTAAGAACATGTTCGCGCTCGGAATGCTGGCCTGGATCTACGACCGGGACCTCGAGCGGTGCCGCGACCAGATCGCGCACGCTTTCCGCACGAAGTCTCCCGAGGTGACCGAGCGCAGCCATGCGCTCCTGGAGCTCGGATACCGCTGGGCGAGCGAAAACCTGGATTTCCGTTACGACATCCCCACTGCCACCGAATCCGAGGACATGGTGGTGATGAACGGGAACGAGGCCGTCGCCCTGGGTGCGGTCGCTGCCGGCCTCGAGCTGGCCGCGATGTATCCCATCACGCCGGCGACGAGCGTGTCGCACATGCTCGGAGACATCTTCGAGAGGTTCGGAGGGATCGTCCATCAGGCGGAAGACGAGATCGCGGCGGCCGGCGTGGCCATCGGGGCGTCCTATGCCGGGAAGTGCGCCTTCACGATCACGTCAGGGCCCGGAATGGCGCTCAAGACCGAGTTCATCGGGCTCGCCATCATGACCGAGATCCCACTCGTGGTGATCGACGTGCAGCGCGGCGGACCGAGTACCGGACTCCCGACGAAGGTGGAGCAGTCCGATCTTCTGGCCGCGATCTTCGGACAGCCCGGTGACGCTCCGCACGTGGTGGTCGCGCCAGCGACGATCGAGGAGTGCTTCCACGTGATGACGACGGCGCGTCGCATCGCAGAGGCGCTGCGTACAGTCGTTATCGTGTTGTCCGACGCCAACTTGGCTACAGGAGTGGCCCCGTATTCGAGGCCCGCGCTATCGGCGGAATGGCAGTCACACGCACCGGATCAGCGGCCGATTCCGGAGGGGCTCCGCCCCTACGATTGGGATGAGGCGACCGGGATCTCGAGGCGTTTCATCCCGGGGCAGCCGGGCGGAGAGCATACCGTGACCGGGCTTGCACACGACGAGGGCTCGAAGGTCGCGTACGACTCGGCCGTGAACGAGCGCGCCAGCACCATGCGGAGCCGAAAGCTCGCGGCCTTCCAGAGCACGCTCCTCCCACCGCCGGTGAACGGCGATACCCGTGGAGATCTACTCGTCGTGGGCTGGGGAAGCACCAAGGGGGCGATCGAGGAAGCCGTGGAACGGGCCCGGGACGAGGGACTCCGGGTGTCTTCGCTGCATCTCACCTTCCTGTCCCCGCTTCCTCCGGGGCTCAAGGACATCTTCGCGGGATTCCGCAAGGTGATGACGGTCGAGATCAACTACTCGGACAGGCCCGGTGACCCCTTCATCACCGAGCTGAACCGCCGTCGGGGACAGCTTTCCTGGCTGCTGCGGGCCAGCACGCTCGTCGACATCGACTGCTGGACGCGCGTGCTCGGCGAGCCGCTTCGGCCGGGCAAGATCCTCGAGGCCATTCGCCAACACATGCCGGACGGAGATACGCCATGATCACCGAGAGCTGCGGACTGCTGCATGCAGCCCACGAGGACGACCGCATCTTCGACATGGTGGATTACCAGGGTCCGGTGGCCCGCTGGTGCTCCGGCTGCGGAGACCATTCGGTGCTCGCGGCGACGCAGCGGCTCCTCACCGAGAAGCAGCTGCCGCCCGAGAGCACCGTCTTCGTCTCGGGCATCGGGTGCTCGAGCCGCTTCCCCCACTACATGAAGACCTACGGCTTCCACGGGATTCACGGGCGGGCCCTGACCATCGCCACGGGCGTCAAGCTGACCCGCCCGGAGCTCGACGTCTTCGTCGTCATGGGGGACGGCGACTGCATCTCGATCGGAGCCGGACACTGGGTCCACGCCGTTCGCTACAACGTGAACATGGTCGCGCTCCTCCTCGACAACGAGATCTACGGTCTGACCAAGAAGCAGACGTCGCCGACGACGCCGCAGGGATACAGGAGCAACACGCAGCCGAGGGGGAGCTACCTCCCGGCCATGAATCCGCTGGAGGCTACGCTCGGCTTCACGAATGCCTCGTTCGTGGCGCAGACCGCGGAGTGGGTGCCGGCCCACCTCTTCGCGACGCTGAAGGCGGCGTACGAGCACGACGGCTTCGCCTTCGTACGGATCCTCCAGCGGTGTCCCCACTTCACCGCCGACATCTTCGGCGACGCGGTGAAGAAGCCGGAGCTCGTGGAGATCCTGGACGGACCTGGAGGCATTCGGGTCGAGTCGCTCGACGCGATCTACAAGGAGCGCATCGAGCACGACGCGGGCGACATCCACCGGGCCCGGGAGCTCGCGCAGGATTCCGACGCGATCCGGCTCGGTCTCTTCTTCCGCGACGAATCACGTCCGCGCTACGAGGAGACGCGGGCTCCGGTGAAGCACACGGCGCGCGAGAAGATGGCGATCCTCGAGGAGGAGTTCGAGCGCTATGCCGTCTGATCAGCCGAACCTCACCGAGCGCGCGCTCGAGCAGGTCCAGCCGCGCATCGACACGTTCCGAGCCGCCGTGGCCGCGGCGGAAGCGGAGGTGCGCGAGGAGGTCATGCACCGTGCCGGCGCGCAGAGCTTCAAGGAGGAGCAGGCGCTGGTGGAGCTGGGGCCGTTCGCCCTGGGGCGGATCGATCCCGAGCGGTTCTCCATGCTGCTCGGCGTGTCGGAGAAGGATCTGACGCCGGAGTCCATCGACGTGTTGTCCAAGGCCGACGCGATCCTCACCGGCTTCGCGGAGAGCTCGACGCACGTGGCCCGGGTCGAGCCGGGCGGCGATCTGCGGGACGTGGTCAAGGACGCCCTGGCGCATCTCGGCCAGGCGTTCGGAGCCGGTCGGGCCGTGGAGCTGGCCCGCGCGGGCATGTTCGACCTGATCGAGCACGCCTATCTGCTCGGTCCCCTCCCGTTCCGCCTCTGGAACCGGGCCGAGCGGCACCTGGCACCTCCGGTGGTGGTCGAGGTGGCGGGCGAGGACTGTCTACCGGCCGGGCTCGGCGAGTTTCTCGACGGGGAGGTCAAGATCGTGATCGCCGCGCGCGGACCCACCACCCCGGCGCCTCTGGCGAGGCTCATCACGCCGGGGACGTACGTGGTCCAGACGGCAGATCCCGCCCAGCTCGCCGGACTGGTGGAGGCCCGGCACGCGGGAGTAGCGCTGCTCTTCGACGAGGACCGCCCGGGTCAGGCGCACTTCACGCACGATCCCGATGCGGGAGACACGACGTGGAGCCGGATCCGGATCGATCGGATGCCCGACGAAGCGGCTGTCGGTCGAGGCCGCCGCCCGCCGGTGTGGCTGGAGGAGCTCGTCCATCTCCGGGCGCTGGCCGAGGCTCCTGCTTCTGCCGGAGCCGCGACCGACGAGGCGAAGCGGGAGGCGTCCGACCCGTCCGTCGCCGCCGGCGCGGCAGCCTTGGCAGGGCTCACGCAGGCCTCCGGGGGCGGATCCGCTCCGGCGAGTGCCGAAGTCGATCCCGTCGACCGCCTCGCCGCCTGGCTCCTCGCACATACGGAAGACGGCGGATAGAGGATGGCCGCCGTGGGGGAGGTCCTCGGATCGGTGGCCATCCTGGGAGGCGTGGCCACGGTGTTCGGCGCGGCGATCTCCGTCGTCAACGCCCGCTTCCGGGTGTGGGAGGATCCGCGCATCGATGCGGTGCGCGACCTGCTTCCCGGTGCCGATTGCGGTGCGTGCGGACAGGCCGGGTGCAGGGCGTTTGCCGAGGCCGTGATCGACGGACGGGCGACCCCGGCCGAGTGCACGGTCATGGGCCCGGAGGACCGCGACGACGTCGCGGACTACCTGGGCATCACGGCCGGCAGCGCGGATCGGCGCGTCGCCCGCCTCCTTTGCGCCGGAGGCCGCCCGGTGGCCCCGTACAAGGCCGTCTATCACGGCGTGGAGAGTTGTGCGGCCGCGGCCGCGGTCACCGGAGGAGGGAAGGCCTGCCCCTGGGGCTGCCTGGGGTACGCCGACTGCGCGGTGGCATGTGATTTCGACGCCATCGAGATGAGCGCAGTGGGGCTGCCTGTGGTCGATCTGGAGCGCTGCACGGCCTGTGGAGACTGCGTGGAGGCCTGTCCGCTCGACCTCTTCGTGCTCATGCCGAGCGACCAGCACCTGCTGGTCCAATGCCGGAATCTCCTGAGCGGCGAAGAAGCCGAAGCGGTGTGCTCCGTGGCCTGCAACGCATGCGGGCGCTGCGCCATGGACGCCGAAGGTGGACTGATCGACATGATCGACGGTCTGGCGGTCGTGAACTACGACCGCATCGAACTGGAAAACCCGCGCGCGGTCGAGCGGTGCCCGACCGGCGCCATCGTCTGGCTGGAAGGACAGCAATTCCCCGAGCTCGTCGCCGGGGTTGGAGTGTGAAGAGATGAAAGCTCGAGAGAAGGAAGACGGAGGCGGCGCGGTGGAGCGCGTCGCGTACCCGGGCATCCCGACGGCCACCGACGGCACGGGAGCCGTGGTGCACGCGGAGACCAGTGCGAGCGAGGCGGCGGGCGCATATCCCATCACCCCTTCCACCCAGATGGGGGAAGGCTGGGCCGATGCGGTCGCGAAGGGGAAGACGAACGCGTTCGGTCGGCGTCTGCGCTTCTTCGAGCCCGAGGGGGAGCATGCCGCGGCCGCCGTCACGGCGGGCATGAGCATGTCCGGGCTGCGGGCCACGAACTTCTCCAGCGGCCAGGGCATCGCCTACATGCACGAGTCGCTGTACGCGGCGACCGGGAAGCGTCTGACCTACGTGCTGAACGTGGCTGCCCGTGCGATGACGAAGCACGCGCTCAACGTGCACGCCGGTCACGACGACTACCACGCCGTCGACGACACGGGATTCTTCCAGCTTTTCGCCAAGGACGTGCAGGAAGCGGGGGACTTCTCACTCATCGCGCACCGGATCGCGGAGCTGTCCCTGACTCCGGGGCTCAACGCGCAGGACGGCTTCCTCACGAGCCACGTGCTGGAGTCGGTCCGCCTGCCCGAGCCCGAAGTGATCCGGACGTTCCTGGGCGATCCGGGTGACGAGATCGAGTCACCCACGCCGGCGCAGCGCCTGACGTTCGGCGAGAGGCGACGGCGTGTCCCCGAGCTCTTCAGCGTGGATTATCCCGCGATGCTCGGGACGGTCCAGAACCAGGACGCCTACGCGCAGGGCGTAGCCGCGCAGCGGCCCTTCTACTTCGACCATGTCGCGGAGCTCACGGACCGCGCGATGGCGGAGTGGGCCGAGCTCACCGGCCGGAAGTACGCGCGTGCGTCCGGATACGCGATCGAAGACGCCGAGTACGTGCTCGCGGGGCAGGGGTCCATCGTGCCCAATCTCGAGCTCGTCGCCGACCATCTCCGCCGCGAATCCGGCCTCCGGATCGGGGTCCTCAACCTCACCATGTTCCGGCCCTTCCCGGCCGACCTCATCACCCACCTGCTCGCGGGCAAGAAGGGCGTGACCGTTTTCGAGCGCTGTGACCAGCCTCTGGCCGTCGATCCGCCTCTGCTTCGCGAGATCCGGGCCTCCATGACCAAGGCGATGGAGAACGGCCGCGCGTCACGAGGCAACGGGGGGATCCCTTTCCCGGGCCTCGCCTCCATCGCGTCCGACGAGGTCCCCGACTTCTACTCCGCGGGGTTCGGCTTCGGAAGCCGCGACGTGCAGCCCGGAGACATCGTCGCTGCCGCGCAGAACATGCTTCCGGAGGGAGACCGGCGCCGGCAGTACTACCTCGGCATCGAGTTCATCCGCAAAGGCACCCGCCTCCCGAAGCTGCGGATCTGGCAGGAGCAGCTCCTCGATGCCTATCCCGACGTGGGGGAGCTGGCCCTCGACCCGGTGGGCGACATCAATCTCCTGCCCCCCGGATCGACGGCGATTCGGATCCACTCCGTGGGTGGTTGGGGCGCCATCACGATGGGGAAGAACCTCACGATGACGGCGTTCGAGCTCTTCGGGATGAACGTGAAAGCGAACCCGAAGTATGGTTCTGAAAAGAAGGGCCAGCCGACGACCTTCTACTCGGTTCTCTCCCACGACCCCATCAAGCTGAACGCCGAGCTGCGGCACGTGAATGCCGTGCTGTCCCCCGACGGCAACGTCTTCCTGCACTCCGACCCCCTGGCCGGGATGGAGGAGGGCGGCGTCTTCATCATCCAGAGCCACGAGGAGCCCGAGGCGGTCTGGGCTTCGCTGCCTCCGGATGCCCGACGGACCATCCAGGAGAAGAGCATCCGCGTCTTCTCGCTCGACGCCTTCGGGATCGCGTCGGACGAGGCTTCCGATCCGGAGCTTCGATACCGGATGCAGGGCGCGGCCTTCATGGGAGCCTTCTTCCGGTGCGCACCCCTTCTCGAGCAGGAGGGCATGAGCGAGGAGCAGCTCTTCGAGGGGATTCGGGCGCAGACCCAGAAGAAGTTCGGGCATCGGGGCGAGCGCGTTGTGGAAGACAACATCCGGGTCATCCGCCGCGGGTGGGACGAGGTCGTCGAAGTGCCGACCGAAGCGGACGTCGGAGCCGAGACCGCCGAGCAGCCCGTCATCGGGCACATCCCGGCCATGATGGACGCGCCGGACGCGGAGGCGGGGCTCGCAAACCCGGGCCGGTTCTACGAGCAGGTGTGCGCCGTATGCGCGATCGGCCAGGACACGATCGCGGATCCGTACGCCGCCGTGAGCGCGATGCCTGCGGCCTCGAGCTCGATCCGGGACATGACCGGCATCCGATTCGAGGTGCCCGACTTCGTGGCCGATCGGTGCACCGGGTGCAGCCAGTGCTGGGTCCAGTGTCCCGATGCGGCGATTCCCGGGCTCGTGACGAGCGTGGAGGACGTGTTCGACACCGCCGTCCGGCATGCCACGAACGGGCGGCCGCTGGATCACGTGCGCCAGGTGACCAAGCACCTGTCTCGCGAGTCGAGGAAGCTCCTCAAGGGCGTGCCCTTCCACACGTTCGGCGACGTTGCCGCGGCCGCGTTCGAGAACGTGACGGAGAAGCTCGGGTGGGATCCGGACCGCCGATCGAAGCTCGAGGAGGAATGGGGCAAGGTCTTCCCGGTGCTCGCGGAGTTCCCTCTGGCGAAGACGGCTCCCTTCTTCGATCTGCCTGAGTCGAAGGACAAGAACTCGGGTGGGCTGCTCTCCATCACCGTGAACCCCGAGGCGTGCAAGGGCTGCAACATCTGCGTCGACGTCTGCCCCGAGCACGCGCTGGTGACGGTGAAGCAGGACGAGGAGATCGTGGACCGGCTGCGACGGAACTGGAGGTTCTGGGAGCGTCTCCCGGACACCGAAGATCGGTTCGTCAACATCCGGGATCTGGACGAAGGGATCGGGGTGCTGCCGTCGCTCCTCCTCAAGAAGGACAACTACCGGTCGATGGCCGGTGGTGACGGCGCATGCATGGGATGCGGCGAGAAGACCGCCGTGCATCTGGTCGTGTCCACGGTCGAGGCGCTCATGCATCCCAGGGTCGAGCGCTTCCTCGAGAGGATCGACGAGTTGCGGGCGAAGCTGGATTCGATGGCTCGCGAAGTGCTCGCGGGTGCGGCCGACATCGACGCGGCCGCCTGGCAGCCGGACGATCACGTGGACGTGGATCTCCCACCGGATGCCAAGGAGCGGCTCCAGGGGCTGGTCGGGGCTCGGAAGG
>Ga0111156_1086_pt1 | contig 12428 bp, 9 predicted proteins | sample DeeMarSeWOR28_12_FD_80250 | JGI IMG/M metagenome (GOLD analysis project Ga0111156, IMG submission 80250) | Gemmatimonas sp. SG8_23
ATTATGCGCTCTGGGACCGGCTGGGCGCGGTCTGGCTGGTCACGGGCGAGGTCGAGGGGGCCGGCGAGGGCTTCGTTCTCCTCGTGCAGCTCCACGATGTCGTGTACGGCGAAGTACGGGAGCAGGCGCGCTTCAGGCTGCCGGATCCGGACGACGAAGACTTCCGCATGGCGGTCCACCGCACCTCGGACGAGATCGTGACCTGGGCGACGGGCGACCCCGGGATGGCCGCGACCCGGATCACCTTCACGATGACCGACGACGCGGGCAACAAGGACATCTACGTCATCGATGCGGACGGGGAGAACCTCCAGCGGCTGACCCGCTACGACCACCTCACCGAATCTCCCACCTGGTCGCCCGACGGGCAGCGTATCGCCTTCGCGTCGTGGAAGTCCGGCGTGCCGAGGATCTACGAGGTGGACCGCTTCGGCGGCGGCGAGCGGATGCTTCCGCCGCTCAGGGGAGAGGGGGACTACATCACGCCGTCCTATCACCCGGACGGGAAGACGATCGCGTTCTCCGTTCTCGGAAGCAGCAGCCAGAGCGGGGTCTTCACGTACAACCTCGCGGAGGAGTGCTGCCTTTCCTTTCTCTCCGGCGGACCCTGGCACGACATCAGCCCGACGTATTCGCCGGACGGGCGTTGGCTTGCGTTCAACACGCTGCGTTTCGGCGACGCCGTGCCCCAGGTCATGATGATGCCGTCCGAGGGCGGAGCCGCCGAGACGCTGTCCCCCTACGAGTACGGGAGCGGCGGCTTCTACGCGGCGCCCGACTGGTCTCCCCACGGAGATCTGGTCGCCTTTCACGGGCGGATCGATCGGAGGGGGCGCTACCACATTCTGGTGGCCAACCTCGAGGAGGGAGGGCGCGTCCTGCGTCAGCTCACGTCCGAAGGCAACAACGAAGCGCCGAGCTGGGCACCGGACGGACGGCATCTCGTGTTCGTGGGCGAGCGGAGCTGGGGCTTCGGCCTGATGATCGCCGACGTCACGACGGGCCGCATTCGGATGCTGCTGGGAGGGCGGCGGGTTGGGCTTCCGGACTGGTCGCCGTCCTTCGGGCCGGAGTGATTCGGGCCGACCTGCGTCGGCCCGGTGCGAGGGGGCTCGCACGATTCGGTGCGAGGTGCCGTAAGCGTTGCGTTTCTGCGGGCTCTGGCATATATGGCAGGGGGCTTTCCACCCTGAAAAAGGGCGTTAGCTTCGTTTCGTTGCACGACGCCCGCACGCGTCGCGAGTCTTCACCAGTTCGTTCAACCCGGGAGATGGGATGATCGTCCGTCGTTTCTTCGTCACGGTGTTCGCAGCCACCCTTCTGGTTGGCGCGTGCGGAGGTGACCCGCCGCCGCCGCCGCCGCCGCCGCAGCCGGATCAGGACTCCCTTCAGCGGTACAACGACTCCGTCGCCGCCGCGGAAGCCGCCCGTCGCGCCGAGGCCGAGCGTCTCGCGGCCGAGCGTGCCGCGGAGGCCGAGCGTCAGCGTCGGATCCGCGAGGCCCGCGCCACGCTGGAAGAGATGGTCTTCTTCGACTACGACATGTCCGAGATTCGCAGTGATGCCGCGACCACGCTCCGCGCGAAGGTCGACATCCTGCGGTCCAGCCCGCAGGTCCAGCTCCGGATCGAGGGCCATGCGGACGAGCGTGGCTCGACCGAGTACAACATGGCGCTCGGCAACCGCCGCGCCGAAGCGGTGCGTCAGTTCCTCGTCGGCTTCGGTCTCGACGCGAGCCGCTTCGAGATCGTGTCGTTCGGTGAGGGGCGTCCGCTCGAGATGGGCTCCAACGAGGCCGCCTGGGCGCGCAACCGTCGTGGGCAGTTCGTCATCACGGCAGGCGCGAACGCGATCAATCCGCCGAACTGACGGCATGACCTTTGCGAGACCCCTCCCCCGAGTCTTCGGGGGAGGGGTCCCTTTGCATGATGACACGTAAGCTTCACCACTCGGCGGTCCGCGTCCTCGCGACGCTGGCCGTCGCGTTCGTATCGGGCGGCTGTGCCATGAAGGGTGACATTCGGACCCTTCAGGAAGAGCTGCGCGCCGTATCGGCTCGCCAGGATTCGCTCATGGCCGGGCTCCGGGCGGAGACCCGGCAGACCCAGGACACGCTGCGGGTGCAGGGCGACCAGATGTTCGACCTGCGTGGCGACCTCAACCGGCAGCTGCAGCAGATCAACGAGGCGGTGCCGATGGGCACGGGCCTGCCGACCGACTCGGCGACGGCTGCCGGGGGGGAGAGCCTGATCGGTGGCGCGGGTAACCCGGACGAGCTCTGGGGCGTTGCACAGGCGCAGTACCAGCGCCAGTCCCTCAATTCGGCCGCCGCGGCGTTCGAGCAGTTCATCGCCGAGCACCCGAGCGACGCCCGTGTCCCGAATGCGCACTTCTTCCTCGCCGACATCCTCGTTCAGCAGGGGCAGCCGGAGGAGGCACTCGAGGCCTTCGAGGAGATCCAGGCGCTCTTCCCCACGCACGAACGCGTGCCGGAAGCGCTCTATCGGATCGCCGAGCTCCAGATCGAGCTCGGCGACGAGGATGCGGCCAGGCTGACGCTCGAGAGGATCGTCAACACGTATCCGGGCACGACCATGGCGATGCTGGCCCGGGACAAGCTCGAGGAGATCGGTTGACACGTGCGCTGCCCGCAGTGTGACGCCACCGAGAACCGGGTCGTCGACACCCGGGCGAGCCGAGGCGGGCGCGCGGTCCGTCGGCGTCGCGAGTGCACGGTGTGCGGCACGCGGTTCACGACGTACGAGTACGTCGAGGAGCGTCCCCTGCAGGTGCTCAAGCGTTCCGGTGCCATCGAGGACTTCGATCGGGCCAAGCTGCTGCGCAGCGTGAAGGTCGCATGCGCGAAGCGACCCGTATCGGCTTCGGTGATCGAGGCGCTCGTCGACGACATCGAGGACGCGCTCTCGCGGGACGCGGGGGTGGAGATCCCCAGCGTTCAGCTCGGTGCGCTCGTCATGGAGCAGCTCTCCCCGATCGACCGCGTGGCGTATGTCCGGTTCGCCTCGGTGTACCGGAACTTCCAGGACGCGGGTGAGTTCCAAGAATTCGTCGACGAAATGGCCGCCGCGCAGCGGCGCGAGGAGCAACGCCGCAACCAGGTCGAGTTGAAGATCTGACGTCGATCGTGAGGTCGCCCCCGATTCCCGCAGGGCCGTCCCGTCGAGGTCGACGCCAACAACGAACGTTCCGACGACATGCGAAAGCGCCGTAACCCGAGGGGCGAGATGCCCTTTCTGGATCACCTCGAGGAACTCCGCTGGAGGATCCTCTGGTCGCTCCTGGCCGTCGTCGTGTGTTCGATCGCCGCCTTCGGCCTGGTCTACTACTTCGACGTCCTCGAGCTACTGGTTCAGCCGATTCGGAACGCGTACGACGATCAGAATCTCCAGCTGATCTATCTTTCGCCGGCGGACCCGTTCTTCGTGACCCTGCGTCTCGCCATCTACGGCGGGGTCATCCTCGCCCTCCCGATTCTGGTCTACCAGATCTGGGCGTTCCTCTCACCGGCGCTCGAGGCGCACGAGAAGAAGGCGATCGTTCCGTCCCTCTATCTCGGCCTCCTGCTCTTCATCGGCGGGGTCCTGCTCGCGTACTTCGCGGCGCTCCCGGTGACCCTCGAGTTCTTCAAGGCGTTTCTCGATCAGTCCCTCGAGGGTCAGCTCGAGATCAACGCGACGCTCGGCTTCGTCGTGAAGATGCTGATCGCCTTCGGAGCCGTCTTCGAGCTGCCGATCGTGATCCTGGCCTTGAGCGTGATGGGCGTGGTGACCCCGCACTTCCTCCGGTCCAAGCGGCGGCACGCGATCGTGCTCATCACCGTGCTCGCCAGCTTCATCACACCGGGTGACGCGATCACCCTGACGATCTTCATGATGCTTCCGCTCCTGCTGCTCTACGAGTTCGGCATCTTCCTGTCGGTGGGCGTCTACCGTCGCCGGGAGAAGGCGGAGGAGGAGTACGAGGCGAGCCTGGAACCCCCGGCAGGATCCGTGGAGCGGACGTGACGCGGTCGGCAGGCCGCGCGTCCGGGGCTTCGGGCCTCGCGCTCGCGCTCGCCGCGATCCTGGTTCACGGCGGGGAGCTCACGGCTCAGGAGGTTCCGGACTCGACGCTGCCGGCCGACACGCTCGTGCAGGAGGTGGATTCCGCCCGGCTCGCCATCCTGCAGCGTCTGGAGCGGCTGGCCCGGCCGGTCGGAGCCGACAGCGTGCTCTTCGTGCAGGACTCCGTACGGCTCGCCGAGGCGGCCGCCGGACAACGGGGGACGGGGATCGACTCGATCGCGACCGCGCTCATGGGAATGCCCGGGTATTCGCTCACCGAGTACCAGGGACAGGCCGCCGACTTCGCGGCGACGGACCGGGTGCTGGTGCTCCGCGCGCCACCGGAGGGGCGCGCCCGGGTGACTCAGGAGGGGATGGTCATCGAGGCCGACTCGTCCATCACGTTCGACGAGCCCAGCGGGGCCATGCGGACCGTGGGCGAGGCCACCTTCACGCCGCCGGAAGGCGACCCGGTCACCGCGGCGAACATGATCTACGATCTCAGCGAGGCGCGGGGCACGGCGATCGACGCGCAGACCACCTACGGGGAGGACGGGGCGAACTGGATCGTCAGCGGCGACATGCCCTATGCGTCGCAGGATTCCACGTTCATGGCGCACGCGCGGTTCACCTCCTGCGAGATCGAGGAGCCCCACTACCACTTCCAGACGGACCAGATCAAGCTCGTCGGGGGGAACCTGATGGTGGCCAGGGGCGTGCGTCTCTACTTCGCGGACGTCCCGGTCGCGTGGCTGCCGTTCATCGCCCAGAGCATCACGCGCGGGCGTCGCTCCGGGCTGCTGACACCGCAGTTCAGCGTGAACGACATCGTGCGGACGTCCGGGGGGTACCGACGACGCGTGAGCAACCTCGGCTTCTACTGGGCGGCGAGCCAGTATGCCGACGCGCTCTTCGCCATGGACTGGTTCAGCGACACCTTCTTCGCGCTCACCAGCTCGGTCCGCTACAACTTTCGACGGCAGTTCCTTCAGGGCGACCTCTCGTTCAAGCGCTTCTGGAACTCGGACGGCTCCACCGAGCTCGCGCTCGACACGCGCCACTCGTGGGAGATCGACGAGCGGACCCAGCTGCGCATCTCGGGGCGGTTCGTATCCAACAACGACTTCGTTCGCGAGAACTCGTTCAATCCTCAGGAGGTCACCCAGTCGATCAACTCGGAGGCCGGGCTCAACCGACGCTTCGACTGGGGCTCCCTGTCCTTCTCCGCGAACCGCAGGCAGTACCTGTCCGACGATCGCACCGAGTGGCTGCTGCCCTCGATGAACCTTTCGCTGTCGCCGATCACCCTCTTCCGGGCTCCGTCCAGCACGGCGCGCTTCTACAACAACATGACGTGGTCCGGCTCCGTCGGAGTCCGCCGGAACGCGTTCGATCGGGTGCAGCCCGACACCTTCAACGTGTCGGTGGCGAACAACGCCACGCTGGCCGGAGACGTGCGGTCGAACCTCAACCTCGGGAACCTCAGCTTCTCGCAGTCGGCCAGCATCGATCGACGCACGCTCTTCGACGTGCCGGAAGCCTGGATCGAGCTGGGGGATTCGGCCAACCCGGCCGACCTCGTGATCGGCGCGCGGACCCTGAGTGTCTCGGAGGAGACCCTCGGATGGAGCGCGGGACTCGGGTACCAGCAGCGCCTCATCGGGTCCACCACGCTCACGCCGAGGCTGAGCGTTTCGGGGAGCCTGTTCCGGTCGGACACCGATCCGCTCGCCAGCAGCTTCGTGTCGGCTCCGAGTCGGATGTCGTTCGGCGCTCAGCTGAAGACGGACATGTACGGCTTCTTCCCGGGATTCGGGCCGTTCGAGGCCGTTCGGCACAAGTTCTCGCCGTCGTTCGACTATCAGTGGAGTCCGGAGACGACACCCAGCGATCTCCAGCGACAGGTCTTCAACTCGCGGACGCTCCAGCCTCGCAACACGATCTCCGTGTCGTTGACCCAGACGTGGGAGGCGAAGCGGCGGTCGGACGACGAGGAAGAGCAGCCGCCCGAAGAGGACGAGCTCCTCTTTCCCCCGGAAAGCCCGCTCGCCGACAGCCTCGCCCTCGCCGACTCGCTCGGTGGTGGCTTTCTGGGAGAGCAGCTGGAGCCCCTCGGACCGGTTCGGCCCGGCCAGGAAGCGCCTCGCCGCATGCAGCAGAATCCCTCCGTCACGCTCCTCGCCTGGCGGTCGAGCGTGATCCAGTACGACTTCGTGCAGGCCGATTCCTCCGGCTCCACGCTGCTGGGCTTCGAGACGACGCGGCTCTCCAATCAGTTCTCGTCGGACTACCTGCGCGGGCTGTCGATCTCGATGGATCACGAGCTGTGGTTCGACCAGATCGAAGAAGGCGTGGTGACCCAGCGGAGCTTCGATCCGCATCTGGCGAGCCTCAACCTCGGCTTCTCGCTCGGGTCGAGGTCGGCCATCTTCCGCTGGCTGAACTTCTTCGGTGACGACGACGCCGAGGCGGCGGTCGAGCCGGACGCCACGGATCCGATGACGTTCGAGGGACCGACCGACGCCTCGTCCATCGTGCCCGGCATCGATCGCAACCAGCCGCGGGGCGGGGGCCGGCGGGGCGAGAGCGGCGGCTGGAATGCGAGTCTGAGCTATTCGCTCCAGCGCCCGCGCGATCCCACGCTTCCGGCCGCGCAGATGCTGAGTGGAAACCTGCGGCTCCAGCCCACGACCAACTGGAGCGTGAACTGGCGCACGTCGTACGACCTCGAGCTCAACCGTTTCAACGACCACTCGATCCGGCTGACCCGTGACCTGCACCGGTGGGAGGCGAATTTCGACTTCCTCCAGACGGCGACGGGCAACTGGACGTTCCGCTTCGAGGTCAGACTGCGCGACAACGAGGACCTGAAATTCGACTACCGTCAGCGTAACCTGGACCTCGGGCTGCCGACGTCCCAGCGCTGAGCGGCGGTCAGGCGTCCCGTCCCTGGGGGCTCGAGTGTCCTTGATCGGTGACACTGCGGGAGTGTGTGTTTCGCATAAGGCATTGTTTATCAATGGCTTACGGTATGGCATGGCCCATGCCTCAAAGAGAGGCACGGCGATGGCCCGTCGAGATGGGGCGCAGGGAGCGACCCGCAGGGCCCGATCGAATTGGAGGAACGATGAAACGCGCGGGACTGGCAGCTCTGGTACCGATCCTGTTCTTCGCGGCCTGCAGCGACGACGTGGTGTACGTCGACAACTCGGTGCCGGCGGCCCCGAGGGGATTGACGGCCAGCTACTACGCGGGCGCGGTCACCCTGAGCTGGGAACTGGCACCGGCCTGGAACGGTGAGCCGTTCCGGGTCTATTCGAAGCGTGTGACGGACTCCGGATGGTTCTTCATCGCGGAGGTCACGAGCTGCATCGACGAGGTGTGCACCTACCAGGACGTCAACGTGCTGGGAGGGCAGCGGTACGAGTACTACGTGGCCGCCGTGGGTCCGAACGGGGGCGAGAGCGCGAGCGACGTCGTGGTCGAGGTGCTCGTGCCCGAGTTCGTTCCTCCCCCGGTGCCGGCCGCGCCGCTCGTCATCGCCCTGGACAACGCGAACTACGTGACGTGGGGTCCGTCCGCCCGTGGAGCCGCCGACTTCTCGCACTACCGTGTCTACCTCGACGACGGGAGCTCGGTGTTCATTCTCGGGGAGACGGACTCAGAGGGCTTCCTCGATCTCCTGGCGGCCAACGGCAATACCTACGCCTACTTCGTGACCTCGGTGGACCTCGACGGACACGAGAGCGAGGGTAGCCTTCTCGCCGAGGGCACCCCGAGGCCGGACTTCTCCGGTGAGTGGATCTACGATTACTTCGCGGTGCCGCAGAGCTCCGGCTTCCGCTTCGTCGAAGACGAGAGCGTGCTGCCCATCGTGGACGGAGACGACCCGTTCCGGCACTTCCGCCTCGAGACGGACATCGACGGGTGGTGGCTCGTGCCGGGTCCGGAGGCCGCGGTCTATCCGGCCGGGTTCCAGACGACGGCCCTGAAGTGCGGCCCCGGCGCGGACGCCGGCTGCACGGATCTCTCGGTGGCGCCGTCCAGCGGGTACGTCGCGCAGGACATCCAGATCGGGGCCCAGGAGAGCTACGTGCTGCGCGTCGTCGGCGACGACGGCCAGCTCCACTACGGGGTGATCCGGGTGACCCTTCTCGGCTTCGACCAGAACGACGATCCGATCATGATCTTCGACTGGGCCTACCAGCTGCAGGCGGGGAATCCGAACTTGGCGCCGGCCCGAGTGATCCCGGCGACGCTGCGATCGAAGTGACGGCGCTTCCCGGGCCGGTCGAGAGGAGGGGTCGGAGGCAGTCGCCTTCGGCCCCTTCGCCGTGCCGTGCGTGGGGGTAGCTTTCCCCCATGTCGAAGGTGCTCGAGGCGGTGCCGAACTTCTCCGAGGGGCGGGACCTGGACAAAGTGGCGCAGATCGTCGACCGGATCGGGGAGCACGACGTAGAGGTTCTCGACTGGTCCGCCGACCCTGACCACCATCGTTCCGTCGTCACGTTCATCGGAGCCCCCGAGGATGTCGTGCAGGCGTCGGTGGCGGCGGCGGAGTGCGCCTTCGAGCTCATCGACCTTCGCGACCACGAGGGTGTCCATCCCCGCGTCGGGGCCGTCGACGTCCTTCCCTTCGTCCCCCTGCACCACGTCGAGATGGCGGAGGCCGTGGCCTGCGCGCGGAGCGCGGCCGAGGCGATCGCCCGGCTCGGGGTGCCTGTCTACCTCTATGGCCGCGCGAGCCGACCCCCGGGCCGAGCCCTGGCGACGCTCCGTCGCGGCGGATTCGAGCGGCTGCGCGAGGGATGGCCGGAGAGCCGGATCCCCGACTTCACCGCGGGACGCTCGGAGGCACACCCGAGTGCCGGGGTCTGCTGCGTCGGCGCGCGACCCGTGCTGCTCGCGTGGAACGTCCGCGTCCGCGGGATCTCCCTGGAGCGGGCGAAGGAGATCGCGGCCGCGGTGCGGGAGCGGGGCGGCGGCTTCGCCGGACTGCGCGCACTCGGTCTGTATCTGGAGCGGCAGCAGTGTCTTCAGATCTCGATGAACCTCGAGGACCCCGACGCCACGTCACCGCTGGACGTATTCGCCGAGATCGACCGGGCCGTGAGGGCCTCGGGAGGCGAAATCGAGGGCACCGAGGTGATCGGGATGATCCCCGACACTCTTGTGCAACCGCGGTCCGCGGACACATTAAAAGTTCTCGACCTGCATGTTTCGCGGGTCCTCTCACACCGCGTCGCCCAATACCTGTCGCGGCACCCCGGCCCGCCTACGGAGATCCCGGACTTCACCGAATGAGCATCGAGTCGCTCAAGCAGAAGGCGCGCAAGCACGAGCAGAACGAGGACTGGAAGAAGGCCCTCGAGCAGTACAACAAGGCGCTTGCGGAGCTCGCCCGTGACGAGCAGGTCGATATCGGCCTGTACAACCGGGTCGGGGATCTCTACGTGCGCGTGGGTGACCTCGACGCGGCCGTGGAGCACTACGACAAGGCCGTGGAGCTGTACCGGGAGGCATATCTCCCCAACAACGCCATCGCGGTCTGCAAGAAGATCATCCGCAATGTGCCCGATCGGCATCGTGCGTACCTGGTCATCGGACAGATCCGGGCCGAGCAGGGCTTCATCCCGGACGCCCGCACGAACTTCCTGACGTACGCCGAGCGGATGCAACAGGCGGGCGATCTGGACGAATCGTTCCGGGCCCTGATCGAGTTCTGTGACGTGGCTCCGGACGACGTGGGAGTCCGGCTCACCGTGGCGGACCAGATGCTCTCCAACGGTCGCAAGCAGGAGGCGATCGAGCAGCTGATGGTGGCGCACCGGCACTACACCGAGCTCGGCAACCAGGCTCAGGCCACGGACATCGAGTCCCGGATCTTCGCGATCGATCCCGAGGCCGACATGTCGGCGCTGGTGGCCGGCGCGACCCAGGAGGCTGCCGATCCGCACGCCGGCGGTGTGCCGGGATTCGGGGAGATCACGTTCGGAGAGGTGGATCTCTCCGAGGGAAGCGAGGAAGAGATCTCGTTCGAAGTGGAGCCGAGTGGCGAGACCGACGCGGCTGCCGCGCATGCACAAGTCGAGGAAGACATCGGGCCCGCCGAGCTTCCCATGCTGGAGGTCGACTCCTGGTCCTCGGAGCCCTCGGAGCCGAGCCCCGAGGAGTCTGTCCGCGATGCTGCGGACGCGATGGGCTCCGCGGTGGAGGAGGCGAGGGGCGCGGGTGCGGGGACGGAGCTGCCCCTGGAGCCTTATCCCTCGGACGTGGGTCGCGCGGACGATCAGCACGAGCCGGTGTCGGCGACGCCCGAGGTGTCGCCTCCGGCGGCACCGAGCCCGTCGTTCGAGGGGGGCGCGGGTCATGGAGCACCGCCCGCCGCGGCCGAGCCCCCGGCGGTCGCCGAAACTCCGACCATCATCGAGCCTCCGCCGGTTGCCGAGCCCCCGGTGGTCACGGAGGAGCCCGCCGCGGGGACGGTCGACACGTCACGCCCGGCCGGCGGGGCCGCGGACTCCGTGGCGGACTTCCCGCCCGCGGCCCCCGAAGCTCCGCTTCCTCCCCCGGAACCGGTGCCTCCGCTCCCTCACGAGCCGGCTCCGACGCAGGCCACGGCGATGCCCGCCCCGGCGACGCAGGCTCCGGAGACGGCCGAGCCGTCCGAGCCCGAGCCCGCGGAGGCGACCCCTCCGGCGGCGGAGAGCGAAGGGTACGTGGATCTCGCGGCGATGATCCTCGGAGGCGGCGAGGAGAAGAAGACGACGCGCTTCACGGTTGCCTACGAAGAGCCGTCAGGTGACGAAGACGCGGACTTCGCCAAGATGCTCTCCCAGTTCAAGGACAAGGTCTCGGAGAACCTCGATTCGAGCGACGTGCGGGCGCATTACGACCTGGGGACGGCGTACAAGGAGATGGGTCTTCTGGACGAGGCCATCTCCTCGTTCCAGGCTGCCCTGCGCGCATCCTCGGACCATCTGCCGACGTACGAGCTCATGGGCCAGACGTTCATGGAGATGGGTCAGCCGGAAGCGGCCGTGAAATCCCTGGAGCGCGCGCTCCAGACGCCGGGCACCGTCGAGGACGAGCTGGTCGCCATCTACTACTACCTCGGGCGTGCCTACGAGCAGCTGGAGAACCGGGAGTCGGCCGTGGAGTACTACGACCGCGTGTTCTCGCTCGACATCAATTTCGCCGATGTCACCGAGCGCCTCCGCCAACTCCGTTAGCTCACGCATGCTCCGCCCAACGCACGCTCCCTCTCCCTCGGACGCCTCGTGACTCGGGCGCTTCAGGGCCCTCCGAAGCTATCGGCGATTCAGGCGCCGGTGCGCCCGGCCCTCGATCGGGTCGGAGACGAGATCCGCCGGATCGTGATCTCGGACTTCGACGACATCGAGGAGGTCAACGAGCACCTGCTGTTCATGCGAGGGAAGCTCTTCCGGCCGACGCTGCTGCTCCTGTCGAGTCGGGTCGCCGACCGCGACGCGCCCGACGCGCTGACCCTGGCGGCCGTGGTCGAGCTGGTGCACCTGGCCACCCTCGTCCACGACGACGCGGTGGATCACTCGGCGCTTCGACGAGGCCTCCCGACGGTCAACGCTCTCTGGACCCACCAGGTGGCGGTGATCATGGGGGACTACCTCTATTCGCGGGGCGTGTCGGAGCTGGCCCGCATCGGGAATCTCGACGCCCTGGCGGTCCTGGCCGATGCGGCCAACGAGATGTCCGTCGGTGAGATGCGACAGCTCACGTCCTACGATGCGCTCGATTTCACCGAGGACGACTACTATCGCCTGATCGCGGCCAAGACTGCGTCGCTGATGTCGGCTTCATGCGAGATGGGCGCGATCGCCGGTGCTAAGGAGCACCGCGAGGCGCTGCGGCGGTATGGTCACAATCTCGGCATGGCGTTCCAGATCGCCGACGACCTGCTGGACTACACGGGCACCGAGGCCGTCACCGGAAAGCCCACGGGCCACGATCTGCGCGAGCGAAAGGTCACCCTGCCGCTCGTCGACGTGCTCGGCCGGGTCGGCAAGTCCGGCGAGGCGGAGATCCGCTCGTTCTTCACGCGTGTCGATCCCACGGACGACGAGATCGCCCGCATCGTCGACATCGTCGTGTCGAACGGAGGTCTCGAGTACGCCGCTGGCGTGGCTGCCCGGTACGCGGACGAAGCGCGGCAGGCCCTCGCGGGTGTCCCCGAAGGGCCGGCGTCGGAAGCGCTCCGCGACGCGGTGACCTACGCTGTGGACAGGCGTCGATGAGGCGGGCCCGCTGATGCTGGTCGACACGGGACGGCGCGGAGTCATCCGTTTCGCATGGACGCTCGTTCTGGGACTGTTCCTGGGCGGCCTT
>Ga0111156_1058_pt1 | contig 12210 bp, 8 predicted proteins | sample DeeMarSeWOR28_12_FD_80250 | JGI IMG/M metagenome (GOLD analysis project Ga0111156, IMG submission 80250) | Gemmatimonas sp. SG8_23
CCCCGACCAGCTCGATGCTCACCGGAGCACCCTGTGCCGGCCCTTCCTCCACCTTGTCGACGGTGATTTCGGCTCCCGCTATATCCCGACCGATCGAGGCCTGCATCTGCGCGAGCGTGGCGAAGGCGTCGTGCTCGCGCTCCTGGAAGTCGACCAGAGACACCGAGATGCGGCCACCTTCCGGCCCGGACGGGCCACCGCCCATCGGATTGCCGCCACCGCCACCGCTCCCGGTCACCGCCACGACGGACTCCCAGTCCGCCCGGCCTCCGATCTCCTCCAGCTCCCGCTCGATTCTGCGGACGATGTCGTCCGTGGCCTCGGCACGCGTGCCCACCGGCGTCTCCACGTCGATCAGGAGCTGCGGCGGCGGCATGTTCTCGGGGAAGTACTCCACGCCCACGCCGGCCGGCGTGGCCGCGTAGACGAAGTAGGTCGCGACGAACATCGCGACGGTGCTGGCGATGAGGACGGCACGGTGCTGGAGCGACCAGCGCAGTCGCCGCTCGTACTCGTCCATCAGCCGCGGAAGGAACACGTCCTGGAACCAGCGGCCCAGTCGGGACATCAGGTACGTGTGGGCCAGCCACACCACCACCGCCGTGGCGGCGAGCAGTCCGGCCGTCAGCAGGCTCGCCCCGGCGATCATCAGGAAGACGAGCCCCGTCCCTCCGATCAGCGTCCACCGCGCGGCAGGCGTGAGCGGCTCGGTCGGTGCGCCATCGAGCTTCATGAACATCGCGCACAGCGTGGGCACGATGACGAGGGCCACGAACAGCGAGCTGGTGAGCGTCACGATCAGCGTCTTGGGCAGATAGCCCATGAACGAGCCGACCTCACCGGGCCAGAACAGGAGGGGCGCGAACGCCGCGAGCGTCGTGGCGGTGGCTGCGATGATCGGCATCGCGACCTCGCCCGTTGCCTTCTTGGCCGCCGTGGTCCTGTCCCACCCTTCCTCGAGGTACCGATAGATGTTCTCCACGACCACGATGGCGTTGTCGACGAGCATGCCCAGCGCCAGGATCAGGCTGAAGAGCACGACCATGTTCATCGACAGGCCCATCACCTTCAGGACCATGAAGGAGAGGAACATCGAGGACGGAATCGAGATGGCCACGAACATCGACGTCGTGGTGCCCAGGAAGAAGAAGAGCACCGACACGATCAGGATCAGGCCGCTGATGATGTTGTTCTCGAGGCTGGAAACCATGTCCTCGATCTGCTCGGACTGATCCGAGGTGAGCCTGACCTCGGTGGTGGGCGGCATGAGCGGCAGCATCGCGTCCACCTCCGCTTTGATCGCAGCGGAGGTCTCGATGATGTTCTCACCCGAGCGCTTGATCACGTCGAGCGTAACCACGGCACGGTCGTCCATGCGCGCGAAGTTTTCGCGCTCCGCGAAACCGAAATCGACCGAGGCGATGTCCCGCACGTACACCGGACGAGAGCCCTGCGTAGTGATGACGAGGTCCTCGATCAGCGCCGGATCCTCGAACTCGCCGTCGACCCGCACGAGGTACTTCGTGCTCCCCACGTCGATCGACCCGCCCGGGATGTTCACGTTCTCGTTGCGGATCGCGTCGATCACGTCCTGCAGTGCGAGCCCGTAGTAATTCATCTTCGACAGATCGACGTCGACCTTCACCTCGCGCTCGAGTCCGCCGCGCAGATCTGCCCGCAGGACGGCAGGAATCGCCTCGAGGCGATCCTGAAGCTCCTCGGCAAGCTCCTTCAGCCGCACCAGGCCGTAGTCCCCGGAGAGATTGACCTGCATCACCGGGATCTCGGAGAAGTTGAACTCGACGATGCTCGGCTCCTCGGCGTCCGAGGGAAGGTCCGGCTTGGCCAGATCGACCTTCTCACGGACCTTCTGGAGCGCAGCATCGAGATCGATGGACGTCTCGAACTCCGCGACCACGCTCGAGTAGCCCTCGACCGAGGTCGACGTGAGCTCCTTGATCTCACTGATCGTCGAGAGGTCCTCCTCGATCACGCGCGTGACCTGGCTCTCGACGTCCGCAGGCGACACGCCCGGGTAGATCGTGTTGACGGCGATGATCGGGATCGGGAGCTCCGGGAACGACTCTTTCGGGGTCGTTCGATACGCGAACGTCCCCATCAGGGCGATGATGGCCAGCAACACCACCACCGAAGTCCGGTGCTCCACCGCGAAGCTCGTCGCGCGGAACTCCTTGAACGCCTCGAGCGGCCCGCGGTCGACCGGTGTCGACGGCTCCGGACCTCTGGGATCTTCGTTCGGCCTCATCACCCCTCCCCGTGCTCTGCGACGACGTTGACGCGGTCCCCGCCGGCGACGGACTTCTGCCCGACGACGATGAGGCGCTCACCCACTGCGACTCCTTCTTCGATCACCACGAGATTCCTGCGTGTCGGCCCGCGAACGACGTCGCGAGCCTCGGCCACCACCTGCCCGTCGCGTTCGACGGCGACGAAGACCACGAACCCGTCCTCGACGCGGACGAGCGCATCCTGCGGCACGACGATCGCGTCCTCGACCCTCTGACGGGTCAGCGACATGTTGGCGACCATCTGCGGCTTGATGGCGCCGCTCGCGTTTCCGAGCTCGACCTCTACCGGAAACGTCCGGCTCTGCTGATCGACGGTGGCACCGACGTACCGGACCTGCTCGCGGCGGACCTGATCTCCCAGGGCCGGGAAGACGACCTCGGCCCAGGCGCCCGCCGTCACGTCCGGCGCGTAGCGCTCCGGCACCCCGGCGAAGACCTTGATCGGATCGAGCTGTACCAGGCGTCCGACGGTCCGGCCCGGGCCCACCATCGTGCCCACGTCGACGTGCCGCTCGTCGAGGACGCCCGAGAACGGAGCGCGAATCACCGTGCGAGCCAGGCGCTCCTCGAGCAGCTCCAGGGCCGCGGCCGCCTGCTCGGCGGCGAAGCGGGCCTCGAGGTAGGCGATCTCCGACCCGACCTGGTCCTCCTCCCAGAGCCGCTTGCGGCGCTCCCACGTGGCCACCGCGAGCTCGTTCGCGGCGCGGGCCTGCTGCACCTGAGCCAGGAGGATGCGGTCGTCGATCTTCGCGATCGCGGCCCCCTCCTCCACCCGGTCGCCTCGATCGACGTAGAACTCGCGGATGGCGCCGCTTTCCTCCGCCTCGATCATCACGTCCTGACTGGCCATCGCGACGGACGTGAGGCGAATCTCCTCGACGAACGTCTCGGTCTGGACGGGAGACACCTCGACGTTGATGACCCGCACGAACGCTTCGGCGTCCTCGGTGCCGTCGGCCTGCGCCGAACCGCAGGCCGTCAGCCCGGCGATCGCACCGAGCACGAGAAACCCGCGAAAACCGTTCCTCATCATGTGCATCGCCTCCCCGTTCATCCCTCTATGTCCATTGAATCCCCTCACGAAGCCCGTCATCACCGCTCTCCCCGCGTCGCGACTTCGACGTCGACGATCGGCACCTGGCCGGTCGCCTCGTCGAACTGCGCCCGCGCCACCAGGTAGTCGTAGACCGCCTGCGCGTAATTGAACTCACTCTGCCGCAGCGCGACCTCGGCATCGGTCAGCTCGAGCTGGCTGCCGAGACCCTCGGCATACTGTGCGCTCGCGATCTCGAAGCCCCGCCGCGCCTGGTCGACCGCGAGCTTCTGCGCCCGGGCGCGCAGGAACGCCTCCTCCACCGCTTCGATGATCGTGCGGACCTGGCTCTGCGCGGCCTGGGTCCCCTGGGCCGAGTTCGCCTGAGCCGCCCGCAGCGCGGCCCGCTTCTGATCCACGCGTGCGTCACGGCTGAACCCCTGGAAGATGGGGATGCTCACCCTGAGCCCGACGAAGCGGGAGCTCGCGCGCGTAGCAGGGGAGCCGAAGAAGTCGGGTCCCCCGTTCTGCTGGGCCGCGACCACATAGCTGCCGAAGAGCGAGATCTCCGGCAGGTAGGCGGCCTGCTCCGCCCGCATCTCGGTGTGCCGGAGCTCCTCGGTCAGCTCGAGCTGACGCAGGTCCGACCGCTGTTCGACCGCCCGCGCGAGCCCCTCTTCGAGGGCCGCCTGCACCTGATCGAGTCCCCCGATGACCGCTCCGTTGAAGGTCAGAACCTCGATATTCTCCGGGGAGTTCGCCTCCAGGTCGAAGAGATCCATCTCCGCGAGCGAGCCCCGAATGGCCAGCGTCTCGTGGTCGTCCACGTCGACCAGGACGGCCAGCTGGCGTCGCGCCTGAAGCACCGCGTTGTTTGCCCTGCGAAGATTCGGCTCGAGGTTGGCGAGCTCCACTTCCAGGCGGAGCACGTCGTAATCCCCCGCGAGTCCCGCGCGATTCAGAGCGCGCGTCTCCTCCAGAGACTCCCTGACGCGCCGCACCGAGTTCTCGGTGAGGCGGGCCTGCTCCTCGGACAGGAGGAGCTGATAGTAGCCCGCCCTCACCTGGGTCACGATCGTCTGCTCCGAGCCCCGGACGACCTCACCCTGGAGGTTCTCGAAGCGGCGGGCCGCACCGAGGGCCACGATGACGCCGGGCCGGAAGAGCGGCTGCTCCACGGACAGGGTCGAGTTCCACTGGTTGTCAGCCCCGAACTGGACGGGCAGGAACTCGCCGGGCTCTCCCCCGAAGATCTCGGCCGGGAGGAAGCTCACCGGCGCGGCGATGTTGCGCTGGTACGAGGCGTTCAGGTCCACGGTCGGCATGACGTTGCTCCATGCCTCGGAGACCTGCTCCTGTGCCGTGACGTATCCCTCGCGTGCCGCGGTGAGATCGCGGTTCCGGTCCAGCGCCAGCCGAACCAGATCCGCCAACCCTTCCTGGTCGGCCTCGAGAGGCTGACCCTGTTGCCACTGCTGCCCCGCAACGGGGCTGACCAGCGTGGCAAACGCCAGTCCGAGCAGCATCCCCCATCTATTCATCGTCCGCAATCCGCGGTTGTGGTTCTCGTTCATCCCCGCCCGTTCCCCCTCCAGGTTGCCCATTCGATCACACGCTCGTCGCGCGCCTGCTACGCGACCGCGCCCTCCCCTTCCGTCATGCGAGCGTCCAGCTCTTCCACGAAGGAGTCCGTCGCCACCCCGGCCATGAGCCGCACACCGGAGGCCTGGAACAGGGCGCGGAACTCGTCCTCCGACATCTGCAGGCACCCCTCGTGGTACAGCTGCACCAGCCCGTGGGCGTGCGCCCACATGGTGATGGAGGCCTCCTCCGGATCTCCCTCCTTCAGGATTCCCGCCTGCATGCACTCCCGGACCCGATCGTTCCAGAACTGATGAATCGCCCCCTGCATGGCCTCGATGTCGTCCGGGACCGACTCCATGCCGAGGTGCTCGGGCGCCGTGTGCATGATCCCGTACCAGCGTGGATGGTCGATCACGAAGCTCAGATAGCCCTCACCCGCCCCGAAGAAGCGCTCGAGCGGCGTCGGCGCACCCAACGCCCCATAGAGGTACCGGGAAAACTCCCGATGAGCCTCACGGAGCACGTCCGCCAGCACGGCCTCGCGTCCGTCGTAGTGGCGATAGAGGGCCGGCGCCGTGACACCGACGGACTTGGCGAGCCTGCGCATGGTAAATCCGTCCAACCCGTGCTTCAGGTAGAGGTCACAGGCGCAGGACAGGATGTGTTCTCTTTGATCAGACATAGTGAACAGTGTAAACACGACGCGTCAAGCGGTCAACTACAGGGACCTTACACCAACACGGGATGGGGGGTTTCGCGGCGAACGGCGTTAAGTGCCAGATGGTGCGAACGGGTGATCGGACGCCCGCTCGTCACTCCGGGCTCGGCTCAGCGGGTCGGGAGCTCCAGACCGATCCAGCCGCGACCCGGGTGGCGACCCCGGTAGATTCCGAACGCGAGGCCTCCCGCGACGATGCCGAGCGCGGCACCTCGAAGCCCCTCCGTGACGATCTGGTCGGCCGGGGCGTCGGGGTCGTCCGTCGCACCCGATGCGTTCAGCGCGACCCCGATCGCCGCACCGAGGAAGAGGCCCGCCGCGGCCCCGAGCAGTGCGCCGTGCCGGAACCCCTCTCTCCGGGTTCGGTCGGTGTACACGTCGAGCGCCTGCATGTCGAAGACCGAGACGACCCAGGGCGCCGTCAGCCCCTCTACGGAGAGTGCCATCGACTCACCCTCCCACCTCTGGAACACGGCCTCCACGGTGAGCCCGCGGTCCATCCGCACGCGGACGGTGTCCCCCGCCGATACGCGGTTCGTGTCCGACGACTGCGCCGACACCTCCGGAGCCGAGCCGCAAAGGCCCGCCCCCAGGATGAGGATCGCGCGCACGGCGCGGAGGCGCTGCGGAACCGAAGCGCGCATCCGCACGATCACGAGAGAGGCGTCACGTCGGGCGCGAGGGTCGGAAGGGATGCGGTCATGGCCGGTCGGCCTACAGGACGGCGTCGAGATAGAGATCGAGCCGGAAGCCGGTCGGCTCGGTGAGTCCGTACCCCCCGTCGATCCGGATCAGGCCGTCGATGATCGAGAGCCCCGCGCCCACCGAAGTGAACCCGTCGGACCACTCGACGGCGTCACGGTCCCCCGCCCACGCCCAGTCGGAGAAGAGCGACACGGATCCGAACGTGAATGCGCGCGCCAGCTCACCCCGCCCCCGCACGAAGGCCGTTCCCCCGGCGAGCCGGGGGGAGTAGCCGCGGAGCGTCCGGGGGCCCCCAACGTACCAGAGGCGCTGCGTGGTCGGGTCGCCCCAGGACGTCCCACCCCCGGCCTCGAGCGCGAAACGCAGGGAGCCGGGAAACGGAATCACCGCCCGCCCCACGAGCGAGGCCCGGAGATAGTCGTCGGACCCTCCCTCGCGATGGTCGAACCGCCCACCCTGCACGTACACGTCGAAACCTCCCTGGGCGAGTCGCGGGTCGGTCCCCCACCAGGGATTCAGGTCTAGCTCACCGCCGAACTCCCAGCCTTCGTCCGCCTCCAGATTGGGGCGGAAGGCCCACGAGTCCTTCCAGAACTGGAAGAGCGCGAACTCCGTCTGCACCTCCGCCGGCCTCTGCTGCTCCACGTAGCCGCGTACCCGGAACGTTCGGCGCACCGCGGCGGGGGGCGTCCACTGCAGGGCGCCACCGGACCGGTAGTAGTAGTCGCCGTCGTCACGGCCGAAGACCGCCGCCAGGATCGAGTTGCCGAGCCCCAGGTGACGCGCGCCCTCGTCGATCGCGGCCAGCTCGTTGTATCCGCTGAGCGTGATCCTGCGACGCAGGGTCTCATGGGTGAAGTCGAGGCGCACGTTGGGCTGCAGGTCGCCGAGCCCGATGCGCGCGGTGGCGGTCACCGAGAGTGGCCCCAGGAAGGTCTGGGGACGCGCCTGCCAGCGTCCCCCGATCGACACCCCTTCCACCCGATTGAACCGGACGAGATCGGGTCGCTGCATCCCCCAGCGGAAGGTGGAGGGGACCTGTGGCGCGGGAGGCAGGGGAAGATCCGCCAGGTCGTCGAACATCTCCTGCAGCTCGTCCTCCGACGCGAATCCCGGGGCTGACTCCCAGATCGGAGGGGGCAGCTCGGGACTCTCCCCGAGAAACGCCCGATCCTGCGGCACGATGTAGCGCGCTCCCCCGTCCCCGCCCGAGCTGAATGACACCTCGTAGGGCACCGTTTCGCCGAAGGCGAGCTCGTTGAGATACGCCATGGCCTCGCTCCGGGTCCGGAAGCGCACCTCCGGCAGGTCGTCGTGGACACCCTGGGCGAGACTCGCCTCGGTGGTCACGGACTCGATCTCGTACGCGAAGTCCATCGAGATGGGCGCCTTGAGGATACCGGCGGCCACCAGGCCCTCCATTCGCATGCTCCGGGGCAGCCAGACCTCGAACTCCCAGAGCGAATAGTCCACCGCGATCATGGAGATGTCGGCGGTCCACGGCTTGAAGATGCCCGGGACGAAGCGCAGGTCCTCGTCCTCTTCCTCCTGGAGATCCGGTATGTCCCGGAAGGCGTCGAAGGTATCGGAGAGCCTGTACACGGCCCGAACCAGGGCCCCCGACTCGGGCTCGATCCACAACGCACCCGTCATGCGATGGACGTCGGCCACCCGCGGCACGACCTGCAGCTCGACGGCCAGGATCCGCCGACTGTCCGGTAGCGTGAGCGCGAGGGTGTCCCCGGTCTCGAAGAAGTACCGATCGACGTACTCGGGATAGAGCGGATGCTCGAACCAGAAGTCGTCGGAGTCGGGCTCCCCCATGTCCTCGTCGCTCTCGGTCAAGCCGAAGAACAGCCGGTCGTTCATGGGATCGAACGCACCTTCGAAGCGACCCAGGTCGATGTCCTCCCGGTCGACGCCCGCCGGGGTCTGCTCCCGGTAGGCGAGCAGCTGGACCAGGTTCTCGCCGTCCCGGTCCCACCAGAGCCGGTGCGAAGCCTCCGACCGATACAGGGTGCGGTCCTTCAGGGGCATCCGGAGCGCGGCCCCGATGCGTTGCCGCACGACGGCCGTGTAGCGCAGCACGGTGTCGTCCACGCGCTCCCGCTCCTCCATGGCGGCCTCGTGGAGCGCTCGCGCCACGTCGTCCCGGTAGCTGCTCTCGGCGCCCGGAGCCGTCGCGTCGGGTGCCTGCGCCCCGATCGGAATCGCCCCGCCGAGCAGAGCCAGCACGATCGAGAACGCCCGCCGGCGGGCGCGTCGCACCGTTTCTGCCGTCATCGGGAAAGCTCCACGCGGTCCAGATCCTGCCACCGGACGAGCCGGGTGGCCCGCCCTTCCGGAGTCACGAAGATACCGGGACGACGCCCCTCCGGCTCGCCTGCGACGTCGAGCTCGAACACGCGCCCGTCGACGAGGGACACCTCGAGCCGATCCTCGTCGATCCTGCGCACGGCACTCATGGCACCGAACTCCAGCGTCAGCCGGGTGTCGTCCACCCACCCGCGAAGCGACTCCCAGAGTTGCTCCTGCACGTTGCCCCAGCGGATCCGCCCCTCGAGGACGCGGCCGTCGCGCGCGAACACGGTTCCGACGATCGGGTCACCGGGCCGGAAGTCCCGCCCGGATGCGGAACCCTCCGCGGGATCGAACCGCACCCATCGGAAGTCCTCCCAGGGCACGACTGCGCGACCGAACGAGGGATCCGAGACCTCGATACCCCGGTTGTCCCGATCCACGTCGTTCGTGCCCCGGAGCACCAGCGTGTCCCCCGACTGCAGAACGACACGAGCCGATCGTCGGGTCTCACGGGCGATCTCGCTGATGTCGGCGAACTCGATCTCGTAATCCTCACCGTTCTGCCGACCGTCGAGGATGTCCGTGGTCAGAACCTCGTCGAGATCCCACGCGATGATTCCTTCCAGCTCCAGACCGCTCCACGTCGAGACGGTCCCGTGGAGTCTCCAGGCCCCGAGCGCCGGTACGCCCGCAGGCACGGGAAGCAGATCCACCCGCGCCAGCTCACCCCACCGGAAAGAACGCACGGACCCGTCCGGACGGGTCACCTCGAGTCCCCTCATGCCCCGGCCCAGATCCGAGGACGTGCTCGCGAGCTCGACCGTGCCACCGGACCGCAGCTCGATCGTCGCGCTTCGACGATCCACCACGGTGATCGAGGCGACGTGCGCAAGCCGGATGGACGCCTCCTCCGTCGGAGGATCGGCCTGGTCGTCCTCGTCCCAGGTGATCCGCATCCCGAACGCCACGAGGCTTCGGGCCTCCTGCTGCGCCGCGGCGAAGTCCGGGTCGAGCCGCTCCGCTTCGCGGATGTACTCGATCGGGATCTCCTTGCGTCCGTCGAGGAAATCGGAGCGGCCGGCCTCGTTCCGGTCCCAGCGGAGGTAGCCCTCGACCACCTCCCCGTCCGTAGTCGTCACGCGGCCGTACAGCGCATCGTCCTGCGGAAGGGATCCGGCACGGATCGCGAGCATCAGTGCGGTGACGGCCCCGAGCCAGGGCAAACCCATCCGCTCTTCCCGTTTTTCGTGGACGACGTCGTCGGGCTGCCCTACGGCACCCGCCGGCCTGGCGTTTCATCGGTCCGAGGGACCCGCGGCACCGGGCCCGGGTAGCTCGCCCTGCCCTGGTGTACGCTGCCCCGCCCCGGACGATCCCTCGGCGACACGATGAGCGAGATACCGCACACAAGCTACTGCCACGCGGCCCGGGGGCATCCCTGGCACGGCCCCTACCACGATCGGGAATACGGCTTTCCCCTCGAGGGCGACGACGCCCTCTTCGAGCGCCTTCTGCTCGAGATCAATCAGGCGGGGCTCAGCTGGCTCACCATCCTGAAGAAGCGTGAGGGCTTCCGGAAGGCGTACGACGGCTTCTCGGTCGACGCGGTCGCGTCGTACGGGGAGGCGGACCGGGCCCGCCTGCTCGACGACCCCGGCATCATCCGCAACCGCCTCAAGGTCGATGCCGCGATCGCCAACGCACAGCGGATCCAGGAGCTCCGTGCGTCGCACGGCTCGTTCGACGCCTGGCTCCGGGCACACCATCCGCTCGACAAGGCGGAGTGGGTGAAGCTCTTCAAGAAGACGTTCCGCTTCACGGGTGGTGAGATCACGGGTGAGTTCCTCATGAGCATCGGCTACCTGCCGGGCGCGCATCATCCGGCCTGCCCCACCTACGCCCAGATCGCCTCGCTGCGTCCCCCGTGGTCCGCGTGACCCGGACGCAGCCGGGGTCCCCGCCGCCTCCGCCGACACCGTTTCGGCCCGCCCTCTGGGCCTCGGGTCCACACGCGCAGACGCTCATCGCACGGGTCCTCCGGCCGGCGGACGGCCCTCGTTTCGAGCGCGAACGGATCGAGACCTCCGACGGGGACTTTCTCGACCTCGACTGGGGGCCGGATCCTGCGCCCGATGCCCCGGTCGTGCTCGTCCTGCACGGTCTGGAGGGGTCGTCGCGCCGCCGGTACGTGCGCAACGTGTGCCGTGCGCTCCTCGGCCACGGCGTTCGGCCGGTCGCGATGAACCTGAGGGGCTGCAGCGGGGAGCCGAACCGCTCCCTCCGCTTCTATCACTCCGGAGAGACCTCCGACCCCCGGATGGTCATCGACGTCATTCGAGCGCGCCATCCGGGCCGCAAGGTCGGCGCGATGGGGTTCTCGCTGGGCGGCAACATCGTCCTCAAGATGCTCGGAGAGCGCGAGGACGGCGGCACGGGACTCCTCGACGCCGCCGTGGCGATGTCCGTCCCGTACGACCTGGCTGCCGGCTGCCAGCTTCTGGAGCGGACACGAATGGGCCGCGTGTACTCGGAGTACTTCCTGCGCTCGCTCCGAGCCAAGGTAGCGCTGAAGCGGGACCGCCTGTCCGCCGTGCTCGATCTCGAGGCGGTCGACGCGGCTCGGACGATCCGGGAGTTCGACGAGCACGTCACGGCTCCGCTCAACGGATTCGCGGGCGCCTCGCACTACTACGAGGCGTGCTCGAGCGCGGGATTCCTCGCCGGCGTCGGCGTTCCCACCCTCCTCCTTCACGCGCGGGACGATCCCTTCCTGCCTCCCGAGGCCATTCCCGAACGCGTCGTCCGAAGCAACCCGAGGCTCGTCTGGCGCCTGCAGGAGTCCGGGGGACACGTCGGATTCCTCGAAGGCGCTCCGTGGGCGCCCCGCTTCTGGGCCGACGAGGAGTCCGCGACGTTCCTCGCACGCGCGATGAACGTTCCTTGACGCCGTTCGACATGGTGGACGGGCCCAAGGGGCCCGCCGCCGAGAACGAGAGCCGCATGGACGCCTGAGCGCGTCCGGCGTCCATCAGGGCACGTTGATACCAGAGCCGCTCCGGATACCCCCGGTGCGGCTCTTCCCGTTTCAGCCCCCCACCTGCTCCCGGAAGAAGGCCTTTCCGTGCCACGTCCGTGCAGCCGGCCGCTCGAGCTTCCCCGAGCGCAGGTCGGACACCCGCGTCAGGCTCGCATCGAAGACTCGCGTGGACGAGGTCACCTCCCCGCTGGCCGCTCGCTGCCGAAACTCGGGACGGGAAACGGTCAGGATCTCCTCTCCCTGCCGGAACCAGACCGGAGCGTGGTCGATGAAGGAGACGCCCAGCTCCACGCCGAGCCGCCGGAGGGCGTTCGTGAGGGCATCGATCGAGCACCCCGAGGGCGCTTCGGCATCGACATCCACGCCGACGAGCAAGAAGCGCCGCTCCCGAAGCTCGCGACCGGCCCGCAGCGAGTGACCGTGTGCTGCCCACTGATCGAGGAAGGCGTCCACCACCTCCTCGCACCGGGTTACTTCGGCGGCTTCCAGGGCGCGACTGATGGGGAAGACCCAGAGCCGACCG
>Ga0111156_1111_pt3 | contig 11881 bp, 12 predicted proteins | sample DeeMarSeWOR28_12_FD_80250 | JGI IMG/M metagenome (GOLD analysis project Ga0111156, IMG submission 80250) | Gemmatimonas sp. SG8_23
CCCGCCGTATATCGAACGTTCGGACGACCTCGAGGACAGAAGCCGATACCAGACGGTGTACGCGCGCGAGCGCGGCTCGATCGCCGCACCCACGGCGGGTCTGCACTTCACCGAGGACGTGCTGCGTCGCATCGAGGAGCTGGGCGTGCTGCGGGCCGCGATCACGCTTCACGTGGGGGTCGGGACGTTCCGGCCGGTCGAAGTGGAAGACCCGGCCGAGCACCCCATGCATGCGGAGTGGTACTCGATCGCGGATTCGGCGGCGGAGGCGATCGAGGGGGCCAGGCAGTCTGGTGGTCGCGTCTGGGCGGTGGGAACGACCGCGGTCCGCACGCTGGAGAGCGCGGTCGACGAGCGGGGCCGCGTCCGTCCCGGCCGGGGGGAGACGGACCTCTTCATCCGTCCGCCGTACGACTTGACCGGACGATGGCCGCCTACGCGGAGGCTGTCGCCGAGCGCTACCGCTTCTACTCCTACGGCGACGCGATGGCGATCACTCCGCGGTGAGCACCTCGACGGTGTCGACCCGCGTCGCGCGTCGGGCTGGCAGCCAGGCCGAGGCCAGCCCGATGACGAGGAAGAGCAGCACGGTCGCCGAGAGCGACAGCGGATCACGGGCGTCGACCTCGAAGAGGAGGGCACGGATCCAGCCGGCGCCCACCCAGGCACCCGCGAGCCCCAGGATCGTCCCGGGCACGACGAGCCGCGCGGCGTATCGGAGCACCATGCCGCGGATTTCCTGCGTGGATGCGCCGAGTGCCATGCGGATGCCGATCTCCCGCGAGCGTGCCGCCACGCTTCCGGCGAGGACCCCGTACGTCCCCACGAGCGAAAGCACGAGGGCGAGGCCGGCGAAGCAGGCCATGAGCAGCGCCGCGAAGCGATCCTGCTCACGCACGGACGAGAGAAGCGCGTCTGCCGTCCGTGGCTCGAAGAGCACCAGCTGCCCGTCGATGCGTCCGAGCTCGGTTCGGATCTGCTCGGTGAGCTGACCGAGATCGCCGCGGGCGCGGACCGTCTGGGTGAGTGCCCAGTTCCGGTCGCCGGCGAACTGAGCGTGCGGAACGTAGGACTTCCTGGTCGTGCTTCCCCTGCTGTCGTGCGCCACGTCGTCGACGATGCCCATCACGCGCCGGGTGTCCCCGGCCAGGACGATCTGCTGGCCGAGCGCCTCGTCCTCGCCGAAGACCTCGTCGACGACAGTGCGGTTGATCCACACCATGGGCTCCGCGTCGAGGTCCACCTCGCCGAGGCCGACTCCAGAAAGGAGGTCGATCCCCATCGCCGCCAGGTAGTCGCCGGCCACCACGCGCACGTCGGTGCCGTACCAGGCGTCGTCGTTCGAGCCATCGGGGTTCTCGGGATCCCAGTAGAATCCCCACGAGTGGTATCGACCCTTCACGGGTAGCCAGGAGACGGCGCCGACCTCGTCCACGGCCGGGAGGGCAGCGATGCGATCGTGAAGCTGCTCGTGGAAGGCATGTCGGGCCGCTCCATCGGGATACCGTGCTTCCGGAAGGTGGACCTCGAAGGTCAGAACGCCTTCGGGGTCGAGTCCGAGGGGCAGGTTCACGAGTGAGCTGAACGAGCGCGTGAAGAGCGCTGCGCCGGCCACCAGCGCGAGCGCCACCCCCACTTGTGCGATCACGAGCCCGTCCCGGACGCGGCGGCTCGCCCGGCCGGTGGTCGACGTCCGATCGCCCGATCGAAGGACCTCGGCCGGTGCGGTTCGCGACATGCGCAGGGCCGGAGTCATGCCGAACAGGAGCAGGGCTCCGATCGTCACGGCCGTGGTGAAGCCGAAGACCGCGCCGCCCATCCGGATCTCCGTCACCATCGGGACGACCCCGGGTGCGAGCGCCACCAGCGCCTTCACCCCGAAGACGCCCAGCGCCAGGCCCGCGGCTCCGCCGGCGACGGCGAGCAGGCCGTTCTCGGCGAGGATGCCGACCACCAGACGGGCGCGACCGGAGCCGAGAGCGGAGCGGAGCGCGAGATCACGATCCCGCGACAGGCCCCGGGCGACGAGGAGGTTGGTCACGTTCAGGCATGCCGTGAGCAGGACCATGCCCGCGGCTCCGGCCAGGATCCACAGCATCCGGGCCCGGGTGGGACCGACGACCTCCTGATGGAGCGGGAGTAGCCGGGGGTATGCGCCGAACGTCTCGGGCTCGCTGTCGTGGTGCGCTTCCGCAATCGCGCGGACCCGTTCGCGGGCCTGCTCGAGCGTGACCCCGTCTCGGAGCCGTGCCACACCGGAGAGGAACCAGTTGCGGTAGTGGTTCGACCCACCGAGTCGCATGTCGTACGGCAGCCAGACGTCCGAATCCGTCCCGAACGGATTCTTGAAGCCGCGGGGCATGACGCCCACGACCTCGTACGACTCGCCGTCGAGCTCGATCGTACGCCCCAGGGCGTCGTCGCTGCCCTCGAAGATTCGTGCCCAGAGCGCATGACTGATGACGGCCGTGTGCGCGATCGGCTCCGTGCGCCCCGTGGCCTCACCCGGCCCGTAGCTTTCGTCCTCGGTGAACGTCCGGCCCCTGTGCGGGGCGATGCCGAGCGCCTCGAAGTATCCGGCCGACACCCAGAGGACATGAACGCGCTCCGGACGATCTCCGCTCGTCAGGTCCGCACCCATCTCGCGGTAGGTGTAGAGCGCGCCGAGCTCGTCGAAGACCTCGTCCCAGCCGCGCCACGCCACGATCAACGGTACCCGCAGGTACTCGCCGCCGACGTCCTCGGGGTTCCCCTCGTGGATCCGGACGAGCCGATCGGGCTCGGCGTAGGGAAGATCCTTCAGAAGAACCGCGTCGAGCACGGTGAAGATCGCCGTGTTCGCTCCGATCCCGAGGGCGAGGGTCACGATCACCACTGCCGCGAAACCGGGCGCGCGCGTCAGTCTGCGTGCCGCTCGTCGCACTTCGTCCCACCATTCCCGCCCCGACATCCACCACCTCCTGCGTTCTCCGCGATTCCGCGCCGCGGCCCCCGGCCGCGTGCGAGCGATTCTCCTGCCGGCTTCCACCGGGTCGCCGAAGCGCACGATCAGCGTCTCCGCCGAGACCCCCTTTGCGAGACCGTCCTCGAAGTGGGCGCGAAGCTCCTGCTCCACCTCGCGCCGACCGTCGGTGAACTCCAGATCGGCCGCCCGGAGGACGACGTCGATGAGCTCCTCGATCTCCGGTGGCAGCGGTGCCGAGGTCACGCCTCGTCTCCGTCGGCTGCGATGCCGAGGCTCGTCATGGCGGCCACGAGCGTGGCCCACTGCGATCGCTGTGCCTCGAGCCATTTCCGGCCCGCCGCGGTGGCTCGGTAGTACTTCCGCTTGCGGCCGCTGGGGGCTGCGCGCGTTACGGCCTCGACGTGTCCCTTGGCCTCCAGGTTGTAGAGGAGGGGGTACACGGTCGACTGACCCATCGCGAGCAGGCCACCCGAGTCTCTCTCGAGCGCTTCGACCAGCTCGTACCCATACATCTCGCGACGCTCCAGAAGCGTGAGGACGGCGAGGGGGGCAGCTCCACGCATCCATTCCCGTTCGAGTGTCATGCCGTCGTTCTCCGCTTCGGGCGCACCGGTGTTCGCACTGTGCCACTATTGGGTGACACATACTATGTATGTCATAGTATGCGCGGCAAGTGTCGAGCCTTCGCGGTATGAGACGCGCGTCGGCCGCGCCGGGTTGGAACGCTCCGGCAAACGAAGCGGAGCCACGTCCGGGACCGCGTTCTGCCGTTACATTCCGGCCCCATGTTCGACTACGACCTGACCTCTCGTGCGGGCGCCGCTCGCGCCGGCACCTTCACGACACCGCACGGCGAGGTGCCGACGCCGGCGTTCATGCCCGTGGGCACCGCAGCCACGGTGAAGGGGCTGATCATGGAGGAAGTCGAGGCGCTCGGGGCGCGGATGGTCCTCGCGAACACGTACCATCTCTATCTGCGACCCGGGCACGACCTCATTCGTCGACTCGGCGGCCTCCACGACTTCATGCGGTGGGAGGGCCCGATCCTCACCGACTCCGGTGGCTATCAGGTGTTCTCGCTGGCCGACATCCGGAGCATTCACGAGGAGGGCGTGGAGTTTCAGAGTCACGTCGACGGGTCCCGGCACACGTTCACACCGGAGTCCGTCATGGACGTCCAGCGCGCCCTCGGTGCCGACGTGATCATGGCGTTCGACGAATGCCCGCCCGGGGGCTGCGATCGGGCGACGGCGGAAGCCGCCAATCGCCGCACGCTGGCGTGGCTCGAGCGCTGCAGGGCGCGCTTCGAAGAGCTGGCCGGTGAACGCGCCGTGCCCGAGCAGGCGCTCTTCCCGGTTCTGCAGGGCAACGTCTACGACGACCTGCGTCGCGAGCACGCGCAGCAGTTCATGGACCTCGCCGACTGGCCGGGATACGGGATCGGGGGGCTGAGCGTGGGGGAGGCCAAGGAGGACATGTGGCGCACCCTGGAGCTCCTCGACGGGATTCTCCCGGAGGATCGGCCGAGGTACCTGATGGGGGTGGGGTATCCCGACGATCTTCTGGAAGCGGTGGCTCGCGGGTGCGACCTCTTCGACTGCGTGGCGCCCACACGCAACGCCCGCCACGGGACTGCCTGGACGAGCGAGGAAGGCCAGGTGAACTTGAAGGCCGCGCGCTTCCGTGAGGATACGCGGCCGATCGACCCGGGATGCGACTGCTACACCTGCTCCCGTTATGACCGCGCGTATCTGCGTCACCTGGTCGTTTGCGCCGAGTGGCTTCCGGTGCGCCTGCTCTCCATACACAACCTCCGGTTCCTCGTCAGGCTCGGAGAAGAAGCTCGCCGACGGATCGGCGACGGCTCCTTCGACGGGTGGAGCAGGGACTGGCTCGAACGCTATCGCAACGCACGGAGTTCGGCGTGACCGCACTCGACATGCTCTTCGCGGTGCCCCGCGAAGGCGGCAACGACATGACGATCTTCCTCGTCCAGATGATGCTCATCTTCGGCATCTTCTACTTCCTCCTCCTGCGACCGCAGGCGAAGGAGCGCCAGCGACACGACCAGATGCTCAAGGCGCTGAAGAAAGGCGACGAGATCGTCACCAACGGGGGGATCATCGGGAAGGTCGTGCACGTCGAAGAGACGCGCCTCACGATTCGGACGGGCGACAACACGCGCCTCACGGTGGACCGCTCGCGCATCGCGGCCGTGCTCGACGCCAAGGGCGAGCCGAAGAGCGAGACGAAGGCCAAGTAGGCATGGCGATTCGGGACATCGTCCTCATGGGCGAGCCGGTACTGAGGAAAGAGGCCGAGGAGGTCACGGTCTTCGACGACGCGCTCAGGGCGCTCGTTCGGGACATGTTCGAGACGATGTACCACGCGGACGGGATCGGACTGGCGGCGCCGCAGATCGGTGTCTCCCTGAGGATCATCGTGGTCGATCTTCGCCGGTCCGAGGAGGACGAGGCCGAAGAGCCGCAACGCGTGGCGCTCGTCAATCCGGTGATCACGTGGTCGAGCGACGACACGTACAAGCAGTCGGAGGGCTGCCTGTCGATCCCCGGCCTCGAGGAGGTCGTCCAGCGTCCGGTGTCGGTGCGCGTACAGGGGAAGGACCCGGACGGCAACGACGTCGAGATCGATGCGGAGGATCTCTACGCGCGGGCCCTCCAGCACGAGATCGACCACATCGACGGCATCCTCTTCATCGACCGGGTCAGTCCCCTGAAGCGACGCATGCTCCTGAAGAAGTGGAAGAAGCTCGAGGCCGAGCGGGAGCTCGAGGCCCAGAGGGCATGAGGACGTCGTGAAGATCCTCTTCTGGGGGACTCCCGAGTTCGCGCTCTCCTCGCTCCGCGCGATCGACGACGAGGGCTTCGACGTGGTGGGCGTGGTCACCCAGCCGGATCGTCCGGCGGGCCGTGGGCGGCGCCTCGCTCCGTCTCCGGTGAAGGTGTGGGCGATCGAGCAGGGTTTTCCGGTCCTCACGCCCGAGCGACCTCGCGGACCGGAGTTCGAGGAGCAGGTTCGTGCTCTGGATCCGGATATCTCCGTCGTCGTCGCGTATGGACACATCCTGAAGCGCGAGGTCCTGGATCTGCCCCCGATGGGCTCCATCAATGTCCACGCTTCGCTCCTTCCCGAGCTGCGGGGCGCGGCGCCGATCAACTGGGCGATCGCCCGGGGGTATCGGGAGACCGGGGTCACGATCATGCGGATGGTCGAGGCCATGGACGCGGGGCCCGTCATCCATCAGGTGCGGGAGCCGATCCTCGATGACGAGACGGCGGGGGAGCTGGCCATGCGCCTCGCGGAGGTGGGGGCGGAAGCCCTGATCGAGGCCCTCGCCCTGCTCGGTGCCGGAGCCGCGGAAGAAGTCGAGCAGGACCACGCGGCCGCGACCTTCGCTCCGAAGGTCGACCGGGCCGTGGCCCGCATCGACTGGAGTCGGCCGGCGGCCGAGGTCGCAGCGCACGTGCGGGGGATGGATCCGATCCCGGGCGCCTGGTCCACCCTCGGGGGCGACCCCGTGAAGCTCTATCGCCCGACGGTCTGGACCGGCGCCGAGCTCGCGGCGCTCAGGGCGTCCGGACCGCAGACCAACGGGGGGGAGCGCCGGGGGCAGGCGGCCCAGGCTGCGCCGGGAGATATCGTGCTCGCGCACCCCGACGAGGGCGTCCTCGTAGCCACGTCCGACGGTGCCGCGGCCTTCTCGGAGGTTCAGCCGCCGGGCAGGAAGCGCATGAGCGCTTCGGACTGGATCAACGGTCGAGGCGTGCGAGCGGGCCAACGCTTCGCGTGACTCGGGCCGAAGCCGGGGAGCTTCCCCGGCTCCACGTGGTCACCGATGACGCGACCCTGGCGGACCCGGGCTGGCTTTCGCGGGCACGGGCGGTCGTCGAGGCGGGCGGAGCCGGTCTGGCGCTCCACGTCCGCGGTCCGGCGAGCGCTCCGTGGTGCTGCCGATCGCTTCGGGGCCGGCCTCGTCGTCAACGACCGCGTCGACGTCGCGATCGCCGCCGAGGTTCCGTGGGTTCACCTGGGGGGGCGATCGCTCCCCGCCGGAGAGGTGCGGAGGATCGCGGGACCCGAGATGCGTATCGGGGTATCTTGTCACGACGAGGCGGAGATGCTCGCGGTCCGGGCGGCGGAGGTCGCCTACGGGTTCGCGGGGCCGGTCTTCCCGACGGCCTCGCATCCTGGAACCGAGGGCCGTGGTGTCGCCTGGGCGGCAGCGATGGTGAGGGCAGCCGGACCGCTCCCCGTGGTCGCGATCGGCGGGGTCCGACCTTCGACGGTCCGCGAGCTCCGCGACGCAGGATGTGCCGGTGTGGCGGTGCTCCGTGGCGTCTGGAACCATGCGGATCCCGTGGGGGCCGTGGCCGCGTACATTGAGGTGCTGAACAGCGGGGTGCAGGGCGCCGACCGGCCCTCACCGCCGGACGAAGACGAGGGAGAGAAAGGTCCGTGACCCAACCGAACACGATCCACGTGCACTTGAACGGGAAGCCGCGCGAGGTGGCCCGAGGGCTCACCGTGGACAGGCTTCTCGAAAGCCTCGAGCTGCACCCCGGCATGGTGGTGGTCGAGCTCAATCGGGAGATCCTGGCTCGCGATGCATACGGGTCCGTCGACGTGTCCGACGGCGACACGATCGAGCTCGTGCATTTCGTGGGAGGTGGTTGACATGAGCGAGTCCATCATCGAGAAGGCGAGAGCCTTCGACGAGCCGCTCGTCATCGGAGGCGTGGACTTCGCGTCCCGGCTGATCGTCGGGACCGGCAAGTACGCCACCAACGAGATCATGGTGAACGCCATCCGGGCTTCCGAGGCCGAGATGGTGACCGTCGCGGTGCGCAGGGTGGATCTCGATCGGACGAAGGAAGAGGGGATCCTCCACCATCTCGATCCGGACGAGTTCTTCCTCCTCGCGAACACGGCCGGCTGCTACACCGCAGAGGACGCCATCCGCTATGCGCGCCTCGCGAGGGCCGCCGGATTCAACGAGTTCATCAAGCTCGAGGTGATCGGTGACGAGCGGACGCTCCTGCCCGACGTGCACGCCACGCTGGAAGCTGCACGTGTGCTGAGCGCCGAGGGCTTCAAGGTCATGGCCTACACCAACGACGACCTGATCACCGCTCTTCGGCTGGAGGATGCGGGCTGTGTCGCGGTCATGCCGCTGGCGAGTCCCATCGGCAGCGGCCTGGGTGTCGTGAACCCGTACTTCATCCGGGAGATCAAGAGCCGGCTCGAGGTTCCGGTGATCGTCGACGCGGGCGTCGGCACCGCATCGGACGCGTGCGTGACGATGGAGCAGGGAGTCGACGGCGTTCTCATGAACACGGCGCTCGCTGCGGCGGACGACCCCGTCCGGATGGCCCACGCCATGAAGCATGCGATTCTCGCAGGCCGGCTCGCCTACCTCGCCGGGCGCATGCCGGCTCGGGAGATCGCGGTCCCGTCGTCCCCGACGACGGGCATGCTCGACTGAGCCGCTCGAGCCCGGGCCGGGCGGCGGCCTTCGCCGCCCGCGTCCAGACCGAGCGGGGCCGACGCCTCGATCGCGCGCTCGCCGAGACGACGGCGGGGCTCGAGGATCGGGAGCGAGCGTTCGCCTACGAGCTGGCCTTCGGGACGACCCGGCTGCGCGGGCGTCTGGATCACCTGATGGGGCCGTACGTGCATCGTGGTCTCCGCGCCGTCGACCCTCCCGTGCGCGAGCTGCTCCGGATCGGCGCGTATCAGGTCCTCTATCTCGACGGTGTGCCGCCGTACGCGGCGGTTTCCGAAACCGTGGCACAGGCCAGGCACGTGGCCGGCGCCCGAGCGTCCGGATTCGTGAACGCCGTGCTCCGTCGTGTCGTCGAAGGCGGCGCGGACCCTGACCGCTTCCCGGGGTTCGACGAGGACCCGGTGGGGCACCTCTCCACCTGGGGATCGCATCCGCGTTGGCTCGTGGAGCGATGGCTCGATCGATGGTCGGCGGAGGCCGTACGACGGCTCGTCGAGGCGAACAACACCCGGCCGCCCGTACATCTCGTCCCGCTCGAGGCCACCCCGTCCGAGGCCGTCGAGCGTCTTCGGACGGTGGGAATCGCCGCCGAAGAGGTCGGGGGTGGCAGCCGATGCGTGCGCCTCGGCGCGGGCGCGGTCGTGCCCGAGGCACTGACGGCGGCAGGACCGGCGATCGTGCAGGATCCAGCGGCGAATTTCGTGTCCCTCTTTGCAGATGTTCCCACGGGTACGATGGTTGCTGATCTTTGTGCCTCGCCCGGCGGCAAGTTCCTCGCGCTGCCTGCCGCCCGGTTGAGGATCATTGCCGCTGATCGATCGGAGTCGCGTATCCACGTCATGAGAGAGAACGCCCGCCGTGTCGGCCGTGCGATCGCTTGCGTCGTGGCCGATGCGCTTCACCCGCCGCTGGCGGAGTCCGGGGCCGCGTTGCTCGACGTCCCGTGCACGGGCACCGGGACACTCGCCCGGCATCCGGATGCGAGGTGGCGTCTGCGTCCGGAGGACGTCGCGAAGATGGCGGGTCTGCAATCGCGCATGCTGGACGCGGCGGCCGAGGTGGTCGCTCCGGGCGGACTGCTGGTCTATTCGACGTGCTCTCTGGAGCCGGAGGAGAACGCCGAACAGATATCCGCCTTTCTCGGTCGCCGAACGGACTACGTGCTCGCTCCGACGGATGCCGTTCCGGCCGAGGTCCGCAACGAGACCGGTTGCCTGGAGGTCACGCCGCAGGAGCACGGATTCGACGGCTCGTACGCTGCACGGATGAGGAGGGTCTCGTGAAGCTCGGGGATTCGCTCGGTCGGAGCCGGCGACGTCGCAAGAAGCCGGGCGCGTCGGAAGCCGAGCCCGCCGGAGACGCGGCCCCGCAGGGCGAGCAGGGCGAGCAGGGCGCGGACTCGAAGCCCTCGACAGCGGACGGAGACGACATCTTCGCGCCTCGCCCGAGCCTGGGGAGTGAGACGAAGGAATCCCGGGGGTGGGGTGCGCTCGGCAAGCTCCGCGTTCGGGACCTCGCTCTGGTGGCGGTGGGCCTCGCCCTGCTGGGATGGGTCGTCGGCTACGGCATCGCCACCCGGATCGTTTTCCCGGCCCCCCCTCCGCCGGGCGACCTGTTCGAGGTCCCGGATCTGAGAGGGCTCGGCGTCGCGAGCGCGGGTGAGCGCCTCGCGGGCGCCGGGCTCCAGCTCGGAAGCGTTGATTCGCTCCAGCACCCCAGCGTCGCCACGGGGCTCGTGCTCGGGCAGTCTCCGTTGCCCGGCCAGGTGTCACCACCCGATCAGCCCGTCAACGTGACGGTCAGCGCCGGCCCGCAGATGCGCTCGATCCCCGACGTCCGGCGCCTCGACCGTGAGCGGGCGCGGGTCGTGCTCGAGACGAGTGGCTTCGTGGTCGACATCGACACGGCGGAGGCCGAGGAGCCGCGGGGACGGGTCATCGACCTCGTTCCGCCCCCGGACAGCGTGGTGGCCCTGCCCGCGGAGGTCCGTCTGGTCGTGAGCACCGGCCCGCCGGTCGTCACCATGCCTCTCGTGCTGGGCCTGGAGCAGGCCGAGGCCGAGATGCTGCTCGACTCCCTGGGGCTGGTCGTGACCGACGTCGAAGAGGTCTTCCGCTTCGGGCGAGACCAGGGAATCGTGGTCGAACAGCAACCGGCGGCGGACACCGAGCTCGAGCGTGGAAGCAGCGTTCAGCTCAAGGTCGGCCGGCGCGGGCTGGGGCGGGAACAATGACCTGGGTCACCCGTAGGATCACACCATGAAGCGCTCGTTCGTCCGTTCGCCCTATTTCTGGGCGATCATGGGGGTCGCGACCGTCGTGCTGGTCGCCTGGTTGGGACGTGAGAGCTACCGTCCGGTCATCACGGGAACCGTCGCGCCCGAGTTCGCCTACGCTTCGATCGACGGCGATCAGGTGAGCCTCTCCGACTTCCGGAACGACAAGGTGGTGCTGGTCAACGTGTGGGCGACGTGGTGCGGACCCTGCGTCGTCGAGATGCCGTCGATGCAGAGGCTCTACGAGTCCCTGGAGGGAGAGGACTTCGAGATCCTGGCCGTGAGCGTGGATGCTCCGTTCGGCCAGGTCGACTTCGCGGGACGTCCGGGTGGCGACCTGCGCGGGTTCACCGAAGACCTCGGCCTGACGTTCCCGATCCTCCACGATCCGGACAACAGCATCAGCGAGCTCTACCAGACCACCGGCGTGCCCGAGAGCTTCATCGTCGGGAAGGACGGCGTCATCTACAAGAAGGTGGCAGGCCCCACCGAGTGGGATGCCGCGGTGAACGAAGAGCTCGTTCGCCGCCTGGTCGCGGCCAACTAGGGGGGCCGCATGGCGAGCCTGTATCGGGCGCTCGTGTGGAATTGGCGCCTGAAGCTCTCCGCACTCGGCCTCTCCGTCTTTCTCTGGGCGCTGGTGCAGACCGAGCCGGCCGACCAGGAGGCCATTCCGTCGGTGCCGGTGCGGGTGCAGATCATGGACACGTCCTGGACGACGTCGGGCGCCCCGGATCCGGCCTCGGTGGAGCTGCGGCTCTCCGGGCCGGCACGTGAGATCATCCGCCTGGCCCGTGAAGGGACCAGCATTCGCGTCCCGATCACCTCTGTGGGCTCCCGCGACACGACGGTCTCGTTTCGGCGGGAGTGGGTCCAGCTGGGCCAGCGCCCGGGTCTGACCGTGGAGTCGGTGTCTCCTGCGAGCGTTCGTCTCTCGTTCGAGCCGGCCCAGACGCGGCTCGTGCCGCTCGCGACTCGCCTGGTCGGCGACGTGAGGGAGTCTCTCGCGCTGGCCTCGGACGTCGACGTGAGCCCGCAGCTGGTTCGGGTCCGTGGACCGGCGAGCCGGCTCGAGGGACTCGACTCCCTCCCGCTCGTGCCGTTCGACCTCTCGTCC
>Ga0111156_1063_pt1 | contig 11688 bp, 8 predicted proteins | sample DeeMarSeWOR28_12_FD_80250 | JGI IMG/M metagenome (GOLD analysis project Ga0111156, IMG submission 80250) | Gemmatimonas sp. SG8_23
CGACGAAGGCGAAGCGGAGCAGCGCCCGCATCCCCAGCGAGTCGGCCAGAGGCGCGAAGACGAGCTGCGAGACCGCGAAGCCCCAGAGCGCGGCACCGCCGATCCACCCGACCTCCTCGTTGGTGAGCACGAACTCCCGCTTGAGCGCGAGCATCACGGCTCCGACGGTCGCGAAGGCGACCGACGTTGCGATCAGGGCGACGCAGCTGCCCAGGAAGAGTCGGCCGGCGTTCACCGCCGGGGTTGTGCCGGGCGCGGCAGTGTCCGTCATGGTCCGTTCTCCGGGAGCAGGCGACCCGGAGGTCGCTCGGTGATCATTCGAGCCCGACGTGGCGGAGCACCTCGGGCGGCGGCGGATCCCAGCGGGCGAGCGGGACGTTGCCGACGTACTGCAGGTCCTGCATGCCCTCGGTCGTCGTCCAGAAGGCGGTCGAGGTCAAATACCGCACCCGATCGAAGAACCTGGCTCCGGCCTCGTAGCCCTCGGGGGCATCGGGCTCGTAGCAGATGTCGTCGCAGACGGCGTGCTTCTGCTCCAGCGTCAGGTCCCGGAAGCGAAGCGCGGGGCTCGCCTCCTCGCCGGAGCCGAACCGCGCATCCGCCTCACGGTCGAGCCAGACGAGCCCGCCCCGGATCAGAACCGCGTCCCGCGCGTTGCCCTCGTACGGCGCGCTGACCCACTCGTCGATGAAGTCGTGCGCCCCGAGCCGACTCGCCGAAGGCGACCGGTCGTCGGCCGGGAGGATGACATCGCAGAGGTCGGCCAGGCCGGCGAGCTCGTCCTCCGTCAGCGTCCGCTCCCACGGCACGCTCGGCGCGACCAGGTCCGGATCCCACGCCGTCCCGGCAGCCCTCGGGTTGCTCACGGGCGCTGGAGCGGTGGGGTCCGTCGGCTCTTCGCCCGGAGCACAGGACGCCAGGGTCGGCCCCGCCGCGGCGATCGCCATGACCTTCAGGGCCTGTCGCCGATCCATCGGCAGCGCATCCGCCGCCGAAGGCCTCGCGCCAACCGGGCCGTCGGCATTGGCGCCGCAGCCGTGCTCCCCGATCACGGGCAGCGCGACACGACGCTCGTCTTCACCCCCCGCGGAGCCCATATTCGACCGCGTTCCTGCCCGCTCGTCACTCATCCGATGCTCCCGGCCGCCAGCTGCTCGACGATGTAGTCCGAGGCGCGCCAGGCGATGGCCATGATCGAGAGGGTGGGGTTCTTGTCGGCGTTGGAGACGAAGCACCCGCCGTCGGTGACGAAGAGGTTGTCCACCTCCCAGGACTGACAGAACTGGTTGAGCACCGACCGGGACGGATCGTCGCCCATGATCACACCGCCCACCTCGTGGATGATCTGCCCCGGACGGGCGATCGCGTCGGCTCCGTCGTCGTGCACCGTGCTCGTGACGCGGCCGCCCATCGCCTCGATGATCGACGCGAAGGTGCGCTGCATGTGCCGCGCCTGATTGAGCTCGTGCTCCGACCACTTCCAGTGGAAGCGAAGCGTGGGGATGCCCCACTGGTCGACCGAGTCGGGATCGATCTCGCAGTAGCAGTCCTCGTTCGGGATCATCTCCCCGCGCCCGTCGAACCAGAGAAACGACCCGTAGTAGCGCCGGCACTCGTCCTTGAAGCGCTGACCGTAGGCTCCGTCGGTGAAGTCCGCGAGCCCGCCCATGAAGCCGAAGCCGGGCATCTTCCGACCCCCTCCGAACTCGATGTGGTAGCCCCGGGCGAAGTCGAGCTCCCCGCGCGCCTGCTCCTGATACAACCACCACGGCATGTACAGATGCATCGCGGAGGCGCCGTCGGCGTTGTGCGGCGGCATGCTCTCCAGAGCGGGGATCTGCCCTCCCACGCCCGCCCCCACCGTGTCCATGACGTACTTGCCGACCAGCCCGCTCCCGTTGGCGAGGCCGTCGGGGAACGAACCGCTCTTCGAGTTGAGCAGAATACGCGCAGATTCGCAGGCGCTGGCGGCGACAATCACGACACGCGCGCGCACGTGCTCGTCGAGCCGGGTGCGCTTGTCGACGTAGTGGACGCCGTTCGCCCGGCCCCTCGCGTCGACCGTCACCTCACGGACCATCGCATCGGTGAGGATATCGAGATTGCCGGTGGCGAGGGCAGGTGGCAGCAGCACCGTCGGTGACTGGAAGTTCGCCTTGATGGAGCACCCGCGGCCGCACGGAGTCGCGTAGAAGCAGGCGGCCCGGGAGGCCATCGACTCGGCCGTGACCCGCTGAGCCAGGGGGTTGTTCGGCCACAGGGCCCGAGACAGCCGATCGGCGTCCTGGCGCTGCGTCATGATCGCCAGGTGTGCCGGGATCACCGGGATGTCGAGCTCCTCCCCGCACACCTTCTGCGTGAGCAGCTCCTCGACCCGGGGAGCAGGCGGCGGCTGCAGGACGCCGGGCGAGGAATCCGGCGTGTTCTCCAGCCCCTCGTTGGAGCCGTAGACGCCGATCAGCATCTCGGTCTTGTCGTAGTACGGCTCCACGTCCTCGTACGACATCGGCCAGTCGAAGCCGAGCCCGTCTCGGGTTCGTGGCTTGTAGTCGTACGGCCCCATGCGGAGGGAAATCCGGCCCCAGTGGTTGGTCCGGCCTCCGAGCATCCGGGCCCGCCACCACATGAAGTCGGTGCCGTCGGCGCTCGCGTACGGCTCTCCCGGCACACGCCAGCCTCCGTCCACCGTCGCGTCGTAGAAGCCGAACGGCTTCTCCGGTGTCCCTGCCCCGCGCATGGGCGCGTCCCTGGGGAGCTGGAACATCGGGGTCTCGGTGACCGGGTCGTAGTCTCTGCCCGCCTCGAGCATGAGCACCTTCACGCCGGAGCACGCGAGCACGTAGGCACACATGCCGCCGGCTGCCCCGGATCCGACGACGACGACGTCGTACTCCTGCTGGGCCTTTCGCCTCACGAGACCACCCCGATGCCACTCAGGTGCTCGTAACTCCGTCGAACGCTCCGCACGGCGTCCCCCGGCGCGTCGTGCTCGACGAACGCGTGCAGAAGTCCGTGACCCCGGGCCGCCGAGAGGACCTCCGCAAAGTCGATCACCCCGTCACCGACATCGACCATCTGCCCGTCGACCGTCCGGTCCTTCACGTGCGCGCTGGTCACGCGTCCGGAACGCGTCTCGAGCGCCTCGAGCGGATCCGCGCCGCCATGCACGGTCCAGAAGATGTCCATCTGCCAATCGACGAGCGCCGGGTCCGTCCGATCGAGGAGCATTTCCATGGGGACCGTTCCGTCATCGAAGGGACGGAACTCCCAGTCGTGATTGTGATAGCCGAATCTCATGCCGGCTTCACGAACGGTCTCGGCGATGCGGTTGAAGTCCTCGGCCACGCGGGCCAGGCCGTCGGGAGAGCGCTCCGCGCCGTCGATCGACGGCACGACCATCAGCTCCTGGCCGATCTCCAGCGCTCCTTCGACGTGGCGCGCGAGGTCCTCCCGAAGCGCGGGGAGGCCGTAATGACTGGAGGCGGCCCGCAGGCCGGCCGCGTCGAGTTTGGCCCGCATCTCGCCCGGCGTGAGCCCGTGCAGCTGGAAGAGCTCGACCTCGGCGTATCCGATCTCGACGAGCGAGGCGAGCACGGCGTCGAGGTCCTCCGTGATGGCGTCGCGGAGGGTATAGAGCTGAACCCCGACCGCGGGGAGGAGGGCGGCTCGATCGGCCCCGCCCGAAGGGGCGTCATCTTCGCTGACATCCGCCCCGGCCTCCGCTCCCCCGCCCCCGCAACCCAGCGCGGCCGCCGTGAGCGGGATCGCCCCGAGGAAGGTCCTGCGATCGATCGACTCCATCATCGGAGCTCCCGGATCTTGATGTTGCGGTACCAGACCGGATCACCGTGGTCCTGCAGCCCGATGTGCCCGCGCTCGGCACGACCGTAGGCCGGCCACTCCACGAACTTGCTCGCCGCCACCTTGGCCTCCCACTCCTCGCTCCAGAGCTCGTACGCGACCACCTGCGTGCCGTTGAGCCAATGCTCGACGTGGGCGCCCTGCACGACGATCCGGACTTCGTTCCACTCGCCGGCCGGCCGGACCACGCCGCGCGGCGCGGGATCGAGCCCGTAGTTCGCCCCTGCGCTCGTGATCGGATCGCCACCGTCGCGGTGGCCGGCATCGTCGAGCACCTGCATCTCGGGCGCGCTGTGGTAGATCCATTCTTCGCCCAGCGCCGCTCGATAGAAGATCCCGCTGTTGCCGGCTTCCTCGACACGCCACTCGACCGTGAGCTCGAAGTCCTCGAACTCACGGTCGGTGACGATGTCGCCTCCGGGGCCCGTGCGCGCGAGGGTTCCGTCGACCACGCCCCAACCGACGGGCGCACCGGGGGCGTCGTAAGGCCGCCACCCATCGAGCGTCCGACCGTCGAAAAGCAGCTCCCAACCCGCCGCCAGCTCGGCCTCCGTGAGCGTGTTGTGCCGGACCTCCTGCGCGGTCGGAGGTCCCTCCTGCGTGCCGGCGGTCTCGGCCTGCCCGGAGCCACAGGCGACGACCGACGAAGCCACGAGGAGCGCCACGACTCGCGGCGCCCTCACAGCGACCACCCGTCGCGGTACTCGCGGGTCAGGAAGCGATTCGCTTCTGCCGAGTTCGTGACCCGCATCGCGTCCGCGTCATACGTCATCTTGAAGCCCTGTCCGGCACGCAGCGCCACCAGTCCCAGGAGCATGACCTCCGTGAGTGGCGCCGCGTAGGAGAACGGCGAGGTCGCCTCGCCTTCGCCTTTGCACGCCTTCGCCCAGTTCATCTCGTGGCCGTCCTCGATGCGTGTGTATGTCTGCGGCACTGTGGCCGCCTCTTCGTGCAGCGCCTGCGGGAAGAGCTGCGGGTTGTCTCCGTAGGTCTCGTGCATGAGCACGCCGCGCTCACCGACGTAGATCACGCCACCCATCCGCTCGAGCTCGACATCGGCCGGAAGCTCGAGGGGGCGTCGAGGCATGATCCCGCCGTCGTACCAGTGGAGGTCGACCGGCGGCATCAGGCCGCGCCGCGGAAACTCGTAGTGGACGCTCGTCGAGACCGGGTACGAGTCCGGATCGTCGGAGTCGCCGCCCCACGGCGTCGACGTCGCCTCGACCGTGGTCGGGTAGCCGAGGTCGAGCGCCCAGTAGGGGTGATCGATGAGGTGCGCACCCATGTCACCCAGCGCGCCGACGCCGAAGTCCACCCAGCCGCGCCAGTGGAAGGGGTGGTAGATCGGGTGGTACGGGACGTCCCGGGCGCACGGCCCCAGGTAGAGATCCCAGTCGAAGCCGTCGGGCGGCGAGAAGTCGTCGTGCAGGCCCGCGGCGGCGTACTGCGCCACCGAGCCCGGCCACCACGAGCGATCGGGATCATGAGGATCGAAATCGGCATCCATCGGCTTCGGCCGCGGATAGCCCTGGGCCCAGATCGGACGATCGGTCCACACGTGCACGTCGCGAACCGTGCCGATCACCCCCGCCTGAACCCACTCGTTGATCAGCCGGGCCTCGTCCGACGAGTGCCCCTGGTTGCCCATCTGCGTGACGACCCCGGTCTCCTCGGCCAGTCGGGCCAGGGCTCGCGCCTCGTGCACGGACCACGTGAGCGGCTTCTGCACGTAGACGTGCTTGCCTTCCTTCATGCACGCCGCCGCGATCACCGCGTGCGTGTGATCCGGGGTCGCGATCACGACGGCGTCGATATCGGTCTGACGCTCGAGCATCTCGTCGAACCGCGTGTACTTCGTGGCGCGCTCGTACTGCTCCGCCCAGCGGTGACCCTTCTCGCGCGGGTTGCCGTCACCGTCCGTCATCCTTTCCTGGACCTTCCGCGCGACCAGTGCGTGATCCAGATCGCAGACGGCGACGATGTTCTCCGAACCGAGCTGCTGGGCGTTCTCGCCACCCATCCCTCCCGCCCCGACGATCGCGACGTTGAGGGTGTCACTCGGCGGCTGATAGCCCGGTCCGCCGAGCACGCGGCGCGGAACGATCATCGCGCCCATGGCGAGCTTGGACGACGTCGACACGAAGGAGCGGCGGGAGATCTCGTCCGACACGGCGCATTCCGGGTTCCGGGTGATGGAGTCGGACAAAGTAGGCGCGGGGCGACGATTCGCTACGCGCCCCGTGCTTCCACCCCGGCGACGGTGGCCCCCGGGATCGACATCGACGACGAAGCCCCCGCCGGTCGACCGACGGGGGCTTCGTCACCTCTGAACGCCGCGCCTCGCGCGGCGAAGCTCGTCGCCTCAGCGCTCGTTCGAGCCGTTCTCCTCCGTCGCGGCCTGAACCGGCTGCACCGCCACGTACGACATGTTCATGCACATCTCGTCGTACGAGCCATAGCCACCGTAGACGATGTCGCCGGTGTCGTTCTCGTATGTGCAGCGCAGGCGGAGCTGCGTCGCGTCGAAGACCTCGCGATCGAAGATCACCGGGTCCTTGAAGGGGAAATCCCGCTGCCAGTGCAGGTTGTAGTCGGAGATCTCGAGCAGCGTCTCCGTACGGCCGTTCTCGTCGGTCAGGGTGATGTCGCCCGAATGGCCGAACGCGTGCATGTGCAGGTTGGCCGAGTAGATTTCGAAGGCGCCGACCTTGTCGCGGTCGATTCCGGTGACGGAGGACGCCAGTCCGACGTAGTCGGAGAGGGTCTCGGTAACGGAGTAGGTCGTCAGCTCACCGGACGGGATGACCATGCTCTCGTTCCGCGCGCCGGCGAACCACGCGTTCTTCGTGTTCACCATCAGGAACGCGGGCCGCTCGACCTGGTCGACCACTTCGAACTCGACGACCGAACCGACGTCGCGCTCGTCGGGCGCTTCCTTCGAGTAGTAGTGCATCTGCACCACGAGCGCCGAGCCCGGCTTGACCGGGATGCCGGTGCCCTCGGGGAACGTGTTGCCGTACATCCCCGGCGCCCAGTGGTTGAACCACCACTCACCCTGGCTCAGCTCGCGGGCCCCGTTCGGGTACTTGGCCTCGTACGTGTTCCAGTCGAAGCTCGACGGGAGAGCGCCACCGAAGCACTCGTATCCGGGACCGTCGACCATCTCGTCGATCTCCTTGAAGCGCTCGACCATGTGCGGCTCGACGACGTGCACCACCACGTGGTGCGCGATCACGTCGTTGCCGGGTACGGCGCGGAAACCGGTGACGTAGCCGAGATCGTCCCGGGTCCAGTCGACGACGAAGCAGCGGTAGTCGTCGTCCATGTCGCGGCGCGGCATGTACGCCTCGCCGGGAAGGACCTCGATCGAGAGATCGGAGTTGAACGCGTACGACGTGATCTCGCGGGGCGCCGGGTCCGGACGAGCCTCGCCCTTCGGGAAGCCGGCGTCACGCCAGGCGGAGACCATCCCGATCACCTCGTCGCTCAGCGAGAGGTCCCCGAGATACTCCCGGTGGCCCTTGTCGGCGAGCCAGGGCGGCATCATCTCGGCGGTGACCGCGCGTGCGATCATCCGATGGTGCTCGTCGTAGGTCGCCTCGGCGTCTTCCATCGACCAGCCGATACCGGCGTCGTTGTGACAACCGACGCAGTTCTCGACCAGCATGGGGCGGACGTCGGAATAGTAGTCCTGAGCGGCTGCGTGAGCGGGAATGGCGAGAGCGAACGCCAAGGCCGCAAGCGGGAGGGCAGGGCAGCGCATTGGATTCTCCTGCGGTTGGAGTCGGTAGCACGGGCGAAGCCGTACGATCACAAAGCTAGACCGTCGTACGTGTCGCAGCAAAGAACGGATTCAATGAGCCCCGCGACCGAGGTACGTGAAATCCCCTACCGCGGTTGGAGGTGAAGTCCTACAGAAAATTGGACCTTCCCACCGTATAGTGCGCATACGGGACACTTCGTACCGGGGTGCGGTCATGTTGATACTGCGGGAGCCGCATAAGCACCTCGAGCTTACGCACGGAGCCGAGGGGTGGCGGGACTTCCTTGCGCACCCGCCTCGGCACTGGCGCGACAACCGCTCTGCCCGTCGCCTCGCCCTGGCGTGGGAAGGGTCCGCCCCGAAAGCGCCGCCGGCGATGGCGGCCGCCTTCGCGGGCACCCCGTTCGAGGGTTTCGCGCCGATCATCGCGATTCCCGCCTACGAGGTCGACATGCCGGGAAGCCGGGCCCCCGCCCGCAACGACCTGCTCGTGGTGGGCCAGACGGGCTCCGAGCTCGCCCTGCTGATGGTACAGGGAAAGGTGGACGCGACCCTGGGACCCCACATCGACGAGTGGCTCCACAACCCGTCCCCGGGGAAGCTCATGCGCATCGGGTTCCTCAAGCGCACGCTCCAGCTCTCTGACCCGCTTCCCGAGACGATCTGCTATCAGCTGCTGCATCGAACGGCGGCACCGCTGCTCGAGGCGTCCCGACTCGGCATGCCCCGCGCCGCCGTGGTCGTGGCCGCCTTCGGTCCGAGCGACGAATGCTTCGGAGAGTTCGAGGACTTCACGAGGCTGCTGGGGTTGGAGGGACGGCGGGGCCATCTCGAGCGCTCCCCGCTCCACCGCGATCCCGAGCTGTGGCTCGGCTGGGTGGACATGGACGGTCCCGACGCCGGCGACGGGGGCGGTGACGTCACAGGCAACCACGACTGAGGTCGGGCACGGGCTGCGTGCTCCTGCGACGTGGGCGGGCGACCTATAGCTTGGGCCACGCCCCCGCGACGGAACCTCGACGGAGACGCACCATCATGCGCTGCCTCGACCTCATGCGCTGTCTCGCACCCTACCGTGGAAGGGGGGTCCTCGTCGCCCTGGTCGCGCTCGCAGGTTGCCGCGCCGCCCCTCCCGAGACCGGCTCCTTTTCCGTCGTCGAGTCCGACATCCGCGACATCCAGGCGAGGATGGCGCGGGGGGAGCTCACGTCGCGCGCCCTCGTCACCGCCTACCTGACCCGCATCGCCCGCTACGAGGATCGGCTCAACGCGGCGATCACCGTGAACCCCGCGGCCCTCGAGGAGGCGGACTCGCTCGACGCCGAGCGGGCGAGGGGCATCGTGCGCGGCCCGCTGCACGGCATTCCGGTCGCGCTCAAGGACAACATCCAGACCACCCACCTGCCGACCACCGCGGGAGCGCTCGCCTTCGCGGACTACGTGCCTCCGTACGAGGCCACGGTCACGCGCAATCTGCGTGACGCCGGCGCGATCATCATCGCGAAGGCGGGGCTCACCGAGTTCGCCAACTTCATGGCCGGCACGCCCAATCCGATGCCCGGCAACTACAACGCGCTGACCGGATTCGGGTTCAACCCGTACGATCCGCGGCGGGACCCCCGCCCGGAACGCTTCGACGGCCGGCCGGTGCTGAGCACGGGTGGGTCGAGCTCCGGAATCGGCACGGCCGCGTCGTTCTGGCAGGGCAACGTGGGCACGGACACCGGGGGCTCCATCATCAGCCCGTCGAACGCGAACATGCTGGTTGGGATCCGACCGACTCTCGGCCGTCTCAGCCGCTGGGGCATCGCCCCGGTGACCCTCGATCACGACATGGCGGGCCCGATGACCCGGAACGTCGCGGACGCCGCCCTCCTCCTCGGCGCGATGGAGGGAAGCGCGCCGGATCCCAACGATCCGGCCACGGGCGCCTGCACGCCCCCTCCGGGCAACGACTACACGCCCCACCTGCGGGAGGACGGGCTCGTCGGCGCGCGCATCGGGATCCCTCGGGCGTTCTACTACGACGAGATCACCCTGGGTGACAGGACGTACGGAGGCCTCGACGAGGAAGAGGCAGCGCTCATGAACGAGGCGATCGCCGCGCTCGAGGGGGCTGGGGCGATCGTGGTCGATCCTGCCGAGGTGCCCAGCCTCGTGGACCCGGACCCGGTCGGGAACTTCGCCGCCTGGGGCCTGTGCATCGGAGGGGAGCAGGGCCGCGGGGCCGACGAGGGCTGCTCGATCAACTTCAAGTACGGGATGAAGCGCGACTTCAACGCGTGGCTCGAGACGCTCGGACCGTCCGCCCCGGTCCGCACGCTCACCGAGCTGAGGGAGTGGAACCTCCGCCACCGCGAGGCCGGCTCCATGAAGTACGAGCAGTCCCGATTCGACATCTCCGACGAGATGGACGTGGAGGCCGACCGGTCACGCAACCAGGCCGACATGGCCAGGGACGAGGAGCTGAGCTTCACGCGCGGCATCGAAGCGGTCCTCGCCGAGCACGACCTGGATGCGATCCTGACCCCGGGCAGCCGGGGCGCCGGCCTCGCGGCACGCGCCGGAACGCCGATCATCGTCGTGCCGTTCGGATTCGTCGCGAACGACGGCGGGCCTGACTTCCCCGAAGGATTCGAGCCCCGCCCGGCTCCGTTCGGCGTCGGGTTCAACGGAGGGTCGTGCAGCGAGCAACGACTCATCGAGATCGCGTACGCCTTCGAACAGGCGACGCGGCGACGCGTCCCGCCCGACGGCTTCCGATGAGGGCTCGCCTGCCCCGCGACGGGCGGGTCCGCCGGCGCGCCGCGGCGATCTGGCTGTGCGCAGCCGCCGCGGCGTGCGGGGGCGCACCAGACGTCGGGCCCGTCGCCGAATTCGGCATGGTGGCCCGTGCATCCGGGGGCATGGTCGTGTCGGGGTCGGAGCCTGCGACGCGGGCCGGCGTTTCGATCCTCGAGCAGGGCGGAAACGCCGTCGACGCCGCCGTGGCCTCGGCGTTCGCGCTCGCCGTGGCGGAGCCCACGCAGTCGGGCCTCGGAGGGCGCACCCAGGCGCTCGTGCGCCTGCCCGACGGGCGCGCCTTCGGCATCGACGCGACCACGACCGTGCCCCGCTCCTACGATCCGGACGCGGCCGCGGACGCCGAGGACGGCTACGCGGTGATCGCCGTCCCCGGGACCGTGGCAGGCCTCGGCCACCTGCTCGAAGAGGCCGGCTCCCTCCCGCTCGACCGCGTCCTCGAGCCCGCGATCCGACTCGCGGAGACCGGCTTCCCCCTCAGCGAGGGAGAGGCGGCCCGACTCGCGAGCGTGCGGGACCGCATCGTGCTCCACGACGCCGCGCGCTCCGTCTTTCTCGCGCCGGACGAGACACCGTACGAGCCCGGGGACACCCTCCGACAGCCCGACCTGGCGGGCGTCCTGCGTGCGATCGCGCAGGACGGCCCCCGCGTCTTCTACGAGGGGTGGGTCGGCAGCCAGATCGCGGAGGACCTCGCCCGCAACGGGAGCTGGGTGACGGCCGAGGACCTCGCCACCTACGCCGCCGCGCCCTCGATCGTGGTGCGGGGCCGGTTCGGCGATCTGGACCTCGTCGGCTCCTACATCCCCGCATCGGGGGCTACCACGATCGAGGCGCTCCAGATTCTGGATCGCGTGCCCCTGGGCTCGCTGGACCCCGACGCCCGCGCCCTCGCGGTGGGCCGCGCGCTGCTGATGGCGTTCGACGATCGGGAGACAGCGTGGAACGACGAGCGGGCACCCGTCGACGACGCGGCCTGGATCACCTCCGCGGAGCGCGCCCTCGAGCGCGCGACGGAGCTCGTGGGCGGCGCCCCCGACGACTCCGGCGGCCCCGGCGGCGGCGAGGACGGTTCCGTGCGACCCGAGGCTGCCCACACGACCCACCTCTCCGTGGTCGACGCGCGCGGAATGGCCGTCGCGCTCACCCAGTCGCTCGGACCGACCGCCGGCTCACGGGTGGTCACGCCCGGCCTCGGCTTCCTCTACGCCACGACTCTGGGAGGCTATCTAGGCCCCCTCCAGCCCGGTGACCGGCCCTGG
>Ga0111156_1110_pt1 | contig 11639 bp, 9 predicted proteins | sample DeeMarSeWOR28_12_FD_80250 | JGI IMG/M metagenome (GOLD analysis project Ga0111156, IMG submission 80250) | Gemmatimonas sp. SG8_23
CGCCCGAGCGAGATCCCGGTGGAGTTCGACGAGCTCACGAACTGCGGCGTGGTGCTGATGTGGACGCGCGTGCGCTGACCGGCGCGAGGCGGGCTCTCAGGGCATTTCCGGTGAGCCCCAGGCCACCGCTCTTCAGTAGCCGGCGGTTCCGCTGACCTGCGACGCGATGATGGCCGCGGCGACCAGAAACACCCCGCCGACCAGGGCGGAGGTCTTCCCGGCGTCGAGTTTTCGGACACGAAGCCCCGCGAGCGTCGAGATCGGAAAGAGGCGCGTCACCGTTTCGCCGGGCGCGCCGTCATCCATCGCGGGGAGCTGGCCGACCACGGAGAGCGAGGTAGGCGTCCACGTCGCCTCCAGCACCTCGTCGAACACGACCGTCTCCTCTCCACCGCCCACCTGACGCACGACCACGCCCTGGAAGTCGGTGTCCTCGCGCTCGGGAGCCGTCGCGGGCACGGGCACCGTGGCGACCGTGAAGCATCCGCCGAGGAACGGCACGGCGGCGAAGAGAATGGCGAGTCGTCCTGGTTTCTTCATCGGGGGTCGCAGAAGTAGGGTAGGGGAGGGTCGGAAGCTCGGTCGACTACGAGATCGACGCAATGAATACGCCCGATCGGGCACGAGGTTGCCGTCACCCGGCCGGCCGTCGAGTGCGCAGGGCCGTTCAGCGGGTCGCCATGAGCTCACGGATCTGGCTCAACGCCGCATCCACCTTGAATCGGATGCCCCGGACGCCGCGCTCGACCGACGCTCGGGTGGGATCGCCCGAGACGCCGCTGTCCGGCCCGCCGCCCCCGGGCGCGAGCTTGTCAGTCCGGATGTGGCGCGGGTCGACGGCGAGGAGCTGCGACGTGTCCGAGATGCCGGCGTGGCCTCCGATCGTCTCTTCGGTCTCGCCCTGCTCCATGAGCCACTCCCGGAAGCCGTTGTTGCTGTAGTAATCGCCCACGAAGTGGACGCGGGCGTCCTCGTCGGCCCACTCCTCGTTGAGCATCTCGCTCACGCGCTGCATGCCGCGCTGGTTGCCGCCGCTGTCGCCGATCATGACGATGTCGGTGAATCCGTGGACGGCGAGGCTCCGGGCCGCGTACTCGAGGAGCTTCATGTAGTACTCCTCGGGGAAGGTGATCGTCCCGGCCTTCGACATGTGGCCGCGCGTCGGGTTCTCGACGTCACCCTCCGGAACGTAGGTCACCACCGGGGCCACGAGCGTGTTCCCCAGCTCGCGGGCGATCATGGCGGAGGCGTAGTTCACGATGAACTTGTGCTTGCCGAGCACCATGTGCGGACCGTTCTGCTCGGTGCCTGCCGTCGGGATGATGATCGTCGTCGTCCCGTTGTCGATGGCGTCGCGGACCTCGGTCCACGTGAGCTCCTCGAGGAAGACGGAAGGAAGGTCCTGGGCGGCCACAGCGCGGGGCGCGACGAGGAGCAGAGCGAGCGGTACGATCACCGACGAGGTGCGGGTCGATCGGGGCAGTCGGATCATGGCGAGCAGTCGTGACAGAGCGAGGCCGGCTGGGGAAGGCGGGAGACTAGGCCGCCCTGCGGGAGTGGTGCAAGGGCCGGGAGCGGCGCGGTGCCCCTCGACGCGGAGGCGACTCCCACCGAGCTTCCATCGTCGATCGGAATCCGGGGGAGGGTCGCGTGTTCGGAGAAGGGGAGAAGATCGGTTGACCATGGTCGACTGGCTGCTCACCGAGCAGCTCGTGGAGATCTTCCGCCAGGCCCGGTCCAAGCGACCGGAGCTCAACGCCGAGCTCGTGGCGCGAAGCCCCCACGGCGAGGAGGACGTGCTGGCCGGAGCCGGCACCGCCGTGCGTATCGAAGCCACCGATGGCGGCGTCTACGTCGTCACGCCGAAGCGGCTCGCACGGGTGGTCGACCAGGTCGCGTACGACATGGTCGTCTTCTCGGACCTCGTCGGATACGACTGGATCTCGCCTGAGATGTCCGAGAAGGTCGCTCTGAAGGACGCGCACTTCGACCGGCTCTACCTGTATCCGCGCGCCGCGCCTCCGATCGTGCTGGACCACCTCGGGCCCGCCGTGTACCCGCTGATGTCGTTCCTGGGGCGGGTGCTCGAGTTCCAGTCGCAGAAGGTGATGCTGCGCAAGCTCGACCAGGATGTCGTCGACACCCTGGGCCGGTGTCTCCTGGCGGCCGCCCGGGGACCCTTCTTCTCCGACGAGGAGCTGCGGTCGATCTTCGGCCGGAGCCGGCACTCGATGGAGGTCGTCGCGGGCATGTGGCCTCGCATGAACCTCGCCGCGCCCGACCTCCGGGAGCTTCTCGTGGCGCTCGACGAGGCTCTTCGGCAGAAGCGCATCGAGGATGCGAACGCCTGGGACGAGTGGATCCAGGTTCCGCCCGAGAACCTAGAGGCGGCCGTGGAGGTCTTCCGCAGGATCTCGACCGGCGAGGTCTGACGGGCTCAGCGTCCCCGCATCTCGAAGTACCAGAGGCCTCCGCGCTGACCACCGAGAACGAGGTCGTCGTCCCCGTCTCCGTCGAGGTCTCCGAACGCGGGCGCCGCGAACTCGAACGTCGGCACGTCCAGCGTGCCCTCGTCAACGAACTGCGCGTCCGTGGGAGAGCCCGCGTTGCGGAAGAGTCGGATGCCCTCTCCCTCGGAGCCAACGAGCAGATCCAGGTCACCGTCTCCGTCGTGATCCCGGAGCAGGGGGATGCTCCTCCGTCCGACGTCGAAGCCTCCGAACTCGTCGGAGACCAGCGTGAACTCCGGGCGCGTGGCCGACCCGGTGTTCTCCCAGAAGTTGAGGGTCCCGGAAGCCTCTCCGGCGAAGAGGTCCAGATCGCCGTCGCCGTCCACGTCGGCCAGTGCGGGGGTCGCGTTGCGACCGCGGGTGAGCGTGACGACCGCGGAGTCGGTCATCGTGAGCTCGACGCCGCCCCGCTCCGAGTCGTTGCGGAACATGCGGAGCTCGTCGCTCCACGAGCCGACTATCGCGTCGAGATCGCCGTCCGCGTCCAGGTCGCCGAACGCCGGCACGAGGTGGTAGCCGCCTCCCACGTCGAGATCCCCGTCTTCCCGGAACCGCGGCGCATCGGCTGAGCCTTCGTTACGAAGCCGGTAGAGCTTTCCGTTCTGCGTGTCGTCCTGCTCGATCTTGTTCCCGACGAGCATGTCGAGATCCCCGTCTCCATCGAGATCCACGAGGACCGGGACCGTTTCGGCGCCGAAGTCGAGCGTCGACAGGAAGCGCGACGTGCGTTGCGTGAAGCTCCCGGGGCCGGTCTGCTCGATGTAGTGGAAGTTGTCGATCGTGGTGGTGTTCGGGTTGTACGCTCCGCCCAGCGTCCCGACGAGCAGGTCCGCATCCCCGTCGCCGTCGACGTCGCCCACGGTGGGCGCGTTGTACCCGCTGGTCTTGAGCGGCTCGTCGGTGGGAAACGGCAGCGGCTCTCCGTTCAGAGCCGGGGTCTGGCAGGTGCCGGTGTTCTCGAGAAAGAGGATGCCCGGCTCGAAGTAGTCTCCCCAGAACATGTCCTCGTCGCCGTCGCCGTCGATGTCGCCGAGCGCCATCGTGTTGGCGCCGTGCAGGCTCCCGATCTGCGCCACGATCTCGATGTCCTCGAATCGATCCGTGATGTGGCGGAAGCGGGGAACGCCGTTCTCGTCCGTGCCGGTCTCCTCGTAGCGGGAGACCGTCCCGACCAGGCGACCGATCAGCAGGTCCATCTGCCCGTCGCAGTCGATGTCGGTGGCGTTCGGTATGTTCTGCCGGTCCGAGAAGAGCGCCACCCCGTCCGTGTCGCGGAGGCTGTCGGCCGCAGGGACGAAGCGGGGCCGACCGGGGCTCCCGTCGTTGCGGTAGTACCTCAGATAGCTGAACCGCGACTCCGCGAGCAGGTCGGGATCCCCGTCCCGATCCAGGTCGACGAAGCGATACCACTCGCCCACGTCGAGGTTCTGGTAGTGCTCCGTGCGCCACTGGAATCGGGGCGTCTCCCCGGGCACGTGCTCGTAGTAGCCGACTCGCCCGGACGCCTCCTGGACGAAGAGGTCCTCGTCCCCGTCGGCATCGATGTCCACCAGCTGCGGGCGGGGCAGGTTGAAGCCGCCGAGAAACGGCTGCTCGACGGGCGTCCCGTCGGCGCGGGCCACGTCGAAGGGAGCGATGTGCCGCACGTATCCGGAAGAGGTCGTGGCGGCGCCCCCTTCGGACGCCGCAGGGGACGGCCCCTCACCCGAAGACCCCGCCCCTGAGCCGGCACACGCGCCGAGAAGAAGCGTGGCGGCAAGCAGTGCGCTGCCCTTCGGCCCCGCTTCGCTCCGGACGCTCAACGCGCGGGCGTCGCTGCGGCCGTCGCCATCCCTGCCGCGTAGCGCCCGACTTCGATGACGCCCACGACCTCGTGGCTCGTCGCGTCGATCGCCACGACGGTGCCCGGACGGCGCTCGGAGCCGGCGGCGGGATGGTAGCCGTGACGGTGTTGGCGGCCTGGTTCGGGACCCACACCGTGCGCCCGTCGACCGACCAGCTCGGGTGCCAGGGCTGGCCGCCCACGTCGATCGATCGCACGACCGTCGGCCCATCCGCGCTCAGATCGAACACGAGGAGGCTGCCGGTCATCTGGCCGCCTCCGACCATCCAGCGTCCGTCGGGCGAGATCGCGAACTGCACGAGGACGTGGTTCATGGCGCCCTCCAGCTGCAGGAGGTCGACGTCCTCGTCCCCGATGGGCGCCCACGCCATGCTGTTCTGCCCCAGGCTGGCCGCGAAGAAGCGACTCCCGCGAGCGTCCACGGCCAGGGCGTGAGGCCGCGGGAAGAAGACGTCGATCTCCTCGATCGACATCGAGCGTCGATCGATCACGCCGATCCGCTGCGGGGGATTCACGGCGGCCATCGAGCGCCCGACGTAGAGGCGGTCCGACGTCGGGTCGAGGCCGAGCATGCCCGGTGTCTCGAAGTCCGCCTGCCCGACCAGCCGGTTCTCCCGGTCGAACTTGAGGACCTTCCCGTCCGCGATCAGCGAGACGTACCAGAAGGACCCGTCCGGCTCGACCGCCACGTGGTGGGCCTTGGCCGTCGGCGAGAAGCCGAGCTCCTTGAGGTCCACCGTCTCGACCAGCTGCCGCGTGGACATGTCGATCACGGCGACCGTGACGTCTTCCTGGCTCGCGACGTACAGGAGCTCCTGAGCCCCGGCGGGCGTCGCCGGAACCGGACCGGCGCCGCACGCGGCGGCGCCGGTCAGCACGAGCAGCAGCGCGGCCCGGAGCCGCCGGGACCGCATGCGAAGCCTCTCTGCCCCGTGGCCCATTACTGCGAGACGGCCCGGGGACGGTACCGAACCAGGAACAGCCCTTCCTTCCGGCTCGTCACGGCGATCACGCCGCTCTCGAAGTAGGGGTAGTTCGACCACGACCCCTCCATCTGGGCGTCGTCACCCCCGTACGGCATCGTGTCGAAGTGCCCGACCGGGACCGGGTTCTCCGGATCCGAGATGTCGAGCACGCGCAGTCCGCTCTTGTAGTTGGACTGGTACATCGTGTTGCCGAGGATGTAGAGGTTGTGGTCCGTCGACGCCGTTTCGGCCATGTATTCCGCGGCCAAAACCGGGTCGTCCAGGTCGGCGAGGTCCCAGATCAGCGTCCGGGTCGACGTGACGTTGCCGCCGCTCTCGTCGAGCTCGTCGCCCATGTAGAAGTACTGGTGGTCCTCGGAGAGCCAGCCCTGGTGGGAGTAGGCCACGTTGGGATAGGTCGCCATGGCGATCGCGACGGGGTTCGCCTTGTCCGTGACGTCGGCGATGGACAGCGCCGTCTCGTTGGCCCCCAGGCAGATCTCGCGCCCCTGGTAGTCCTCGTCGGGCCCGCGGTACACCACGCACTGGGCATCGTGCGAGTACCCGGTGCGCTGCCGCCCGGTGGTCATGTCCTGGAAGCAACCCGCGAAGGTGGGGTTCTTCGGGTCGCGGACGTCGATCATGTGCAGACCGCCGCCGCACGTCTCGCCCCCGCCGCTGCTGCCGACGGAGAAGGCGAAGCCCGTCTCTTCGTTGATGACGATGTTGTGCGCGCTGTGGATGCGGTCGTAGTAGGTGTCGGCCTCGAAAGTCTCGGGGCTCGAGCCGTCCAGCCCGCGCAGGCGGGTCAGGTCGAAGACCTGCATTCCGTGCTCGCCCGCGTTGTCCGCCACGACGTACATGTGGTCCTGGTAGACCTTCATGTCGCGCCACACCGAAGGATTCGCGCCCTCGGTGAGCGGGAGTCGCCCGAGATAGATCGGGTTGGACGGATTCGTCACGTCGACGAAGGTGGTCTGGTTGCTCATGCCGACGAGCACGATTTCCCGACCGGACTCCGAATCGGTCCAGCCCCATACGTCGTTGGTCGTGGTCCCGCGGTTGGCCTCCATGTCGCCCAGCGGAATGAACGAGAGGAGGTCGACGGAGCCGCACTCGAACTGGGCCGCGCTGCCCTCTTCCGAGCACCGGACCTCGCCACCCACGATCGCGTCGTATCCGAGCAGGTCCCCGATGATGCGATCCGTCGCCTCCCATCCGCCGTCGGCGGTGCGCTCCATGATCCACGCGGAGCCGGCCTGCTCGTCGGCGGCGAGGGCGGCACCGACGGCGAGGTCCCCGGCCATCGCGACCGTGGCGCCGAAGAAGGCCTGCCCCTGCTCGCCCGACGCGATCTGCGCGGCGCTCGTCCACGCCTCCGTGTCGGCGTCGCGCTGGAAGGCGAAGACGCGTCCGTTCCCGAAGCCGCCGCCTCCGGCCCCGATGAGGGCCGTCTCACCGTCGAAGGAGATCGAGCTTCCGAAGCTCGTGCCGCCCTGCGTCTCGAACGGGGTCAGGAAGGTGGTCAGCTGCCACGCGTCCTCTTCGTACCCATAGACGAGCACCGCGCCCGTGCTTCCCAGGAAGCCGGGAGCGCCCACGAGGGCGAGGTCGTCACCGAGTGCGAGATCCGCACCGAGGGAGGTCTGCTGGTTGAGCGCCGGGGCCTGGAGCTGTCCCCGCTCGACCCACGCGTCGGTCGCCTCGTCGTACGCGAAGGCGTACACCGCGCCCTGACCGCCTCCGGCGTTTCCGGCCGACACCAGCATGTGGCTCCCGTTCAGGGCGATGTCCGATCCGAAGCGATCCTCGGGCAGCAGCTGGGTCGGCGTGAGCGTGGAGTGCTGGACCCAGGTGTCTCCGTCGCGGCGGAAGGCGTACGCTGCGCCCCGCGCCCCGTTGTGAGCGATGGATCCGACCATCACCCAGTCGCCGTCGATGGCCAGCCCGCTGCCCAGGCTGTCGGCCGGGCTTCGGTCGGCGATCTCGATCCGTCCGGATTCGGTCCACGTCCCGTTCTGGTCACGGTAGACGTACACGGCCCCGGTGCCGGCGTCCGCTCGGGTGGCGGATACGAGCAGCACGTCGTCCTGCTTCGCGAGCCTGATGCCGAAGCGGTTGGCGACCTCGCCGCCGGCCGGCTCCAGCCTCTGGAGCTGGGACCAGGCGCCGGACGCGTCCCGGCCGAAGACGTAGACGACGCCGGAGCGCTGATCGTAGACCGGCTCGCCGACGAACACGCGGTCGTCGTCGACCACGACGGCGTTTCCGAAGGACTGTGCTGCCGCGGGTGTGACGGTGACGATCGCGGCCGCGACCGCCGTCAGGGCAAGGACCATCCGCTTCATTGCGTGCCTCTGAGGTTTGGAGCTGGCCGGGCCCATGCGGCGCGGCCGAAGTGACATGATACGTGAACGGCGCCCGCGGTGTTTCCTCGATCCGCTAGTTCTCTAGCGACTTGAGCACCACGAAGACGACGATCGCAGCGAGCACCGCCAGCGTGATCTTCACCCAGCTCCACGGACGCTCGCCCTGGACCTCTCCCGTGCGGGCGTTCACGAGGAATCGGTACACCTTCTCCTTGTATCGGTAGGAGCAGATCCACATCGGAAGCAGCACGTGCTTGAACGTGATGTCGCCGTGGGTGGTGTGCAGGGAGTGGATCCGCTGCCGGTCGCCGCCGATGTCCCGCCGCACGTCGCCCCGGATGACCTCCTCCATGCGCTCCGCGGCGCGCACCCAGCCCCGTTTCACGTCGACCTGATACCGCTCGGCGCTGAAGCCGGAGAGGTACTCGTCCCGGTACGTGACGAGGCTTCCCAGGTCCCAGGGCTCGAGCGCCTCGGCCAGCCCGCGCGGCAGCGATTCCGAGCCGACCACGAGCATGTCGTCGAAATGCCGCGAGACCGTTCCCGCGGCCGGGTACCAGCGGACCCTCGTCTCGCTCACGGTCTTCCCGTTCCGCCGCACCGTGACCCTGTACTCCTCCCCGCGCTGGCCGGTATACCGGCTGACCGTGCCCGCGTCGTACGTCCAGTACGGCGTGTAGAGACCGCGCAGGCGATCCTCGACCCGCGCCAGCTTCTTGAGTGCGTTCGGCGCGAACCACCTCGTGCGAACCCATCTCCGGAACGCCTTGAGCGCTTCCGCCCGGGCGACCCGGAAGGGCAGGACGGCCTGGGGCTTGATCAGCCGTCTCGACTTCTCACGGGCGACGATGCTCGACCCGCAGTACGGGCACGGGAAGGCTTCGTGGTTGGGAGACGGCTCGACCAGAGCGGCGCACGAGTCGCACTGCACGGAAAGGACGTCGATCGTCTCGGCATCTTCGCCCAGGTGCTCTGCGGTCACGGAGGCGAAGTCGTGCTCCTCGATCCCCTCGGTGGAGCTCGGGATGTGCGTCTCGGATCCGCAATACGGGCACACCAGCGCATCTCGGCCCGGGGCGAAGGTCACCCGAGCCCCGCACGAGTCGCACGGGAACTGCCGCGCGCCGTCACTCACGGGTGTAGGGGCAGGCTGGCGGCGCTCAGGAAGTCGGTAGCGGAGGCGGCGTCGAGCCGAAGAGCCTCGCGACCGCGCCGACCTCCCGGGCGGCGGCCCAGTCGGTCATGCCCTCCGTCCACACGAGCGTCTCCTTCGTCACGGCCCCGCTCTCGATCCGCTGCCTGAGCGCCGCGGTGTCGAACGGTCCCGCCTGCTTTCCGTCGATCGCGACGAAGTACTTCGGCTCCTGCGGAATCGGCGGCGGAGCACCGCCCCCGGCTGCCGACCCGCCCGCAGCCGTACCGCCCTGCGCCGGATTCAGGGCCTGACCGATCTGGTTGGCCATGGCGAAGCCCATGCCGGCGCCCATGCCGCCTGCGGCCATGCCGCCCGGGCCCTCGTTCTTGGCCATGTCGCCGATCGCTTCTGCCGTCTGGAACCTCGTGTACCGATCCAGGTCTCCGATCACGCCCATGCTGGTGCGCTTGTCGAGCGCTTCCTCGACCGTCGCGGGAAGGGAGATGTTCTCGACCAGCAGGGTCCGGAGCTCGATTCCGTAGCCCTCCATGTCGTGCCGCACGCGGTCGCTGAGCTTCTCGCCCAGCTCGTCGTAGTTGGCGGCCATGTCGAGAACGGGGATGCCCGACGACGCCATCGCGTCGGAGAAGCGCGCGACGAGCACGTTCCGGACCTGATCCGTCACGTCCTCGGTGGTGAAGTGCGCTTCGGTACCCACGATCTCGCGGATGAACTTTCCGGGGTCGTCGACGCGCATCGCGTACGTTCCGAAGGCGCGGACGCGGACCGGCCCGAACTCCGGATCCCGCATCGTGACCGGGTTCTTCGTCCCCCACTTCTGGTCCGTGAACTGGCGGGTGTTCACGAAGTAGACCTCGGCCTTGAACGGGCTTTCGAAGCCGTGCTTCCATCCCTGGAGCGTCGAGAGGATGGGCAGGTTCTCGGTTTCCAGCGTGTACATGCCCGGCGGGAAGACGTCGGCGAGCTGACCCTCGTCGACGAAGACCGCTGCCTGGCCTTCCCGTACCGTGAGCTGGGCGCCGTTCTTGATCTCGTTTCCGTGCCGCGGAAAGCGATAGACGAGCGTGTTCGGGCTCGAATCGGTCCACTCGATGATGTCGATGAACTCGCCGCGGATCTTGTCGAACAGGCCCATGGCCGTGGTCCTCCCGTGAGCGACGCCCGCAGGACCGCCGAGCGTCTCGATTCGTGGTTGGAGAAGGTCGCACCCTCAAGGTAGGGCGAGCCTTTCCGTTTCGCCTGTACTTCGGTACGGGATACGCTCGACGAGCCGGGGGTCTTCAATCGGGGCCGGGTTGCCGAGCCCGATCCGGCGGCGCAACCTCCCGTCCCCTCGTTCGCGAACCCCCTCGGAGCTTGCCATGACCAGCCGTGTCAGATCGCGTTCGCTCGCGCCCTTCTCACGCCCCGGGCTCGCGGGGGTCGCCTTCGGAGTCCTGCTCGGATCGGCGGTCTCGGTATCGCCGGTGCACGGTCAGGAGCCCGCCTCGTGGGGTGAGGAGCTCGTCTTCCACACCTTCTCGATCGCGGCCGTCGACCCGTCCACGGGGGAGTCCGGGGTCGCCGTCACGACCCGCGTCGCGTGCGTGGGCAACGGCGTGCCGTGGGTCCGTGCCGGCGTGGGAGCCGTCGCGACGCAGGCGTCGACGCGAACGGAGTACGGCGAGGAGCTGCTCGACATGCTCGAGTCCGGGCTGTCTCCGAGGGAGGCGCTGGACCGCGCCACCGCGCAGGACGAGGGGCGGGACCGCCGCCAGGTGGGGGTCGTGTCGCTCGACGGACGCGCGGCGCAGCACACGGGAACGGGACCCGGAGCGTGGGCGGGGCATCGTGCGGGCCCCAACTACGCGGCCCAGGGCAACGTTCTGGTGGGCCCCGAGGTGATCGACGCCGTCGCCGAGGCGTTCGAGGCGAGCGAGGGCTCGAACCGGCACCTGGCCGACCGACTCGTCGAGGCCCTCCAGGCCGGGCAGGCAGTGGGGGGGGACCGCCGCGTGGGGCGCCTGCAGTCCGCGGCCGTGATCGTCGTCGACCCGCGTGAGGGCATGGCGCGTCGCGCGGACGGGCAGACGGTGCACATCAACGTGTGTGAGCACGAGACGCCGGTGGCCGAGCTGCGCCGCATCTACGATACCGTGTCCGGCACCCTCGGATTCCGGGAGCTGTCGCAACCGGCGGGCAACGACGTGTGGCAGGTGAAGCTGATCATGCACGCGCTGGGGTACTTCCGGGCCGACGACGAGGAGCTGGACCGCGCGAGCGTATCGAGCTTCTACGACGACGAGACGGCTTCGTGGACGCCGGGCTCGTGCAGCGCATGTGGGCCGAGCTCGAGTCGGTCGGCGAGGCGGACGCGATGCGGGCCACGATTCGGGAGCTGACCCGCATTCGCCGGTGAATCTCGCCGGAGGCGGGGCGGGGGCGACGTGCTGTCGTCGGCCGGCATCGGATCATATGTTTATCAGCCCGCATCGCCTCCGTTTCCATTATTATCTCCGATGTCCCGAATCGCGGGTTCCTGCGGCTCGGATGTACGGGAATCCACGGTAGAGAAGGGCGTCGAGGGCCGGCTTGCCTCCGACGCCGACTCGAGGAGTACATGGAAGGACCATCTTCGGCCGGCCCGGGCGCGGCGACGTCCCCGGGGCCCGCGCTCGCCGCAGCGTCTCGCGACGCGATGGCGGGGACGCGGTCGGGACCTCCGGCAGGTGCGGAGGGCCCCGGCGGCGTTGCCGTGCGGTCGCCCGTGGGCGTCGTATCGGGTCGGGGTGGTTCCCGACTCGTGCGGGTGGGGGC
>Ga0111156_1106_pt1 | contig 11638 bp, 10 predicted proteins | sample DeeMarSeWOR28_12_FD_80250 | JGI IMG/M metagenome (GOLD analysis project Ga0111156, IMG submission 80250) | Gemmatimonas sp. SG8_23
TCGCGGCACCGTCGGTACCGTCCATGCTGCCCGCAGCGAGCATCTCGATCGCGTACCGGCCCCCGAGCACGAGTCGGGCATCCGCCGCTGCGACGCGGTTCGCGAACACCCCGGGCTCGGTGCGGTCGGTATAGGCGAGCCCGACCGTCGAGGAGCGCCCGACGTCACTGCGTAGCCGGACGAGGTTGACGATCGGGTTCGACACTCCGCCCTCGTCGAGCGGGTCGCCGAGCTCGTCGACCGCGCCGAGGTACGCGACCGTGAATGGTCCGACCTTCCCGGAGACCTTCGCGGCACCCACCGGATTCACGATGGAGCGCGTGTAGATGAGCCGCTTCGGCATCTCGAAGACGTCCGTGCCCTCGAGGAAGAAGGGGCGCTGCTCCGGGAGGAAGAGGGCGAAGCGCTCGTTGACCGCGATCTGCCCGGCGTCGGCCTCGACCTGGCTGAAGTCGGGATTGACCGTGCCGTCGAGAATGAGGTTCGACGTGAGGCCGTACGTCAGGTTCAGTCCGAACTCACCCTCGGCGCCGTTGCGCTGCAGCCCTTCCAGACCGTCCACGGCGACGCCCTGGCTCGTCCCCACCACGGTGGGGTTGATCTCCAGGAAGAGCCCCGGGTCGAGTCCTTCCAGTCCCCTCAGCTTGCCGGCCTGCTGGAGGCGGTTCGTGAGGTCCTGCGTGATCGGAGCCCACGACTCCTGATACCCCGTGCGTCGAACGGTCCGCTGGATCTGGAGACCCCAGTTCTGGATCTCCGCCTGCGGGAACCGGAGCGACTTGATCGGGATCCGCATCTCGGCCGTGTACCCTTCGTCGTCGACCCGCCCGTTGGACTGCCAGATGAAGTCCGGATTCCAGTCGATCGGGTCGCCGAAGCCCCGTCCGCTACCCTCGACCCACAGTCCGTCTCCCTGCACGCCCAGGGGGTTCACCATGAACACGTACGCCCGACGCTGGTCGTTGAACGTGTCCAGGACGACCCGGACGAAATCGTCCGAGCGCTGGTAGCCGTCACGCTGCGTCAGCGTCGCTCGCACGCCGCCGCTCGAGTCCCACGCACGGATCCCGAAATACAGCGCTTCGTCGGTGACCAGCATCCGGACCTCGGTCTCCTCGGACGCGGGGACACCCTCGACGGGGTCGTACTGCGTGAAGCCGGTCAGCAACGCCGCCTGCGACCACGCGGCGTCGTCCAGCCGTCCATCGATCTCGATGGACGGGTCCACCACCGCAGGCGCCTGGACATCGAGCTGCCGGGCGGAGCCGTCATAGGCGGCCATGGCGACCGGGCGGGCGGGGGCACTGCGCCCGACGACGGGGTCCGGACCGTCACCCTCCTGGGGTGAGAGCTGGACGAGCGCCGCGAGGACCAGAGCAGACTTGAGCATATCTATGTACAACCTCTGTTGAGGTTTTGTTGGTACAACTGTACTCAGAAGACGCTTGACACGTCAAGAGTGTTGAGCGCGGAGGAGCCTGGTGTGACAGCATCGTTGCAGTGCCCTACGTTGCCGCGCTTCCGAGGATCGGGGGCGGGTCGAGCGAGCCGCCCGGGCCGTTGCGTATCGGGCACCAGATATAGACACACGAATGGGCCGAAACGTTAGACGGCCGTTCTTCAAACACGGACGACGGACATGAGACACGCCTTCGAGATCGGCAACGGACGCATCAAGCCCGGAACCATCGGCCGGGCTGCGATCGAGGTGGGACTGGCCGCGGACGGGCGGTCCCGGGAGATCCCGCTGCTCGTCTGCCACGGGGCCAAGGGCGGACCCGTCCTCTGGATCAACGGGGCCACGCACGGCGACGAGCCGGAAGGTGCCTTCTCCATCTTCCGTCTCTTCGAGGGCCTCGACGCATCCGACGTCTCCGGGACGGTCGTGGGCGTTCCGGCGCTCAACGTTCCGGCGTTCGAGGCGGGCAAGCGTGGCGACCCGCTCGACACGTTCTCCTACGACATGAATCGCCTCTATCCCGGAAGTCCGGACGGATACCCGACCGAGCGCGCCGCGTGGGCGCACTGGGAGGCGATGAGGGATGCATGCGACCTGCAGATCGCCATCCACTCGGGCGGGGAGCACTCCTACCTCGCGCACATGATCTTCGCGGCAGACACCGCGCCCAGTCTCGAGCTCGCCGCGGCGATGGGCCCGCCGTGGGACCTCGTCTTCCGCAGCGGCGTGGGCGGGAACAATCCGGCTTCCCGGATGGCGGAGCTCGGGAAAGCCGGGATCACCGTCGAGCTCGGGGGCAACTGTCGCACCCTGTCGAGCGACTTCCACGACGTCGCCGACGACCTCGCGGCCGGGTACCTGAACGTCATGCGCCACTACGGGATGGTGGACGGAGAAGCGGCCTACGCCGGGAGCTGGCGGATGGGAGGCACTCCTGGCCCCGGCCTCCGGCATGTGGGTCGGGAGCCCCGACATGGTCTTCGAGCAGCCCATGCCGGCGGGCACCCCGATCGGGAGGATCTTCGACCTCTACGGGGACGTCCGGGCCGAAGTGGTGGCTCCGGAAAAAGGGGTGGTCTTCGGCCTCCGATCGCGCCCGGCCGTTCTGGAAGGGGAGTGGTGCTGCTTCTTCGGGATCATCGACGAGGTGCGCTCCGATCTCGTCCCGGAGTGACGCCAAGGGGACGTCCGACCGGGGCGTAACCGATCAGGCGCCCGCAGCCATCGGCTCCTCCGCCTCGAGCGTCTGGCCGCTCAACTCTCCCTCCACGCAGCGCACGTAATACGCCGCGAGATCCTTCGCCCAGATTCCCGGCATGGGCTCGAGCCCCAGCTTCACTCGGCTCTCCGCCACCCATCCGGGGCTCACCGCGTTGACCCGATACCGACCCTCGAGGTCGAGTGCCGCCGCCCGGACGAACGACTCCACGCCCCCACCCACCATGGCCACGGCACTCGTGCCCGGGGTGGGTCGCTGCGAGAGCGTCCCGGTCGTGAGGGTGAACGAACCGCCCTCGGACACGTGGGCGAGGCCCGTCCGAACCAGGTTCACCTGCCCCATCATCTTGTTCGCGATGCTCTCTTCGAAGGCACCGTCGTCGAGCTCCTCGAGCGCGCCGAAGACTGCCACGCCTGCCGTGCACACGACGGCGTCGACCCGACCCAGGGCCTCGTACGCCGCCCGGATCGACGTCGGATCGGCCAGATCGACCTGAAGCGCGCCACCGCGAGAGCCGGCCCGCACGACCTCGTGACCGCGCTCGGACAGCGTTTCCGACACGACGGCTCCGATCGTCCCCGTACCTCCGACTACCAGAATCCTCATTCGGCCTCCTCCCCCTGTTATCGTGGACACCTGGTGAGGCTACCCCCTTCCCTGGAATTGGCGCCGCGATGACACGACCGCCGCATCATGGACCTTCCGGGCGCTTCGGCGCACCGTGGCCCGAGGCGGCCGGCGATGACGCGATTCGCAAGCGCATCCACGAGGTCGCACGGGAGTGGATCACCTCGTCGCTCCCGCCGGATCCGGAGCCCGGAGACCTCCCGCACGCGGAGCCGTCGATCGTCCACCCTGTCCTGTCGAACGGAGAGGCCAGGATCACGTGGGTGGGGCATGCGACGTTTCTCCTGCAGCTCCCCGGGCTCAACATCCTCACGGACCCCGTGTGGTCGAAGCGGGTCTCCCCCGTGCAATTCCTGGGATCCGCTCGCTTCACCCCGGCGGTCCCGGCCCTGGACGAGCTGCCGCCCATCCACGCCGTTCTTCTGTCGCACGATCACTACGACCACCTCGATCGCGGCACGGTTCAGGCGCTGAGGAGGCGCTTCGGCGACGAGGTCACCTGGTTCACCCCGCTCGGGTATGCCCGCTGGTTCGCCGGCCTCGGCGTGCGGAACGTCGTGGAGCTGGACTGGTGGGAGTCCGTGCCCGCCCCGGGCAACCGCTTTCGGCTGACCGCGGCCCCCGCCCGACACTGGTCCCGAAGAACGCCGTGGGACACCAACACCCGACTGTGGTGCTCCTGGGCGATCCTGCCCGAGGGGACGCGGGATCCACGAATCTACTTCGGTGGAGACAGCGCGTACGCATCCTGTTTCGCGGAGATCGGCGAGCGCCTCGGGCCCTTCGACGCGTCGATGATTCCCGCGTACGAGCCGCGATGGTTCATGAAGGCCTCGCACGTCAATCCCGAAGAGGCCGTCCGGATCTACCAGGACCTCGGGTCACACGGGCTCTTCGTCCCCTCGCACTGGGGCACGTTCCGTCTGACGTTCGAGGCTCCGCTCGAGCCGCCGGAGCGGACGCGCGCCGCGTGGGCCGACGCCGGCCTGCCGGCCGACGACCTCCGGATCCTCCAGCACGGCGAGACGCTGGCGGTGACGCGAGCGGACTGACCCGTCCCGCCCCGTGATGGTGCAGCCGAGGTGCGCCGGCGGGGTCGGCAACACCGACCCCGCCGGGCGCCTGCTACCGGTCGTCGTCCCGGTTACCGACCACGCTCGCGCGGTAGTCGAGGGGCGGATCCCGGTCGCCCAGAAGCGGCTCGTACACGAAATCCGGGCCGCGGCGATCCACGAACTCCTGACGGGCGGCCTCGAGCACGTTCGGCTGGGTGATCAGATCGTACGCGGTATACGCCAGCGTCTTGGCGGCGTTGATCATTCCCTTGTTGCCGATGTCGGTCCCTCCGGCCGCGATCGCCTGCCAGGAGTGCGCGGAGGTGCCCGGCACCCACGTCGCCGTTCTGAGCCCCACGGTCGGGACGGTCCAGCTCACGTCGCCCACGTCCGTCGAGCCTCCGGAGCCCACCTCGTTCACCTCGAAGGGCTCGATCTCCTGCGCCCGTGAGATCGGAGGTACGCCGGCGGGGAACGTGGACTGGATCATCTCGGCGAAGCGGACCTCTTCATCCGTGTACGGCACGCCGCCGACGTCGGTGAGGTTCTGGTGCATGACGCGGCCGAGGGTCTCGTTGACGAGGAGGTTGTAGATGCCGTGGATGACCTCGTGCTCCATGCGCGTCTCGGTCCCCATCGCCGCGCCTTCGGCGGCCTTCACGACCCAGTCGAACATCCGGCGGGACTCTTCCGGGTCCGGGTGCCGCACGTAGATGTAGGACTCGGCGAAGTCGGGGATCACGTTCGGCGCCGATCCGCCCGCAGTCACGACGTAATGGATCCGGCTCTCCGGAGTGACGTGCTCACGCATCATGTTGACCATGGTGTGGAACGCCTCGACCCCGTCGAGTGCGGACCGCCCCCGCCACGGCGCACCCGCCGCATGCGCCGACTGACCGTAGAAGCGGAACTTGCCCGACTTGTTGGCGAGAGAGGACGACGCGCTCGCGCTGTTCTCCGAGCCGGCGTGCCAGTGCAGCATGGCGTCGACGTCGTTCATGAGACCGGACCGGACCATGTAGACCTTGCCCGCGCCACCCTCCTCGGCCGGCGTACCGTACAGGCGAACCGTACCGGGCGTGCCGCTCGATTCCAGCCAGTCCTTCACCGCGAGTGCCGCAGCGACGGAACCCGTGCCGAAAAGATGATGTCCGCATGCATGCCCCGCGATCTTGCCCGGGATCGGATCGCGCTCTGCTGACCGGCTCTGGTTGATGCCGGGAAGCGCGTCGTACTCCGCCATGATGCCGATGACCGGTCCGCCTCCGCCCCACGACGCGACGAACGCGGTCGGCATGCCGGCCACACCGGACGCCACCTCGAAGCCGGCGCTCCGCAGCATCGCCTGGAGCATCTCCGACGACTCCGTCTCCATGTACCCGACTTCCGCCAGCTCCCAGATCGCCTGGGCAGTCTCGCCGAAGTCGCCCGCGTTCGCGTCGATGAACGCCGCCATCTGCTGCTTGGCATCCTGAGCATGGAGCGCGCTCGCCTGCGCGAGCGTCGCAACCGCAGCGCACACGATCGTCGCGCCCCGGTGCCAGTTACGATATGACCTCACGATCGATTCTCCTGTGTGAACGTCCAGGTTCGAGTCCAGATCAGGACGGTAGGAACCCGCAGAGCGACGGACAAGGTGCCGAGCCGAGCATGTTCGAGCCCGGAGCGACCGATCAGTCGAAGTCGAACGACGCGGTGATCCCCCACACCTCCGCATCGGGGACCGCATACTCGAAGACCGGGTCCAACCGCCGCTGAACGATGAAGATCGGGCTCAGGGTGACGGCGCCCAACGGGACGACCAGCTCGACCGAACCGTCCACGTAGGCGAACCCCGAATCGTCGGTGTAGTAGTGGTGGTTGTACTCCAGACTCCCGCCCAGGTCGAGTCCGATGCCTCGCTCGCCCAGGGGGATCGAGTGCAACAGACCGAGGGTCGCGTGGGTTCCGTCCCCGAGGTCGAAGTCGTGGCCCACCAGAAGCGTCGGGTTCAGGAGCACCGACGAGGTCACGCCCCCGTAGACCTCCTGGGTACCCTCCCAGCCACCGTCGGGCCCCAGGTCGAAGTTGTAGAGCGCGCCGCCGACGAACACGCCGATCGACGACGAGACGTCGAAGAAGTAGTCGGCCGACAGGTCGGCCTCGATGATGCTGCTCTGGTCGAACTCGTAGACGGCGAAGCCGTAGACCGTCAATCCACCGCGACCGACCGCCAGCTGGGCCTGCTGGACGTGTCGCACGCCGAAGGAGGTGCCGGCGAACAGGTAACGGCTCCGATAGGGCAGCTCCACGGAGCCCCAGAGGGAGTCCTGAGCCTCCAGCGGAGCGGGCGACATCAGGAGCACAGCCCCGAGAAACAGAGGGAGAGGCAGGCCCGAAGGCCTGCCGCGCTTGCCGGAAATGGTGGACTCCGCGACGAGGGGGACTTCCTCGAATATGCTCGCTGCGCCGTCAGCCACCCACCCTGACGACGAGCTTCCCCACGCTCGCCCTCGACTCCATGAAACGGTGCGCCTCGGGCAGCTCCTCGAAGTCCCACGTCGATCCGACCACGGGACGCAGACCGTGCGTGCGCGTGAAGTCGACCAGCTCCCGCCACACACCCGTGAGTCGCTCCTCGTCGGGAAGCAGATAGCCGATGTGCGTGGCCAGCAGACCGGTCGAGGCGACGGCGGAATCGGTCACGCTCATGCGCGGCGCGTCGCGCCACGCCTTCCACCACGACAGGGGATTCCACCACGAGTAGTCGAGCCCGGCGTATCCGACCACGACCACCCGGCCGAAGTTCGCGAGTGAGTCGCGACAGACTCGGAAGACCTCTCCTCCGACGACCTCGAGGACCACGTCGAGCGCCCCACCGGGCGACGCCTCGCGGAGGTGTCTCGCGAAGTCCGGCGCACGATAGTTCACGGTCGCCGCGGCGCCGAGCGTGCGCGCCTGCTCGAGTTTCTCGTCACTGCCCGCCATCGCCACCACCGGGCATCCGAAGGCCGCCGCGATCTGGACCGCCGCCGTACCGACCCCACCCGCCGCGGCAGTGATCCCCACCCGATCCGTCGGACGCAGCCTCGCCATCTCCATGAGAGCGACCCACGCCGTCATGAAATTGACCCCGTAGGCGGCGTTCTCCTCCACACCGAACTCGGGGAGCGCGGCGAGCGCTCGGGCGGCCGGCACCACCACGCGCTCGGCGTAGCCGCCGTGCTGCATTCCGCAGAGGACGCTCTCGCCGATCCGGCCGTCTGCGACGCCCGGGCCAACGGCCTCGATCCGACCCGCCACTTCCATTCCCGGGACGTACGGACGCCTGGGAGCCCACCCGTACAGGCCCTTGCGGGAGAGTACCTCGGCGTAGTTGATCCCGATCGCCTCGACCCGAACGCGGACCTCGCCCTCGCGAGGCTCCGGGTCCGGCACGTCAGCGAGCTCGAGAACCTCGGGGCCGCCCGTGCGCTTCAGCCGCCACGCCTGCATTCAGCGCCCGCTCGGCCCACGCACGCGCGTCGAGCTCCTAAGGGGCCGCGACGAGGGCAGGCAGGATCGCGAGCAGGAAGTCGACGGCTCGAGTGATGCTCCCGGGCAGGCCCAGCGGATTGTGCGTTCCACCTTCGTAGAGGTAGGCCTGGAAGTCGGGCTCGCCCCGCCCCAGCGCCGTCATCGCGGCGATCAGCGACTGGGCCTGACTCACGTCCACCACGTCGTCAGCGGTCCCGTGGTGCAGCTGGACCGCGGGCAGATCCGATGCATAGAGGACCACCGATCGGCGCACCAGCTCCAGCCGTACCTCGGCCATCGTCTTCTCGCCGCGGCTGAGCGGCTGGAGAAACGCCTCGTCGAGGTACGACAGCCCCGGCAGGTTACGAGGGTTCCCGCGGAGCGCCTCTGTCACCACATCGCGCACGAAGGAGTCGAAGAAGTCGGTCGGGCCGAAGAAGGCGACGATCCGATCGAGTCGGGGATCGCGCACGCCCATGAGCAGACCGACGCCCGCCCCCCGACTGAAGCCGAGAAGCGCCACGTTCTGCTCGTCGGCGGCCGGCTCGATCTCGAGGGCCACGTCGAGCAACGCCAGCGCGTCGTCCACGTCTCGGTCCCACGGACTCGGCGATCCCTGCGACGTGTAGGTGGCGCCGGCGAAGCGGAGCGACTCGGAGCGGAACGAGGGCACCACCCACACGAATCGGCTCGCGTCCCCCAGGAACGGCAGCTGCGCGATGACGTCGTCGAGCGTCACGCCCTCGTCCCCCCCGTGCGTGTAGATCATCACGGGGGCCGGACCCACGATGCCGTCGGCCGCGATCACCGCTCCGACATGGCGGAAGCCGTCCACGACGTGCGAGACGACGCGCACGCGCGCGTCGAATCCGTCCACGGCGATCATCGTGTCGCGCTCGACCACGACGTCGGTGGCGGTCGGCGAACGGGATGCCCAGTCGGCCGCGATCGCATCGATCTCGGACTGCGTGGGCGGGGCGAAGAGGACGTCGAGGTCGACGCCTCCGGCGATGTTGTCGTCGGGGCCCGTACCGTCGTCGGAGCAGGCTGCGATCGCGACGAGGAGGAGCGAGAGCGCGAAGGGCGTGGGTCGTTTGAACATGATCGGTGAGTATCGCGGTTTCATTGACGGCGTCCAGTGCAGCCCTAGCATGCTTCGTTCCAGCGCTTCGTCACTCGGGACGACCCGGGTCCGGATGCGCGACGCCACGCCTCGAACCGGAGATGACCATGATGCATGATGCACCGAGCCGCCGACGCTTTTTCGGTGGCGCGACCGCCGCGACGCTGGGGATGCTCCTTCCTGCTCGCGTGGCGGGACTGACCGGAATTCAGGGGAAGCGCGCGGGTGGAGCGGGCACCGGTCTCCCCCAGGTGAGCCCGGAAGGAAGGCTCCGGGAGCTCGGTATCGAGCTGCCCACGCCCCGCGCTCCGGTCGCGACCTACGTGCCGGCCGTCACGGTGGGCTCGACGCTGTACGTCGCCGGACACACGCCCCGCATGCCCGACGGCTCGGCCGGAATCGTGGGAAGGGTCGGCGCCGACCTCACGCTCGACGAGGGCCGCGACGCGGCGCGCATGGTCGGCCTTCTCGTTCTCGCCACGATCCGCGCGCACCTCGGCAGCCTCGATCGCGTGGCCCGGCTCGTGCGCACCTTCGGCATGGTCAACGCCACGCCGGACTTCGGCCAGCAGCCCCAGGTCATCAACGGGTTCAGTGATCTCATGGTCGACGTGTTCGGCGAAGAGGCCGGCAAGGGCACCCGGGCGGCGGTCGGCATGGGCTCCCTTCCGGGTGGAATGGCCGTCGAGGTCGAGACGATCTGGGAGATCCGGAGCTAGGGCCGAGCACCGCTCCGCGCGCCGGGCTCGGGTCGGGCGGAAGGAGCTCAGGCCTCCCCGACGGCCTCCCGGACCTGCCGCTGCAGGCGCGCCAGGATCGCGCTCATGCCGCGAAGTCGAAGAGGAGACACCACGACGTCCAGTCCCATCGGTCCGTAGAAGTCGGGCGGCACATCCAGCACCGTGCGCCAGTGCTCGCCCTCGAGTCCGCTGAAGAGGATGCCGGCGAAGCCGCGCACCGTCGGGCTCTCCGGTGGAGCGTCGAAGAAGAGGTGCACCGCCCCGTCTTCGTCGACCTCCGTCGCGAGGAAGAACGGACTCTGGCACTCGTGTACCTGCTCGAGCGACGAGCGATCGTCGGCGAACCGCTCGGGCAGCGGCGGCACACGACCGGCGTACTGAAGCAGGGCCTGGACCCGGAGGTCCTTCGGCGCACGCTCGAAACGCCGCACGACCTTTTCCAGCTCTTTCGGAATGCTCATGAAGCGAAGCTACATCGGCACCCCGAGGCGGTTCCAGGGCGGGTGCGAAGCGCGAAGCGCACCGCTGCCGCGCAGGGCGCTGGGAACCGGCGCGCCGCCCCCCGGGATTTCGTTTCCCCGGCCCGGCAAGACTCGTTAGAATCCGTCTCCGACGACGAAGCGCCCGCAGCCTCGAGGAGCCCGATGCCCGCCCCGCTCGATCCGAACCCGGACTTCCGCCAGTACGCGCACCCCGAGAAGCTCGTGTCCACCGAGTGGCTGGCCGAGCACCTCGATCATCCGGACCTCGTGGTCGTGGAGTCGGACGAAGACGTCCTGCTCTACGAGACCGGTCACATTCCGGGTGCCGTGAAGGTCGATTGGCACATGGACCTCAACGACCCCGTCACGCGCGACTACCTGGACTCCGCGAAGTTCGCCGAGCTCATGGCCGCGAAGGGCATTCGCCGCGATTCGACCGTGGTGTTCTACGGGGACAACTTCAACTGGTGGGCCGCCTACGCCCTCTGGGTCTTCTCCCTCTTCGGGCACCCCGACGTGCGCCTGCTCGACGGCGGGAGGAAGAAGTGGACCGACGAGGGTCGGCCGATGACGACCGACGTGCCGCAGCGGGAGCGGACCGAGTACCCGGAGGTCGAGCGCAACGACGCACCGATCCGGGCCTATCGCGACGACGTGATGAAGCATCTCGAGAAAGAGGGCCGTCTCGTCGACGTCCGCTCCCCGGAGGAGTACAGCGGTGAGAAGCTCCACATGCCGGACTACCCGCAGGAGGGTGCGCTCCGCGGAGGGCACATTCCGGGAGCCTCGAGCGTGCCGTGGAAGCGTGCCGCCAACGACGATGCCACGTTCCGCGGGGTGGAGGAGCTCCGCGCCATCTACGAGGCAGAGCAGGGCCTAGGACCCTCGGACGACGTCATCGCGTATTGCCGGATCGGCGAGCGGTCGAGTCACACGTGGTTCGTGCTGCATCACCTCCTCGGGTACCCGAAGGTGCGCAACTACGACGGCTCGTGGACCGAATGGGGGAACCTGGTTCGGGCTCCGATCGAGCGGTAGGCCGCCTCAGGCCCGCATCAGCCACCGTACGTCGACAGCGAAGGACCACGTCAGCGCGAGCAGCGCGGCTCCCGAAGCGACGGACGCCAGCACGGGCGGGATGATGGGGCCGAGGGCCACGAGCAGGGCCACGCCCTGCACCACGCATACGACCTTGCGTCGGAGGCTCTCGGGCAGCTCGCCACGAAGCGCAGGCAGGACCCAGCCCGCCGCCACGAAGGCGTAGCGCATGAGCCCGATGAGCAGCACCCAGGCACCGACCTTCCCGCTCGCCCACACGAGAACGGCCAACGCCATGATCAGGGCGGCGTCGAGCTCCATGTCGAAGCGCGCCCCGAACGGGGTCTGCGTCCCCGTCCGCCTGGCCACCCGGCCGTCGACACCGTCGAGAGACATGGCG
>Ga0111156_1081_pt1 | contig 11525 bp, 7 predicted proteins | sample DeeMarSeWOR28_12_FD_80250 | JGI IMG/M metagenome (GOLD analysis project Ga0111156, IMG submission 80250) | Gemmatimonas sp. SG8_23
TGGGGAGGAAGCGTGAGCTCGGCGGGCACCGCTGCGTCGAGGTCGACGAGCTCGGGGATCAGGTAGAGCGCATTCGAGGTCTCCCCGGTTCCTCCGTGACGATCGAACAGGGCCGGGCTCGGCTCCGCGGTGTCGAGCGGGTCCGAGGCGGGCCGGAAGGGACGGAGCACGGAGCCGAGGTCGACCGCGATGCCCGCCGTCTCCTGGTTGATCCGGTCGACGATGAAACGCGTCGTCGCCGCGTTGCCCCCGTGGGCGTTCAGGAGGAGGAACCGCTTGAAGCCGTGGCGGATCAGGCTCTTCACGGCCTCCACGTAGACCTCCTGGATCAGGGGGGAGGGCAGGGTCACGGTTCCCTCGAAGCCCATGTGGTACGGCGACTGCCCCGGGAAGAGGATCGGGGCGACCAGCACGTCGGCCTCCTGCGCGATCAGCTTCGCGCGCTGCAGCCCGTTCAGGTAGTCGGTCCCGATCGGCAGGTGCAGCCCGTGCTGCTCGAGCGATGCCACCGGGATGATCACCATGTCGGATCGGGTGAGGAGATCCTGGACCTCCGGCACCGTCATGTGCGGAAGGTAGTTGCGCACCTTCTGCACCGGCGGGAGGAAGGCCGGCTGAGCGGCGAGCCCCGCGGGGACCGTCCCGAGCCCCGCCACCGCGAGCAACAGCGCGGCGAGCCCGAGGATGCGCGCGGCGGGGGTCGCGGTGGAGGGGGAGCGGGCGGGCCCGGACTTAGGGGAGAAGGACTGCATGGGTGCGTTCCTCGGGTGCGGGAAGGGTGGTGCCCGTCAGAGAAGACCTCGGACCCAGGGCCATACGAGCGCGTCGAAGGCGGCCGCGGTACGACTCAGCAGGAGCCAGACCATGAGGAGGCCGCCCAGGCCGAGCGTGGTGAGCGCGGCGACCTGGACCCCCCACCAGCGGAAGTCCTCGGCGATGTAAAGAAGCCGGTGTCGCCCGAGCTCCACGACCCACCTCGTCTCGGAATACTCGCGGATCGGCTCGGGGCAGAAGAAGGCGTAGAGCGTGGAGCCGACCGCGAGGCTGAGCGAGCACCAGAACAGGAGCGCCAGGCCCTCGGGAGGCGGAAGGGGATACGAGACGCCTTCGAGCAGACGGGATCGGTCGAGCCAGTCGAGCCCGCTCTGCACTGCGGCCGCCCCCGCGAGCGCCAGCCACGAGAAGGCGAGCACCGGGACGGTGGAAAGGAAGCGGAGCCGGGACCAGCGCGCCCAGCTCCATGCGCCGAAGTCCAGCTGATCCGTTCCATCGTCCGCCGGCGAGCCGTCTCCCCCTCGAGCGACGACCGGTCGGATGAACCGGGTGCGTGCGCTGACGCGACTGTGGTGGAAGAGGGCGTCGGAGAAGTCGCAGTCGACGAACCGGGCCCCCCGGAGGTCGCACCGGAGAAACCGGGCCCCGGAATAGTCGACGTGCGCATGCTCGACGCCCTTGAAGTCCGAAAGGGTGAACGCGCCCTTCGACATCCGCACGCCCACGGCCTCACGAGGGACGCGCGCGCCCGGAAACTCCACGCGGGCCCAGTCCCCTCCGGTCGCCCGCTCCGGCGGGACCGTGTCGGCGTCGAAGACGACGTCGACGCAGTTGCACTTGTCCAGGTGGGCCTCGGACAGGTCGCACGCAACGAAGCGAGAGCCCTCGAAATCCACGTCGTCGAGGCGGCCCGAGAACCGGCTCCGAGTGAACGTGGAGTGGTCCAGTTCCCAGGCCGGCTCGACGACGCCGGAGAAGTCGAATCCCTCTTCGACCCGCATGCGCGATTCGCTCATGCGGGGACCTTAAGACGAGGTGCCCGGACCTGCCATACCGACGTGCTCGGAGGGTCCGCCGACGGTAACGTGGAAATAACGGCCCGGGGCGACGTTGAGCCTATGATCCGCGTCTATCAATGCGTCCGTTACAGCGCCGCTCCCTGGTGTGTGGGGGAGCGTGTCGTATACAGGCCGTTCGAGTACCAGGAGTGCGTCACCATTATCGGACACGACGGGAACCGCTCGTTCGGGCTCGCGGTGATTCCCACGGTTCACCGCGACGCCTTCACCGGAGCGCTCGAGTTGATCCACGAGCACGTCGAGGATGCCGACATCGTGGATCTGTTCGTGCGAGAATGCGGCGGGCACTAGGCTCGCCCCTCAGGCTTCGCCGAGCGCGTCGAGATAGGCGCGATCCCACGCCGCGATCATGCTCTCCAGCTCGGCGTACGGCCCCGGCGTGTAGGCTCGGCTCGAGATCCCCTGCTGGGAAAGGACGCTGACCTCCCAGTCCTGCTGGTTGGTCATGTTCCAGAACTCCACGGCCGCGCTCGGGTCGAAGGCCGGGCTCGCCATGGCGTCCGGGTGGAAGAGCCAGTCGCAGACGATGCGGGTCCGGTCGGTGGAGAGGCGGTCGATGCGGTGCGTCAGGACGTAGTCCGGGTGCAGGCTCAGCAGCAGGTTGGGGAAGACGGTGTAGTACTGCACCTGATTCAGGTCCTCGCCGTCGAGCGACCCCAGAGGCGCCGCGCACCGCTGTCCGGTCATGGTCATGCTGCCACCCTCGATCTCCATGCGCATCGGACCGCCGAGAAACGGACCCTCTTCGAGGTCGTTGGACGCGTTCCGGAACGGCGTAAGCTTGTTCAGGACGGGGTGGAGCGCCGGACAGTGGTAGCACTCCGAGTAGTTCTGGAAGACGAGCTTCCAGTTGGCGGCGATGTCGTACTCGATGCGGTGCGCGATCTCGAGCTCGCCGAGATCCCAGCGGGTGAACTTGTCGATCAGGGGAGCGTACGCCTGCTCGAAGGATGGGGCGTGCTCGTCGAAGTTCAGGAAGATCCCTCCCTCCCAGGTGGCCACGGACACCGACTTCAGCGGGTACTCCGCCTTGCAGAAGGACGCGACCTCGTCCATGAACGGAGCGCCCGTGAGGGTCCCGTCGAGCGCATACGTCCAGGCGTGGTAGCCGCACTGGATCGATTTCGGAAAGCGACCCCTGGGCTCGGGCACGAGGCGGGTGCCCCGGTGCCGACAGAGGTTGTGGTGCGCTCGGACCTCGCCTTCGTGGTCGCGAAGGACGATCACGCTCTCCGATTCGACCTCGAACAGGAAGTAGGAGCCGGGATCGGGTAGCTCCGACACCCGGCCGGCATACAGCCATCTGCGCAGGAAGATGGCGTCCGTCTCCTGGTCGTAGACGTCCGGATCGGTGTAGTAGCGGCGCTCGAGAGTCAGCGCGCCCTGTGCAGTGCGGGTCGTCGACATGGGGCTCCTGATGGGGTAGTCGAGGCTCTTCCGCGAAGGTACACCGCGGCCGCGTTCGGGAAAGGAGTGCGCCGGCGGTTTTGCCCCTCGCGCTCCGCGCGTCGAATCCCCACGTTGGCCACCCACCCCAACCACGCCGGTGCATGCCCCTCACGACCCCGTTCCACCCTCGCCTAGAGCCCCTGAACCAGACCGGGATCTGGAAGCACTGGTCCGGCTATCTGGTCGCTCCCCAGTACCAGTATTCGCAGACCGCCGAGTACTACGCGATACGCAATGCGGTGGCGCTCCTCGACACGTCGCCACTCTTCAAGTACCGCTTCCGCGGCCCCGGAGCCGGCACGCTGCTGGAGCGGGCGCTCGCGCGCGACGTCGGTGCGTGCGCGCCGGGCAGGGCGCAGTACACCTGCTGGTGCGACGAGCGCGGCTTCGTGCTCCAGGACGGGGTAGTGATGCAGGTAGAGCCCGGCGAGTATCTGCTCACGGCGGCCGAGCCCGCCCTGCGGCATTTCCGCCGGGTCGCGCGGGAGGCCGGCATCGCTGACGTCTCGATCGACGACGTCTCGCGCCAATTCGGCATCCTGGCACTTCAGGGGCCGCACGCGCACGACGTGATCCGTCAGCTCACGGAGGCGGCCACCCCGCTTCGCTACTTCGGCGTGACCCCGGCCGAGATCGCGGGGTGTCCGGTGACGATCTCACGGACGGGGTTCACCGGCGATCTGGGATACGAGGTCTGGGTCCGCGCCGACGACGCCCTCACGCTTTGGGACGCGCTGATGGAAGCGGGCCGGGGCCACAATATCACGCCGATCGGCACCACCGCCCTGAAGATGGCCCGTGTCGAGGCCGGCCTTCTGCTCATGGGCGTGGACTTCCACATGTCGCGGTTCGCGTGGGTCGACGCTCAGCGGGAGACCCCGCTCGAGCTCGGGTGGAGCTGGATGTTCCGGAAGCTCGACCAGGACGGCAGGGACTTCGTCGGCCGGGCCGCGATCGAGTCCGAGTTGGAGCAGGGCACGAGCCGCTGGACGACCGTCGGGCTCGCCGTCGACTGGCACGAGTACGAGCGCGTTCACGCCGAGGCCGGGATCGTCGCACCACTGCACGAGGTGTACGGAGAGTCCACCATGAGCATCTACCGCCGGGGCGGGAAGGAGTGGGACTACGCGGGGTACGCGAGCAGCTTCCTCACCTCGTCCCTCCTGAAGAAGCCGATCGCGATCGCCAAGCTTCCGCCGGATCTCGCCGAGCCCGGGTCCGAAGTCGACCTGGAGGTCACCGTGATCCGACGGCCCCACAACGTCCTGGCGCGGGTGGAGCGGCCACCCTTCTTCGATCCCCCGCGGAAGACCGCGGCGATGGAAGGGAGCGTCGCACGATGACGTCCGCCGGTACGTACGATGCGATCGTGGTCGGGGCGGGGCACAACGGGCTCGTCAACGCGGCCTACCTCGCGAAATCCGGGCTCCGCACGCTTCTGCTCGAGAGGCGGCACCTGGTCGGGGGTGCCACGATCACCGAAGAGCTCCTGCCGGGCTTCCACTTCACCACGTTTTCGTACGCCATCAGCCTGCTTCGCCCGGACATCGTCCACGACCTGGATCTCGTGAAGCACGGGCTCATGGTGATGCCCCTCATCAACACCTTCCAGCCAGGGCTCGACGGCGAGTACCTGCTGCTGGGCGCGGACGATCACGCCAACTACCACGAGATGGCGCGCCACTCGGTCGAAGACGCCGAGGCCGCGCGCGAGCTGGACCACATCGTCAAGCGGGTGTGTCGCGCCGTTCGTCCGTGGTTCGATCGCATGCCCCCGAACAGCCTGAGCTCGGACCCCGCGGATCTGGCGGCGATGGCGGAGTTGCGGAGCTACGTGGACGGCCTCGATGCCGACGTGCGCGCGATGCTGGAGAAGTTCGCCTCCTCGAGCGCGGCGGAGATTCTCGACGAGTACTTCGAGAACGAGCTCGTGAAGGCGCTCTACGCGTCGAGCGGCATCATCGGCAGCATGTGCGGTCCGCGTAGCCGGGAGTCGGGTCTGGTCTGGCTGTTCCACAAGATGGGCGACTACGACGGTGTCCCGGGAAGCTGGGGCTTCCACAAGGGGGGGAACGGGGGCTTCACGCAGGTGCTTGCGAGAGCCGTCGAGGCGTTCGGGGGCACCATTCGCACCAACGCCGGCGTGCATCGCCTGCTCTACGACGACGGGCGGGCGTCGGGCGTGGAGCTGGAGGACGGAACGACCGTCCGGGCCGATCTGGTCGTCAGTGCCCTGGATCCCCGGCAGACGTTCACCCGCCTCATGGAGCCCGACGACCTTCCGAAGGACCTGGTTCGGCACATCCACGACTTCAAGTTCCAGGGAACCGCGGCCAAGGTGAACTTCGCCCTCGACCGGGCGCCGAACTTCCCGGGCCTCGAGGGGCGGGAAGACATCTTCCGGGGCTTCACGAACCTGGGCCCCTCGATCGATTACCTCGAGGAGGCTTTCGCCGATTGCCGGGCCGGGCGCTTCAGCCGTCGCCCGTTCCTGGACTGCTGCGTGCAGTCGACGATCGATCCCGACATGTCACCGGCCGGCAAGCACGTCATGTCGTGCTTCGCGATGTACGCTCCGTACCACCTGGCGGAGAGCGACTGGGAGACCGAGCGGGAGAACCTGGGCGACACGGTGCAGGAGACCATCGAGGAGTTCTTCCCCGGCTTCAGCGAGCTCGTCCTTCACCGGGAAGTCGTCACGCCGGCCGACATCGAACGGCTCGTGGGGCTCAGCGAGGGCAACATCTTCGCGGGGGAGCTCTTCGAGTCCCAGCTGTTCTTCAACCGCCCGGCTCCCGGGTGGAACCAGTACCGCACGCCCATCGAGGGATACTACCAGTGCGGCTCCGGGACCCATCCTGGCGGTTGTGTGACCGGTGCACCCGGCAAGCTCGCCGCGCAGCGGATCCTCGGGGACCGTGCTGCGGTCGAGTCGTCGGCCTGAGCCGCGCGCGGAGCGTGTGATGGTTTCAGGCTCCGGCGGGGGCGGGGGCACAGTCCGCGGCGCGTTTCGGCGTGCGGCCGTCCTGTGCGGTGCGGTCGGCCTGGCCGTTCTATGCCCGGCCGTCGGAGGCGTGGGCGCTCAGGACACGCGCGCGCTCGTGGTCGAGGACATGTTCCGATTCGTGGGGGTCTCCTCGCCCGCGGTGAGCCCGGACGGCGCCGAGGTCGCCTACGTCGTCTCGACGCGCGATCTCGACGCGAACGAGTCGCGCTCCCAGGTCTGGGTCGTGTCGACCGCCGGGGGAGCCCCTCGCCAGATGACGTCGGGCGCGTCGTCGGCAGCCGCGCCTGCCTTCAGCCCCGACGGACGATGGCTCACGTTTCTGGCGACCCGGGGGGAGAATGCCGCGCAGCAGGTCTGGGCGCTGGACCGAAGCGGAGGGGAAGCCCGGCCGCTCACGAGCGTTGAGCAGGGCGTCCGTGCCTACGCCTGGGCTCCCGACTCGGGTCGGATGGCGCTCCTCGTCCGCGACCCCGAGCCGGAGCGACAGGAGGGGGCGCCGCGTGCCCCCTGGGTGATCGATCGGCTGCAATTCAAGCGGGACTACGCGGGCTACCTCGACCGGCGCAGGACCCACGTGTACGTCCTCGATCTGGCCTCCGACGCGATGGCCCGGCTCACGTCCGGCGACTACGACCACGCATCCGTCGCCTGGGCTCCGGACGGATCCCGCCTCGCGCTGGTGAGCAACCGGACGTCGGAGCCCGACGCCAACTACGACACGGACGTGTGGGTAGGGGAGGCGGGGGCCGAGGCCGGGGCGCCTCTCACCGCCGTCCGGCTGGGGGAGGGCGCCGACGGGTCCCCCACCTGGAGCCCGGACGGGTCGACCCTTGCTTGGCTCGGGTCGCTGCGTCCCGAGATCGGCGGGTACGCCATGTCACACCTGGCGATCGGGGCGCCCGGCGAGAGGCCCCGAGTGCTGACCGAGTCCCTCGACCGCAACCTGTCCTCGCCCCGGTTCACGTCGGACGGACGGCACGTGCTCGCGATCGTCGAGACCGAGGGCGCCGAGCAGCTGGTTCGCGTCGCGGTCGACGGATCGGGCCTCGACACGCTGATCGGCGGCGAGCAGAGCGTAGAAGCGTTCGCGCCGCTGCCGGCGGGCGGAGCGGTCGCGGTGATCAGCACGGCCTCCGAGCCCGGTGAGATCTGGAGGGTCGACGCGTCCGGCACCCGGCATCGGCTCACGGGCCACAACGACTCCCTCCTGGCGGGGCTTCGGCTCGGGCGGGTCGTGCGGGAGCGCGTTTCCGCGCCCGACGGCACCGATCTCGATGCGTTCTACACGTTCCCTCCCGGTGTCTCGGACCCCGACCGGCTTCCGACCCTCCTGTGGATTCACGGGGGCCCGATGAGCCAGGACGGGTGGGCCTGGCACGCGCTTCGGCACCTCTTCGCGGCCCAGGGATACCTCGTGGTTCAGCCCAACTACCGGGGCTCGCACGGCTACGGGCAGGACTTCGCCCTCGGCCTCTGGCAGGACTGGGGAGGCCCCGAGCGCTTGGACGCCGTCGCTGCGGTGGATCACGCGATCGAGCGGGGCTGGGCCGACCCGGATCGCCTGGGGGTCGGAGGGTGGTCGTACGGAGGGATCACCACGAACGCGATCATCACCCACACCGAGCGCTTTGCGGCGGCGATATCGGGCGCGGGCGCCGCGCTCCACGTGGCCGGATACGGTCACGACCAGTACCAGCGCTGGTACGAGCAGGAGCTGGGCCTGCCCTGGGAGAACAAGGAGCTCTGGGATCGGATCTCGCCTTTCTGGCGCGTCGATCGAATCACGACTCCGACGCTGTGGATGGGCGGAGAGCGGGACTGGAACGTCCCGATCAACCAGAGCGAGCTGATGTACCAGTCGATGCGCCGCCTGGGCCGTGAAACGCTGCTGGTGGTCTATCCGGGGCAGGGGCACGGGGGCTTTCCGCCCGCCTACGAGGCGGACCGGTACCGGCGTTTCCTGGGCTGGTTCGGGCGGTATCTGATGAACGACAAGCGGTACTGGCCCCGCTAGGGGGCGGACCCGGCCAGGCCCCCGTCGGCGCACCGGCCCGGATCCCGAGCCCCGGGTCCGGATCGAAGCACCGGCCCGGGTTTCTGCTCCGGCCCGGACTACCGCCCGGGCCCGAGCACGACGGCGTTGATGAACAGGAGCTGGGTCGCTTCCGCGTAGGCCCGGTAGTTCGGATCTTCGGCGAAGGCGATGATCTGCCCGCTGCCCCGGGGCTCGTGCATCAGGAAGGCCTTGCTCGCCAGCTGCGGGCGGGCCTCCTCCCAGACGATGCCGCTCAGGACGAGATCCTCGAGGGCCGCGTACCGTCCGACGTTGGTGCCGTCGTCGAGCGTCATGGGGCTGAAGACGCGCGCCCCCTCCACGAGTGCGCCGATCTCTCCGTCCGTCCCCGAGGAGAGCCAGTGCTCCGTGTCCAGCATGACCCGCAGGATCGCACCGGGCACGCTCTCGGGAGGCTCGTCGTCGGGGACGATCTCCTCGAGATACTCGATCGGCTGCTCCGGCGTGTCGTCGCTCTCGGGGTCGTCGCCGGCAGCTCGCCCGCCGCGGCGCTCGGCGGTGGCCGAGAGGAGTCCGGAGCGCGCGGCCCACGAGGTGGAATTGGCCATGGTCACGACGGTGCCCCCGTTGGAGACCCAATCCAGGATCTGCTCGACGAGGCCCTCGCCCACCGCGCCGGCGTAGTTGCCGCTGGGAAAGACGAGTACGTCGAACTCGGAGAGGTCGGCGCGCCCGAGGCTCGACGCCCGCACGGCGACCGTCGGCTGGCCGTAGCGCTGCTCCAGGACGTAACGCGCCCAGCCCACCGAGTACGAGGAGCCGGGCTCCCCATACACGAGAAGCACGCGCGGAGCCAGCAGCGCCCGGACGCTGTTGGCGCCCAGCGAAGCCCCCTCCGAGACGTACGAATCGTCGATCGGCACGACCTCGGCCCCGTGCCGCTCTGCGATGGCGCCGAGCACGGATCTCAGGTCTGAGTCGTTCTCGGAAATCCTTACGATAGCTGTACCTACGGGGTAGGACCTTCCAAGAAGGGTGAACTCTTCGCCGGCTGCGCGGATGCGCACGCCGGCGTGCATGGCCTCGATCACCGCGGACGCCGCGGCCGTGCCCCACGGAAGCAGATAGCCGACGGCGGCCTCGGGTAGCGTGGAGGACGTCCCTTCCGGGGCCGTGATCGGTCCCTGTGCCGGGTCGAGCGGTCCGGTGAGCGGTGAAAGCTCGGCCGGATCGATCTCGCTCCCGGCCCTGCCGGTGGCCCGGTCGGCCCGGTGCAGCTCCACGTCCCACAGCAGGGTCTGGCTCCACGCCGTCAGATCGTAGATCTCGTCGCGCTCGCGCCGGGCGCGGCGCTCGATCTGCCGCTGCACGAACTCCTCGTCCATGGGGACGTGCGCGTCGAGGAGATTCCGGGCCATCTGATGCGTGGGCCGATCCATGGGCACGATATACGTCCCGGCGGCGGGAAGCTCCCGGTCGCCGACCGACACAGGGCCCGCCGCCTCGCGCACCTCGATCCCGTTGCGCACCAGCATCTGGGCGAGTCGCCGCGCCATCGCCGGGTCGTGCGCGGAGTGGAGGACGTACTCGGACACTCCGCTGCGGCCCATCTCGATCCCGTCCCGCCGATACGCCAGGTAGTCGCGGAGGATGCGCTCGCGGTTGCGTGCCGCCGTCTCCGCCGTCGTGATGGCTGCGGTGAAGTGGTGCAGCACCCCGTCTCCGTAGGTCATCACGTCACCGTCGTCCTTGCGCAGCACGAGGGCGCGGGCCGAGGCCTGCTCGTACGTCATGCCCAGGGCGCCGTGGTTCATCGGCCACATGTCCACGTATCCCGGATAGAAGAGGTCGTATACGTCCCGGTTGAAATACGCGAAGCCCCGTCGATCGAACGCGGCGGCGTTCGCGCGCCCGAAGACGTCCATGAGGGCGATCTGGCGCTCCCCGTACCATGGATTCTCGGGTGGGGCCGTGGGCGGGAAGAAGTACGTCGAGTTGCCGCCCATCTCGTGCAGATCGGCGACCACGTGCGGGCGGAAGTCGAGGAAAACCCGAACCTTGCCCCGCGTCTCCGGCTGCGACTGGATGAACAGGTCCCGGTTCAGGTCGAAGAGGTAGTGGTTGGTGCGGCCTCCGGGCCAGGGCTCGTCGTGCTCGGCCGAGTAGCTCTCCTGGCTGGGCCATCGGGCGCGCGAGCTCGTGGTGTGCTGCACGAACCGCGCGCGGCCGTCCGGATTCTCGACCGGATCGATCAGCACGATGGACTCCCGGAGAATCAGCTCCACCGCCGGGTCTCCCTGCGCCGCGAGGAGGTGGTACGCTTCGGCCATGGCCGCTCCGCTCGAGCTGATCTCGTTGCCGTGGACGCCGTGCATCAGGGCGGTCACGACCGGAAGCTCGCCGACGAGGGCCTCAGCACGATCAGCGGGCGCCCCTCCCAGCTTTCCGCGTAGCGGATGAGGCGGGTGCGATCCGGGGCGGCCTCGGCCAGTGCCTCGAAGTACCGGACGACCTGGTCCGGAGGGGTGATCTCCTCGCGCACGTCGTGCCCGACGACCGAGGCCAGGGTCGGGATGGCCGGATCGTAGCGAGTCCCCGGTGCGAGCTCCTGGGCGGGGGCGGGGACCTGTACGAGGGCAGCGAGGAGAAGTGGGCCGAGCATGCGTCATTCCCAGTCGTGGGGTAGGCGATGGCCCGTATACTCGGCTGAAGCGGCCCGGAAGGCGAGATCACCGCCCGACGGGGAGCGCCGGCGACCGGCCCGGTGCCGCGGCTCTGCGACCCGACGTCCGTTAGAAGCGTCCCACCGGCAGGAGCGCCATGGGGCGGCGGACCATGCGTTCCATGAACTGATGGGTGTACGCGCGGATCTCGCGCCCCTGAGCATAGACCTCGACGAGATGGAGCTCGTGGGGCTGGTAGAATCGAAGCTGATCCATCCCTCGAAAGATCGGAACTTCGTCGATGTAGACTTGCGGGACCTCGAGGCGCCCCCTTCGAACGACGCAGTAGTAGGCCCCGCAGTCGGCGATGCGAAGACCCGGCTCGGCCTCGAGGAACTCGATCATGTCGAAAGAGCCGGAGCTCAGGAGCCGTTCCTGATCGAAGACACGGGTCGACACCGCGGTGCCGTTTCGACGCCGACGGAGCTGACGATCGAACGACCGGATGCGGTCGGCTACCACTTCGAGGCCTTCGATCT
>Ga0111156_1102_pt1 | contig 11346 bp, 8 predicted proteins | sample DeeMarSeWOR28_12_FD_80250 | JGI IMG/M metagenome (GOLD analysis project Ga0111156, IMG submission 80250) | Gemmatimonas sp. SG8_23
AGGGCCTCGACGAGCCGTGCCGAATAGAAGTGTCCGTGCCGGATCCCGATATCGTGAGCGTCGACCGCATGGACGATCTCCTCGCTGCGTCGACCATCCACGGTGAAAGAGACGATCGCCACCCGCCTACTTCGATCCGGCGACGGTGACCCGATGACCCGTACGCCCTCCTTGGCGGTCAGGAAGTCGAGAAGGCGGCCCGCCAACGCCTCTTCGTGTCGGGCGAACCGATCGAAAGCGCGCTCCAGCGCCGCGCGATCGTAGCCCCCGTCGTCTCGATCACCGCACTCGAGGCCACCTGCCTCCTGGAGGTAGTCCAGCACGCCCATCACGCCGTAGCTCAGCTCGTAGTTCACGTTGCCCGGCTGGAACTTGTACGGAACGTCCGCCTCGTCGACGAAGAAGAAGCCGAGGCCCGGGAGCGCCCGCAGAAGCTCGCTCCGACCGTACAGCACGGCGTGGTGCGGTCCGAACGTCTTGTAGAAGCTGAAGGCGTAGAAGTCGACGCCGAGGGCGCGCACGTCGACGGCACGATGCGGCGCGAAGCCGACGCCGTCCACGCACAGCCAGGCGCCGCACGCATGCACCCGGTCCGCGACGTCGCGGATCGGATTGATCGAGCCGAGGACGTTCGATGTGTGCGTCATCGCGACGAGCCGGGTCCTCGGGCCGAGCAGGGGCCCGAGATCTTCGGGGTCGAGCTCGCCCGTGCGGGGATCGACCCTCCAGTGACGCACCGACGCCCCGAACCTCTCCAGGGCGATCCAGGGCGCGATGTTGGCCTCGTGGTCACCGGTCGTGACGACGACCTCGTCCCCCGGCTGGATGGTCCGACCGAGGCTCTCGGCGAGGGTACGGAAGAGGACCGTCGTCGACGGCCCCATCACGATCTCTTCCGGAGCCGTGGCGTTGACGAGCACGGCTACCGCGCGATGCGCCGCGGCAACACGGTCGGACGCGAGGCGCGATGCCGCGTACGACGCACCGAGCTGGACGTTCGACGTTACCAGGTAGTCCCGAATCCGGTCCAGGACGGGCTCCACGATCTGGGACCCACCGCCGTTGTCGAGGAAGACCGTTCCACGGTCGAGGGCCGGAAAGCGCGACCGAACGGATTCGAGATCGAGCGGTCTCGTCGCCTCCACCTCCTCACCGGGCTCCACGGAGCGGAGTGGCTCGGGTCTCCGGCGCGTGGCCGACTACATGCCCCCGATTCGGTCGCGGATGATGTCCGCCGTCCTCTCGGATCGCGCGTCCGCGATCTCCTCGGCCCAGCGGAGCGCCTCCGGGAGATTCGAGATGTCGACGCCGTTGATCGTCGCCTGACGTGTCCGGACACGCTCGGACCACCGAACCGACTCGATGTCGTCGAGCATCATGTTCAGCGTGATCCCCGGGCTGTCGTGCAGGTTGTCGCTCGCCATCCCCTCGTGGGTCACGCCCAGGTCGCGCAGCACGTTTCGCGAACCCTCCGGGGCCCGGTAGTACTCACCGATGAAGTGCGCCGCGCCGGCGCCTGCCCACTTCTGCGTCAGGGCCTCTGCAACGTTCTGCATCCCTCGCTGATTGCCGCCGCTGTCCCCGATGAAGACGATGTTCTCGAAACCGTGCTGGTGCAGGCTCTCCGCCATGTCCGTGAGCACGGCCTCGAACGTCTCCTGCCGCAGGCTGATCGTGCCGGGGCTGGTCATGTGGCCGCTCGGCGGGTCGATGTCGCCTTCCGGCACCAGCTCCAGCACGGGTGCGCAGAGAGCGTTGCCGAGGTGGGCCGCGATGCGAGGGCAGTTCGCGCGCAGGACGTAGTTGTGCTTGCCGGTGACCAGCCACGGCCCGTTCGGCTCGACTCCACCGGTGGAGATGATCGCGGTCGTCTTGCCCTCGGCAAGCGCATCGCGCACGTCCATCCACGTCATTTCCTCGATCCAGAGCGTCTCGACCGGGGGGAGCGGGTTGGGCGTGTCGGCGCAGTTGTAGACGTTCGCCTCACAGCGCCCACCGCCCATGTCGCGCGGATCCGGCTCGGGGCGCTGGAAGTTCCCTCCCCCGCCGCCCCGGCGGGCCCGGGTCTGGCGCGGCGGCTGCGGCATCGTCCCGCCCGTGGCGACATGACGGCGGACGTGAGCGGCCGTCTCGCGTGCCCTGAAGGCGACGATCTCGCGCGCGATCTCGAGGTTCTTCACCCGGTCGCTGACGTCGACCCCGTTGATCATCGCGTTGCCGGACGCCACACGCTCGGCCCAGCGCACGGAATAGGGATCGTCCGCGAACATGTTCATCGTGATGACGGGGTCGTCGTGCAACCCGTCGCTCTCGGTGCCCTCGTAGCCGCGGAACGCCATGTACCGGGTCACCGTGGCGTAGTCGTAGTACTCCGGCACATGTGCGACGACCGTGCCGTCCCACATCGCGTTGAGCTTCTCGGCCACGTTGCGCATCCCGGCCTGGTTGCCTCCGCTGTCCCCGAAGAGGACGATGTTCCGGAAGCCGTGCATCTTCAGGCTGTGCACCACGTCGGTGAGCATCGCCTCGAACGTCTCCTGACGCATCGAGATCGTGCCCGGGCTCGTCATGTGGCTGCTCGGCGGGTCGATGTTGCCCTCGGGCACGAGCTTGATCACGGGCGCGCACAGCGCATCACCGAGCTCCCGCGCGATGGCATCGCAGTTTGCGCGAAGGACGTAGTTGTGCTTTCCGGTCGCGAGCCACGGGCCGTTGGGCTCCACGCCTCCCGTCGCGATCAGCGCGGTGGTCTTCCCGTCGGCGAGGGCGTCGCGGACGTCCATCCACGTCATCTCCTCGATCCAGACCGTCTCGGGCGTCGGGAGCGGGTTCGGCGTATCGGCACAGTTGTAGACGTTCCCGGCGCAGTCACCGCCGCCCATGGAGTCCGGATGGCGCTGCTGCTGGGCTTCGGCCGAGCCCGTCGCGAGCAGGGCAGCCGCGATGGCGAGAAGCGTCGTCTTCATGAGGAGATCTCCGAGAGGCTGGATGGCTGGCAGCACACTGCGGTCCGACTCCCGAACGCGCCAGGGGTGCCGATGCGAGCGAACGGCCGCTACCTCAGGGGCCGCCGGGCCCGAGCGATGCGGACTGGGGCGGTCCGGCGCACATGCTGCTCCACCCCCGCTCACAGGCGAGGGCATAGAGCGCCTCCGGACTCTCCTCGGTCACCGCGCCCTTGCTGCCCCGGATCACGATCGGGAGATCCTCGAACGGGGGATCGGCACGCTCGAAGGACGTCGTGCCGCTCGTGAGGCGAACCACGTTCTCGCAGCCCGCCGAGAATCCCATGGAGCACGCCTGCTGGAAGTCGCCCCGCGCGGACGCCGGGTCCGAGAGACGGCTGGCCAGAACGATGCCTCGCTCGTTGCAGGCCCAGCCCGAGCCTCGAGCGCAGTACACACCCTCCATCTGCACCACGGTTCGGCAAGCCCGGTCGCTGCCGTCGCGGCAGGCCTGCTCCCAGAACGGAAGGTACTGGCCGGGGTGATCGTCCCCGACGCCACCCGTCAGGCTCATCACGCCGAAGATCAGCGCCCACAGGCCGGCGGTCGCGTAGCGTGGCGTCGCCACCCCGAGGGTGCCGAGGACCCGCGCCGGCTCGAGGCGACGGAACACCGGCGCCTCACCCCACGCGTCGATCCTGCGCACCATGAGATTCAGGATCGGGATCGGAAGCAGCTTGTCGTAGAACGTGGGCGCCCCGGTCGACTCGAGTACCGCCGCGAGGGAGATCGTGAACACGGCGTAGAGGACACCGTAGATCACCCTGCCCTGCTCCGTGCGCGGCGACGTGGCCGGGTCGGTGAACAGGAGGTGCATCCCGAGGAAAACCGCGATGGGGATGTAGGCGTCGCGGAAGAAGAAGGTGCCGGTCGCCCCGTAGTACAGGAGGCTCCACGAATAGGCGGTGACCACGGAGGCGATCGTCATCGTCGCCACGCCGAAGAGAATCTGCGCGGGGAGCGTCACCAGGAAGATCGCGACGTAGATCCAAGGCGGGTTGAAGAGCGTCTGGGCGATCTCCAGTCCGAACGTGGCGCTCGTGGTACCGGTCAGAATCAGCGCGAGCGAGAAGACGCTGAGCGGGAACGACGAGGGGTTGAAGATGTGCCTGCGGCGACCGTCCCGCTCCCAGTGGATGAACCCCTTCGCGGCGAAGCCCAGGGCCACGATCACGAACTGCCAGTAGTACCAGTCCGGACGGAACCAGAGGAAGAAGTTGATGCTGAGCAGAATCGGGAAGGGCCCGAAACCGATGTGGTAGTCGTCTCGGCGGGTCCACTGCAGCAGGGCGTCGAAGCCGAACGCGAACAGCAGCTGACCGAGCAGAAGCGGCAGGTTCTGATACACCCCGGCCACGTGCCAGCCCCAGAACAGCATGAGGCTGCCCTGCGCGCACATCTGGAGCCAGTGCGGCGTCTTGATCTCGGTCTGGATCGTCAGAACACGGTTCGACCGCGCGGCCGTCACTCCGAGGAGGAGCGACCCGACGACGAGAACCGCGGCAGCCGCGAAGAAGCTGCTCTTGACCACCGGGTGGTTCGCCACCTGCGGGAAGATGGCCGTGCACGCCGCCAGACCGACCGCGAACCCGACGGGGACCAGCGCAGCCGCGGCGGTGGGAAGCCGCTTGGGAATGACAGGATCTCCTTTCAGCCCGTACCTCAGATCCGCCCGAAAGGTACGAACGCCGCCCCGCGCGGGGGAGTGGTCCCGCCCTCTTCGAGCGCCCACGGAAGACCGCTTGCGCCCCTGCGCCCCGCGTGCACTATACCGATCCCTTTTCCATGAACCGACGCACCTCCATGGCTCCCGGATCTCCCTTCCGCTTCCTCTTCTGCATCGTCGGTGTGCTCGTCCTGACGGCCGATCCCGCCGCGACCCAGGACCCCACCTCCGCCCCTCCGCCGGACCTCGAGGCCCATCTCTCCGGGCTCGAGTTCCGTGAGATCGGTCCGGCCCTCATGGGCGGCCGGATCTCCGACCTCGCCGTGGTCGAGGCGAAGCCCCAGGTGTTCTACATCGGAACGGGCACCGGCGGCGTGTGGAAGACGGAGAACCACGGCACGTCGTGGACGCCGTTGTTCGACGACCAGCCCACGAGCTCGATCGGAGACGTCACGGTGCACCAGGCCAACCCGAACCTCGTCTGGGTCGGCACCGGCGAGCCGCAGAACCGGCAGTCCTCGCCCTGGGGCAACGGCGTCTACAAGTCGACCGACGGCGGGGCGACGTGGGCCCACATGGGTCTCGAGGCGACGAAGCACATCGGGCGGATTCTGATCCACCCCCGGGACCCCGACGTGGTGTACGTGGCCGCGGTCGGAGACCTGTGGGCCCCGAGTCCGGAACGGGGCGTCTACAAGTCGACCGACGGAGGCGAGACGTGGGATCTCGTGCTCCACGTGGACGAGCACACCGGGGCGATCGACCTCGCCATGGATCCCGCCGACCCCCAGACGATCTTCGCCGCCATGTATCAGCGGCGCCGCACCGGCTTCGGCTTCAACGGCGGCGGGCCCGGCAGCGGGTTGTACCGGACGTACGACGGCGGGGAAACCTGGACCGAGCTGACCGACGGCCTCCCGGAAGGCGACAAGGGACGCATCGGCATCGACGTCTTCCGTGGGAACGGCAACGTGGTGTATGCACTCGTGGAGGCCGACAAGCGGGGCGCCGACGACGGGTTCGGCGGCGGGGGGGGCAGTCGCAGCGGCCTCTTCCGCTCCACCGATCGCGGCACGACGTGGGAGAAGATGTCGGACACGAATCCGCGTCCGATGTACTACTCCCAGGTCCGGATCGACCCGGGCAATTCCGACCGCATCTACGTGCTGGGGAGCGCCCTGATGGTGTCCGACGACGGGGGACGGACGTTCCGTAGCGACGGCGCAACGCAGATCCATGTCGACCATCACGCCCTCTGGATCAACCCGGCCGACCCGGACCACCTGATCCTGGGAAGCGACGGTGGGGTCTCGGCCTCGTGGGACGGGACCGGGCACTGGCGGATGTTCGACAACATCGCGCTGGGGCAGTTCTACACGATCGCCTACGACATGCGCGACCCCTACTACGTGTGCGGCGGGCTCCAGGACAACGACCCCTGGTGCGGGCCCTCGAACACCCGGTCGTTCCACGGGATCCGCAACCAGGACTGGTACGAGACCGCCTACGGGGACGGCTTCTGGACGGTGGTCGACCCGACCGACTCGACGATCGTGTTCTCGGAGTCCCAGAACGGGAACATGAACCGGTACGACCTGATCACCGGCGAAAAGACCCCCATGCGGCCGATCACCGGCCCGCGCGAGAACGGCGACACCGCCAAGGAGTACCGCTTCAACTGGAACAGCCCGCTCCTGATCTCCCGGCACGATCCGGCCACGATCTACCTGGGGGGGAACTACCTCATGAGATCCCGCGACCGCGGGATGTCGTGGGAGGAAGTCGGGGGCCTCGACCTGACCCGGCAGATCGACCGGGACACACTGGAGATCATGGGCGTCCCGGGCTCGGAGCCGATGATGTCGATCCACGACGGGATCTCGACGTACGGCAACCTGACGACGGTCGCGGAGTCCCGCTTCACGCCGGACGTGATCTGGGTCGGCACCGACGACGGTGTCGTTCAGGTCACGCGGGATGGCGGCGACACGTGGACGAACGTCACCGGCAACATCCCGGACCTGCCCGAACGCACGTACGTAAGCAGGCTCACCCCCTCGGCGCACGAGCCGGCCCGTGTCTACGCCACCTTCGACGGGCACCGGAACGGGGACTACGCGGCGTACGTCTACGTGACCGATGACGACGGCGCGACGTGGAGCCGGATCGACGACGGGCTGCCGGACGGATGGTCGGTCAACGTGATCACGGAGCACCATCGCGCGGAGAACCTGCTGTTCGTCGGTAACGAGATCGGCGTCTACGTGTCGATCGACCGGGGCGCCGGCTGGGCGCGCCTCAAGGCCAACCTCCCCACCGTCCCGGTGGACGACATCGCGATCCATCCGCGCGAGAACGACCTGATCCTCGGCACGCACGGGCGGAGCGCGTGGATCATGGACGACATCGCTCCGCTCGAGCACCTCGCCTCGCAGCCCGGCGTCCTCGCGCAGGCCGGCGCGGTCTTCCCGATGAAGAAGTCCATCATGTGGGCCCAGAAGGGAGACTGGCCCTTCTACGGCGCGACGTACTCGGCGGACAACCCGCCGCGGGCGGTCCGGGTCCGCTATCACCTGCGACAGGACATCGCACCCGAGACCGTCGAGGCGGAGCATGCGGATGCGACGGCGGAAGAGGGCGTGGCGTCGTCCGAGCCCGATGCCCCGGCGGCGTCGGAGACTGGCGATGACGAAGCACCCGGTCCGGACGAGGAGCCGCCGGTCGTGGAGCTCCGGGTCCTGGACGCCTCCGGAGACCTCGTGCGCACGCTCGAGGGGCCGGGCACCGCCGGCGTCCACGAAGTCCTGTGGGATTGGCGATACGATGATCCCTACGAGGCCGACCCCGGTGACGCGCCCGGTGGCGGACGGTTCGGGGGGACGCCACGAGGCCCGGTGGTGATGCCCGGCACGTACACGGTTCGCCTCGTCGTGGGAGGCGAGACCTTTACTTCGACCGTCGAGATCGAAGCCGATCCACGGCGGCAAATGACCGCCGCCGACCGCCGAGCGCGTCAGGACGCACTCATGGCCCTGCACGAGCTGGCGAAGCCGCTGAACGACGCGCGAGGAGGGGTCCGCAGGCTCGAAGACCAGATGGATGAAGCGGGGCGTCTCCTCGGCGATCACCCGACAGCCCCGGACTGGCTCTCGGAGGAGCTGGATTCGATTCGGGCCGAGATCGACGCGATCTCCGAGGGCCTGCAGGAAGCACGGCGCTGGGCCGGCGTGGCCTCGGCGATCCAGGGGTCGTCCGCGCTGCCGACGGACGATCAGCTCTGGCAGATCGATGCCGCCTGGGGGGCGGTCCCCCCGCTCATCGAGCGCCTGAACGGCCTGATCACGACCCGCATCCCCACCTTCAACGCCGGACTCGACGCCGAAGGGGTGCGCCCCGATCCCGGCCCCGCGGTCACCGTTCCGCGCCGATCTCGATGACACGAATCCCATGACGAGGCAGGAAGAAGACACGCATCCCGTCCGCATTCCGGCCGCCGAGGTCGAGCTGGCCGGCGACCTCGGGATTCCGCCGGGCGCGGCGGGCATCGTGGTCTTCGCCCACGGGAGCGGCAGCAGCCGGCTCAGCACCCGAAACCGCGCCGTCGCGCGCGGACTGCGAAACGCCGGCCTCGCGACGCTGCTCTTCGATCTTCTCACGGAGGACGAGGAGCGCGTGGATGCCGTGACGCGGGAGCTCCGCTTCGACATCCCGCTCCTCGCGGAGCGGTTGGTTCAGGTCACGGACTGGCTGTTGCAGGAGCCGCGCCCCGCAGCCCTCCGGATCGGATACTTCGGAGCCAGGTCCACGCGGTCGTTTCCCGAGGCGGACGACCGGACCTGGCGGCGGACGCCCTCGAGCACGTGCGCGCCCCCACGCTGCTCATCGTCGGCGGCCTGGACGTGCCGGTCATCGCCATGAACGAGGAGGCCCTCGCCCGGCTGGAGGTCGAGAAGACCCTCGAGATCGTGCCCGGCGCGACCCACCTCTTCCCGGAGCCCGGAGCCCTGGAGAAGGTGGCCGAGCTGACGGCCGACTGGTTCACGAGGACGCTTTCCGGTTGACCATCAGCTCCCCGCGCGGGCGAGGATCTCCGTCACCTCGTGGTCGCTGACGGGAGAGAAATCCCGGTACCAGGCGCCCACCGCGAAGAAGGGCTCGGGGGTCGACAGGCACACCACCTCGTCCGCCTCGCGCTCCAGGACACGGACCGTCTCGGTCGGCGCAACCGGACAGGCGAGAACGGTACGTCGGACGCCCCGCTCGGCGAGGGCCGCGAGCGCGGCTCGAACCGTTGCGCCCGTGGCGATCCCGTCGTCGACCAGTACAGCGGTGCGACCTTCGACGGGGAGCGGCGGCCGTCCCCCCAGGAGCGCCTCCTCACGCCGTTCGAGCTCGCCCCTCTCGCGTTCGATGACGCGATCCATCGCCTCCTTCCCGAGGCCGGCCGCTCGAACGATCTCTTCGTTCATCACCACGATCCCGCCCGTGGAGACCGCACCGAAGGCGAGCTCCGGCTGCCACGGCACGCCGAGCTTCCGAACGAGCACGACACCGAGCGGCGCCCCGATCCCGCGGGCGACCTCCTCGGCGACGGGGACCCCGCCGCGGGGAAGCCCGAGCACCACACACTCTTCTCCCTCGACGGAGCGCGCGACCGCCTCGGCCAGTCGTCGACCTGCCTCCCGTCGGTCGTTGAAGACCCCGGCCCTCCCCGTGACGCCGTTACCCATGAAGGGCGGGTCTGCGCTCCTGGCTTCGAACGAGGGCACCGATGGCCTCCACCTCCTCCGTGAGGAGCTCGAGGAGGTCATCGAGGGAGAGAATCCCGACCAGCTTGCCCTTCTCGTCGGTCACGACGGCCCGTCGCACCGACGCACCCGCCATTCCGCGCAGCGCGGATTCGATCGCGGTCTCCTCGCCGACCGAGTGGATCGGCTTCGACATGATCTCCGCGACGGTGGTCACGTTCGGGTCCAGTGCCGGAGCCACGAGGCGAACGGCGATGTCCCGATCGGTCAGCATCCCGATCGGGCGCGACGCTTCATCGACGACGACGACCGTCCCGACATGATGCTCGGCCATGCGTCTCGCGGCCTGGCGGACGGACTCGTCCCCCGCTGCGGTGTGCGTGACCCGAGTGCAGATCCTTCCAACAGACATGACGCCCCTCCGATTCCCTGAGTACAGACTTCACCCCTTCACCACCCCGAGGACCCCGAGACGCGCGACCTTCCGGGCGATCCCGGAGCGCTCGACGATGTCGACCACGTGATCGACGTCCTTGTAGGCGTGCGGTGCCTCCTCGGCCAGCTCCTTGAGCGACGGACAGCGTACGACGATCCCGCGGCCCGTCAGCTCGTCGCGCACCTCCCTGCCGTGACGCATGCGTCGAGCCTGCCCGCGCGACATGCGCCGCCCCGCACCGTGACAGGCGCTCCCGAACGACAGGTCCAGCGCGCCGTCCCGGCCCACGAGCACGTAGGAGCCCGTGCCCATGCTCCCCGGAATGAGGACCGGCTGGCCGACCCCACGATAGGCCTCGGGCGTCTCCGGGTGACTGGGTCCGAAGGCCCTCGTCGCGCCTTTGCGGTGCACGCACACCGACCTTCCGCCGTGCTCCTCCACCTTGGCGATGTTGTGCGCCACGTCGTAGACGAGGGTCAGCTCGGCGTCGCTCCCCAGCTCCTGGCGAAACGCCTGACGGGCCACGTGCGTGATCGTCTGGCGGTTGCACCACGCGTAGTTGGCGGCCGCGACCATGGCCCCGAAGTAGGCCTGACCGGCTTCCGACGAGAACGGCGCGCACGCGAGCTGCCGATCGGGCAGCCGAATCCCGTACCGCTCCATCGCCCGATCCATGCGCTTGACGTAGTCCGTGCAGACCTGGTGTCCCAAACCCCGCGACCCGGTATGGATCAGGAGCGCGACCCGGTCTTCCTCCAGGCCGAGCACCTCGGCGGCGTTCGGATCGAGGATCCGGTCGACCCTTTCGAGCTCGACGAAGTGGTTGCCCGAGCCCATGGTGCCGAGCTGACGCCGCCCGCGATCCCGCGCGCGCTGGGATACCCCCTCGGGAGACGCGCCGGGCAGGCACCCACCCGATTCGGTATGCGCGAGATCATGGTCCGTGGCCATCCCTCGCTCCTTCAGGAAGCCGCACCCCTCCGAGAACACCCGGTCGAGCTCGTCGTCACTCATCTCGAAGCGGCTCTCACGACCCGCCCCGGCGGGGATGCTGCGGCTGAGCTGGTGGACGACGGCCTCGATTCGATCCGAGATGTCTCGTGCCCGGAAGGGAGACACCAGAAGCCGCACACCGCAGTTGATGTCGTACCCGACCCCGCCGGGTGAGATGATCCCGTCCGAGGTGCGAAATGCCGCGACACCTCCCACGGGGAACCCGTAGCCCTCGTGCACGTCCGGCATGGCGTACACGGCATCGACGACCCCGGGCAGGGTCGCCACGTTCATGAGCTGCTCGAGCGATCGGTCGGAGGTGATCTGCTCCAGGAGTCGGCGGTCGGCGTAGATGCGTGCCGGCACCAGCATGTCGGCGCGCGCTTCGCGCGGGATCTCGTACTGGGTCTTCGAGACCTCGCGAAGCCTCGGGGTCGGCGAAACGGCGGTGTCCTTCATATGTCCAGCGTCACCTCGGCTTCGAGTCCGCGCTCCGTC
>Ga0111156_1093_pt1 | contig 11241 bp, 13 predicted proteins | sample DeeMarSeWOR28_12_FD_80250 | JGI IMG/M metagenome (GOLD analysis project Ga0111156, IMG submission 80250) | Gemmatimonas sp. SG8_23
GGTCCGTGACGGGGACGAAGTGTGGGTGCGCTTCCAGCATTTCCTGCCGGGGCGCGAAGAGAAGACCCCGGTCTGACCGTCTGATGCGCGCACTTCTCGACTGGCTGGACGACCGCACGGGCTATCGCGGGCTTCTTCGTGGCGCTCTCTACGAGCACATTCCGGGCGGCGCTCGATGGCGTTACGTCTGGGGCAGCACATTGACGTTCGCGATGTTCGTCCAGTTCGTGACGGGCATCGTGCTGTGGTCGGCGTACAGCGCCAATGCGCAAGGCGCCTGGGAAAGCGTCTACTTCATCCAGAATCAGATGCTGGGCGGGTGGCTTCTCCGGGGAATCCACCACTACATGGCGCAGGTCACGATCATCCTCCTCCTGCTGCACCTCATGCAGGTGATGATCGACGGGGCGTACCGAGCTCCTCGAGAGGTGAACTTCTGGTTCGGCCTCGGGCTCCTGGGAATCGTCCTCGGTCTCTCCCTCACGGGTTACCTGCTTCCGTGGGACCAGAAAGGCTTCTGGGCCACCAAGGTCGCGACCAGCATCGCCTCCATGACGCCGGTGGTCGGCCCGGCCATGCAGCAGCTGCTCGTGGGAGGCAGTGAATACGGCCACCACACGCTGACGCGGTTCTTCGCCCTGCACGCCGGCGTGTTGCCGGCAGGCATCGTCGTCCTGGTGGTAGGCCACGTCTATCTGTTCCGCCGCCACGGCGTGACCGTGCCGGAGAAGGGCTCGGAGAAGCCGGCCGGGATGTTCTGGCCCGATCAGGTCCTGAAGGACGGAGTCGCTTCCCTGGTGGTCATGGCCACCGTGCTCGGGATCGTGCTCTGGACCGGCGGCGCGCACCTCGGCGCTCCGGCTGATCCGACGGAGCCGTACTCGGCCGCCCGGCCCGAGTGGTACTTCCTCTTCCTCTTCCAGTGGCTCAAGTATTTCCCCGCCGGCTGGGAGGTAGTCGGGGCGCAGGTGATTCCCGGACTGGCGTTCGGACTGGTCGCGGCCATGCCCATCCTGGGCAGGTGGAGGCTGGGGCATCGCTTCAACCTCGGCGTCGGCGCAGCCCTTCTGGCCGGGATCGTCATGCTTACCTGGCTCGCACGCGCCGAAGACCGCGCTGACGAGGACTTTCTCGCGGCCAGAGCCGAGGCGGNNNNCCGCGCCGCCGAGCTCGCAGCCTCCCCCTCGGGAATCCCGGCCGCCGGTGGCCTCGCCATGCTCCGAGCAGACCCGCTCACCCAGGGTCCCCGGATCTTCGCCGCCAGCTGCGCCAGCTGTCATCGGTTCGACGGTCACGACGGGCTCGGAAACGTGTCGGACGAAGAGCCCTCCGCTTCCGACCTGGCCGGCTTCGGCAGTCGCGCGTGGCTCGAGGGGCTGCTCGATGCCTCCCGCATCACATCCCCAGAGTACTTCGGAGGCACGGCGCATGATCGGGGACGTATGGCCCGCTTCGTGACGCGTGGGCTCCCCGCCCTCACGGACGAGGAGCGCGCCGATCTCGCCAAGGTGGTCCTCGCGGTCTCCGCGGAGGCGTCACTCCCCTACCAGTCCGACGCGGACCGACGCGACGCATCTCTCATCGAAGAGGGACGACGGCTCATCAGCAGCGAAGCCATCAACTGCACACGGTGCCACACGTTCCGGGACGCGGACGGTGAAGACGACGTGCCCACGCTGACGGGCTGGGGCTCCCGTGCCTGGATGCTCGGCATGATCCACGATCCGACGCAGCCTCGCTACTACGGCGAGGACAATGACCGTATGCCCTCGTTCGGCGTGGAAGAGACGCTCACGGCCCAACAGATGGGACTCGTAGTCGACTGGCTTCGCCGCGACTGGTACCAGGCCGACGAGGAGGACGACGCCCGGACCTCGGAGTCGACCCCCTGAGACACGAGAGGGCCGCCCCCGCCGGGGACGGCCCTTCTCGGAGAGGCTGCTGCGAGCCTCAGTTGTTGTTGGCGCCCTCGGTGATCCAGGCCCGGATGAGGTCGAGCTCCTCGGCCGGCATCGGGTCACCGTCCTCCGGCATGTCCCCCGACGCGATCATGTCGACGAGCAGGCTTCCCTCCGGATCACCCGGCTCGACGACGGTCCCGTAGTCGGAGCCCGCCATCACACCCTCGTAGGTGTCGAGCTTGAGACCCAGCTCGGCATTCTCCTCCGAGTGACACTCCCAGCAGTACTTCTCCATGAGTGGCATGACTTCGGTCGAGAAGCTGACTTCGGCGTGGCTTTCGTTGAGCTCCGTCACAGGCAGCGTACCGCCCGGGGCGCCGGCCTGCATGAAGAGCCCGACCCCCGCCGTCACGGCGAGTGCGGAGAAAACGTCGGATCGAAGCAGCATTTGGGAAGAACCTCCGTGAATTCGATGGCCACTGCACCTGCGGTCGGCAATCGACCTCTTCGGTCGATGCGACTACTACGTGCGGTGCATCGACGCGGTTCCGCCCACGCGAGCCGCAGATGCTCCGCAAACCCGTTCGCGTCAGGAGCTTGCCGACTCGAACAGGTCCGTGGATATGTAGCGCTCCGCGAAGGATGGCAAGACCGCGACGATGGTCTTGTCCTGCATTCCGTCCCGCTTCGCGATCTCGAGGGCGGCCCAGATCGCCGCTCCTGCGCTGATGCCGCAGGGCAGGCCCTCGGTCCGCGCCGAGTCACGTGCCATGACGAATGCGTCGTCGTTGGCGACGATCATCACTTCGTCGACGAGGTCCATTCGCAGCACGTCCGGAATGAAGCCGGCCCCGATCCCCTGGATCATGTTGCCCGGTCCCGGTTCTCCGCCCGACATGACCGGGCTCGTCTCGGGCTCCAGGGCCACCGTGTGCAGCTCGGGATTCCGTTGCTTGAGCACGTCGGCCACGCCGGTGATCGTACCGCCGGTTCCCACACCCGCCACGAACACGTCCACCTTCCCTCCCGTATCCCGCCAGATCTCCTCCGCAGTGGTGCGTCGGTGGATCTCCGGGTTGGCAGGATTGCGAAACTGGCCGGCCTGCACAGCCCCCTCGATCTCTTCGGTGAGCCGATCGGCTTCGGCGAAGGCTCCACCGATCCCCTCTTCCTTGGGGGTCAGCACGACCTCGGCGCCGAGGTGCTCCAACATGCGAACGCGCTCGACGGACATCGTCTCGGGCATCGTCAGGACACACCGGTAGCCTCGGGACGCCGCCATGAAGGCCAGCGCGATCCCCGTATTGCCCGAGGTGGGCTCGACGATCGTCGATCCGGGCCCCAGGAGTCCTTCGCGCTCCATCGCCTCGACCATCGCCACACCGATCCGGTCCTTCACCGATGCCATCGGGTTGAAGAACTCGCACTTGAGCAGGATCTCCGCGCTCACGTCGTGCTTTTCCTTGAGTCGCGGAATGCGAACGAGCGGAGTATCGCCCATGGTGGCCGCGAAGTTCTCGTAGATGCGCCCACGTCCGGGCATCGGGTTGTCCATCCTGCGCTCCTCTGTGCTGGCTGGTGGCAAGGCTCTCTGACCGATTGTACAGGGTTTGCGCCTGGAGTGGCTCACCCGGTTGTGCGAAGCGGACGAGGTGCCTCAGTTATGGGCTCCGAAAACCCCTGCCGTCGGAGACCATCATGACCCGCCGCCGAGTCGCCTTCGCCCTCGCCTCCCTCACCGCCGTCCTCGGCTGTGCCTCCCCGGAGCAGGACGAAACCGGGGCCGAGTCCATGGAGCAGGCCGTCGTCGAGCCGCGCGTGGCCCTCGCACCCACGGGACCCGGCGAGATGCCACCGGCCATTCTGGGAAACGGCGGAGCGCTCGAGGGCGCAGACGTCCACTACGTCGAGGGAGACATGGCGACGACGGGCTACCTCGCCGTGCCGGAGGGTGAGGGACCCTTCCCGGCCCTCGTGATCATCCACGAGTGGAACGGCCTCGTCGACCGTGTCCGGCAGGTCGCCGACGACTTCGCCGCCGAGGGCTACGTCACGCTCGCTGCCGACCTCTATGGCGGCCGCACCGGTGGCAACCCGGACGAGAACATGGCCCTCGTGCGTGAGACGATGGCGGACATGCCGTCCGTCGTCGCGAACCTGGACGCGGCCGTCGCATTCCTGAAGGCGCGCCCCGACGTCACGGGTCGAGTCGGAGCCATGGGTTGGTGCTTCGGAGGAGGGGTTGCGCTCTCCTTCGGTCTGGACGGCGTGAACCACCAGGCGACTGCGATCTTCTACGGGCGTCTGGTGGACGACCCGGAGGTCCTCGCCGGCATGGACCACGAAGTGTATGGCACGTTCGCGCGGCTCGATTCAGGCCCGTCCCCAGAGCAGGTGGAGGCGTTCGAGAGTGCACTTCGCGCAGCGGGTATCGAGCACGATCTTCACATCTACGACGACGTGAACCACGGCTTCTGGCTCCACGTCGACCAGGACGTGGAAACGCGCGGACCCGCGGCCCTCGACGCTTGGGAGCGCCTCAAGGCCTACCTCGACCGCACTTTGAGCCAGTAGCGACACGCCACAGCGCGGCGCGAGCCAGCTTCACTCGCCGGAGCGGAGCCTCCGACGCTGCTCGCGCCGCTCCAGACGACGACGACGACGCGCGTCCCGGGAGCTCTCCCCCGGGTGGCGGACGGAGATCTCGACACCGGCCATCAGCGCCACCCCGGTGACCCGGATCGTCGGCGCGGACGGATCGGGCGCTCCACCCGCGGTGCCGGCGTGATCGAAGCCGCCGAGCAGCGCGATGCCGTGGCTCTCCACGTTCACGCCCGGGGGCACGATGATTTCCACGCCACCCCACATCGTCCAGACCTGGACCTCCGTGACGCCTGGAGGAAGGGCCGCTTCCCGGAAGTCGAGCTCCGTGCCGCCCATGATCGCAACAGCGTAGTTCTTCCGTGCCGGGCGCCAGTGCCCCCGCCGACTGCTCCCGCCCATGATCGCGAGCACGAACTCGGAGTCCTTCACGTGAGCGGGCGAGGCCAGCGTATACTCCCTACTGGCCGCGGGGAGGCGCTCCTCTCTTCGGACGGCGGGAAGCTCCGTCCCACCGGGCAGGTCGCTGAGAAGCTCCTCGAGCTCGGCGGACGACGTGGCGGCATGCGCCCGATCGACCCGGCGCTCGAACTCCTCCACATCGAGCACGTCGTTGGCGAAGTGCTCCATGAGCTGGTCGATCGTCGCCTGCTTCGTGTGGTTGAGCGGAGCCCGGCTCCGCTCACCGCCCTCGGGCATCGCCGATCCTCCTGGTGGGACCTTCGCGGAACGCGGCCACGTAATGTAGTGCGGTGGGCATGGAGTGGCGCATCCTCTTTCGGGCCCCCAATCTTCCCGACCGTAGCGCGAACCCGAATACGAGGAGTTGCACATGCGTGTTCAGACGTCGAAGAGGTTCCTGATCCTGGCGATGGCGCTGGCGCTCGGCTCCGCCGGGTGTGCCTCCAGCGGCGGAGGCAGCAGCAGCCGCCCGCCAGGCGCCACGAGCAATCGCATCGTGTTGGCCGAGCTGGACGCGCTCCCCCAGATGAACGCCTACCGAGCCATCGAGCGGCTCCGTGCAACCTGGCTGCGGACCCGCAGCGGTGATCCGCCGCAGCTCTACGTGGACGGCGCGCGACGCGGTAACATCAGCGATCTCCAGTCGATGATGACGACCGAGATCTCGCAGATCGAGTACATGAGCGCGAGTGACGCGTCGAACCGCTTCGGCACCGGGCATACCGGTGGAGCGATCCTAGTCACGAGTCGATAGCGACGCTCCTCGCAAAGCGCTCGAGGACATCGGCGCAGCTCCGGATCTGGCCGACGTCGATCCACTCGTCGTCGGTGTGCGCCTGCTCGATGCTGCCCGGGCCGTAGCATACGGCGGGAATGCCCGCCTCGTTGAGGAAGGCTGCATCCACCCATGCGGTCATCCCCTCGACAGGGGCGGGCATTCCTCGTGCCGCACCGGCCTCCCGAAGCCCGCGAACCAGCCGGCTGTCGAGCGATACCTCCGTGCCCGGCCTCTCCAGGGTCATCCGTAGCGTCGCGTCGACGGACGGCTCCCTGCTGCACAGGTCCTCGAGGACGGACCGGAATTCGGCGACGACCTCCTCCGGATCCTCTCCGGGCAGCGTCCGTCGCTCGAGCATCAGGGTGCACCGCTCCGGGTATACGGATTCCGCCGCCCCCCCGCCGATGGTCCCGGCATGGAAGGAGCCGTGTCCGAGGAGCGGATGCTCGCCCCGCGCGCACAGCTCGGTGGCGTAGCCGTCGAGGGCGGCGAGGTAGAGCCCGGCGTGCCGGATGGCGTCGATCCCGACCTCCGGGCGCGATCCGTGAGCGGCCCGACCACGGAAGTCGGCCTCGAGCCATACGAAGCCTTTGTGCGCGGGCATCACGGCCAGACTCGTGGGCTCGCACACGATCGCCATGTCCGCGGCTCCGTCGAGGCCGTACCGCGCCCGCCCGTCCGCCGACACCAGATCTGCCATGCCCACGCTCGCATGCTCCTCATCGACCGTGAGCGCGACGACCAGGTTGGGACGGGGACCTTCCGCTGCCAGCCTTCGTCCCGCTGCCATGAGTGCCGCGACTCCACCCTTCATGTCGCAGGAGCCGCGTCCGACGAGCCGGCCCCCCTCGAGCGCTGCACCGAACGGATCGACCGTCATTCCGTCGACCCCGACAGTGTCCAGGTGGCCGTTCAGAAGCAGGGTCGGGCCTTCTCCGTCGAGCCTCGCGACGACGTTCGGCCTCCCAGGTATCACCTCGTGCACGCTGGTGGCGAACCCCCAGCCCTCCAGGAGCTCCGCGGTCACCGCGGCCATGCGCGCCTCTCCGGAGCCGCCGGGCACGAGCGAGGGGTTTACGGACGGAATCGAGACCAGCAACCGGGCAAGCTCGACCGGGTCACCCCGGCGGGCCTGATCCATGGATCCCATGGTGTTCACGACGACGGAAGGGAGCGTGGAGCGGAGGTAACGAGAAGGGCACGGTCCAGGAAAAACTCGGTGCGGAGCACCGGGTTCGACTGCCGGGGCCTTGGGCAGCAACCTGCATGGGGTTTCCTTTCGGCGACAGGGCCGGCCGACGACTCGGCCTACGCCCATTCGAGCCGGAGAGATCAGCCGTGAAGAGCCTCACCCTCGGACTGCTCGGCGCGGCCGCAATCGCGACGACGGTGCTCCTGAACCGACGCCGCGGTGCGCCGCCACTCGATCGGATTCGCGCCGTCGGTTTCTGACGTCAGGCGCCGCCGAGCCAACAACGGCAGGAGCGGCGAGGGTCCATCGCCCCCCGCCGCTCCTTTCTTGACTCCCGGAAAGCGGGCGCGCGACCCGCGATCACGCTATTCGAAGTAGTCCCGGTTCTTGGCGACGTAGCTCGTCCATTCCTTGGGGACGTCCGTGTCGGGGAAGATCGCCTGCACCGGACACTCGGGCTCGCACGCGCCGCAGTCGATGCACTCGTCGGGGTGGATGTAGAACTGATCCTCCCCCTCATAGATACAATCCACCGGGCATACCTCGACGCAGCTCGCGTCTTTGGTTTCGATGCACGGCTCGGTGATGATGTAGGTCATGGCAGCCTGAAGAATCCCAAGGGGTTGTGCGGCATTCAGAAGCTGTAACAACCGAGCCAGACAGGTCAAGCGTGCCTGTCCACCGCCATTCCCACCCCATCTGTACGAAAACGGGTGCTCAGGCGTATGCTAGTTACAGGGGCCCTGGACGGCCCTCCAAGGTGCGCGGGGATGAAGAAGACCGAGATACTGAAAGTCGTGACACTCGTGGCGATCGCCGTGCCGGCCGTCACACCCGGCATCGTGCACGGGCAAGTGGGCTCGGTCTTCGGTGCGGTCTACGATTCGATCGCCGGCGGGCCCTTGGCGGACGCCGCGGTCTTCCTGTGGGACACGCCCTATCAGGCCGTAACCGACGCCGAAGGGCGGTATCGGATCGACGACATCCCTCCTGGCGATTACAGCGTCCTCTTCTTCCACACGAGGCTGGGGGAGATGGGTGCGTCGCCGGGCCCGGTGCCGGTCACGGTCACGGCGGGCGGCGACCACGAGGTCATGCTCGGCACACCCTCGATGAGCACCTACCTCGCACTCCAGTGCCTCATGTCCGACGAGCGTCCGGCAGGAATGGGCGCGGTGGCGGGTCGCGTGATCGACGCGGCATCTCAGCTCGACATCGGGGGGGCACGGGTGAGCCTGTCCTGGCATGAAGAGGACGCCACGACACCGACGTCCATCGAGCTCTGGACGTCGTCGGACGGCTGGTATTCGAGCTGTCGGGTCCCGGCCGACGTTCCGGTGCTCCTCTCGGCCGACTTCTACGGACGCGAGGGGGTCCGGCGCGAGGTGTCCGTCGGCGAAGATCAGTTCACCGAAGCGGCCATCCTCCTCTTCGACACCGATCCGAGCCACGTCTCCGGAGAGCTGGCCGATCGGACTACCGGTAGTCCTGTCGAGGGCGCCGAGGCCTGGCTCCGCGGAACCGACTTCCGGACGATCACGGACGACAATGGGAGCTTCCGTTTCGAGGGCGTCCCTCCGGGCACCTACATGCTCATGACCGACCATCTGGCGTACGGCACGAAGATGGACACCCTCCAGGTTCCTCACGGCCAGCGGCTTTCGGTTCGCATGCTCCTCGACAACCGCCCCATCGAGATCGCGCCGCTGTTCGTCTCGACCGAGGCGCCCGCGGTCGAGATCGACCGCCGCCGAGGCGGCATCGTCATCACGAGAGAGCAGATCGACGAGGTGCGCCAGAATTCCCGGGACGCATCCGACATTCTCCGCTCCCTCCACCTCCCCGGCGTGCGGGTCCAGCACAATTCGGACGGTACCATCTGTGCCGGATACAGCGCCGCTCAGGTCCGGATGTTCTCGTCGGGCTGCGTGTCCATGATCGTCTACATCAACGACGTTCGCTCCACCGACCCCAACCTGGCGCTCCGCATGCCTCCTGATGCCGTCGAGCGCATGGTGATCTACAAGCCGATCGAGGCAGGAAACCTGTTCGGCCTCGGTTCGGGGAACGGGGTCTGGATGATCTACACGCGAGGCAACTGAGCTCCAGCGCAGCGGAGGTCGCTTCAAGGCCGCCGGAGTCGCCGTCCGAACGTCCGAGCCCAGTGATCGAACCGCACCACCAGGCGCGGGTCCGTGCGGGCTGCGAACGGGGCCCAGGCACGCTCGACCTCGGCATGCCTCGCCTCCCACTCGTCCGACAGATCTTTCCTGAGGTGAAGATGCCGCAGGTGATCGAGACGCTCCGCCAGGACCGCGAGGGCAAGGTCGCGCTCGAGCATCACGAGCCTCTCCTCGAGGGCTTCGTCTCCAGGCAGCGGCAGCCGGGCAACGGCGGCCGCGACCTCTTCTCCGAGCTCTGCTCGCAGGCGCGCTGCGGAAAGCCGAAGCGGCGCGTCCTCCGACTCGTGCGCCGCGGCGATCGGTAACGAGCTCGACGGGAGCTCCTGGACGTCGTGGAGGAGAATCAGGACGGAACGGCCCGGATGCAGATAGGCGGGGTGATGATCGTCGTTCAGACGGCTCAGGCGGGACGACATGGCCGACCCGAGCGCTCGCTCGACGCCGTTTCGCGCGTCGGCATCCACGCCGCGCCCGGTCATGGCCGACCGGACGGAGCGCGCCATCCTCCGAGCGCGCGTGTCGCTCAGCGCTCCTCGAGGCCGGTCTGCTTCACCCACTCGACGTCCGCACGTCCGCCCCGATGATTCTCGAGACGGGCGAACACGAAAAGCAGGTCCGACAGGCGATTCAGGTACGTGACGACCCCGAAGTCCACCGGACTCGACTCCGCCAGATGAACGACCGATCGCTCGGCCCTCCGACACACGGTACGTGCCAGGTGGAGGGCTGCCGCCCCGCCGGATCCGCCGGGAAGGATGAAGGCTCTGAGCTCCGGGAGCTCCCGGTCGGCCTCGTCGATCCATCGCTCCATCGTCGCGACACGTTCGAGCGGGACCGACGGCGTCTCGGGCCGAACCCGGTTCCCCTCGGGAGGAGGTGTAGCGAGCTCTGCTCCGATCGAGAAGAGATCGTGCTGAACGAGCGACAGTCGTTCCAGAATGGACGGGTCGGACACCTGCGTGAGCGTCCATCCAAGCATCGAGTTGAGCTCGTCGACGTTGCCGTAGGCGTCCACACGCACGTCGTGCTTCCGCACCCGCCCCCCTCCGAAGAGGGCGGTTCCGCCGTCGTCACCCGTGCGCGTATAGATCTTCATAGAAGAGACCTTTCGTAAGCCGCGATCACCGCAGCTTGGTGAGCTGTCGAATGTTCTGAGCCTTCTCCAGAAGGGAGATCGTCTTGTCCGCGGTGTCGCCCTCCCCCGGGGTGAGCAACTCCCGTATGTCGAGCATCACCTCGAGCTGGAGCTGATCCCGCTGGTAGTTCATGTCGAGCTCGGTCATTCGCGCACCGTCTCCCGCCTCCTCGGCCTCCGAGAAGGCGGCTCGGTAGACTTTCTCGAGGCTCTGCAGCACTCGCTCACGACTGCGCATGGCGACTCCCTGGGCGACCCATCGTCTCCGGCTCCTCAGACGGAGAGAAGGACCCTCGATCCGGGTCCCGATTCATAATAGCCCCGAACGGCGTCCCGGAGAGCGTCCAGCCCACCCTCGAAGTAGTGATCCGTGTCCGGGACGCGGACCACCGTGATGTGATCGCCGAGAGCGCCGAGCACCCGAGCGACGCTCTCCCCCGATCCGAACTCGTCCATCTCGCCCTGGACCACCAGGATCGGCTTTCCGGCCTCGGCCAGATACCCGTAGTCGTACCGGTCGTCCAGCTCCACCGGCAGCCCGAGACCCAGCAGCGCATCGACGCGGCTGTCTTCCGCTCCGACCCCCAGACCGACCATCGACCCGAAGGAGAACCCCCCGACGACCAGCGGCAGGTGGGGATGCCGGGCCTCGAGCCAGTCGATCACCGCGCGAACGTCCTCGCGTTCACCCACGCCCTCGTCGTGACTTCCGGTGCTGGTACCGACGCCCCGGAAGTTGAAGCGGACGGTGATCAGGCCGGCCTCGACGAGCCCCTGAGCGCTGCGATAAACCGCCTTCGTGTGCATCGTCCCACCGTGCAGGGGATGGGGATGGCAGACGACTGCGACGCCGCGGGGCGAGCCCGCTGGTTCCTTGAGGAGCGCCTCGAGGTGGCCGTGCGAAACCGGGATTCTCACGTAGATTCTCGTCTTGCAGATGCGGGAACGTCACGTCGGACGCAGACTTACGCCTGTTCGACAGGATGCTG
>Ga0111156_1078_pt1 | contig 10987 bp, 9 predicted proteins | sample DeeMarSeWOR28_12_FD_80250 | JGI IMG/M metagenome (GOLD analysis project Ga0111156, IMG submission 80250) | Gemmatimonas sp. SG8_23
CGAGCGCGCACACACGCTCGGTGAGGTCATCCGGTGGGAATACGCTCCGGCCCTTCTCGTGCGTGAGACGCCTGACGGACCGTGCTTCCAGTATCGGACCGGGAGCTGCCTTCCGGTCTATCTCAACGGGATGCGCATCAACAGGATGCTCATGCCCGACGTACCGCTCGACATGCTGTACCGCGTCCAGGTCATCACTTCGGGCGATGGATCGCTCGCTTATCCGGCCGGGGCGGTGCTCCTCTTCACCGAGGCATGGCTTCGATGATCGATCGGGCAGGTCGCCGTACGCTCATGGCTGCGTGGCTGGTCCTGACGCTCTCGGCCGTGTCGACACCCGGCCATGCGCAGACGTTCCAGGGGCGTGTCCGCGGCCAGGGCACGCAGGAACCTGTCGAGACCGCGCTGGTGAAGCTGCTCGACGAGGACGGCGACGAGCTCGCGATCACGATCGCCGACAGCGCCGGCTTCTACCGGCTCGAGGCCGAGGATCCGGGCGTCTTCCGACTCGTGGCGGAGCGCATCGGCTATCGCCCCTTCGAGTCTCCGCTCCTCCAGGCTCTCGACCCGGAGGGCGTGTACCCGATCGACCTGGACATGGCGCCGGCTCCCGTCGAGCTGCGCGGGTTCACCGTGATGACCGATCGCCTCCCGGAGGAGGAAGCGGATCGGACCGTCCGTCAGATCATCGGCCTGAGCCCGACATCGCTCCGGTTCCGGTCGGTCGACTTCGCCATGATCCAGGACCACCTGGAGCGGGCGCACACGCTGGTGGACGTGATGCGGTGGGAATTCGGGCCGGCCATCCTCGTGTACGAGACGCCGGACGGGCCCTGCTTCGCCCACCGAAGCAGAGGCTGCCTGCCCGTCTACCTGAACGGCCTGCCGCTGAATCGGGACTTCATGCCGGAGGTGCCGCTCGACATGGTTTTCCGCATCCAGGTGCTGGCCTCGACCGATGGCTCGATCGTGTACCCCTCCGGAGCGGTGCTTCTCTACACGGAAGCCTGGCTTCGCTGACGTCCGGGCGCGCGCGGGGCGCCTAACGACAGCTTGCCGTGCCTCGGGTGCGCGCCTAGCCTGAGGACTCGTGCGACACCCCTGTCCAGGAGGTAGGTGGCCCATGGTCTCGATCCCGTCGCTCTGGCTGCCCGTGCTGCTCTCGGGCATTCTCGTGTTCGTGGGAAGCTCGGTCATCCACATGTTCCTGTCGTATCACAACAGCGACTTCGCGCGCCTTCCCGACGAAGACGGCGCCATGGATGCCCTGAGGCCGTTCGACATTCCGCCGGGGGACTACGTGATGCCCTTCGCGGGCGGCTCGGAGCATCTCCGCTCCGACGAGTTCAAGGCGAAGGTCGAGAAGGGCCCCGTGATGGTCATGACCGTCTACGGACCGGGGGACTTCTTCAACATGGGCCCGCAGCTGGCGCAGTGGTTCGTGTACTGCATCGTCGTGGCGGTCTTCGCCGCGTATATGGCGACGAGGACGCTGGCGCCGGGGGCCGAATACCTCGAGGTGTTCCGCCTTACCGGCACGGTCGCTTTCGCCTGCTACGCCATGGCCCTGCCGCAGCGCTCGATCTGGTGGAAGCAGCGGTGGTCTTCGACCCTCAAGTCGATCTTCGACGGCTTCGTGTATGCCTGCCTCACGGCGGGCGCGTTCGGCTGGCTCTGGCCCTGACCGGAGACGTCAGTCGTCGGAGGCGCCCGTGCCGGCGATCGCGAGCAGACGCTCCGCGCTGACCCCGCCCACGAGAGCCTGCTCCACGCTGGACGTCGCCCAGGTGATCACCGGCATCTCGGCGCCCGGCCCGTTGTCACGGGTCGAGACCGCCGGAGGACGCGCCCGCGCTCGCTCGCGCGGCACGACGTAGTGCGAGATCTCGGCGCCGTCGACCCGGTAGACGATCATCGCGCCCCGGCGGCCCTCCAGCAGGCAGATCTCCGCCCGTGACAGGTCCATGCCCGCGATCCGAATGGGGTCGAAACGGAGGCCGAGCTCCCGCTCGAGAAAACGCCTGACCTCCCCGGGGTCGTCGGTGTCGATCCGATCCTGGCCGACGGCGCGGCGGAGGTAGTCCTCCACGAACATGTCCGGAGCGTCGGAGGAAAAGCCGGAGGTCGAGGGCGAGCCGTGGAGCAGCCCCACGGTGAGAACGGCGGCGACCACCGCCGCGGGCCACGCGCCGAGCTGCCGGAGCTGGAATGCCGACGCCGGCCCCGGGCTGCCGTAGCCCGCCCGGGGCTCCGATCCTCTCGTCCGGGATCGAGTACGTCGGTATGCCGGATCGACGCCACGAGCCCCCTCCCATCGAACGCGGGCGATCGCTTCGAACACGCGCTCTCGGACCTCCACAGGTGCCCGGGTTCCGCGGATGCGCTCGTACAGGTCCATGAGCGCCCGATCCTGTCGAAGGTAGGACGCGCAGGCGGGGCAGCTTCGAACGTGGGCTCTCGCAGCCACCACGTCGTCGCCGGCGATGCGGGGCCGCTCCGGGGGCCAGACGAGGTCGCGAGCCGTGGCGCAGTTCATCTACTGCGTGCCCGTTCGCGGATGCCCGTGCCCGAGCATCTCCCGCATGAGCACGTCGCGGTAGCCCAGGAAGACCCTCATCGTCTCCTCGTCGATGCCCAGCACCTCGGCTGCCTCCGAATACCCCCAGCGACGGAGCAGCACGAGCCACAGAGCCGCACGCGGGCCCGGCGGCAGATGCGCGGCTGCGTCGAAGAGAGCGTCGCTGTCGAGAAGGTCGAAGGTGCCCGGGTCGAGCCGAATGCGTCGGACCGTCTCTGCCGGAAGCACCTTGGGTCCCTCACGCACCGCCCGGAGGAACGCGCGAGCGAGGCGGGCTTCGAGCCAGCGCCGCGCATCTCCGATGTCCGAGTCGGGGACGTGCTCCTGGAACGCGAGCGTCACGGCCTCGACGAGAAGCCTCTCCGCTCCCCGTCGATCTCCGCCCGAGAGAAAGAGCGCGCCCTGATAGAGCGCGTCCAGCTCCGAGCCGGCCAGCTCTTCGAAGGTCTGGACCATCCTACCCGTTCTCCACCCACGTCCACTGTGCTCGTCGTCCGGTCGTGCATCTCTCGAATACCGCCAAGCGTGAAAAGGTTCACGCTCCGGCTGCATACGGGACCGATGTCAGGGCACGGGGGAGCGGCGGGACACGAAGCACGGGGGCGCTGCGTCGTCGACGAAAGCGGACCGGACGGTCGTACAGCGTGGTGGGACGACAACCGACCCGCTTCGCCCATGCACGCCATGACTGGCCGTGCCCCCGGCTCCCCGACTCGAGATAGTCGGCAACGTGAGCCATCTCGTGCAGCAGCGTGTCGACGCGCTCCGCGCCGTTGCCGGGGAGCATGAGATCGACATTCAGGGCGATCTCCACGACGTGCCGCTCACCGTCATGCGTCTCCCCCGGGAGCATGTGACCGAGCGACGACTTCATCCGGCTGCTGAGTCGGACGGGGACCTCGGGGAGCCTGCCATCGAACCGCGTGTGATTGAAGTACCGGTAGAGGGCTCCGAGGTACGCGCGCTGCTCCGGCGTCGCTGAGCAGTGCGTTCGGCGTCCCGAGCGCCGACCGTCCTCTTCGTGCCTCCGGCGGACCTCGTCGATCGCCTCGGCAAGCGCCGGCCAGGCGCTGACCTCGTGGGCGGCCCTGCGGGACGATGCCGAGCGGATGCCGCCCTCCGCGGCAAGGGTGGCGAAGGCGTCGAGAAGGTTGGGAGGCGCGTTGCGGTAGGCGGCGTGGACGTTCAGGACGGTCCCGTTTCTCGTGAGAGACCAGACCGTCGACCGGTTCTCCCGGAAGCGAACGCAGTTTACGCGCTTCGCGCCTCTGTCCCGGATCTCGCGGAGGAAGTCTGCGGCTGTCAGCACGTTACGGAGATTCGAGGTGTCGGGGTCGGGAGAAGCTACTACACCGGATGTCGTACCCGGAAGACCAGGTGCACCCCGTATATGGTGCACACGTCGGGTGGATGCCTATTGCGCGATCGTTCGTTTTCGTGTTTCGTTTTGCCCATCCGTAACTGGTCCGCACGGCCCAATACAACTTTCGGAGGCATCCTCTCGTGGCGACGAAGAAAAAGACAACGGCGAAGAAGAAAGCGGCGCCGAAGAAGCGCGCCGCGAAGAAACCGGTGAGCAAGGCCGCTGGCGCCAAGAAGCGTCCGTCTCGCAAGACGCCTCCCAAGAAGAAGGTCGCTGCCGCGAAGAAGGCGGTGAAGAAGACGGTGGCGAAGAAGACTGCGGCCGCGAAGAAGACGGTGGCCAAGAAGAAGAAGGCGGTGAAGAAGACGGTCGCGAAGAAGAAGGCGACCGCCAAGAAGACCGTCGCGAAGAAGAAGAAGGCGGTAGCGAAGACGGTCGCGAAGAAGAAGGCGACCGCGAAGAAGACCGTCGCCAAGAAGAAGAAGGCGGTAGCGAAGACGGTCGCGAAGAAGAAGAAGGCCGCGAAGAAGACGGTCGCGAAGAAGAAGAAGGCCGTGAAGAAGACCGTCGCGAAGAAGAAGAAAGCCGCGAAGAAGACGGTAGCCAAGAAGGTCTCGGCCGCGAAGAAGAAGGCGGCGCCGAAGAAGAAGGCAGCCTCGAAGAAGAAGGCGGCGCCGAAGAAGAAGGCAGCCGCGAAGAAGAAGGCAGCCGCGAAGAAGAAGGCGGCGCCGAAGAAGAAGGCGGCTGCGAAGAAGAAGGCAGCGCCGAAGAAGAAGGCTGCGAAGAAGAAGTAGCAGAAGAGCACGCCCCCCAGCAGCAGCCGGAGCGGGCCACGGGCTCCTTCGGCGGCGAGCGCCGGCATCCTGCGGGGTGCCGGCGCTCTCTTCATCCATCGTGTCGGGCCTCTCGGGCCACCCGCTAGATTCCCTCCATGTCCCGATACGCGACGACTCGTGGCGGGCCCGCGGTGGAGTTGGCCGAGGCGGTGTTTCGCGGCCTCGCTCCGGACGGAGGGCTGTACGTGCCGGAGGAGCTGTCGCGCCTCCCGGATCCGGCGGTGGCGGCGCCGCTCGGAATGGGGGCCGAGTGGGGCCGGGTGCCTGCCGAGTTCGTCCGCGCGGCCCGCTGGGCGGCGCCGACTTTCTTTCCGTCGGTGGAGGGGGAGCTACTCGACCGGGTGGTGCAACGGGCGCTTCGCTTTCCCGCCCCGATCGTCGAGGTCGAGGCGGGCTGCTTCGTGCTCGAGCTGTTCCACGGCCCGACGCTCGCCTTCAAGGATGTGGGGGCGCGGTTCATGGCGTCGCTCATGCCGGTGCTGGATGGGCCGCAGGCGCGGGCTCTCCCTCCGAGGACGGTTCTGGTGGCGACGTCGGGGGATACGGGTGGGGCGGTGGCGAGCGCGTTCCATGGCATCGCCGGGTACCGGGTGGTGGTGCTCTTCCCCTTCGGTGGCGTGAGCGAGCGGCAGCGCAGGCAGATGACCACGCTGGGAGGCAACGTCCAGGCCGTCGCGGTGGACGGCAGCTTCGACGACTGTCAGCGTCTGGCGAAGGCCGCCTTCGCCGACCCGAAGCTGAGCGAAGCGCACCGACTGACCTCGGCCAACTCCATCAATGTCGCCCGCCTTCTCCCGCAGGCCTTCTACTACGTGCACGCCGCTCTGACGCTCGGCTCGGTGCACTTCGTGGTGCCCTCGGGCAACCTGGGGAACCTCTGTGCGGGACTTCTGGCAGCACGGGCGGGGATGCCCGTGGCCGGGTTCACCGCGGCCGTGAACGCCAATCGAGCATTCTCCGACTTTCTCCTGGGAGCTCCCTTCCGGCCGCGTGCGTCGGTTCGGACGGCATCGAGCGCGATGGATGTCGGGGACCCGAGCAACCTCGAGCGCATCCGATGGCTCTACGGTGGCGATGACGCGCGACTCCGGCGGGATGTGCACGGCGTCTCGGTCCAGGACGAGCAGGCCGCGCGATGCATCCGAGACGTCCACGATCGAACTGGATACGTCATGGATCCGCATACTGCGGTGGCGTACGAGGCCATGCTTCGACGGGGGGCGGTCGACGACGGGGTTTCTCGGGTCGTGCTCTCCACGGCGCATCCTGCGAAGTTTCCCGAGACCGTGGAAACGGCGATCGGCAGGGGGGTCGCCGTGCCGGCATCGCTGGAGCGCGTCCGTCACGCGGAGGAGCACATGATCCATATCGAGCCCGCCGAAGCGGCACTCGCCCGAGCGCTGGAGCCTTCGTGACGGAACGGGGTGTGCTTCGACCGGCGCGCGTGCGCGTCCCGTGCTCCACGTCGAACCTCGGAGCCGGATACGACACGATCGGACTGGCGCTCGATCGGTATCTCGACGTGACCTTCGAGCCGTCGGACCTCGGGCGGCTCAGGCTCGAGCGGACGGGAACGCTGGAGCGGCTCGAAGAGGAGGACGAGCCCGACCTGGTCGCGACGGTGCTGATCCGAGAGCTCGAGCTTCGGGGGGTTCGGCCGTCGGGCACCCTTCGGATGCACTCCGACATTCCGGTGGCTCGGGGTCTCGGCACGTCGGCGGCCGCCGTGCTCGCCGGGTACGATCTGGCCTGTGCCGCCATCGGCGAGCCGCGTGACGATGACGGCGCCTTCGATGCGGCCCTGCGACACGAGGGGCATGGCGACAATGCGGCGCCCAGCCTGTTCGGAGGGCTGCGCGCGGTTGCCCACTCGACGGCCGGTCCGGTCGTGATGGGACTGACCCTGAGCGACGCGGTCGGATTCGCGTACGCTGCCCCGGCGACGGGTGTGTCGACGCGAGAGGCTCGCGCCGGTCTTCCGAGCCAGCTCCCCTACCGGACCGCGACCGACGCCCTCGGCCGGCTCGTGGCCCTGGTTCGCGGTCTGGCCGAGGGCAGCCCGGATCTGCTTCGGATCGGTGTGGCCGACGAGCTCCATGTGCCGTATCGACTCGCGCTGATCCCGCGCGGGCCGCGCGCCATCGATGCAGGGCTGGCAGCCGGGGCCTGGGCGGTGACGGTATCGGGCGCCGGCTCCGGGCTCATCGCGATGTGCGACCCTCGAGACGCCGCGGATGTCGCGACCGCGATGCACGAGGTCTTCGACGGAGGCGCCGAGGATCCGGAGTGTGTCGGATTCGCCGTTCGGCCGAGTCCGGTCGGGCTGCGCCGGCTTTCGACTGATTGACTGCGGGGGTGGGCCTCAGTCTTTCGGGATCGCTCCTCGGCACCGGAGTGCCAGGTACGCGTTGCTCATGAGACGCCCGGCGAAGAAGGCGGAGAACGCGGCGGTGGCACCGACCAGGTCGAAGCCGAAGCCCAGGATGGAAAAGGTGAGCGCTACGGTGGCCACCTCGGCCGCGCTCGCGACCGTGATGTGCTGGGTCTGCCGCGTCTCGACGAGCACGGCTCGCTGCAGGGAGAGCAAGACCGACATGGCGGGAAGCAGGACGATTACCCGGGTCGGCGTCAGGGCGAAGCGAGCAAGCTCCGGGGTGAGGCCCGAGACTCCGACGAAGTAGACGTCGGACAGCGGCGTGAATGCGACGAGGGCGAGGCCGAGGGACGTCGATGCACCGAGGCCCGCCGCGAAGCGCCGGAGCTCCGTGAAGTGCTCGAAACGCTCTCCCATGAGCGCGATGGCGGTGTCCTGGAATGCGAGACCCATCGAGCGGAAGAAGAACGAGAGCGAGTGCACGACCGGGAAGACGGCGAGCGACTCGACAGGCGCGATGCTGCGGCCCATGAAGAACGTCAGGAGGGGCTGCACGGTGAGCCCGATCAGCGAGGTGAGCGCGAGCGGCCAGTAGAACTTCGCGATCTCCCCGTAGCTCACGTCCCGCGGGGGGCCGATGTCGAGCTCTCCGTCGAGGATGGAGCGTACGGTCTCTCCGGCCATCCACCGTGCCGCCAGGGCTTCGACCGTCACCCCCACCGAGAGGGACAGGGCTCCGACCCACGCACCCGGGATGCCGAGCACGAAGAACCCGACGAGCGCGGCCGCGACCATCGCGAAGAGCCGGATCACGGTGCCGTACGCCACCAGACGTGTCTTGCCCGAGCGGATCAGGACACCCTGGAGGAAGCGGCGGTAGCCGATCGCGCTCGGCCACGGGAGCATGAACCAGAGTGCGCCGTAGGTCAGCTCGGCGACCGGGCGGGGCACGCCCATGGCGCCCGGGATGAGGACCTCGTAGAGGGGCGGAATGAGCACCACGAGCAGGACCAGCGTCGTCCCGAGACACAGCGCGCGGGAGAAGTTGCGCAGCTTGATGAAGCTGACCCTGTCCTTCACCACGGACGTCGCCGCGCTCATCAGCATGATCACGGGTGACTCGATCAGGATCGCCAGAGCGAACGTGACGCCGTGCGCCGCGAGGTTGTAGGTGGGCTCCGGGAGGCGGGCGATGATCGCGGCGAGAAAGGGGCCCTCCATCGCCATCATGATCCAGGGTGCCGCGAGGGGCAGCCAGAAGAAGAGGATCGCGCGCTGAGTGAGGCGCTCGCTCTCCCTGGGATGGTGAGCCGGGGTCACGGGCAGGGCGGGCTAGAGACGGAAGAGGTAGGACAGCTTCATGAAGAATCCGTCCTGCTGCAGGTCCTTCTCGTCGAGCGGGAGCCCGTACGGACCGGTCATGACGCGACTGTATCCGACGAAGAAGATCGTGCCGGGCGAGGGCTCGAACGAGACGAGCGCCTGTCCGGTGAAGTTCCCTCGCTCACGGGCGTCCTGCAGCACGCCGTTGATGAGGACTTCCTGACCTGTCACGGGGTGCCGAAGCGCCTCGCGGCGCTCGAGGTCGTACTGTCCGATGACTCTGGCGAGCAGCGCCTTGCTGAACTGATACTGCACGCGCAGACGCGGGATGTGCGCCGTGCTGAAATGCGACCCGTCGGCGGACCGCTCGAGCCGGGCGTACGTGTAGCTCGCCTCGAGCCTGAGTCTCTCTCCGGGCTGGATCCGCAGGTTCGGCCCGTACCGGCTTTCCCATCCGCGAGACCCTTCGGCGAAGAGCGGAATGGTCCGGAACATGAAGACGCCGGTGAGCGTCAGCTGGTCGTTGAAGCGGACGTTGGGGATGAGGGCGACGCCGAGCATGTCCTTCAGCTCGGGCGGAAGCGGATAGGGCTGCGCGTTACCCTGATCGTCCAGAACCTCGTGAGCCGTGTAGAGCTCGGGCAGAAAACGGTGTCCGCCCCAGCGCAGCACGCTGTTCATGCGCCGGCTGCCTCGAAAGGCGAGGCTCGGCATGAGCTGGATCTCGTACTCGTACGGCGAGCCACCACTCCAGAAGTCGTCGTGCCGGGTGAAGTTGTTCGACTGCACCTCGACACCCCACTGCTCGAGCACGGCGCCTGGCTCGGCGAAGACGTTGAAGCCGACCGCGCCGCCCCAGTCCGTGTCCCCGATGCGGGGCATGAAGCCCGTCCGCGTCTCGAATTCCGGGCTCAGGTCGATGAGGCGAGCCCGGTAGCTGAAGCTCCGGCCGCTGCGCAGGAAGTTGAAGGTGAGGGCCGGGGCGAACGGGGCCGGGTCCTGAACCGCGTTGCGGGTCCAGCTTCCCGTCAGCTGGGTCTCGACCGTGTAGCGCGCGCCGAAGAGCAACCGCACGTCCGCCGACGCGACCCGGTTGAATCCCGGGCCGCCGTTGATCGAGCGATCCGTGTAGAGCGCTCCGACGGTCGAGCCCTCACCGATGTCGGCCCGCGCCCGCACGAGGTTGAAGAGGGCGTCTCGGTCCTGGCCCTCGATCGGTCGAGGGCTCTCGTCGAGCGCCCCCAGGTAGCCCACCTGGAACGGACCGACCTTGCCCGTGAGCTTGGCGCCCCCGATCGGATCCACGACCCGCCGGGTGTAGACCAGGTTCTGGGTCGTGCGAAAGACCTCGATCCCTTCGAGGAAGAACGCCCGCCGCTCCGGGACGAAAAGCGCGAAGCGCTCGTTGACCTGGATCTGGTCGACGTCTGCCTCGACCTGCGAGAAGTCCGGATTGACGGTGGCGTCCAGCACGAGGTTCTGCGTGATCCCGACGCTTCCGTCGATGCCGAATTCCGAGGACGGATTCTGGCGCTCGTACACTCCGTCCAGGCGAAACCCCTCGAGCTTGCCGGTCGCGACCGGGTTCACTTCGATCAGGCGTTTCGGCCGAAGGTCGCGGAGTCCCCGGAGTCGTCCGCTCTGGGCCAGGACGCTGGCGGCCTCGACGGTCAGGGGCGCCCAAGACGACTTGTACCCGTTGCGCATCACGCCGCGGGCGATCTGAAGACCCCAGTCCTGCTCCTCGACTTCCGGGAATCGGAGGGACACGTAGGGGATTCGGACCTCGGCGACCCAGCCGTCGTCGACCAGCCGTCCGTCGGACTCGAAGATGAAGTCCGGATTGAAGTCGACCTTGGGGCCGGTCGGTCCACCCCGAGGCTCGAGACTCTCGAGCCACATCCCGTCGGATTGGATGCCGAACGGGCTGATGAAGAACGTGTACGCCTGCCGCTCGTCGTTGAACGTGTCGAGCATGATGCGTACCCAGTCGTCGCTCTGGGAGCGGTCCCGCTCGAGCAGGTGTGCGAGCACCCGGTCGGGCTCCGAATCGACGACGTGAAAGCCGAAGTAGATCGCGTCGCCCGAATAGAAGACGCGCACTTCGGTTTCCTGCGACGCGGGAGCGCCTTCGACCGGCGTGTACTGGGTGAAGCCCGTAAGCACCGCGGCCTCCGCCCATTCCGGCTCGTCCAGGCGGGCGTCGATCGAGATGGAGGGAGACTCCATCCGCGGAGCGTCCACGTCGAGCTGCCCCTCTCGACCGCTGTAGGTGCGCACTTCCGGGCGGCTCGGCCCCTGCTCGACAGGGGTCTGGCCGGCCGGCTCCGGGTCCCCGGTGGCCAGCTGGGTCCCGAGGGCGAGCGAAAGTGCGAGGATCTTCAAGACGACTCCGTCCGTGCCGGACGCTGCGGGGCGCGTGCGGCGGTGGAAGCTCGCGGTTCGGATGAGTCGAGTGAAGGGGCGGTGCGCCACCGGGCCGAGCGGGCGGCATCCTCCTCCTCGCGCGGTCG
>Ga0111156_1100_pt1 | contig 10649 bp, 8 predicted proteins | sample DeeMarSeWOR28_12_FD_80250 | JGI IMG/M metagenome (GOLD analysis project Ga0111156, IMG submission 80250) | Gemmatimonas sp. SG8_23
ACGCTCAGGTCGCGGTGGACGAGCCGTTGCACGGCGCCCGCTTCGTCGATCTCGAGGAGGACGTTCTGTCCGTGCGGCTCCAGGATGAAGCCGAGCTCCCTGTAGCACCGGATCCAGTGCCGCACGACCGGAAGCATGACGTGGTCGAGGGTCCAGCCGAGCGGATCCGCCGGATCGGCCAGCTCGACGATGAGGGGATCGAGCGCAGGGTCGAAGCGGTCTCTGCCGTACAGCGCGAATCCCGGAACGAGCCGGCGCTCCACGGTGGCGTGCGGAAACGGTCGAAGGTCGCGGACGAGGTAGCCCCAGTTCTCCCCGCGTGTCCCGTCCGATTCGGTCCTGGGATGGGCCACGCCGATGACTTCTCGCAGGAAGGCGAACGACGCGTCGCCTCCCCCGCACCACGCCTGCACTTCGCCCGAAACCACGACCGCCTGCTCCACCACCTCGTCCCGCATCCGCCGTCCATAGCGCGAGACCCGGAAGGGGAAGTGGACCTTCAGGGCATGGGGGCACCGTTGGCCTACCGTGAAGAGCGTCCGCGTCGACGACCCGGGTGAGACGCGCAGTGGAGGAAGCGGGCGCCCCAGGGTCGACGTGCGTACGAGCCACGGATCTTCCGGGTCGTCACGGAGCACCTGCGGGTGAACGGCGAACAGGACCCGTTCGTCGGGCAGGTAGCGGCCCTCGAGCTCCGCGGGAGGATCGGCCCGATACACGCGCATCGCGTCTCGTGGCAGCTCCCAGACCGGAAGGTCGAACTCGGTTGCCCCGATCGTCGGCTGATACTCGGGACGGCACTCCGTGTACGCCGCATGCACGCTGTACGTGCGCGTGCCCTCGTTCCTGTACCGCTCCAGGTAGGAGAGCGGCGGTACGGCCACGGGGCGGCGAGCCAGCTTCACGTCCAGGTCAGGGTCGGAGTCATCGACGTTCGTCGGAATGGACGTCCATCCGGATACGGTCACCTTCGCGGTCTTCGAGGGAGCGAGCAAGGAGCCGAAACCATCGACTCGCTCCCGTGATCCGAGGGTCTGGCACTCTTGTTGCACCTCACCGGCAGCCGCAGAGACGACGGCGTCCAAGCCCGAGCTGCGAGAGCACCATGAGTCGATTCAACTTCGCGACAGCCGCGACCTTCTTCCTCTGCACCGCCGCCAGCGTCTCGGCGCAGTCGGCCGGTACGATCGAGATCGGCGGGTACGGCCAGTTCACCCGCTTCGACGAGAATACGACGCTCACGCAGGATCCGTCGTGGGGAGGCGGAGGCTTCCTCGGGGTCTTCGTGGCGAGAAACCTGGCCATCGAAGGCTCCTGGTCCCGCACATGGACGGAGGACGCTTCGGCGGCCGGTGTGGACGCGACCTGGGATGCGCTGCGCGGCCGGCTGGTCTACGGACTGCCGATCTGGGACCGCGTTCATCCGCTCATCGGAGCCGGCTACGTCCGCAATATGTACGCGGACGGCGTGGACGCCGATGACGACGGAGTGACGGGCCTGGTGGGGTTCAAGGCCTACCTCTCCTACCGGGTGGCGCTACGCAGCGAGGCTCAGCTCGACTACATGTGGTCGCCGTTCAACGAGGGCGCCACCGTCGGCTCGAGCACGGTCGACGACCACATGAACTGGACCGTCTCGGCCGGTCTCTCCATCGACGTCGGGCCGGGGCGTACGCGCGATCAGGATCGGGACGGGGTCCAGGACAGACGGGACGCCTGTCTCGGGACTCCGGCCGGTGTCTCCGTGGACGCGGCGGGCTGCCGGATCGACACCGACGGCGACGGCGTCTTCGACGAAGAAGACCAGTGCGCCGCCACGCCGCAGGGGGTCCGCGTGGACCCCATGGGCTGCCGGATCGACACCGACGGCGACGGTGTCTTCGACGAAGACGACCAGTGCGCTGCCACGCCGAGCGGGGTCCGCGTGGACGGCGCGGGGTGCCGTGTCGACACCGATGGCGACGGCGTCTTCGACGAGGACGACCAGTGCGCCGCCACCCCGGGTGGAGCCCGCGTGAACCGCGTGGGGTGCCAGATCGACTCCGACGGCGACGGCGTCTTCGACGAGGACGACCGCTGCGGCGCAACGGAGCCGGGCGTCACCGTCGACCCGAACGGATGTCCGCAGCTCTTCGAGCCGGAGACCACGGTCGTCGTGCTCGAGGGTGTCACCTTCGAGTTCGGGAGCGACATCCTCACCGCATCGGCGATGCGCGTGCTCGATCGCGTGGCCACGTCGCTCCGTGGGAGCCCGGACCTGCGCGTCCGGGTCTCCGGCCACACCGACTCGACGGGGCCGCGGACGCTCAACATGAGGCTTTCTCAGGAGCGCGCCGAGTCGGTGGTGCGGCACCTCGTGGCGCAGGGTGTGGCCGCGGACAGGCTCGTGGCCGTGGGCTACGGTCCGGACCGTCCCGTGGCCGACAACCGCACCTCCGCCGGACGGGCCATGAACCGCCGTGTCGAGCTCGAGCGGATGAACTGATCGCCGGCGGGGCCGAGCGCGAAGGTCGGCGACGTTCGCCGACCGATCGTGCTCCTCCGCCCTCCGGATCGCGCCGGGGACCGGCGTCGATTGCGGTGCCGCGACTCGGCCCCCTACCATCCCCTTGTCTCCCAGACGTCCCGTGGAATGTCGCGATCAGATGGACCCGATGGTTCAGCGCGGCTCCAGGGGTCCGAGGATGTCGACCCAGAGGACAACGTCATGGTCGTACCACCCCATCCGGTCAGACAGCCGTCATGATCGTGGATGGACACCTGGCCGCCGCTCCTCTGACGAAGGACCTGACGTGGCCCGTCGATGAGTACAAACGAGAGGGGCTGTACTTCTACCTGAAAGCCACGGCAGGTGTCTCGCCGAACGGCCGAGTCGAGGTGGACGACTGCGGCGAGATGATCATGCTGGGAAGCTATTCGTACCTGGGCCTCATCGGTCACCCGGCCATCAGTACGGCCGCCAGGACCGCGATCGATGAATACGGTACCGGCACCCATGGCGTACGCCTTCTGGCCGGATCTCTGCCCCTGCACGACGAGCTCGAAGAGCGGATCGCTCGATTCAAGCAGACAGAAGCGGCCATCACGTTCTCGAGTGGCTACGTGGCCAACTCGGCGACCATCGCCGGGCTCCTGTGCAAGGGAGATACGGTGGTGAGCGACAGCCTGAATCATGCGAGCATCGTGGACGGCTGCCTGCTTGCCAGGGCGCACCATACGCGTTTCCGCCATGGCGATATGGGACATCTGGAGCGCCGCCTGCAGGAGGCGCGGCGGAGCAGGCCCGTGAGCCGGATCCTGGTGGTTTCCGATGCCGTGTTCAGCATGGACGGTGACATCGCGAATCTGCCCGAGATCCACGGGCTGTGTCGACGATACGGAGCCTATCTCATGATCGACGAGGCTCACTCGATCGGCGTCCTCGGTGAGACGGGCCACGGCATCGAGGAGCATTTCGGGATGCCGCCCGACACCGTGGACGTCAAGATGGGCACCCTCAGCAAGGCGATTCCCAGCGCCGGGGGCTACGTGGCGGGAAGCCACGAGTTGATCACCTTTCTGAAGCACGGGGCCCGGGCCTTCATCTTCTCCGCGGCGCTGCCCCCCGCCTCGGTGGCGGCGGCCCGGGTGGCGTTCGACGTGATCGAGGAGGAGACCTGGCGGGTGAAGAGGGTGCAGGAGAATGCGCGCTACTTCGCCCGGCGGCTGAGGGGGGCGGGCTTCGATCTGCTGAATTCGGAGACGCCCATCCTGCCGGTGATCTGCGGAGGGGTGGATCCGGCGGTGCGGCTGGCCAGCTTCTGCCAACAGCGAGGGATCTTCGTGCAGGCGGTGGCACCCCCCGTCGTGCCGGCGCAGCTGTCTCGGCTGCGGGCGTGTGTGCTGGCAGTACACACGAGGGAGGACCTGGATTACTGCGCCGAAACCATCATCGAGGGTGGGCGGGCGCTGGGTATCGTCTAGCCGTCTGGTGAAGTTCTCCTTCCTCTACGGCATCACGACCCGTCGGCTGCTCGGTCTCCTGCGAGACAACCGATGGCGGGTGTCTCCCCGGTACGTGCCGCGGTTGCTGTTCCACGTCCTCTGCAGTCTCTGGAATTCCCGAATGGCCGCCCGGGAGGAACGGGCCCACGGCACCGCCATCCGGAGTACCCGCGTGGAGCCGGCCCCGCTGTTCATCATCGGACATTGGCGCAGCGGCACGACCCATCTGCACAACCTGCTCGCACAGGATCCCCGGTTCGCTACACCCAGCACCTTCGACGTGGTGTTTCCCGCCAGCTCCCTGAGCATCGCGGGTTGGCAGAGGAGGCTGTTGGGGCTTCTGGTGCCCCGCGTTCGCCCGGCCGACAACGTGGCCTTCGGACTGGATGTGGCGAACGAAGAAGAGCTGGGTCTCTGTCAGCTCACCCAGGCGTCGCCCTACCTCGCCCTGACCTTCCCGCACCGAGCCGATCACTACAGCCGCTTTCTGGACCTGGCGCTCGTCTCGGAAAGCGAACGGGAGGAGTGGAGGCAGGCCTACTGCGCGTTCCTCCGGAAGCTCAGCTACCGGTACGGCAGACGGCTGCTCCTGAAGTCACCGACCAATACGGGCCGCATCGGCGAGCTGCTCCGGCTGTATCCGGGCGCCCGCTTCGTCCACATCGTCCGGGATCCCATCGACGTCTATCAGTCCTCCATGCGTCTCTTCGAGACCCTGATTCAGCGCCACAGTCTGTTGCTGCAGACCTTCCGCCCCGATGGCCTCCGGGAGCGCGTCATCCAGAACTACGCCGTGATGCACGCGGCCCATTTCAGGGATGTGGACCGGATTCCTCCGGGACGGATCCATCGGGTCCACTACGAGGATCTGGTCCGGGACCCCCTGGGCGAGATCCTGAGGATATACGCGAGCCTGGACCTGTGTCCTAGCGACTAACCGGCGCGGAGAATCCGTTCCTACCTGGAGTCCCTCGGTTCGTATCGGGGGAATGACTATCCGCCTCTCGATCAGGCGGTGGTACAGCGCCTGGAAGAGCGCTGGGCGGCCTGCTTCGAGGAATGGGGCTACGGAGCGCCGGCGTCCTGAGGGGGCGGACGGCGTCCGGCGGCCGGTTGTGTCCCGAGCCGGCTCCCTCGTACGTTCGCTCCCGACCGGTCCCCTGCCTCCGTGATCGTCCAGTCGGGGCCGCGAGCCTGACGATTCTGCCTTGCGTACCGTCCATGGCGGTCCCCGAAGACCCGTTGCGAATGCCTCTTCACAGGCTCCGCTCATAATGGCGGACTCCACCGGCCTCCGTCCGTACCCACGGCCGAAGTACGCCCGGGGCGGGGACCCCGCATTCTCCACCGCGGTCCACCGCCGGGTGGATCGGTACTTCCGCGACCTCCGGGTCCCGCGGCGGGGGGGAGCCGGCGTGCGGGCGAAGACGCTGATCCTCCTGGCCCTGTACGTCGGGTCCTACCTCCTCCTCCTCAGCAGCAGCGGGTTGAATCCCGCGGGCATCCTGCTCGTCGCTCTCGTCTTTGGCGCCGTCAACGTCCTGCTGGTCTTCAACGTCGCTCACGATGCAGCGCACAACGCGCTCTTCGACGACAGCCGGCTCAATCGGCTCTTCAGCTACACGTTCAACCTGGTAGGGGCCAACGCCTACCTGTGGGCCATCACCCACAACCAGATCCATCACGCCTATCCGAACGTCGGGGACTACGACGGGGACATCCACCAGCAGGCCCCCCTCATCCGGGTGTCTCCCACCGTACCCCGGCGCTGGTATCACCGATTCCAGGCCTTCTATGCGCCCCTCGCGTACATGACGTACAGCCTCTTCCTGGTGTTCGTGAAGGACTATCAGGACATCGGCATCCTGCCGAAGAAGGGGAGCAGGCTCCTCGAGAACCTCGGTCATCCCCTCCGACAGTACGTCGTGTTCTTCCTCTCGAAAGCGGGCTACTACGGCCTCACCATCGTGGTGCCGTTCCTCGTGCTAGACGTCACCTGGGTCCAGTTCCTCGTGGGATTCCTCATCGTCCACGCATTCATGAGCCTGCTCCTCTCCGTCGTCCTGGTGCCGGTCCACATGGTCGACGAAGCCCCGTTCGACACGGTCACGGAAGAGGGGACGATCGAGGAGAGCTGGTTCATCCACGTCTTCAAGAACACCATCGACTATTCGCGGACGAGTCGCCTGGCGAACCTGTTGTTCGGAGGGCTGAACACGCATCTCGTCCACCACCTGTTTCCGGGCGTGTGCCACGTCCACTACGTCGCTCTGTCGGAGATCCTCAAGGAGACCGCGCAGGAGTTCGGTATTCCGTACCGCGACGTGACCATGCCACAGGCGGTGGCGTCCCACTTTCGGCTGCTGGCGAGAATGGGGAGAGCCTAGGACAGCTCCCTGTCGTACACACAGTACGTCTTGTACAGACTGGCCCCGACTTTGTCCAAGAGGCTGATCAGGTTGACGTTGCTCTCCGAGATCCAGGACAGCTCGGCGGTTTCGTAGCCCTTCTCGACGGCCTTGGCGATGGTGCGGTGGAGGAGAAGAGCGTCGATCCCTCGGGTCCGGAGGCTGGGCACGACCCCGATCAACATCAGACGGAGCCGCCTGATCGTGCGCCTGCGGTAGAGGAGGCGGGCAAGGAAGAGAGGGGACAGCCGTCCGTCGGATCGACGGGGGACCGCGTTGACGTCGGGAACGGGAAGGGCGCAGGCCACGACCTCGCCATCCATCTCCACCATGGAGACCAGCTCCGGATCGACGACGAGTCTGAGGGACTTTCCCACGAAGGACATCTCGGCCTCGGAGGCAGGCACGAATCCCCAGTTCTCCCGCATCGACGCGTTGTAGATGCGCGTGACGTGCCGCAGCTCGTCCTCGAAGCGGCCCAGGTCGAGAGGCCGGACCGACAATCGCTCCCGATCCAGAAGCCGCTCGCTGACCCGCTGCAGCTGGGACGAGAGCTCCTCGTTGCGGCGCACGGCGTCGGTGGTGACGTGGTAGGCCAACAGACGATGGCTGGGCCGGAAGCCCCAGTTCTCGAAGAGCTCGAGGTAGTAGGGCGGCGAGTGTCTCATCTGAACGAACGGCTGCGAATCGTAGCCGCTGGTCAGCAACCCGCATTCGTTCATGAGCGAGAGATCCACCGGCCCCCGGACGGTGTCCATGCCCCGGGCACGAAGCCAGTCGGCCGCCCGGTCGAACAGGGCTTCCGCAGTGGTCCGATCGTCGACGCATTCGAAGAAGCCGACGAAGCCCGTCCTGTCACGGTGGAAGGCGTTGTGAGCCGGGTCGACGAAGGCCAGGATCCGACCCCTCACGCCGTCTCCGGCGCGGGCGATCCAAGCACGAGCCTCGCCCCGGCGGAAGAAGGGGTTCTTACGCGGGCTGAGCAACGTCTTCCGCTCCACCAGAAGGGGAGCGACCCAGTTGGGATCGCCCGCGTAAATCCTTCGCGGAAGCCGGTGGAACGCCCTCCAGTCCCTCCGTCCGACGACCTCGGTCAGCTCCAGGTCGCGAGACAATGCAGGAATCCGGGGAAGGTCGGAAGCTCGAGGGGGCCCAGCATCATCCTACTCCGGCGGCGCCGAGCAGCGCACCCGCGCGGGCCTCGGCCTCCGACACAATGGCCGTCGCCCGCACATCGGCTTCACGCTCGATGTCCGCGGCACGCTCGTCCGCCTCGCTGCGGATGCGCTCGGCCGCGGGCTCGGCCGCCACGCGTGCGAGGGGGTTCGCCGCCCGCGAGAGCAGCTCTTCGGCCGCCCGATCACCCTCGGCGCGAATACGTGCTGCCGCCTGGGCCGCCTCGGCCCGGACCGCGTCGGCCTGACGTCGGGCTTCGGCAACGATGCTGTCGGCCTCGGCCTGGGCACGCCGACGGGCCTCCTGCCGGGTCGAATCGACCTGCTCGCGGACGTCGTCGACGCGCTCCTCGACCGGTGCGGTTGCGGACCGGGTGGCCGCCTCCCGGAGGGTGGCCGATGCGTCGCTCAACCCGATGTCGAGGGAGGGCTGCGTCACGGTACCGGTCACGCGAACGGATACCGGTATCGTCTCCAACGAGGCGAAGCCCGATCCGAGCGGCCCCAGGTTCGACGTGAGCCGGGTCAATGCATCGTCCGCCAGCCCGGATCGGGGAACGAGCACGGTCAACGCGTAGTCCACCGACTGGTCGAATCCGTTGGAGCCGGAGACGGTCATCGGCAGCCCGCCCACGGCGACGTCGAACGGATCCACGGTCAGCCTTCCGTCCTGGATGCGCACGCTCGACCGCAGCGCCTGGACAACGGGGTTGGCGAGGTCCGGAATACCGAGCCGCTGCCCCAATTGCTCGGTGAGCGGGAAGCCCTCGATAACGACACGGGACGTGGTCAGCAGTCCGTCCCCGTCGAGGACTTCGATCACGGGTGAAAGGTCCCGACCGAGCACACCGCTGAGGGCGAGGTCGGTCGAGAACGTCCCGCGGGCGTAGCGGGCGATCGGAGCGAGCGCCCGGACGGTGAGAAACGCCTCGGCGGCCCCCGCTGTCGAGGTCGAGATCCAGCTCGAACGCTGGAGCTTCGGGATCGACGGTCTCGTAGAAGCCATCCATCGCGACCCGGCCACCCAGCGTCTCGAGCCGGAAGCCCTCCAGGGTCACCCGCTCGTCGCGCACCGTGGCTCGCCCCTGCGCCCGTCTCGTCTCGATCCCGTTCACGACGAGCTCGTCGACGGTGCCGTCGAGGACGAGATCGAGCCTGGGCGGCACGGCGATCGCCTGGGCGGCCTCCTCCGAACGCCACTCGTCCAGAACCAGACGCCGACTGGTGACGTCGGCCGCGCCCCGGAGGGCCTGCCCGCCGATCGCGTAGCCGAGCAGGTTGTCGAGCCGGCCCGTCGCACGCACGTCGCTGCTGCCGAGCTGGGCGTCGAGTGCGCGGAGCTCCGCCGTCTCGGGCGTGAGCCGCACCTCGGCCTCACGAATGTCGACCGGCTGCCGCAGCCCCTCACCTCGGAGCGTGACGTCGCGGGCCTGCAGGACGCCGCCGGCAGCGATCCGATCGTAGCGCGCATTGTCCACGTCCGAGCGCCGGGCGCGCAGCTGCGCGTCCGCGGTCACGACACCCCCGAGCTCCTCGGCGGTGTCGAGCTTCACGGTCCGGGCTACGTCCGCCAGATCGACCGTGCCTCTGACGCGCGCATCGACGTCGGGATCCGAGATCGGCGTGCGCAACGTGAGCGACGCATCGACCGGCTGATCACCGATCTCGAAGTGGAGGTCCGCGAGCTCGACCACCGTGGCGTCCAGATCACCGCCCGGATTGGTGAGCGCGAGCCTCGCGGAGATCGCCTCGGCAGCGAGCGGCAGTTCCGGATATCGGAAGCGCCCGTCGTCGACGCTCATGCGGACGTCGAAGGTCGGCACCACGCCTGCTCCGATCGGGCCGTGGGCGCGGCCTTCGAACGAGAACGTCCCCGAGGTCTCGAGCGACGCGAAGTCGTGCGCATAGACCGCCGGGACCAGAGAGAGGACCTCTCCGAAGTCGGTGTTCGGAGCAGCGAACGTCAGGTCCACCGTGGCTCGCTCCGCCGCCCGGCCGAGAACGCCCTCGAATCGCACGCCGAGCTCGTTCAGACGAAGCTCGTTCTCGACGAGGCGCGCCTGGCCTTCGGCCATGTCGACGTCGAAGTCTCCCTCGAAGTCGACCGTGACTCCGTTCAGGTACGGTATGCCGGTGAAGCGGAGCGTGACCGAATCGGCGTGCGTACGGGTCACCGCGACGAGGCTCTGCCGAGAGAAGTCCCCCGCGAGCGAGTGGCTCAGGCCCGTGATGGAGACAAAGAGCCCGGACGATGCGTCGTCGAACAGGAGCGCCCCGTCGGAGACCTCGAGGCTGCGCAGGGCCACCGCGAGCGCGGACCCGGAGCCCTCGGCCTCGTCGCCCTTCGGTACCACGTCCCAGCTCGCCACCCCGTCGTCGTCGACCCGGAGCCGTACGACGGGGCGCTCCACACGCACCGAGCGGACCTCCAGCGGACCGCGACCGCGGGCCGCGCGCAGGACGCTGCCGAGGCCCAGCGCAAGCCTGAAGTCACCGACGGACACCAGCGTGTCCCCATCGAAGCTTCCCGTCCCGACGACGCTGAGCCCACGTAAGGTCAGTCGAGCATCGGGGAAGGCACCGAACAGGTCGAGGCCGACGTCCGACCAATCGACGCGGACGCGCGCGGCGCGTTCCACTTCGGCGCGCATACGCTCTTCCACGGCACCGACGAACAGCAGAGGCAGGACTGCCAGCGTCATGAGCACGACGCCCACTCCGCCCGCCGAGCCCAGCGCGATCCTGGCTTTCTTCGTCATGATCAGTCTGCCCCGCAGTGGGCCCACCATCGCCGCCGCTTAAACGTTTGTTTATCGTCGGAGGTTCCGACAATAGTCACGCTGTGCTGCACGGATCGAGCCAGCGCCTTCGCGGCGAGGCCGGGCGCCACGCGCTCCGGCAAGGCTATTCACGCGGTGGTGGAGATCTACCGACCAATCACGTAGTCGCTCTTGGCCGGGCTCACGCCCCCGTACATGACGCCCGTCTCCGGATCGATCATCACCATCTTGACGGCGCCGGCGCCCGAGGTCGCCTGGCGATAAGGCTGTTGCAGCTCACTCACTTCGATGCGGTGCCCGAG
>Ga0111156_1082_pt1 | contig 10619 bp, 6 predicted proteins | sample DeeMarSeWOR28_12_FD_80250 | JGI IMG/M metagenome (GOLD analysis project Ga0111156, IMG submission 80250) | Gemmatimonas sp. SG8_23
TCGAACCTGTGACCTCTACGATGTCAACGTAGCGCTCTAACCAACTGAGCTACGCGCCCGACATGCGGACCCGCAGGTCCTTGAAATGCGCCCGGGAGGACTCGAACCCCCAACCTTCTGATCCGTAGTCAGACGCTCTATCCAATTGAGCTACGGGCGCAGAGTAACAGATGCCCACGACAGGACTCGAACCTGTACGCCGTTTCCGGCACTGGTCCCTCAAACCAGCCTGTCTACCAATTCCAGCACGTGGGCGATACCGACTCGGTCACCCATGGGGTGACGAATGCTCGAGGAGGGACTCGAACCCTCACGGGGTTAACCCCCACAGGGTCCTGAACCCTGCGCGTCTACCAATTCCGCCACCCGAGCTCGTTTCGGCTCACGGGCCCGAAAGCCCGTTCGTCATGGAGCCGAGGGGAATCGAACCCCTGACCTCTTGAATGCCATTCAAGCGCTCTCCCAACTGAGCTACGGCCCCCTCCACACGACCCAGAAAGCCGTTCGCTCTGGACGAGCGATCGACTTCGTTTGTCAAAAAACCGACCAGCGGGGCTGACGAGACTCGAACTCGCGACCTCCGGTGTGACAGACCGGCACTCTAACCGACTGAGCTACAGCCCCTGACCTTCTCGATATGTCGAAACAGCTTCCTGCGATCTTCTTCAGTACCCCGACGGGGAATCGAACCCCGATTGCCAGGTTGAAAACCTGGTGTCCTAACCATTAGACGACCGGGGCTCCCATCCCGTCTGTACAGGCCCGGAGGGACTCGAACCCCCAACCCCCGGTTTTGGAGACCGGTGCTCTACCAGTTGAGCTACGGACCTCTTGCTGCCTTTACTCGCTCACTCCTCGCGCCGCTTGCGGCGTCATCATGGCCAGGGGCGGAATCGAACCGCCGACACCATGATTTTCAGTCATGTGCTCTACCAACTGAGCTACCTGGCCCAGACAAAAAACCCGCCCGAGCCAGTCGGCGCGGGCGGGAAGTTCTCGGAGGCGACGCTCCTACCGCCGCTCCGCTCCCGCCCACGATCGCGGGCTCCACGTGTCGGAGGCCGTCCAGAAGACCGAACTTCGCATCCGTCTCTCCCTTGGCGGTTCCCGAACGTGGGAAGCGCCGCCAGAGGCGGCGCTTCACGAGCAATAGCGGGGGCAGGATTCGAACCTGCGACCTTCGGGTTATGAGCCCGACGAGCTACCAGACTGCTCCACCCCGCAACAGGAAAGGGAAGTTAGTCCTTTTTTGGAGGAGAGGTCAACCCGTTCGTAGCGCTTGCGTCACGGCGCGGACGTGACCCACTTGATGCTCATGAACCTCGATTCGTTCTGCCGTGCTGAGTGAGATCTTTCTCGACCTGGCGATCGCGCTGGGTCTGGGGCTGCTGATCGGCCTTCAGAAGGAGCGGGCAGCGTCTCCCCTGGCCGGGCTGCGCACCTTTGCGCTGGTGTCCCTGGCGGGCGGAGTCGCGGCCGTCCTCGTTCCGTATGCCGGGGCGTGGCTGGTGGTGGCCGGCTTGCTCAGCGTGGTGGCGTTCATGGTCACGGGCAACGTCGTGCTGCTGCACACGGACGACTCGGATCCGGGGCAGACGACCGAGGCGGCCGTGGTCCTGACGTACCTGATCGGTGTGCTCACGGTGGCCGGACCCATCGAGGTCGGGATCGTGTGCGGCGCCGTGACGGCGATGCTCCTGCACCTCCGTGAGGAGCTCCACACGTGGGTCGATCGCCTGACGGACCGGGACGTGCGGGCGATCATGCAGTTCACGGTGGTCTCGCTGATCGTCCTGCCGGTTCTTCCTTCGGAGACGTACGGTCCGTACGACGTGATCAACCCGCGGCAGGTCTGGTGGATGGTCGTGCTGATCGTCGGCCTGAACCTGACCGGCTACGCGGCGTACCGGCTGCTCGGAGAGCGGACGGGGACGGCGCTGGCCGGTGTGCTGGGCGGTGTGGTGTCGAGCACCGCCACGACGGTGGGCTACGCCCGCGTGACGAAGTCGCAGAAGGCGCGGGAGGCGACGGCGATCGTGGTCGTGTGGGTCGCGTCGGGGATCGTCTTCGCGCGTCTCCTGCTGGAGATCGGGGCGGTGGGCCCGACGCTCCTGCCGAGGGCGGCGGGGCCGCTGCTGATCATGCTCGCGCTCTTCGCGGGGATCGCCGCGCTCATCTGGCGGTCGGGCACGGCGACGAGCGACCTCCCGATCGAGCCGGCCAACCCGACGGAGCTCAGGTCGGCCATCCTGTTCGGGGCGATCTATGCACTGGTGCTGCTCGTCGTGGCGGCGGCGGAGGACTGGGCCGGGGGCGTCGGGCTCTACATGGCCGCTGCGGTCTCCGGCCTCACGGACGTGGATGCGCTTACGCTGTCGACCGCACGCCTCGTCGAGACGCAGCGCCTGGACCCCGAGCTCGGCTGGAGACTGGTCGTCACCGCCGCCGTGTCGAACCTCGCGTTCAAGACGGTGCTCGCCGCCATGCTGGGAAGTCGCAGCTTCGCCCGGCGCTTCGCGCGCCTCAGTGCGATCGGCATCCTGGCGGGCGTGGCGCTCATCCTCTTCTGGCCCTAGCCCGGCAGGCTCCGACTCCTCCGGGGGAGGATCTCCCGACAGCGCGCCCGCGACCCGTGACGCACGTTGATCATGGACGAGTTCACCCGGGTTGTGCCCATGCAGCGTCCGGAGACACTTCCTGTGCGCACGGGCCGCGCCCTCGAGCCGGTGAAGCGGGCGTGGCGGGGGCTCCTGTTGTGCGCATGTCTGGTGGGATTCCTCGCCGTGCCGGTCGCGACCGCGGGGCAGGTGGTACAGCCCCCGAACCGGGGCGGATTCACGGTTTCCATGGGGGTGCCGCCGTCGTGGCGCTGGCACGCCGGCGCGTCCGTCGGCGTTTATCAGAGGGAGGAGGGCTCCGCCGCGTTCTACGCACACGGAGGCTTCTACCGGGATGTGGTGAATCCCGTGACGGCCGGGCTCGGGGTCATGGGAGAGGGATACGTCGGGTCGCGCGGGAGCTTCTCCTCGGTGGAGACCGGCCTCGACGGCGGGGTGCGCCTGGGTCTTCATTCTCCCGCCACGCGGCTGGGGTTCGGATGGGATTTCAACATCCGAGACGCGGAAGCGGACTTCTACCTGTCGCTCGTTCATCCGCTCCGCCGGGGCGGGATCTTCACGGGCGGCGGCACGTTCCGGGTCGACTACCTCCCCGGGCGCGGGCACTCCTTCACCTTCGGCGTACAGCTTCCGCTCGGTCAGCGCTTCCTGAGCAAGACGCGCCCCCGACAGGACAGGGTCCACATGCAGGACCCGGAGCCTCCCGACCTCGCGGTGCTCCCGCCGGCCGACCTCCGCGAGGGCATGACGCAGGCCCTCGCGCATGCCCAGTGGGTCACCCGCCTCACGGTGCCGTACACCGATCACTGGGACGGAGAGGAAGATCGGGCGATGGAGCGCTTCGTCGTCGAGATGGAGGCGATCCGGGCGCACGTCGCCGACACGCGCGAGCGCGCGGCCGACGGCGGGGTCCCCGACGGTGGGCCTCTCGCCGAGGTCGAGGCGTACCATCACGCGCTCGATCGAGCCTTCTCGATCGCCACGTCACCGGAGCCGCTCACCCGGGGTGAGACGACTCCGCTGGGGATCGAGACGGCGTCGGCGGCCCGGGCGATCGTGCTCGAGCAGATCCTCCTGCCGTACAACCGTCTCCTCGGCCAGAAGAAGTCCCACGACTCGACGCGCGGCCTCGGGACGGCCGCTTCGGCAGAGTTCTACGAGTGGCTCACGCGCAGCGAGATCACCCGGAGTCGGCTCCGGGTCACCACCTGGACGTTTCAGGAGTATCTGGAGCTCGTCGAGCAGATCCGCGTCGACGCGGTGCGCATCTGGCGGGACTCGAGGTACGTGTGGCTGCCGTTCCAGCTGGCCCTGGAGCCGCGCCAGCACGACAGCCAGGAGGAGCTGAACGAGCTGGTCGAGCGCGCCACCGGCGAGGTCTTCACGCGAGGCAACCGGCACTGGTACCTGGAGACCGAGCAGTTCCAGGCGGAGCTCACGCGGATGATTCTCGAGGCGGAGGACTATCACGTTCTCTGGACGCACGACTTCCGCGGTTACGATGCGGAGGGTGGCCCCGACGAGATGTCCTTCCGGCAGGTCGTGCACGCCTATCTGCCGGCGCTGATCGACGCGGTCCGCGCATACGACGAGCGCGGCAGGATGCCGCAGTACCTCCTCTTCCACGACCAGCTGTACTTCGTCGCGAACGGGAACCGGCTCTGGATCGAGCTGCTGCAGGACCCTCTGCACCATCGCATCGACCTTCCCGCCGGCTTCGAGGCCTGGGAGGACTCGATCTCCGGGCTGCAGGGGGAGCTGGCGGATGCCGTCGCGGATTCGGAGCTGATGCAGTCGCAGGCGCTGCACTTCGAGGACGGCTGGATCGAGAACGTGGTCAAGGTCCACGTCAACGTCACGAACCCGCCGGACGCCTCGTTCTGGACGGACGAGATCTTCCCGTTCTTCATGGGCCTGCCCGACGTGGTGATGCGGGACCACCGCAAGATCTCGTTCTACGACGTCACCGAGGCGGATCCCTACAAGGGGATGGCGATCTACACGGGAGCGGGGGTGGGCGAGCACTACGTCGGGGCGGGGTGGGAAGACCGCGCGATCATGGTGCAGGGCCCGGTGCTCCTCTCGCTCAAGAATGCCGCCCGGCAGCTTCTCGAGAATCAGGGCTTCGAGACCGACGAGATCCCCTGGGAGCTCCGGCCCCGACCCCTGGCGGGGGGCTACTACCTGGCCGTCGCGGATACCCTCGATGCGCTGGGCGAGTGGGGTTGGGACATGCAGCTCCACAACCAGATCGGCTTCCGCTTCAAGCCGGTGTCGGTCATGAAGGCCACGCTGTACACCCTCATGCCTCCCGGCTCGGTGATCAAGGCGCCCGACTCGATCTGGGGCTCGCACTTCTGGGCGTCGATGCTCCTCGGCAACGCTCTGCGGGGCGGTCGCTCGCTCGTCATCGCGCCCGCCATCGCGAACGCGCCGAGCGCCGGCTTCCCGCAGATGTCGCGGGCCCAGGACGTCATGACGCGCCTCGTCGTGGCCGACGAGATTCTCGGGGAGGAGATCGAGCGGAGAGGGGGGCTGCTGAAGGTCGGGTTGTTCACGTCGACGCTCTCGACCGGGGACATCCCGGGCAAGATGCTCGCCTTCGCTGCGAACCTCGAGCGAACGCCCTGGCTTCGGGACCTGTACGGCTTCCATCCGAAGGTCGTCGCGGAGTTCCTCGAGGAGGCGCGCGCCCTCGCGGGCGAGGACTTCGGTAGCGGGTACGACATCGAGCAGGAGCACCGCCTGCCCAAGCTGCATCTCAAGGCGAATTACTTCGCCACGCGGGAGGCGTGGGACGACCTGCTTTCGCGGGACGACATCTCGCCCCCGTTCCGGAACTACTTCCGCGAGGTCTCGCTCCAGAACCAGGCGCTGGCCGAGGGCGGCTATCGCGTCTACGACTTCCTGCTCGAGGCCCTGCTGCCTCCGTCGCACGAGATCCTCGAGGACTACATGAGCGGTCTCACCGACGATGCGCGGGAGCGGATCGCGCTCTTCTTCCTGCTCGGATCACACAACCAGAACAACCGCAGCATGCTGCTCGACGGCGAGTCCGCATTCGTCGTCGCGGGTTGGTCGTCGCGGTTCGGGCTGCCCGACTTTCTCGTGATCGTCGGGCTCACCGAGTGGATCGACGACCTCGACCGCCTCGAGGAGCTCTTCCCGGGCTACACGGGGATCAAGCGGCGCATCAGCCACTGGATCCGGGTGGTGGTCTGAGGCGGGAGCCTACTCCCCGCCCGCCGCCTCCGCTTCGGCCGCCGCGTCGGCAAGCGCCCGATTCACGGCGTCGATCAGCAGCTCGGGGTCGAGCGGCTTGGTCAGCGTGTACTTGGCTCCGAGCGCCTCGGCCATGTGGAGCTGGAACGCGCCCGTTCCCGAAATGGCGACGAGCGCCGGGGGCGTCTTGAATTCCCGCAGCACGCTGATGAGCTCGAACCCGTGCACTTCGGGCATGTGGAGATCGGTCACGACCACGTCGATGCCCTTGAGCGCGTACTGCCGCAGGGCGTCCTCGCCGTCGTGCGCGAAGAACGTCTCGTGACCTGCGCGCTCGAGGATGGCCTGGGCGATCAGGCGATCCCCTTCCTCGTCGTCGACAATGAGTATTCGTGCCACGTCGTACTGCCTGTTGGGGCTTGATACCACCCGGGGGCCTCACACATCCGTACCGTACGCCTCATTCCTTTGGACATCAAGGATTTTCGCCCCGGGCGTCGGGGACGGTCGTGTAACGCACCCGGGCCCGGACATCTCACCACACGAGGTTCCTCCCTTTCCCCCCCGTGCCGCCCGCGAATCCCCCACATAGCTTCGGCGGGCAAGTCCGTAGCTTTCGTGCGCCCCTGCGACGTCGGCACAACTCAACCGGAGCCTCCCGCCATGTCCGCCGAAGAGCTCAACCCGTTCGTGATCGCCCAGCGGCAGTGCGACAACGCCGCCCTTTATCTGCCTCGCCTCGAGCCCGGCCTCTTCGAGTTCCTGAAGCGTCCGGACAAGCTCATCACCGTCGAGTTCCCGATCGCGACGTCTTCGGGCGAGGTTCACAACTTCGTCGGATACCGGTGCGTCCATAACCGGGTGCGGGGTCCCGGCAAGGGCGGGATCCGGTACCATCCCGACGTCACGCCCGACGAAGTGCGCGCGCTCGCCTCGTGGATGACCTGGAAGTGCGCCGTGGTGGACGTGCCGTTCGGTGGTGCGAAGGGTGGGGTCGTCTGCAACCCGAAGGAGCTGTCGGACGAGGACCTGCGGCACATCACGCGCCGCTACACCGCGGAGCTCAACAACAACATCGGGCCCCACATCGACATCCCCGCGCCGGACGTCAACACCAATGCCCGGATCATGGCCATCATCTACGACACGTACGAGATGATGCACAAAGGGGAGAACAACCTCGGCGTGGTCACGGGCAAGCCCGTGCGTGTCGGCGGCTCGCTCGGCCGCAACGAGGCGACGTCCCGCGGCGGTCTCTTCGTGGCCCAGCGCGCGCTGGAGAGGGGCGTGCTCGAGGGCGCCGATTCGCTCGAGGGGCTTACCGTGGCGATCCAGGGCTTCGGCAACGCGGGCGGGATCGCGGCGACGCTCTTTCACGAGGCCGGGGCGAAGATCGTCGCGGTGAGCGACTCGCGCGGCGGTGTCCACTGTGCCGAGGGCATCGACCCCGCGGCCGTCCACGCGCACAAGAAAGAGACCGGGTCGGTGGTCGGCGCCGGCGCGTGCACCAATTGCACCAACGAGGAGCTCCTAGAGATCGAGTGCGACATCCTCATCCCGGCGGCCCTGGAGAACCAGTTGCGCGGCGACAACGCGCCGAACGTGAAGGCCCGCATGATCCTCGAGCTCGCGAACGGACCGACCACGCCGGAGGCCGACGCGGTCTTCCACGACCGTGGTATCCCCGTGCTTCCGGACATCCTCGCGAACGCGGGCGGTGTCACGGTCAGCTATTTCGAGTGGGTGCAGAACAACAAGAACGAGCAGTGGGACGAAGACGAGGTCAACGCGAAGCTCGAGCGGATCATGCGTCGGGCGACCGACGGCGTGCTCGAAGAGCAGGCGAGGGTCAACGGCTCGCTCGACGAGCTCACCGCCGAGCGCGCGCAGCTGGGTCGCAACGGTGATCGGCTGGAGCCGGTCGACCTGCGTACGGCGGCGTTCATCGTGGCCGTGCGGCGCGTGGCGCTCGTGTCGCTGGATCGGGGGATCTGGCCCTAGATTGCCGGCATGTCACCGGTCCTGATCATCGTCGGCGTCGGGCCATGAGCGTCGGCCCGGCGCACCTCGGGGCGATCCGCGCCTTCGACTACCTGGCGGCGTTGTCGCTGGGTGCGTCCGCCGCGCTCGGCGCGTGGTGGCTCGTGCCGGACGGGCTTCCCGGGGTCCTCGCGATGATCCTGGGCATGCTCGTCGGCACGCTCGCGGCCGTGCCGGTCTTCGTGCTGTTCACGTGGCTGCTCGGAGGCTTCGAGATCGTGATGATGGCGATGCAGATCGGCATGATCGCGGGCATGGGTGCCCCGATGATCGCGGGCGGCACGGTGACGTCCGTGGCCATGGCCGGCGCCGGAGTGGGTCTGGTGATTCAGATGCTCCTCCACGCCCTCGACCGATCCCTGCACGGAGAGGTGGCGACGTGAGCAGCGCCGCGGGGACGAAGGACGCCGCGGTCCGGAAGTGGAACCGCGCGGCGAAGGCGCTCGACTCGAAGGATCGTGGTGAGGAGGTTCGCTACGGGCCCTACAAGCGCTCGCTCTTCGCCAAGGCCCGGGGAAAGACGATGCTCGTGGCCGCCGGGACGGGGATCGACTTCAAGTACCTTCCGCCCGGTCTCGAGGTGACGGCGATCGACTTCTCGCCGCGGATGCTCTCGTTCGCGGAGAAGCGGCTCGACGAGAGCGCGTCGCCGGTCGAGCTGGTCGAAGCCGACGTGACCCGTCTCGACTTCGCCGACCAGACCTTCGACACCGTCATCACGTCGTGCACCTTCTGCTCCGTGCCGGATCCGGTGCAGGGGCTGCGGGAGGTCCGTCGGGTGCTCAAGGACGACGGCCGGCTTCTCATGTTCGAGCACGTGCGGGCCTCGAACCCGTGGCTCGGCTTCATGATGGACGTCATGAATCCGCTCGTGCGGAAGTTCGGTCCGGACATCAACCGACGCACCGGCGACAACATCCGCGCGGCCGGCTTCCGGATCGTGCGGGAGTTCAACGTCTACCTCGACATGGTGAAGCTGTTCGAGGCCGTGAAGGCCTGAGCCCGCACCCTCATGGCCAGGACCTTGCGCGTGGCGTTCGCGATGGGCGGCGGCGCGAGCCTGGGCGCATTCTCCGGCGGGGCCATCGTCGAGGTCGTGCGGCAGCTCCACACCAACCTCGATCGGACACGCTACGACCGGTTCGAGATCGATGTGCTCTCGGGGGCCAGCGCGGGCGGCATGACCGTCGGGCTGCTCGTGCGGGCGCTGGCCGACCCCGCGCACCGCAACGCGTCCGAGGCCGTGGAGCATCTTCACACGGCCATGCACCAGGCGTGGGTCGAGCAGATCGACCTCGAGGGTCTCGTGCCCGCGGCCGACATGACCGGCCCGCCGTCGCTGTTCGACCGGGGTGCGGTGGACGCGATCGCGCGCAGCCTTCTGGCCTGGCCCGAAGGCGCCCGGCCCGGGCGGACACTCCTGGGGCCGCGCGTCTGTCTGGGCCTGACGCTTCTCAACTACAACGGGATCCCCATCTCGCTCTCCCGGGAGCCGGCGCTGGGCGACGCGCTCGGCACGACGCTGTTCCGAGACTACCGGGTGTACTGTCTCGACCTCGAGTCCGCCGACGCTCCCGTGCCCTCGCGATGGCGGCACCTCGACGGTGACGCCCTGGCGGACCCGCGGGCGTGGAAGGCGATGGCGGCCACCATGATCGCGGGCGGCGCCGTCCCGGTGGCGTTCGAGCCGGTCGTGCTGAAGCGGCTCCGGAGCGAGTACGGGGCGCTGTGGCCGGCCGAGCTCGAGGGCCGCGAGGCGTTCCGCTTCACGCATGGCGACGGAGGGACCTTCGACAACGAGCCGCTGCGCCAGGCCATGCGCATGATCGGCTTCATGGACGCGGGCGTTCCGACCGACACCTTCGATCGGATCCTGATATCCATCGATCCGAACGTGAGCGGATCGGTCCACGACTTCTCTCTCGACTTCCACCGGTCGCACGAGATCAACCCGGACTTCGGACTCTTCGACGGAGAGGACGTGGTGCCCGCCGACTTCGCCGGCCGCTTGCTTTCCAACGCGGGCCGAGTGCTGACCGCGCTTCGCGGGCAGGCCTCCTACAAGGACTATCTGGGCGCCGACAAGGTGAACAACCGCCTGCGCTGGCGGGACGACGCGAGGTCGCTGATCTCCGACCTCATCGGCGCGCTCGATCCTGATCGGGTCGGTGCGCTCGCCCGTTCGGCCGAGCGGACCCTCGAGCGTGTGCTCGCGGACAAGCAGCAGGCGTCCACCGTGCCCAACACGGCGCTCGAGCTCGCGACCGAGCTTCAGCGTGTCCACGCCGAGCTCGAGGCGGATGCCGGGCAGGAGGTGCCCGATGGGCTCGACGATCCCGCCATGCTGCTCGAGTGCGCGCTCCTCTCGCTGTTCGATCAGGTCGCAGCCCTTCGCGGCAAGCAGCCCGTGAGCGTCTGGGCGATCGCGCCCACGACCTGGGTTCCACCCGGTGGCGAGCCGTCCGACGCGGTGCCCGTGGAGCTGGCCGGTGACTTCGCGTCGAGCTTCGGCGGCTTCTTCGACCAGAGCTACCGGGAGCACGACTTCCGACTCGGCGCTGCGGTGGCGGGCTCCGTCCTGGCGCAGCCGCCGGCGAGCGGCCCCCTCGGCTCCGGCCTCCTCGCCGATCCCTCGGGACGCGCGTCCCTGCCCGCGCCCCTCGATCCGGGCCTCGGCACCAACGAGGAAGCGCGCAGGCGCTTCGCCGATCGGCTCGGCCACGTGGCGGAGGCCGTCCT
>Ga0111156_1095_pt1 | contig 10435 bp, 7 predicted proteins | sample DeeMarSeWOR28_12_FD_80250 | JGI IMG/M metagenome (GOLD analysis project Ga0111156, IMG submission 80250) | Gemmatimonas sp. SG8_23
ATCGATTTCGGCGAGCCCCGTCGTGTAGACCACCGCCATGTTCGGACGCGCGCTCACGAGTCGGCTCGCGACTCTCGCACCCCACCCGTCGGGGAGGTGGATGTCCATCAGAAGGGCATCGATCTCACCCTGGTGCTCGCGCATCACGCGCTCGGCCTCCGAGGCCGACGAGGCCGTGATCACCTCGAACCCGCGCTTGCGGAGGAGACGATTCGCGATGTGACGGATGCCCGCCTCGTCATCGACGAAGAAGACCACGGGCGAGCGACGGCGGTGGGATGAGGGCTGCACGAGCGGGCTTCTCGGGTCGGGGGGGACGAGCTGCGACCCCAATCTAGCACACCGGTCGAGGCCCCGGGGACGAAAAAAGTCCCGGAGGAGGAGAAGAAGAGCCGAACCGTTGGTGCCCGGGCCGCCCCCTGACAGATTGCGTGCGGGAGGAACCATGGCAGGTACGCAGAACCTTTCGAGGCGTCGAGCGTTCGCGTCCGCTGCAGCGGTGGCGATCGTCGCGATCCAGCTGGCAGCGCCCGCGGCGCTTTCGGGTGCTCAGGCGACGCCTTCGAGCGAGCCGGGCGCCGAGCTAAGGGTCTGGCTCCTCACCGCGGCCCCGGGTGACGCGGTCTGGGAGCGCTACGGACACAACGCGATTCGCGTGCTCGACACGCGTACGGGGCGCGACGTCTCCTACAACTGGGGCATCTTCGACTTCGATCAGGTCGACTTCATCCCCCGATTCCTCCAGGGCCGGATGCTGTACCGCATGGCTCCGTTTCGCACCGATGCCATGGTCGCGAGCTACGCACAGGCGGGCCGGGAGGTGATCGCCCAGGAGCTCGACCTCACGCCGGCCCAGAAGCTCGCCCTGAGAGACTTCGCGGAGCGGAACGCGCTCCCCGAGAACCGTGAGTACATCTATCAGTACTTCATCGACAACTGTTCGACGCGGGTGCGAGACCTCCTCGATCTCGTCCTCGGAGGGGCCCTCCGCGAGGAATACGAAGCGAGACGGCGAGGGGCCAGCTATCGGTTCCACACGCGGCGCCTCACCCAGGTCGACCCCCTGATCTACACGGGCATGGACCTCCTCCTCGGGCCCCCGACCGACGCACCGATCTCGGTCTGGGACGAGATGTTCATCCCGATGATCCTCCGCGACGAGCTCCGTTCCTTCACGGTGCCGGGTCCGGACGGAGTCGCCGAGCCCCTCGTCATCGCGGAGGAGACCGTGGTCGCGTCCGCGCGTGCCGCGGAGCCGTCCTCCCCGCCCGGATGGCTGTGGATCTACCTGCTCGTCGGCGTGCTCGTCGGAGGCGTGCTGGCCTCGCCCGGACTCGCCACAGTCCGGGCGTCGCGCCTCCTCACGGGCGGCGCCCTCGTCTTCGCCGCGGCCTGGTCCGTCTTCGGTGGCGTGCTGGGACTGATCCTGGTCGGGCTTCTCTTCACCGACCACGTCTTCTCCTACGGCAACGAGAACCTGTTTCTGGCGAACCCGCTCATGCTCGGAACGGCGGCGCTTATCGCTCTCTCTGCGTTCGGAAGCCGGTGGCACGCGGCGCTGCGGACGTGGTCGCGGGTCGTCGCCGGCATCGCGCTGCTCGGGTTCCTCTGGCACCTGCTCCCGATGTCGAGCCAGACCAACGCCATGTTCCTCGCCCTGGGGCTCCCGGCGCATCTGGGACTGGCCTGGGGATTGGGACGCGCCGCCCCGGAGCCGGACGCCTAGGTGCCCGCCCTGCCCCCTCGGGGGCAAGGGAGCGAAACACCGCCGGACGGCACGAGCTCGGCAACAGCGAGCCAGGCCGAGTATTTCGCATCGATTGTCATGGCCAGCCGGAGCCCGACGGCATACTGTGCCTGCAGACCCGGTCGCGGACGCCAGCGCCTGCGATGTCCCACGCCGGGCGGCACCGCACAAGCGCTTCGAGCACCCCGGAGGACGGCACGCGTGACTCCCACGAATGACGAGTTGATCGCGGAGGCGAAGCAGGAGCCCGCCCCGCTCCTCCCCCTTCTGCATCGACTCCACGAGCGGGACGGACATCTGAGCGAGGAGGCCCTCCGGGCCGTGTCCAGGGGGCTGCGCATCCCGATCGCCGATCTTTTCGGAACGGTGACGTTCTACCACCACTTCGCCCGGGAGCCCGGCGGGCTCCACGCGCCGAGAGTCTGCACCGGCCCCGTTTGCCGCCTGAAGGGCTCCGAGAAGCTGGTCGACGACCTGGAAGGCGCGACGCCGATGCCATGCAGCGGGCGCTGCGACGATCCGATTCCGATCCTGCGGGGCGGTCACACGCTCGTCGGGCTGACGGCCGACGCCCTCGAGGCGCGAGACACACCGCTTCCGCCTCCGCCGCCCGACGGCATCGAGGAGTGCGTCTTCGCGCACATCCGGGAGGTCGACCGCAAGACGCTCGAAGGGTACCGCCGGACCGGTGGCTACACCGCCCTCGAGCGAGCGGTGACGTCGATGACCCCCGAATCCGTGATCGAGATGGTCGACGAGAGCGGGCTCGCAGGTCGCGGCGGCGCCGGCTTCCCGACCGGTCGGAAGTGGAGAGCGGTCCGAGATGCGTCGGGCGGGCCCAAGACCGTCGTCTGCAACGCGGACGAGGGCGAGCCCGGCTGCTTCAAGGACCGGGCGCTGATGGACCATGATCCGCACGCGGTGCTGGAAGGGATGGCACTGGCCTGTTTCGCCACCGGCGCGCCCCGCGCCTTCCTCTATCTGCGGTACGAGTACCCCGAGACGGAGCACCTCCTGGCCCGCGCGATCGAAGAGGCGGAAGAGGCCGGGATTCTGGGAGAGGACGTCTTCGGAACCGGACACACGATCCGCATCCACCTGGTCCGGGGCGCCGGAGCGTACATCTGCGGAGAGGAGACGTCGCTGCTGAACTCGCTGGAGGGCGGCCACCCGTTCCCCCGGAATCGTCCTCCGTATCCTGTGACCCACGGATTCGAGGGTACGCCCACGGCGGTGAACAACGTCGAGACCCTCGCATCGGTGCCCCCGATCGTCGCGAAGGGCCCGGACTGGTATCGCGGCCTGGGGCTCGGCGAGCACGCCGGGACGAAGGTGATCTCCCTGTCCGGGGACGTCGCCAGGCCCGGCAACTACGAGGTTCCGATCGGCCTTCCCCTTTCGACCCTGCTCCACGAATGGGCCGGTGGCGCACCCGAGGGTCGCTCGATCCGGGCGGTCACGATGGCCGGCCTCTCGGGTGGGTTCCTCGCTGGAGACGATCTCGAGGTCACCCTCGACGAGCCGTCGATCCGGGCGAAGGGCTCGTTCCTCGGCGCGGGAGGGATCATGGTCTTCGACGATACGCGCGACATGATCGACGTCTCGCACATGGCGATGGAATTCTTCGCTCACGAGTCCTGCGGCAAGTGCTTTCCCTGTCGGATCGGAACGACCCGGCTCACCGAGCGCCTCGCCGGGACGGCCGGTCCACGAGATGTATCGGCGTGGATCGACGAAGTGGCGGACCTCAACCGCACGATGAAGGAGACTTCGGCCTGCGGCCTGGGCCAGGCGGCACCCTTGATCACCGAGAGCCTGCTTCGGTATTTCCCAGAAGCGGTTCGGCAACACGTGCTGGGAGAAGGACGATGAGCGACTCGACCGGACGCACGATCTTCCTCGACGGCGAGGAAGTCCCGTTCGAGAAGGGCGAGACGATCTACCAGGTGGCCGAGCGCCATCGGAAGGACATCCCCACCCTCTGCTACGACGACCGCCTGGAGGCATTCGGCGGCTGCCGACTCTGCGTCGTCGAGCTCGAGGGGGCTCGCAACCCCGTGGCCTCGTGCACGACGATGGCGGAGCCCGGGATGCGGGTGAAGACCAGGAGCGGGTCTCTGGAGATGCACCGGCGCGTCCTGCTCGAGCTGGTCGCCTCGGAGAACCGCGAGATCGACGTGGACGAGCTGTCCGGCTACGCGTCGCAGGAGATGGCGACGCTCGTCGACCGGTACGACGCGCGAACCGGGCGCTTCGCCGGGCAGAAATCCGGCACGTCCCGCCCGGACGACCCGAACCCGTTCATCCTGCGCGACTACGAGAACTGCATCTCCTGCTACCGCTGCGTACGGGTCTGCGCCGAGCAGGAGGGCGACTACGCGATCTCCGTGATGAATCGCGGCTTCGAGACGCAGATCACGACCGAGTTCGGGGGACTCCTCAAGGACTCTTCGTGCACCTTCTGCGGTCAGTGCGTGCAGACGTGCCCGACCGGCGCCCTCGGTGACCTCAAGGCCCTCCGCTTCGCCGAGGTCGAGAAGCCGATCGAGAAGACACGGTCGATCTGCCCGTACTGCGGCGTGGGGTGCGCGGTCGACATCATGACGAAGGGTGAGCAGGTCGTCGGGATCCTGCCCGCCATGGACGGCCCGGCGAACGAGGGCGCCCTCTGCGTGAAGGGACAGTTCGCCTTCGACTTCGTGCACCACCCGGACCGCCTGAAGACGCCCTTCGTTCGCAACGATCACGGCCAGCTCGTCCCGGCCACCTGGGACGAGGCGCTCGACAAGGCGGCCGCCGGACTGCTCGAAGCGGTCAACGAGCACGGCCGGCACAGCCTGTACGCCGTAGCCTCCGGACGCGCGCCCAACGAGGCCGGCTACCTCATGCAGAAGTTCGTGAGGGCCGGATTGGGCACGAGTTACATCGACAACTGCAGCCGTGCCTGACACGCTCCTACAGTCGCCGGTCTGGCGGCAACGATCGGGCGGGGCGCCATGTCGAACCCGCTCCGCGACATGGAGAAGCCCGATGTGATCTTCTGCATCGGGACCAACATGACGGAGTGCCACCCCGTGGCCGCGACGCGCCTCAAGAAGGCGATCGCGAACGGGGCGAAGATGATCGTCGCGGATCCGCGGGTGATCGGGCTCGTCGACTACGCCGATCTGCACCTGCAGCTGCGGGTGGGCTCGGACGCGGCGCTCCTCCTCGCGATGGCGCACGTCATCGAGCGCGAAGGCCTCATCGACGACGGCTTCATCGCCGAGCGCACGACGGAGGCGGAGGAGTTCCTCGGGCACGTCCGGGAGTTCACCCCGGAGTGGGCCTCGACGATCTGCGGCGTGCCGCCCGAGCTGATCGAGGAGGCCGCCCTGCTCTACGGTCGGGCCGAACGGGGCGCCATCTACTACACACTCGGTATCACCGAGCACATCTGCGGCGTCGACAACGTGCAGAGCCTCTGCAACCTCGCGCTCATGACGGGCAACGTCGGCCGCGAGGGCACAGGCATCAATCCGATGCGCGGGCAGAACAACATTCAGGGCGCGGGCGACGTCGGTGCGATCCCGAACAACTACCCGGGCTTCCAGCCGGTCACCGATCCGGCCAACCAGGCGAAGTTCCAGGAGGCCTACGGGCGCGAGATCGACATCGAGAAGGGGATCACGAAGGTGCGCGCCCTCGACCTGGCCGGGGATCAGATCCGGGCGATGCTCATCGACGGCGAGAACACCGTCGTGACCGACCCGGACCGGGAGCACTGCGAGAAGGCGCTCAAGTCACTCGACTTCCTCGTCGTGTGCGACCTCTTCATGACGGAGACCGCCGAGCTCGCGGACGTCGTCTTCCCCGCCACCGGCTTCGCGGAGACGGACGGGACCCAGACGAACACGGAGCGGCGCGTCCAGCGGCTCCGAAAGGCGGTTCCGGCGCCGGGAGAGGCGAAGCCCGACTGGTGGATCCTCTCCCAGCTGGCGAAGCGCATGGGCTTCCATGGCTTCGAGTACGAGAGCGCGAAGGACGTCTTCAACGAGCTCTGCTCGCTGTCGCCCACCTACAAGGGCATCGACTGGGACAAGGTCGAGCTCGGCGAATACCAGTGGCCGATCCCGCACGAGGGCCACCCGGGGACGCCCCGCCTGCACGAGGACGGCTTCATCAACGGCCGCGGGATCTTCAAGCTCATCCGCTACCGGGACCCGGCCGAGACGATCGACGACGACTACCCGGTCTGGCTCACCACCGGGCGCAGGCTCGAGTCGTACCACTCCCGGACCCAGACCGGGCGCTCGCAGGGAATCGACTACCTCCTTCCGGAGGAGCTTCTGGAGGTGCACCCGGACGACCTGAAGGCCTGGGGTGTCGAGGACGGCAGCTGGGTCGAGATGTCGAGTCGGCGCGGCTCGGTGACGATCAAGGTCCGTGCGACCACACGTTCGCCGCGCGGCACCGTGTTCAGCTCGTTCTCGTTCAACGACGTTCCGGTCAATATCCTGACCGGAGCAGGCTACGATCCCATCACGGATACCGCCGAGCTGAAGGTCTGTCCGGTGCGTATCCGACCCAGTCCCACCCGTGGCGACGTCGCCGCGGACTGACCGAGAAGGAGCCAATTGGCGAACCTGAGCGATCCGGACGAAGGGGGAATCTCCCTCTTCCCGATGTTCAACATCCTGGCCTGCACCCTCGGCGTGATGGTGTTCATCCTGTCGACCGTGGCCACCGTCATGCTCGGCGCCGACAAGGCGGTGGAGATCGTCGAGGCCGGACCGACCGGGCCGCTGCCGGATACGGCCGCGGAAGAGGGAGCCGCGGTGGCCGCTCGAGACCGGCGGCGGCCGCTCTGGATCGAGTGGGACGGGGAGATGCTGCTCCTCTATCCGACCCGCGACACGGCACGGCTCGAGCGCGACCTGCGCTCCATCGAGACATGGGACGAGACCTGGTCGTACATCTCGGAGACGCTCGCCGGGACCCGGGTCGGTAACGCCATCGCCCAGGCGGGGCTCGACCTGGAGAACCGGTACGTCGTCCTTCTCGCGCGACCGAGTGGCTTCGACGAGCTGTTCGAGATCCAGAGCTACATCGAGTTCCTCGGCATGGACGTCGGGATCGAGCCGATCGATCAGCAGTGGCAGCGGATTCGCGTGCGGTAGAGGACGGTCTGACGGATGTATCGGAAACCAATACGGCGGTCGCAGACGATCCTCGATCTCGACTCGCTGATGGACATCCTCTCCTGCCTCGTCGGCGTGATGCTCTTCCTGGTCATCTACACCGTGCTCGAGATGAGCTCGACCTCCTTCCAGGTCGCCGTGTCCGTGCCCGTCGACCGGCCGGTCGAGAGTCGCCGCCTCCTGGTGCTGGCGAACGAGGGGACCCTGCGGATCCTGGACCCGGCGAGACCGGTCAACGACCTCGTCTCCAGCCTCGACATCGTTCCTCCGGAGCAGACCGCCGACTACGTGCGGCAGATCAACGTCAGCCCTCCGACGGACGCCTATTTCCGCTACCGGCTCGAGTACGACGAAGAGATCGGGCTCCTGCGCGGCCGTGATGCGGGCTTCGCCGTCTCGGTCGACCAGATCCCGGGCGAGCAGGGAGACCCGCTCACGGGTCCGGAGGAAGAGTCGGAGTTCCTTCAGTTGCTGGCCCAATACGATCCCGACGAGGTCTGGCTGGAATTCGGAGTCGACGGAGCCAGTCTCGACGTCTTCCGGCAGGCGAGGAGCCTCGCCGAGGACCGCGGGTTCGACCACCGCTGGGCTCCACTTTCGATGGAATTTCCCGTACGCTTCCCCCTGAACGAGACCGACGGCCCCGGCCCCCGGGACCTCCTGTCCAAACCTCGGAGGTAGTGCCTGGTGAGCAAGAAGAAGCGCTCCAAGAAGTCCAAGGCCGCCCGCGACAAGGCCAAGAAGGACGTCGAGAAGCCCGAGGTTTCGGAGACGGACGAACGGGCGGACGGACCGGACGAGGCCGAGGGCCACGCCGAGCCCGAAGCGGCGGCCGCGGCCGAGGAGGCGCGCCCGTCCGACGACGCGGACGCACCGGAGGACGAGGCCGAGGGCCGAGACACCGCGCCGGTGGACCAGGAAGTCGAGGCCGCCGAAGAAGAGGTGGATCAGGAAGAGGCGGGGGAGCGGGAATCGACCGCTGCGGAAGCACCGGAAGAGGAGGAGGTCGCGGGAGTCGGCGACATGGCCGGCGCGATGGGGGAGTTCGACTACGACCTGGCGGGCGCCGGGTTCGACCTGGACCTCGATACCATCGCGGCGGAAGCGGCGGCCGCCAACGCGGCGGCCGCGGCCGGCCCCTCCCGGGCACGCCGCCAGATCCCCGTCTCACCAGCAACCCTCAAGGCGACCGCGCCCGTCGGAGTGGCCCTGCTCGCCAGCCTGCTCCTCCAGCTCATCATCACCTTCGGCGTCGACGAGTCGAGCTACGTCTACCGGCTGTTCCGGCCGCCCGGCGGATCGGGGATGAGCCTGATCCCCTGGCTCATCGTCTTCCTTCTCTTCTGGACCCTCGTCGATCTGCTCCTGAAATTCCTCGACGGTCGAGAGAACGAGCGGGACCTGGCGCGCGGTGAGATCCGGAGGATTCCGACGCTCGTCGCCGACGAGCCCACGCCCATGCTCCAGCGCCGCATCCTGGCGCTGGACGGTGCGGATCGCCCTGTCGCGCGCCGGCTGCTGTGGCTGCTCTACTACCTCGAGCGCAATGCCGATGCGCAACGCACGCACGAGCTGATGCGCCACCAGTCGGATCTGGACACCGACACGGCCGCGGCCGGATACCGGACCGTGAAGCTCTTCATCTGGGCCATGCCCATCCTCGGCTTCGTCGGGACCGTTCTCGGGATCAGCCTGGCCGTGGGCGGCTTTTCGGAGTTCCTCACGACGAACCTCGACATCGATGACGTGACCCAGGTCACGAACGAGCTCGGAAACGTGGCCTCGGGGCTCTCGTTCGCGTTCGATACGACGCTCCTCGGCCTGCTCGCCGGTCTGATTGCGAATGTCGCGAGCTCGAACGTCCAGAAGCGCGACGAGCGTTTCTTCACCCGGCTCGAGGAGCTGGGTCTCGCCATCATCGCCAACAGCCGGCCCCCGGAGGAGGAGCCCGAGCCGACGATCCCCGACATCACCGACCCGGCCTTCCAGGTGGCCATTCGCGAACGCATCGAGGAGATCGATCAGCTCGTGGGCCGGACCCGGTACGTGATGCAGGAGCTCAGTGCCGCCTCCGCCCGCATGAACGTCGATCTCAATCGGGCGATGGAGTCCGTGCGCCGCACGGTCGATCGGTTGGGCACCGGAGTCAGTGGGATGGCCGAGGCGCTGACGGCCGAAGCCGAGGCACAGACGGCGGTCGAGACCGCCGTCGGGCGGCTCGCAGCTTCCGTTTCGGCCTTCGGTCAGCGCGTGACCGAAGCGCTCGCCGCCGACGCCGAGGCACAGACGGCGGTCGAGGTCGCCGTGGCGCAGCTGGCCACGTCCATCGCCAATTTCGGCGAGGGCCTCTCGGAGGCGCTCGCTGCCGACGCGGCCTCTCAGGCGGCCATCGAGCAGGCCGTGGAGCGCCTCGCCGAGTCGGTGGCCACCTTCGGCGAAGGAGTCTCGGAAGCGCTTGCCGCCGACACCGAGTCCCAGGCATCGGTCGAGCGTGCCGTCGAGCGCCTGACGGCTTCCATCGCGGCCTTCGGCGACGGTATCGACCGGCTTCAGTCGGAGCAGGAGGCACTCGTCCCGGTCCTGAGCCAGTTGGCCGGCCCTCTCGAGCTGAGGCTGGTGCCGGGCCACGGTGTGGTGCCCGTCCAGCTGAGCAGCGCGGCGACCGACCTGCCCGAATCCGAGGACGTTCCCCCGCCCGTGGAGGGCGCCGCGTCCGACGATGCGCCCCCGATCGAAGAGCGCGAGGCGCCCGACACCGAGGACGCGGCCGCGGCCGCAGCGGCGACGTCCTCCGACGAAGAGTTCCTCGCGGAAGAGAAGACGCCAGAGGTCGACGAGACGCCGGAGGTCGACGAGACGCCGGAGGTCGACGAGGAGCCTGAGGAGCTCACCGAGGAGGAGCCAGCCGAGGAGCCCGAGGAGCTCACCGAGGAGGAGCCAGCCGAGGAGCCCGAGGAGCTCCCCGAAGAGGAGCCAGCCGAGGAGCCCGAGGAGCTCCCCGAAGAGGAGCCGGCCGAGGAGCCCGAGGAGCTCCCCGAAGAGGAGCCGGCCGAGGAGCCCGAGGAGCTCCAGAAGCGGCCTCGGAAGAGCCTCGCCAGGCCGACGAGGACCCCTCTACCGCATCGACAGCGGAGCTGGAGGAGGCCCTGGACATGGAGGAGATGGAGACCTCGATGGCCGAGGAGATCCTCTCCGAGGACGTGGCCGACGACTCCGACGAGGTCGACTGGGGTGATGACGAAGAGGCCGAAGACGTGAAGGAGGACGTGGAAGCCGGCTGGGCCGACTTCCCCGTCGACGACGAAGACGCCGCCCGGTCCGCTCTCGACGCGGAGTGGGCCGACGTCGAGGCACGGTGGGACGACGAGGACGCCGGAGAAGAGGCTGCAGTGCTATCCTCCGAAGAGGAGGGCGCCGAGGACGAGCCCACCGAAGGCGAGGAGGCGAAGGGCGCCGAGGAAGAGCCCTCCGAAGAGGACAAGCCCAAGCCGAAGAAGAAGCGGAAGAG
>Ga0111156_1116_pt1 | contig 10365 bp, 9 predicted proteins | sample DeeMarSeWOR28_12_FD_80250 | JGI IMG/M metagenome (GOLD analysis project Ga0111156, IMG submission 80250) | Gemmatimonas sp. SG8_23
AGCGTCTGCCCGACGGATCGATGCTCGAGATCTTCCATCTCGAGCCGGAGGCCGAGCGGAGTGTCGTGCCCGCGGCCGCCGAAGGCGTCAACGAGGTCGCGCTCCGCACGGAGAGTGGCTGGATCGTGATGCGGGGAGCGATCCCGGAGTCGGAGCTCGACGCGATGCTGTCGGCCCTCTTCCCCACGGGCTGACGAAAAGGCTCGGAGGTTCGAACTTCAGGGGCCCCGTCTTCGTACCACGAGGCGGGGCCGTCTCCGTCGAGGGCGGTCGGATCGCACCAGGGAGAGACCATGAAGAAGACCAGGATCCGTCGAGGGATCGGCCGGCAGGCCAGGCATGCGGCCGTCGCGTCGGGCCTCTGCCTCGCGTTGCCGCTGCCCCACGCGGCCGGCGCCCAGCAGCCGGCCATCGACGACGGAGCGTCCACGATCACCCAGTCCGACTTCCTGCGCCGCGTCGGGGTGATGGCCCACGACTCGATGCAGGGTCGCGACACGCCGAGCCCCGGGCTGGACCAGACCGCCGCGTGGATCGCCACCGAGTTCCGCCGTATCGGTCTGGCCGGTGGGGGCGACGACGGCGGGTTCCTCCAGCGCTATCCGCTTCGCGCCGTTTCGCTCGATACGGAGCGCTCCTCACTGGTGGCCGGCCCGGCTCGCCTGCGCTTCGGAGCAGACCTGCTGCCGCTGTTCGGCGAGATCGTGGAGGGGGAGGCGGCGGGCGACCTCGTGCTGGTGTCCGGCTCGGGCTCGGTCGGGGGCGGGACTCGCCGGGCCGTCCGCGGCAAGCACGTGGCGCTCGTGCTTGCCGCCGACGCGCAGGGCGTGGACAGGTCCACGTTCCAGATCGTCGCCGGCCTCCGCAACGCCGGAGCGCTCTCCGTCATGGTGACCAACGCCACCGGGGATGCGCGCTGGGCGGCGAATCGGGACCGTTCTCTCTCGCCCTCGGTGTCGAAGGGCTGGGAAGGGGCCGGAGACGCCGCGCCGTTCGTGCCCCTCCTCCAGGTCCGCACGGCGTCGCTCGAGCGGCTGATCACGGACTCGGGGCTGGACCTGGCGTCGCTGGCCGCTCGGGCAGACGGGCGACTTCGGGTCCACGAGGCGGACGGTGTTCGGGTCACCCTGATTCAGCGAACGCGAGCCGACACCGTTTCGGCGCCCAACGTGGTCGGGATTCTGGAGGGCAGCGACCCGATGCTGCGAGACGAGTACGTGGTGTTCTCGGCGCACATGGATCACGTCGGCATGGGTACGCCCGACGAGCAGGGCGACTCGATCTTCAACGGGGCCGACGACGACGCATCGGGGACGTCGGCCGTGATGGAGGTGGCGGAGGCGATGGCGGCGCTCCGAACGCCACCCCGGCGCTCCATGGTCTTTCTCGTGGTCAGCGGAGAAGAGAAGGGGCTGTGGGGAAGCGACTGGTATGCCACGCACCCGTCGGTGCCGCTGGATGCCACGGTCGCGAACCTCAATGCGGACATGGTGGGTCGCAACTGGACCGATACGATCGTCGCGATCGGAAAGGAGCACTCCGACCTGGGCGCGACCCTGGAGCGGGTGAACGACCGTCATCCCGAGCTCGGCATGACGGCGATCGACGACATCTGGCCCGAGGAGCGGTTCTACTTCCGATCCGACCACTACAACTTCGCGCGCAGGGGTGTCCCGGTCCTCTTCTTCTTCAACGGGACGCACGAGGACTACCACGCACGCAACGACGAGCCGGAACGGATCGACGCCGAGAAGGCGGCGCGGATCGCCCGTCTCCTCTACTATCTGGGAATGGAGATCGGCAACGCCGACGAGCGTCCCGCATGGAATCCGGAGAGCTACGCCCGGATCGTCTCGGAGGATCGGTGACACGCGTCCGCGCGGCCGGCGCCCGTCGCCTCCGATGAAGGGCGCAGGGTTCCTGCAGATCCTGGAGGGCTGGGACGGAATCGGCGTCGTGGTCCGCCATGATCAGCCCACGGGCACCTGGATTTTCGTTGCCTTGCACGACGATACGCTCGGCCCGGCCACGGGCGGGTGCCGGATGAAGGTCTACGAGCGCCCGGAAGACGGTCTCGTGGACGCCCTGCGCCTGGCGGAAGGAATGACGTACAAGTGGGCGGCGATGGACTTTCCGTTCGGTGGTGGAAAGACCGTCCTCGCCATCCCCCACGAGCTCGAGGGAGACGAGCGTCGCGGTCTGCTGCATCGGTTCGGAGACCTGCTCAACTCGCTCGGCGGCCGGTACGGCACCGGGGCGGACCTCGGAACGACCACCCGGGACATGCAGACGATCGCGGAGGTCTCGGAGTACGTGATCGGCGTCCATGGACGGACCGAGGGCCCGATGGATCCGAGTCCGTATACGGCCCTCGGGGTGTTCGAGGGGATTCGCGCGGCGCTTCGCCACCGCTTCGGAAGCGATGACTTCGGAGGGCGTTCCGTGCTCGTAGAGGGGGTCGGTGCGGTAGGCGAGCCCCTGGCGGAGCGGATCGCGGCGGCGGGCGGCGATCTGCAGGTCGCCGACCTCGATGCGGACCGCGCCGCGGCCGTCGCATCCCGACTCGGGGGCTCGGTGGTCCCCCTTTCGGCCGTCTCACGCACCGAGTGCACGGTCTACGCCCCATGCGCGGTGGGTGCGACACTCAGCCCCGATACGATTCCGGAGTTGCGGTGCTCGATCGTCGCCGGCGCCGCGAACAACCAGCTTTCGGGTCCCTCGGACGCCGCGGCTCTTCACGAGCGGGGGATTCTGTATGCCCCCGACTACGTGATCAACGGCGGCGGTGCCATGGCCTTCACGTCGATCTACCTCGGTGTGAATGACCTGAACGAAGTCGAGCGACGGGTCCGCTCCATCGGGGAGAAGCTCGCCCGGATCTTCGCCGAGGCGGCGGATCGAGGATCATCGCCCGTCGTCGCCGCCCAGGCACACGTCGCCCGGGTTCTGCAGCGCGGTCCCGAGAGCTAGGGGGCGGCGGCAGCGTGGCCGCGGTGCCCGTGGCGGGCGCCTCCCTCGGTCGTGGGCGGCCGGGCCCCGCCTAGTGGGGCTGCCCGTCGTCCTCCGGATACCGGAGGAAGAAGTGATCGAGGCGCAGATACTTGAGGATCTCGGCCGTGCGCGCCGGGACCGATCGGACCCATACGCTCTCCCCCGGGGGCGAGTGCATGCGGGCCGTCAGGATCATGGCGAGATCCTCGACCTCGACCTGCTGGAGGCCGGCGAAATCGAATACGACGTGACTGTCTTCCTGGGCCTTCTTTTCGTTGGCTTTCATGGCCGACTCTCGCCGTTTCGGGCGCCTGCGCGTGCGAGGACGGCGAATTCTGGGGTCAAGAGTCATGCCACGAAGGCGGTGACGGTCCGGTGAGCCTGGTACGAATTGTGTGCTGATCCGGCCCGTCGCATACTTGAAAGGAACTCCACCGACCGGGGAGGACAGCTCGATGCACCGCATGGTCCTGCTGCTCGCGGCCTGTGTCGCCACATCTACGGATCTCAGGGCACAAGATGCCGCCCATGCGCAATATTTTCGGGCCGTGGCCTCCTATTTCAGCCTGCCCGCCGAGGAGGTCGCGATCCTCTCCGACTGGGGAATCCCCGCCGACGAGATCCCGGTGGTCCTCTTCGTGGCGCGGCGCTCGGGCGTATCACCGGAGGCGGTCGTCGCCCTGCGGGAATCCGGGCAGAGCTGGCAGGCGCTCACGACCCGCTTTCGAGTGTCGCCGGCGGCGCTCCACGTGCCGTTGCGTGACGATGCTCCGGCCGGAGCGCTCGACGGAGCGTACAGCCGCTTCCGCTCAACACCCGTGGGAAGCTGGAATACCCTGCAGCTCGAGGACGCCGAGGTCATCGGACTCGTGAATGTGCGGATGATCTCCCAGTTCCTCGATCGTTCCGTGGAGGAGGTGGCGGCCGCGTCGGGCACGACGGGGTCGTACGTGGAGCTCCTCGCCGGTCTGCGCCGCCGGTGACGCCCCCGAGCGGCTCCCGCACGCCCGAGCCCGAGTTCGTGCCGCTCACCGAATGGCGTGAGAAGCCGATCGAGGAGATGCGGGCTGCGGCGCGGAGCTTCCTCGAGACCATGAGAAACCGACGTACCGTGCGGGACTTCTCGGACCGCCCCGTTCCCCGCGACCTCATCGAGCACTGCCTCCTCGCCGCCGGCACGGCACCGAACGGCGCGAACCGACAGCCGTGGAAGTTCGTGGTGGTAGGTGATCCCGAGGTCAAGCGGCGGATCCGGGAAGAGGCCGAGGTCGAGGAGCGGGCCTTCTATCAGGGCAAGGCTCCGAAGGAATGGCTCGACGCCCTCGCGCACCTCGGCACGGACGAGCACAAGCCGTGATCTTCGCGGAGAGCTACGAGGTCACGCCCGAGGGGAAGAAGGCCAAGAACTACTACGTGACCGAGTCCGTCGGCATCGCCACGGGCATGCTGATCACGGCCCTGCACCTTGCGGGGCTCGTTACCCTGACGCATACACCCTCCCCCATGAAGTTCCTCAATGATCTGCTGGGTCGTCCGAGCAACGAGCGGCCCTTCCTGATCCTCGTCGCCGGCTACCCGGAGGAGGATGCTCGGGTACCGGTCATCACGAAGAAGCCCGTCGAAGAGATCGCGATCTTCGTCGAGTAGAGACGGAGCCGCTCCGTTCAGGCGGCGAAAGGAGGCCCGTGGGCCAGGACGTATCCGGAAAGACGCGCACGCCTGCCGAGACGAGGGCGTACACCAAGGCCCTGCTCCGCGACCTGCGGGCACTCGAGCGCATGATTGCCGAAGACCGCTTCGAGACCGGTGTGCGCCGTATCGGCGCCGAGCAGGAGATGTTCCTGGTCAACGAGGCCTGGCGACCGGCGACGACCGCGCTGGAGATCCTGGAGCAGCTGGACGGCCCCTTCACGCCCGAGCTCGCGCTCTACAACCTCGAGGCGAACGTCGAGCCCCGGCTCCTCGAGGGGCGGTGCTTCTCGGACCTGCAGGACCGTGTTGAGGAGCTCGTTCGAGAGGCTCGCGAGGCGGCGGCCACGGTCGGCACGGAGATCGCGCTCACCGGCATCCTTCCGACCCTCTCGAAGTCGGACGTGACGCTCGACAACATCACCCCGCGGGACCGCTACTACGCGCTCAACGACGCGTTCGCCCGTGCCCGCGGGGGCGAACCGTACAAGCTTCGCATCCAGGGGAGCGACGAGCTCTACACCGAGCACGACTCGGTCATGCTCGAGTCGTGCAACACGAGCTTCCAGGTGCACCTGCAGGTCGATCCCGAGGAGTTCACGCACATCTACAACATGGCCCAGCTGGTCACGGCTCCGGTGATGGCGGCCGCCGTGAACTCGCCGGTCCTCTTCGGGCGGTACCTGTGGGAGGAGACGCGCATCGCGCTGTTCCAGCAGTCGATCGACACGCGACGGGGCTCGGTGCACATGCGTGACATGTCGCCACGGGTCCGATTCGGGGAGGACTGGATCCACAACGGGATCACCGACCTCGTGGAGGAGGATATCGCGCGCTTCCGGGTTCTCCTCACCAGAAACGTGGACGAGGACCCGATGGAGATCCTCGACGCGGGTGGCGTGCCCTCGCTCGCGGCGCTCTGCCTGCACAACGGCACCGTGTATCGATGGAACCGTCCGTGCTACGGCACGGGCGGTGGCCGGCCCCACCTGCGCATCGAGTGCCGGGTCATCCCATCCGGCCCGACGGTCGTCGACGAGGTCGCGAACGCGGCATTCTGGATCGGACTCGTGCTGGGTGGCGCCGAGGAGTACGGCGACGTCCGGCGGAGGATTGACTTTGCGGACGCCAAGTCCAACTTCCTCGCGGCCGCGCGCAATGGCCTCAAGGCGGGATTTCGCTGGCTCGACGGAGCCGCGCGAAGCGCACCGCAGCTGATACTCGAAGAGGCCCTGCCCCTTGCGCGCGCCGGGCTCGCGGAAGCTGGCGTGAGCCCGAACGACATCGACCGCTACCTGGGAATCATCCACGAGCGTGTCGAGTCGGGGACCACCGGTGCGCGCTGGATGGTACGATCCGCCCAGCGCATGCGGGATCTCGGGACGCGCTCGGAGCGTCTCGCCGCGATCACCGCGGCAGCGGTGGCCCGGGAAAAGGCGGGGGCCCCGTGTCACACCTGGGGTGATGCGGATATACGGGAAGCAGGAGGTTGGCGTCTGACGTACGAACGGATCGAGCAGCTGATGACCACGTCGCTCTTCACGGTGCACGAAGAGGAGCTCGTCGACATGGTCGCCTTCCTGATGGCGCGGAAGCGAATCCGGCACGTCCTCGTCGAGGACGACGCCAACCAGCTCGTCGGCATGGTCTCGTACCGATCGGTCCTTCGGCTCATGGCCGATGGTTTCGAACCGGGCAGCGGCGAAGCCCCGCCAGTGCGCGACATCATGGAGCGCAATCCCGTCTCCGTCGCTCCGGAGACTCCCACGCTGCAGGCGATCGAGGTGATGCGGCAACACGAGGTGTCGTGCCTCCCGGTGGTCAGCGAGGGCAAGCTGGTCGGGCTGGTGAGCGAGTCGGACTTCCTGCCCCTGGCGTACGACCTTCTCGAGGACCGCCTGGGTCAGGCAGGCTGATGGGTGGTGGGGTGACGGAGGTGCCGAAGGGCACCGTGGTCGAGGATCGCCTGCTCGGGCGTCTCGACGGTGCCGAGGACGGACCGACGCTGATCTGCGGTGTCCATGCCGTGCTGCGGGTGCTCTCCAAGGTCGGCGAACGTGTCGAGCGGATGTCGGGGCGGATGGTCGCCTTCGCCGGGAACATGACCGCGCTGGAGACCGGACGGCGCTTCGTGGATCGCGATCTCAACCGCGCGTGGACCACGGACCGGCTCGCGCGACTCCGCGAGAACGGTAGCGACCGCGACTCGGTCGAGGACCGGGAGCAGGTGGAGCTCCTCTCCGCGATCGAGACCGTGCTCCGCTCGGTGAACGGGCCGGTCTACGCACTCGACCTGCACACGACCTCGGGCCCGGGAGGGGTCTTCTCGGCGTTCACGGACTCCCTGCCTCACCGCGAATTCGCGTCGAAGTTCCCGGTGCCCATGATCTTCGGGCTCGAAGAGCTCGTGGACGGCACGCTTCTGAATCTCCTGAGCGAGCACGGGATCGTCTCGCTGACGATCGAGACGGGACAACACGACGAGCCCGAGGCGATCGACCGCGCCGAGGCTGCGGTCTGGATCGCGATGGTCAGCGCAGGCCTGCTCCCGGAGGAGCTGGTTCCGGAGCTGGTAGACGCCCGTCAGCGACTCGAGCGGGATTGTGCGCACATCCCGCGCGCGCTGGAGATGCGCTACAAGCGGGACGTCGTCGACGGTGATGGCTTCTCCATGAAGGCGGGCTACCGGAACTTCCAGCGGGTGGAGCGCGGCGACGTGGTCGCGAGGGATCGAGAAGGAGAGGTGGCGCTTCTCGAGTCCGGCAGGTTGCTGATGCCGCTGTACCAGGAGCAGGGAGAAGACGGCTTCTTCCTGGTCCGCGAGTTCCAGCCGTTCTGGATGGGCGTATCGCTGGTCATGCGGCGTGCCGGCCTTTCACGGATCGCGCACTGGCTGCCGGGGGTGCGACGCGTCGAGGGCACGGACGACGAGGTGATCGTGAACAAGCGCGTCGCACGATTCTACGCGCGGCAGCTCTTCCACCTTCTCGGATTCCGGCAGCTAGAGGACGGTGGCGATGTCCTGCTCATGCGTCGCCGGCGCTTCGACGAGACCCGGTATCTGCGCCAGGCCCCCACGCCTCGCCCCCTCGAGGAGGATTAGGGCGGAGCGCTCGTGTGCGGCCGATACACGCTGGCCACGCCGGCCGATGAGCTGATCGAGGCGTTCGACGTCGAGACGCTCCACTTCGACCTCCTCCCTCGATACAACATCGCGCCCGGCCAGGACGCTCCGGTCGTGGCGGAGGACAGCCGGGGTCGGCGGATCGGGCTGTTGCGGTGGGGCTTCGTTCCCGCGTGGCGGGACGATCCGGGAAGCGGGATCGTCAACGCCCGGAGCGAGACCGTCGCGCGAAAGCCCTCGTTTCGGGAGGCGTTCTCGCGCCGGCGCTGTCTGGTCCCGGCGGACGGTTTCTACGAGTGGAAGCGGCGAACGACGGACTTCGGGCCAGGATCGGGAGGTGCGGTCAGGCAGCCTTACTGGATCCACCCCGTCGACGGGGGAGTCGTGTCGTTCGCCGCGATCTGGGAGACGTGGCGCGGACCCGGCGCCGAGCCGCGGACCACCTTCGCGATCCTCACGACCGACGCGAACGAGGATGTTCGTCCGATCCACGATCGTATGCCCCTGATCGTGTCGCTCGAAGACCGGGACGCGTGGCTCGACCGCGCGACGTCACCCGAGCGGCTGAACCGAATGCTCCATCCAGCGCCGAACGGAGCCCTGCGGGCCTGGCCGGTGTCCACACGCGTGAACCGCGTCGGTGAGGACGACCCCGAGCTGATCCAGCCGGTCGAGGGCGACCAGGGACCTCCTCTCCAAGGTCGCTAGCCCCCGGAGATGCTGGGCGTACCCCCTCGTCGAGAGGCGATGACCCGTCCCGGCAGGCTGTAGAGGATCTGGCCATCGCCGACGACGGCTTCTCCGTTGACGATGACATGGTCGATGCCGGTCGCGTGCCGGTGCGGCTCGAAGAACGTGGCCTGATCGGCGATCGTCTCGAGGTCGAAGACGACGAGGTCGGCCCAGTTGCCCACCCGGATCTCCCCTCGGTCCTGCAGACCCATGATGCGCGCGGGGAGCGACGTCTGGGAGCGGATGGCCGCCTCCAGGGAGAGCGCTTCGGCCGTCAGAGCGTACTGCCGGATCTTGCGCGGAAAGGTGCCGTAGTAGCGCGGGTGCACCGAGCCGTCGTCGGGGACGGCGATGCCCCCGTCCGAGGCCGTCGCCACCCACGGCTGGGCCGCGTAGTTCTCGACGTCGATCTCGGACATGGAGAAACCGCGCAGCCGACCACCTCCTCGGCGCACCGGATCACCTTCGAGCTGCAGGTCGATCGCCATCTGTACCGGGTCCACGCCGCGCTCGTCGGCGATTTCCTGAAGGTTCTTCCCGACCCATTCCTCGCGCGGATACTCGAAGACGACCACGCGATCGGCACCGCCGCGCCTCCGGATCTCGTGCGCGATGTCCTGACGGATCATGGCGTCCTTCTCGGGATCGGCCAGGTTGCCGCGCAGCACGTCCGCGGGCGGCGGCCCGTCCCGGCCCTCACCGGACGACGTGGCCCAGCGCGGGATGAGGACCATGTTTCCGTCCGATCCGCTCGTGGCATACGGGTACTGGTCGGCCCAGACCCTCACTCCTTCGTCCCGAGCGCGCTGGATGAGCTGGATCGCGCTTCCGCTCGACCCCCAGAAGTGGGCGCCTTTCGCCTTGATGTGAGAGGCGACGACGCGGGCTCCCGAGCGTCGACCGATCTCGATGGTCTCCATCACGGCATCCTGGAGTGTCGGCGGGCCCGCCTCGTCCTGGCTGGGCCAGTACCACATCGGGTCGGCTCCCTCCGAGCGCTCGTGCGAGATGTAGACGCCGTCGTAGGGAAGCAGCTCTCCGGCCAGCTCGGCGACCTCGTCCGTCGTGCTCCAGCGACCGGGGACGTACTCCAGCCCCGCGGACATCCCCACGGCACCCTCCTCGAGCGCCTGTCGGACGAGGGCCCTCATTCGGGCGACCTCTTCGGCGGTCGCCGGTCGCCGGTGGTCGTCCCCCATGATCTGCCGACGCACGGTGCCGTGCCCGACCATCAGCATGACGTTGGGCCCGACTCCCTGACGCTCCAGGAGGCTGCGCTGGTCGCGGATCGGCCAGGGAGAGCGGCCGTCGTGGTTGACCACCACGGTGGTCACCCCCTGGGACACCACGTTGGGCGCCGCCTTCCGGTTGAGCTCGTCCGTGCGGATGGTGGCTTCACCGATGCGCGCGCTTCCATCGTCGGCGTGCGAATGGATGTCGATGAAGCCGGGTGACACGTAGCGGCCGCTCGCGTCGATGACGCGCTCCGCGGTGGCGCCGTCGAGGATGCCTAAGGCGACGATCCGTCCGTCCCGCACGCCGACGTCCGCCCGAAACCACGGGTTGCCGGTACCGTCCAGGACGCGCCCGCCGGTGATGAGGAGGTCGAAGGGGCCCGTGTCCTGCCCGGCCGCCGGAGCAGAACCGGTCGAGAGGATACCGAGGCCTGCGATCAGGAGGGTCGTGCCGATGCGCGAGCTACGGTTCATGACTTCCAGGCCGTCGTGGGGACCGAGAGGGGTTCCGGGCGTCGATCGTAGGTGCGAGACGGGGCGGTAGCGAGGGACCCTAGCCCCTCCCGCTCACCTCGTCGAACGCATCCCGGATCC
>Ga0111156_1118_pt1 | contig 9642 bp, 9 predicted proteins | sample DeeMarSeWOR28_12_FD_80250 | JGI IMG/M metagenome (GOLD analysis project Ga0111156, IMG submission 80250) | Gemmatimonas sp. SG8_23
GCCTTCCCGATCTCCACGGAGGTGCCGCCCTCGCCCATCATGAAGCTGCCCAGGTCCATCACGGCGACGGTAGGCACCTCCTGACCCGAGGCGGGAGTGAAGAGGGCCGCCGTGGCCAGCGCCACGGCCCATGAAGTGCGTGCGATCGAAGGCTTGCGCATCCAGTCTTCTCCCGGAGAGACGAGGACCCACTACCTTGCATGCAAATTACGTACGCGTTCGGCCGGTCGCGCCCCGAGATGCGCCTCCGCCATCCTCCCACCCTGGCGATCCGACATGAGCTCCGTTCGCAGAATCGCGGTCAACACCGGGGGCGGAGACGCCCCGGGACTCAATGCCGTCATCCGTGCCGTCGTCCTCACGGCCGAGCGACTCGGCTGGGAGGTGTACGGCATCAAGGACAGCTACGACGGCCTGTTCGAAGAGGGCGGAGTGGTGCGGCTCGACCGGGAAGCCGTCCGGGGGATCACCCATCTGGGCGGCACGATCCTGGGCACCACGAACCGGGGCAACCCGTACCGTTGGCCGGTCACTGCGCCGGACGGCTCGACGACGTACGAGGATCGGACCGAGCGCGTCGTCGAGAGATTCGAGGAGCTGGGCATCGACGCCGTCGTCGCGATCGGTGGCGACGGTTCCCTCGAGATCGCACACCGCCTGTCGACGAAGGGGCTCAAGGTGGTGGGCGTGCCGAAGACGATCGACAACGACCTGGCAGCGACCGTCGTCACGTTCGGATTCCAGACGGCTGTCGAGACGGCGACGGAAGCGATCGGAAAGCTGCACTCGACCGCGGAGTCGCACGAGCGTGTGATGGTCGTGGAGCTCATGGGCCGCAACACCGGCTGGATCTCCCTCTACGCCGGCGTCGCCGGCACCGCCGACGTCGTGCTCATCCCCGAGATCCCCTACGACATCGAGTCGGTCTGCCGCAAGGTGGAGGAGCGATACCTGGAAGGTCGGGAGTTCGCGATCGTCGTGGTGTCCGAGGGGACGTTTCCCGTCGGGGGCGAGCCGGTCTTTCAGCAGAGCACGACCGGCCCCAGGCGCCTGGGTGGGATCTCCAGCTTCGTGGCCGATCAGATCCGAGAGGGGACGGGCCGCGAGACACGAGAGCTGGTCCTCGGGCACCTGCAACGAGGGGGTGGCCCGAACGCGTGGGATCGGCTGCTGGCGCTCCGCTTCGGCTCGGCTGCGGTGAAGCTCGTGGCGGAGGGCCAATTCGGAACGATGGTCGCGCTGGCCCCGCCGAAGGTCCTCGCGGTTCCCCTGGAGGAAGCGATCTCCCGTATCAAGAGAGTGCCGCTCGATTCCGACGTGATCGCCACCGCTCGATCCCTCGGCATCTGCCTCGGAGATTGACGGGGCCAGCCCCCGTGTGCGGTCAGGCCACCGACCGGAGCGCGCCCGCGGAGTCGGTCCGGGACGCCCGAATCGCCGGGATGAGCCCGGAGAGCGCGGACACCGCGAGCACCACGACGACCGTACCGGCGAACGTGGCCGGGTCGGTCGGCTCCACGCCGAACAGGAGCGAGGACATCAGCCGCGACCCGAAGGTCGAGACGACGGTCCCGATCGCCACGCCGGCGCCGGCCAGGAGCATCGTCCGGGCGACGATACTCCGTCTCACGCCCTCCGCCGACTCTCCGAGCGCCATCCGGATCCCGATTTCGGGGATGCGCTCCGCAACGGAGTACGACAGCACGCCATAGATTCCGAGGCTCGCCAGCAGTAGCGCGCTCAACGCGAAGGCGACGAGGATCTGGAGCGTGAATCGCCGGGGCGACACGGAGCGCTCCACGACGGAGTCGAGCGTGCGCCAGTCCTCGGTGGGCATCTGGGCCTCCACCCGGCGTACCGCCTCACCCACCGCCCCGGCCACGCTCTCGGGCGGCAGCTGCGAGCGAACCACCATCTCCACGGTCTGGAACGCCCAGACCTGCTTCATCGGGAAGTAGACCTCGCTGTCTGCCCCGATCTCGAGCGCCCGATGCTTCACGTCACCGACGACACCGACGACCTCCGCCTCACCGAACCACATGGTGATCCTCCGCCCGAGCGCATCACCCCCGAAAATGGTCCTTGCGGCCTCCTCGTTCACGATGATGACCGGCGCGCCGTCCCCGTTGTCACTCGAGTCGAAGTACCGCCCAGCGACGAGGGGGATGCCCATGGCCTGGAGATATCGCTCGTCGACGACGTGAGGGAAGAAGAAGTCGCCCTCGTCCTCCTCGTACTGCTTGTCGACGACGCGCGTCCCCCACGTGCGGTTCGTTCCGAGCGGGAGCGCGTCGACGATGCCCACCGCCTCCACCCCGGGGACTGCCTGCACATTCGCGACGATCTCGTCGTAGAAGGCGCTGATCTCCGGGAGTGTCTCGAAGGCGCGGGACGAGGCCAGCTGCCAGCCGATCGCATGCGTGGGCTCGAACCCGAGATCCACATCCATGACCTGCTGGAAGCTGCGCACCACGAGCCCCCCGAACACGAGAAGCACGCAGGCCATCGCGACCTCGGAGACGACCAGCAGCTCGCGAAGCCGCCGAGCGCCACGACTGCCTCCACCACCTCGAGCGCTCCCACCGAGCGCCCCTGCCTCCCCACCCTCCGAGACCTGCAGTGCGGGCACGGCGCCGACCGCGATCCCCGCGACGACCGCCACCAGCACGGTGAACGTCAGCGCGGAGCCGTCGACCGAGACCGAGGTGAGCATCGGGATCTCCAGTCCGGTGCTCGTGGACACGAACCGCGTCGCGGCCCGGGCGATCAGCACGCCCACCACGGCACCGCTCAGTGACACTGCCACGCTCTCGAGCAGCAACTGCCGGACCAGTCGACCCCGCGTCGCGCCCATGGTGCGGCGCACCGCCATCTCACGCTTCCGCCGCGGGCTCCGTGCCAGCAGCATATTCGACAGGTTCACGCACACGATGAGCATGACCAGGCCCGCGGCCGCGGCGAGGAGGAACATCCCCGACCGGAAGGGGCGGGCGATCCGCTCCTGGAGCCCGCTGATCCGACCGCCGAGGCCCCATCGTTCCGGCTCCGCCTGCTGCAGAGCGGCAATCACGCTCTCGAGCTCGGCCTGCGCGGACGCGGTCGTCACGCCAGGGGCCAGTCGACCCACCATCGTCGTGGTGTTCCCCGAGTTGTCCGTGTGCTCGGAGACGGGCCACGGGAGCAGGAAGTCGACCGAGGCCGTCGGCGTGAAGACCGACGCGAAATCGAACGACTCGGGGAGCACGCCCACCACCGTGTACGGCTCCTCGTTCAACGTGAGCGTCGATCCCACCATCGCGGGATCCGCCGCGAAGCGTCGCACCCAGAAGCCGTGCGTCAGAATCATCGCCCGAGGCCCGCCCTCGAGACCCTCTTCCGCGGTGAAGTCGCGCCCTACCGCCATCTGCACGCCGAGCACGTCGAGGAGATCGTCCGTGACGTCCGCGCCCTGCAGGCGTTCCGGCTCTCCGCTCCCGGTGAGGTTGAAGCTGGCCTGATCGAAGAACGCGTTGAAGCCGCCGATCGCCTCGAACGAGCGTGCCTGTTCCCGAAAGTCACGCAGGTTCGACGTTCGCGACGTCACGCCCGAGAGACCGCCCGTACCGTCTCCGTTCTCGATCAGGACCAGGCGCTCGGGCTCCTCGAAGGGAAGCGGCTGAATCAGGAGCGGACTCATCACGCTGAAGACCGCGGTGCTCGCTCCGACGCCGAGCCCGATGATCATGGTCGCGAAGAGGAAAAACGCCCGGTCCCGCCGAATCGCGCGGAGCGCGTATCCGACGTCCTGCACGAATCCGCTGGTGCTCAACACGTCCCTCATCCCCACCTCTCCCCTGTCCGGCTCACGGACGATCGGTCGCCCCGAGGCCCTGCCCATCAGGGCCGCGACGGCGAGTGATAGCGCTTCTCTCCAATACCAGCGATCCGCGGCCCGCCGTCCCCTCGCGCGCAGCCGCTCGACGAACTCCTCGTGCACGTCTCCGAGCACGGAGCGGCCTTCTTCCCCGCTCCCGAGTGCCCTAGCAAGAAGGCGCTGCGCCAGCGCCGGCGGCGACTCCTGCATTCAGGCCGTCCCCGCCGGTCCGAGACCGTCGAAGAAACGGAGCAGCACGTCACGCGATGCCCGCGCGACTTCGAGCCCTTCCTCGGTAACGGAGAGCCTCCGCATGGGATGGCCGCCACGCTCGGGCGTGCTGCTCGGCTCGAGCTCCCACTCGACCAGGCCCTTGCCGGCGAGTCGGTCGAGTGTGCGATAGAGGGCGCCCCGCGTCACGGTCCGTTCCGCGTTTGCCTCCAGGTCCTCCCGGACGCGGTTCGCGTAGGGGGCCGCGCGCTGTCGCAGAATCGCCAGCAGCACCAGCAGCTCGAACTCGCCGATCTTCGCCATGCTCGCTCCGAAGAATACGTTGTATACCCCGCGAGGTATACATCGTATGCTTCGACGCCCGAAGCAAGCTCGAGGTTGGAACCCGCCCTGCAGTACCGCTCAGCCCTCCGGCTTCTGCGCGGTGAAGAGCACGGACTTCACACCGAACGACTCCGCCGCGTTCTGCGTGGACCGGTGACGGAAGCGGAAGCCCGGAACGACCACCGACTTCACCTTCGTGAACCCGGCCTCCTCGAAGAGGCCGAACAACTCTCCCTCCGGGAGAGCGCCTCCGATTCAGGAAGCCCAGAGCTGGGGATCGTTCACGATCGACTGGGAGAGCTGCTTCGCGCTCACGATGTCGGTGATCGAGATCCTCCCCCCCGGCTTCAGCACACGGAAGAGCTCGCGAAGGACCCGCCGCTTGCGGAAGGAGAGGTTGATCACGCCGTTCGAGATGGCGACGTCGACCGTCTCGTCGCCGAGAGGCAGATGCTCCATCTGGCCTTCTCGGCACTCGAGCCGGGCCCCCGACGCCTCTGCGTTCGCACGCGCCCTGCGGCACATGGTGGGGTTGAGGTCCACCCCGATGACCCGACCGGTCGATCCGACTGCCCAGGACGCGATGATTCCGTCGAGGCCGGCTCCGCTTCCCAGATCGAGGACGGTCATTCCCTCCTCCAGATCGCTCCGCTCGTGGGGATTCCCCACACCGGCGAACGAGGCGACCGCCTCCGTCGGCGCCCGGTCGAGCAGCTCCGGAGCGTACCCGAACCGCTCCGCTGCCTCGCGACCGTGGTAGAAGTGGAAGTCACCGTCCGGATGCTCGGCGACCTCGTTGTACATGCGAAGGATCTCGTCCTTCAGGTTCGCCTCGAGCGATTCCTGCTCGTCCGCGACGCTGCGAATGACCGTCTCCGCCATGGCCCGTTCTCGTGTGAAGGTGACCCGCCCATCCACCCTTCCCCCCGGGACATACCGGACTCTCGGCCGAACCGGCTCAAGCCTCCGGACGATCCGTTCCGGCAACGCCGGTAACGTCCGCCAGTCGTGACCGTGCATTTGCGTGATCCGGATCGAGCTCGAGCACCCGCCGGTACTGGTCGGCGGCCAGCTCGCGCCGTCCCGTGTAGCGGAAGGCCTCGCCGAGGTGGAAGACGGCGTTCGCGTCCCCCGGAAAGTGCTCCGCATTGAGCTCGAACAGCGTGACCGCGTCGGCGACACGTCCCCCCGAGAGCCACTGATAGGCCAGAGCGATCGCACCCGCGCTGCTGTCTTCGCCCGCCCGGACCGCGTGATACGCCCGGTGGGCCGCGCGCAGACCCTCGGGCCCGACGTCCTCGGGCAGAGCCACAAGAACGTCCTGCAGCGACACGAGACGGATGCGCCGAAGCGACACGACGGAAACTCCCTGCCCCAGGCCCTGGCCCTCGGTGAGATCGTTCACCCAGAGCTCCCCTCCGCTCGGGCTCGCCGCGATACCGTTCGGGCGCGTGAGCGCGGCTTCGAGCGCCGCTCCGTCCCGGGTCCCGGCCTCTCCGGTCCCGGCGAGCACCGAGACCGTGCCGTCGCGCTGGACCCGGAACACCTGATTGCCACGCAGCTTCGTGACGTAGAACGCGCCCCGGGTGAACGTGATGTGGCCGTTGCCGCCCGCCCCGGGCACGTCGGCGAAGGCGGAGACCGCTCCGTCCGGCGTGATCTTGAGCACCCGCGTGTCGTTGAAGCTCACCACGTACAGGTCTCCGCGATCGTCGAAGGTGATCCCGTTGGGACACGCCATCGCGTCGTGGCGGGCGAACTCCGAGACGGACCGATCCGGCCCGACCTGCGCGACCGTCCCACCGGTGCAGTTGACCACGAAGAGCGTCCCGTCCGGCGCGGCGGCGATGCCGACGGGACCGGAAAGACCCTCGTCGGCCCATGTCTCCACCTCGCCCGTGCGGGAGATGCGCGACACGTAGTTACCGTTGAAGCTCGACTGGTACAGGTAGCCCCGCGGGCCGATGGTGTTGCCCGAGGCGCCGTAGAGTCCGTCGGCGAACTTCGAGAGCGTTCCGTCCGGGGTCAGGCGCCATACCGCGTTGCGGAAGTCGGCGATGTACACGTACCCGAGGCCGTCCACCGCCACCCCACCCACCGCGCCGAAGTCGTCGATCGTGTCCGTCACGAAGACGGTGCTCACGGAGTCCGGCGGCACCGCCTGCCCGGCCACCGGGCGGACACACCCCACGACCGCCGCCACCGTCCACACGATTCGCAACGCCGTCTTCCGCAACGCCCACCTCCTGATCCCTGCCGCATTCGCTCGAGCAGCCCCACGTGTTGGGCTACGACGAGGCCGGCCCGCCCCTTTCACGACCGAGTCGGTGATGCTTGCGCCCCCACGACGATCGCGGGAGGTTGGCGATCGGATTTCGCACCCTGAACGCTCCCGCCTCGCAGCCCGCCCCACAGCTCCCTGCCGATGACCGACGCCGAGAGTTCGACCGACGCCGCGAAGGCGCGATTCCGAGGCACCCTGCTCCGGGTTCTCACCGTGCAGGTGGTGGCGCTCGCGATGCTCGGCCTCCTGCAGATCCTCTACGGCTGAGGCCCGGCGATGCACTGGTTCAACTGGCTCGTCGTCATCGCGTACCTGGCGTGGGTCGTGATCGACGGCATCCGGAAATCCAAGGGCACGGACACGATCTCGGGCTACTTCGCCGCGAACAAGAGTCTGTCGTGGTGGGTGGTGGGTCTCTCCGTGATGGCGACCCAGCTCTCGGCCGTGACGATGATCGGCACGACCGGACAGGGAGCCACGGACGGCCTCCGCTTCGTTCAGCTCTACTTCGGGCTGCCTCTGGCCATGGTCATCCTCGGGGTCACCCTGGTCCCGCTGCTCCACGGCTCCGGCGTCTACACGGCCTACGAGTACCTCGAGCGGAGGTTCGACGCGAAGACGCGCTCGCTGACCGCGTTTCTCTTCCTCCTCTCGCGAGGCATGTCCTGCGGCACGATCATCGCGGCCCCGGGCGTGGTGTTCTCTGCGATCTTCGGCATCCCGCTCGGGTGGAGCGTGGCGCTCATCGGCATCCCCACGATCGTCTACACGATGATCGGCGGAGTTCAGGCGGTCGCCTGGGCCGACGTGAAGCAGATGGTCCTCATCGTCGTCGCGCTGCTGGCCATCGTGGTCGTGCTGATGTTCCAGATGCCCGTGAACCCGCACGACGCCCTCCAGATCGCCGGGTCGACGGGGCGCCTGAGAACCTTCGACTTCTCCTTCACCGTCAACGAGACGTACACGTTCTGGTCGGGCGTGATCGGCGGAACGTTCCTGATGCTCTCGTATTTCGGCACGGACCAGAGCCAGGTGCAGCGGTACCTGACCGCGCGCTCGGTCGACGAGGCACGCTCTTCGCTGCTCATGAGCGCCTACTGGAAGATCCCGCTTCAGGCGCTGGTTCTGCTGGTCGGGGTGGGCGTTTTCGTCTACTACCAGTTCGTCCGGCCGCCGCTGCTGTTCAACCCCTCGCACGAGGAAGCGGTCGTCGCCGAGGCCGGTGCCGCGTATGCGGCGCTCCAGTCGGAGTACGGGGAAGCCTTCACCCTTCGCGAGTCCGCCGCCCTGAGGGTGGCGAGCGCCGATGGCGACGTGGATGCGGCGATGGAGGAGTTCCTGGCCAGGGAGGCGGACATCCAGACGATCCGGGGAGAGGCCCTGGCGCTCGCGGAGGACGTCACGGGCGAGTCGTCGCGCGACGTCAACTACATCATCCCGCGCTTCGTGCTGTCCGAGCTCCCGATCGGGCTCACAGGCCTCTTCATTGCCGGCGTCATCGCCGCCGCCATGTCGAGCATCGCGGCCGAGCTCAACTCGCTGGCTACCACCAGCGTCATCGACTTCTACCGGCGATGGGTGAAGCCCGAGGCGACCGACGCGCACTACCTCGTCGTGTCGCGTGGAGCCACGGCGGTCTGGGGGCTGTTCGCCTGCATCGTCGCGACCTACGCGGCGACCCTGGGGTCGCTCATCGAGGTGGTGAACCGGTTCGGCTCGTTCTTCTACGGCTCGATCCTGGGCGTCTTCCTGCTCGCCATGATCCCCCGATCGAGAGGCACGGGGGCGTTCGTGGGGCTCATCGCCGGAATGTCCGCGGTCGCGGCCGTGACCTTCGGCGCGCCCTCCGTCTCCTTCCTGTGGCACAACGTGATCGGTGCGGTCGTCGTGCTCGTGGTCGGGCTCCTGCTCGGAGGCATCGGCTCCGAAGGCGACACCGCCTGACTCAGTCGCTCGACGCCGCCAGCACCTCTTCGAGGCGGCTCTCCGCCTGACCGTGGACGTCGTTGATGATCGCGAGCCATCCGTAGACGTCGGAGATGTGCTCCACCGTGGGGGTTCGACCGACCAGGGCGGCCATCGACGCGATGACATTGCTGGACGCCTCCGAATAGACGTCGAGCACCTCGTAGGCGCGGGCGATGTCGATGAGCCACTCGTACTCCAGGTACGGGGCGGCCTCACTTCCCTGGGCCACCTCCCACGCCGCGGTGGAGAGGTCCGGCAGGTTCAGCTGCAGGTCGTCACCCATGACCGACAGGTCCTGAGCCGACACCACCTCACCCAGAATCGTCTGTAGCTCGCTCAGCGGCTCGCCCGTCCGCCTCAGCTCGCCGAGGTTGGCGTCGAGCTCGGCCAGGACGGCGGCTCGGACGCGGTCGGCGAAGTCGACCAGGCGCCGCTCCTCGCGCCACTCCTCGACGGCGAGCGCCATCAGGACGGCGAACACCACGAGCGCCATCTCGGCCAGCAGGCCGACGATGCGCACTCGCGCGGCTCCCTTCTCTACCATCGCGCGCCCTTCCGTCACTTCCCCCTCCCGCGTACGTCCCGGTTCCAGCGCTCGAGCCATACATCGCCGGAGTCCACCGCGAGGTCGACGGCGAGCGGATAGGTCGTCCAGGGCCGATCGAGCTCGAAGTCGTCCGGCAGCCGCCCTTCGTCCCACGGACCGACCGGCTCCCACCTCGTGTGCAGCTTGGCCGCCGTGAGGACTTCCGACGACCGTACGTGCTCCGCGAAGCGTGCCGCGGCGTCGGAGCCGGGCTCGCCCGCGGTGGCGGTGATCGCCACCACGCGTACGAGGGCCGGCACCCCGCTCTCGGGGATCACATAGTAGAGCCGCCCCTCCCAGTCGGGTCTCGCGGCTTCGACCTCTGCGCGGGGTGCGATCACCAGTGACACCTGACCCAGGCGTAGAGCCCGAAGCGTCTCCCGCACGTCGGGGGGA
>Ga0111156_1281_pt1 | contig 9384 bp, 7 predicted proteins | sample DeeMarSeWOR28_12_FD_80250 | JGI IMG/M metagenome (GOLD analysis project Ga0111156, IMG submission 80250) | Gemmatimonas sp. SG8_23
GTACAAGCTCCTCGACAAGCTCGGAGGGGCAGACGTGATCGGCCCGGTCCTGCTCGGAATGGCCAAGCCCGTGCACCTGCTGCAGCGGGGCTCCTCGCTCCAGGACGTGCTGAATCTGGCGACGATCGCCTCGGTGGACTAGCAGGCCCGAAAGGGGAACATTTAGCCCCCGCCCCGTGCGCCCTTGCGGCGGGGCACCTTCATTCTGGAGACCTGCGCGGGGCGGCGTCGCATCGGGCCCGCCGCGCGATGTGCAGGAGATGTTCATGACTAGCGAAACCATGGAGCCCACGATGGCTGGCATCGAGGGGAGCGGCCTCGCCCGCCACGGCCTGGAGCCGACGGGCGCCGTCCACTGGAACCTGTCCCCGGCCCGCCTCTACGAGGAAGCGTTCGCGCGTGGCGACGGCCGCCTCGCGCACATGGGCGCCATCTCGACCGTCACGGCGCCGCACACGGGGCGGTCGCCGAACGACCGCTTCGTCGTGCGCGACGAGCACACGGAGGAGGCCGTCGACTGGGGGAAGGTCAACGTCCCCGTCTCTCCCGAGCATTACGACGCTCTCCGGGCGGAAGTGGTGGAGTTCCTGAACGGCCGGGACCTCTTCGTTCACGATGCCCGGGCCGGTGAGGATCCCACGCACGGAATCAACGTGCGGGTGGTTAGCGAGAGCCCGTGGTACGCCCTCTTCGCCTACAACATGTTCCTGCGCCTCGACCCGTCCGAGCGGACCGGATTCGAGCCGCAATTCACCGTTCTCCATGCCCCGCACCTGAAGGCGAATCCGGAGCGGCACGGCTCGCGCTCGGAGACCGCGATCATGGTGAACTTCGGGCGTCGAGAGGTCCTCGTAGCGGGCACCCGGTACGCCGGAGAGATCAAGAAGTCGATCTTCTCGGTGCTGAATCACCTCCTTCCGGATGCCGGCGTGCTCCCCATGCACTGCTCGGCCAACGTGGGCGACGGGGGTGACGTGGCGCTCTTCTTCGGTCTCTCGGGCACCGGCAAGACGACGCTCTCGGCGGACGCGTCGCGCGGCCTCATCGGCGACGACGAGCACGGGTGGAGCACGGAGGGCGTCTTCAACTTCGAGGGTGGCTGCTACGCCAAGACGATCCGTCTCTCGCCCGAGGGCGAGCCGGAGATCTATCAGGCCACGCAGATGTTCGGGACGATCCTCGAGAACGTCGTGCTCGACGAGGATACCCGGGAGATCGACTTCGACAACGGATCGATCACGGAGAACACGCGGGCCTCGTACCCGATCCACTACATCCCCAACGCGGTCATTCCGGGCCGTGCCGGACACCCCGAAAACGTCGTCTTCCTGACGGCTGACGCGTTCGGAGTCCTCCCTCCGATCTCGCGTCTCACGCCCGAGCAGGCGATGTACCACTTCCTGTCCGGGTATACGGCCAAGGTCGCGGGCACCGAGCGGGGGGTCACGGAGCCGGTCGCCACGTTCAGCGCGTGCTTCGGGTCACCTTTCCTGCCGCGCCACCCGGGTGTGTACGCCGAGATGCTGGGGGCGAAGCTACGCGAGCACGGCGCGACGGTCTGGCTGGTGAACACCGGGTGGAGCGGGGGAGGCCACGGCGTCGGAAGTCGGATGAAGCTGGGCTACACGCGCGCGATGGTGAACGCGGCGCTCGCCGGTGACCTCGACGACGTGGAGTTCGTGACGGATCCGGTGTTCGGACTCGCCGTGCCGACCACGGTACCGAACGTCCCGCACGAGGTGCTCACGCCGCGCAGCACGTGGGCGGACGGAGCCGAGTACGACCAGGCGGCCGCGAAGCTCGCGGGGATGTTCAAGTCCAACTTCGAGAAGTTCGCGGATCAGGTGTCCGCGGAGGTGGTGGCCGCGGGCCCCCGCTGACGTACCGACCGGGCCCGCCGGCACGAGCCGGCGAGAGCCTCGATCTGAGCGACATCGCGATGGCCGGTGCCCTCCCGGGGCGCCGGCCGTCGTTTCATGGGGAGGTCAGGCGTCCCCGCGCTCTCGGAGAAGCCAGAACGCGGCACCTGCTGCACTGAAGAGGACTGCCGCGACGAGCGTGAGGAGCGTGAACGGTGCGGAGGCCGGATTCGGCGCTCCGCCGAGGACGCCGTCCAGCCCGCCGAGCATGAGCTCCCATGCGAAGATGCCGGCCACGACCGATGCCGCGCCGAAGTTCCCGACTGCGCGGTCGTGGAGCGTGCCATCGTGACGGAAGGGAACCAGGAGCGCGGCGCCCAGGGGGGCCGCGACCCAGACGGAGGCGTCCGCCCACGCGAAGAGGTGCGCCAGCAGCGCGAAGCCCGTCAGAATCTGAGCCAGGATCTGTGCCAGCACGCCTGCGATCACCGTTGTCCGAGCCGACATCTGGGTTCTCTCCCGCGTCAAAACGAATCCCGTTCACTTGTAGGCCAGTGGTGGTGCGGAAGTTCGTCCGGCTTGTCGCGGCCCATCGGCCGGCCTAACGTGGCCTCGCGATGAACAGTGAAAACGCCCCCTCCGCTGCAGAGCGCGCGCGCCGCGACGCGGACTCGCAGGCGCTCGAGGCCCTGAAGGACGCCCTTGGCGAGGACTTCGAGATCATTCGGCGTCTCGGCAGGGGTTCCATGGCGACCGTCTACCTCGCCAAGGAGAAGGCGCTCGGGCGGCTCGTCGCCGTGAAGGTCCTCCTTCCGGGCCGCGCGAACGACGAGACTGCGAGGAGGCGCTTCGAGCGTGAGGCGAGGGCGGCCTCCTCGCTCGTTCATCCGCACGTCGTTCAGGTCTTCCGTTTCGGACGTCTGCCGGACGAGACTCCGTACCTCGTGATGCGCTTCGTGAAGGGGCGGACGATGGAGGAGCGCCTGAAGGCCGAGGGTCGGCTGCCCGCCGACCTGGCACGTCAGGTGCTGCACGACGTGACGTCGGCCCTGGCTGCGGCCCATGCCCAGGGTATCGTCCATCGCGACGTGCGCCCGGCGAACATCCTCTGGGACGAGGAGTCCGAGTCCGCTCACCTCACCGACTTCGGTATCGCGGCCCTGCTCGCGACCGGCAGCGAGGAGGCGACGCGACTCACCAAGACGGGGCAGATGGTCGGCGATCCGCGCTACCTGAGCCCCGAGCAGCTGCTCGATCAGGATCTCACGGAGCTCGCCGACATGTACGGTGTCGGTGTGCTGGGCTACGAGCTGTTCACGGGCGAGGGGCCTTACGAGGCGAGGACGAACACCCAGTGGATCACGGCCCATCTGTCGGCTGAGCCCAGGGACCTGCGGTCCCTCCGGCCCGACATCGATGCGGATGTCGCCGATCTCCTGAAGCGGTGCCTCAATCGGGAGCCCAATCATCGTCCCAGCGCAGCGGATGCCGCGCGCATTCTGGCCGGGCACACGGGGCCACAGGCCTCGAGTATGGCCCAGGGCAGCGGGAGCGTGGAGGAAGGTGCGGACCTCCAGCAGCTCTTCAAGCGACGCGTACCGCAGATCTTCATCGGCGCGGTGGGCGCGGCAGCCGTTTTTCTCGGCTTCGTCGCGGACCTGGTGGATCGGGGCAGACTCGACCAGGTCTTCTTCGACCTGAGCCTGCCGTTGTCCGCGTGCGGCATCGCGGCCGCCACGGTGGTGGCGTGGTTCCACGGCGAGCAGGGCAAGCAGGAGGCCAGCGTCCTCGAGTGGATCCTGCTCAGCGTGATCGGAGCGATCGGGGTCGCCGTGAGCATCTGGATCGTGGTCGGCCGCTGAGCGACCCCGGGTCGGGGGCGTGAACACCGAAAGGACGCCCTCCGTGCAGTCGGGTCGGGATGGCCGTTCGGCGGCGTCCGCGGTTAGCTTCGACCGCTAGCCTCCTTTCGAACGCTCGCCTCGTGCTGCCCATGACCACCCGACACCTTTCGACGCGTCCCCGACGCGGCTGGCTCGCCCTCGCACTTCTCGGCCTTCTGATGAGCGGCGCGCCTGGCGTCGGAGCCCAGGCGCCTGCCGGCGTCCCCGAAGGAGCGCCGGCCCGGTACCACCCGCTGCCCACGCTGCGCGAGCAGGCGAAGCAGCAGCAGGTGTGGCTCGAAACGCGCATGGAGCGTGTGCTGCCCGCGCTCATGGAAGAGTACGACGTGCGCATGTGGATCCTCTCGATGCGCGAGTACGCGGAGGACCCCGTCTTCTGGTCGATCACCTCACCGACGACGTTCGCCGCGCGTCGGCGTTCGATCTACGTGATCACCCGTCAGGACGACGGAACGCTCGAGCGTCTGGCCCTCGGCGGCACCAGCCACCCGCGCCGACCCAGCCCACCGGGGAGCTGGTCGGCAACGAGCAGTGGAACCTGCTCCGCGAGCTGGTCGAGGATCGCGACCCCGAGAACATCGTCCTCAACATCGACCCCGTGTGGGCCTTCTCCGACGGGTTGCACGCCGGTGAGGCGGAGGCGCTCCTCGAGGCGCTCGGCGAGACGTACGCCGCTCGGGTGAAGCGTGAGCCGCGCCTGGCCATGAACTACATCTCTCTCCGGCTCCCGGAGATGATGCCGCGGTATCGGAAGATCCAGGAGAGCGTGCACGCCCTCATCTCCGAGGCTTTCTCGAACTCGGTGATCACGCCGGGCGTCACGACGACCGAGGATGTCGTCTGGTGGATGCGCCAGAAGCTTCAGGATCTCGGTTATACCACGTGGTTCCAGACGTCCGTGGACGTCCAGCGGGAGGGAGACGTGCCCTCGGAGGGCCCCGTGGTCATTCAGCGCGGCGATCTGTTGTGGACCGACTTCGGGGTGGTCGCCATGAATCTTCACACCGACACTCAACACCTGGGGTACGTCCTCCGCGAGGGCGAGAGCGGTGTGCCGGAGGGGCTCGAGCGATGCCTCGCCGACTCGAACCGCCTCCAGGACATCCTGCTGTCGCACATGGAGCCGGGCCTCACGGGCAACGAGGTGCTGGCCAACACGCTGGAACAGATGCGGGCGGAGGGCATCGACGGCACGGTCTATACACATCCGATCGGTGATCACGGGCACGGGGCAGGCCCGCTCATCGGACGATGGGACGCGCAGGAAGGCGTGCCGGTCCGCGGTGACGCCGTGATGCTTCCCAACGTGTGGCACTCCATCGAGCTCCAGGCGACGACGGAGATCCCGGAGTGGGGCGGGAAGCCGGCCTCCTGCAGGCAGGAGGAGGAGGCGTATCTGGACGAAGACGGCGAGCGGCACTGGGCCTATCGGCGCCAGAGTCGCTTTCACCTGGTCTGGTAAGCGACGCGCCCGGCTCGAGACGATGAGCCAAGCACGGTGGGGTGCCGGGTGAGAAGCTCGGGTGACGGGGAGCGACCGGGATCCGACGGATCGGACGGGCCCGCAGACCCGCACGTGAGCGGGCACGCGGGCTCCCCACCTCCCGCGGGCACGACGCCCGCGGTGCCTTCCCCGAGCCCCGAGCCATCCCGAAGGGGCAGGCGGTTCGATCGCTCGATCGTGGAAGGTCCGATCCGCGGGGCGGTGTGGAAGCTCGCGTGGCCCACCATGCTGCAGAACATCATCGGAGGGCTGCAGGGGCTCGTCGACCACGCCATGGTCGGCAATTACGTCGGGTATACGGGGAACGCGGCGATCGGGGTGGCGTGGCAGATCTTCCTCGTCGTCGTCGTATTCATCAGCTCGTTGTTCACCGGCATGGGTGTGCTCGTCGCGCGCTTCACGGGAGCCGACGAGCCCGAGAAGGTGAACCGGACCGTCTATCAGGCGTTTCTGACGTCGGTGTTCCTCGTGGTCTGCGTCATGGCGCCCATCGGGTGGGTCGTTTCCCCGACCCTTCTCGACCTGGTCAACGCGACCCCGGAAGTCCAGGCCGAGGCGCTCCCCTATCTGCGAACGATGTTCGTCTTCTCGTTCGGCATGCTGATGTTCTTCATGCTGGGTGGCGCGCTGCGATCGGCGGGTGACGCACAGACCCCGCTGCGCATGGGGATCGTCCTGACACTCCTGAACATCGTGCTCAACGTGATCTTCATTCGGGGGCTCGGTCCGATCCCCGCCTTCGGCACGCTCGGAGCGGCCATGGGAACGGTGATCGCGGGGGCGATCATCAGTATCTACGCGCTCGTGCGGCTCTTCTCGGGGACCTGGGTGGTGACCTTCCATCGCGGCATGGGCTGGCGACCGGACTGGGAGATCATTCGACAGCTGTTCAGGTTCGGCCTGCCGACCGGAATCCAGGGCGTCGCCATGAACGTGGGCGGTGTGCTGCTCCTCGCATTCATCGGCTCGCTGGCGGCCAGTGCGCAGGCCCAGGCCGCCTACGTCGTGAGCTACACGCAGCTCTTCTCGTTCATCACATGGACGTCCGTCGGGATCATGGGGGCGACAGCTGCCGTGGCAGGCCAGAACCTCGGGGCGGGGCATCCGGATCGAACGGCCAAGTCCGTGCAGGTCGCAGCGGGCTTCGGACTGTCGCTGGCCGCCGGAATCGGTGCATCGTTTCTGCTGGTTCCGAACGAGCTTCTGGGCGTCTTCGGCATGGACGATCCGATCGTGGTGGACCTGAGCGTCGAGCTTCTTCGCTACCTGTCGGTGTCGGGGCTCTTCATCACGGTGGCGCTCGCATATACGGGTGGCCTGCAGGGCACCGGAGACACCAAGAGCCCGATGTGGATCTCGATCATCTCGCAGATCATCATCCCCCTCGGCATGTGCTTCGGCATCCAGACCTTCTCGACGCTCGATCCGGTGGACATCTGGCTCGCGATCGTCCTCGGGCACTTCACGCGGGCAACGCTGAGCGTGGTCGTCTTCCGCCGTGGGGCGTGGCGCGACATCCGCGTCGATATCGGGGGCAGGCGGCCTGCCTGAAGCGTGCCGCTGCGGTTCGCAGAGCGGCGTCGGCGTTGCCTCGGCCAGCCTCGCGGTCACGCCGCGCCGACCCCATAATGGGCGTCCCGAGACTCCCAGACCCCCAGCCTGAAGCGGATATGGCGAAGCAGTACTGGTTGATGAAGTCCGAGCCGGACGTGTACTCGATCGAGGACCTGGAGCGGGACGGATCCACATGTTGGGAGGGCGTGCGCAATTACAAGGCGCGCAACAACATGCGGGCGATGAAGGTCGGCGACGAGGTCCTCTATTACCACTCCAACGCCAAGCCGCCGGGCGTGGTCGGCATCGCGCGCGTCTGCAGAGAGGCGTATCCGGACCACTTCGCCTTCGACAGCGAGCACAAGTACTACGACGCCAAGTCGGATCCGGAGAACCCACGGTGGTTCATGGTCGACGTGGAGTTCCTGTCGAAGATCGACGACGTGGCGAAGCCGCTGAGCCTTCAGGAGATCAGGGACGATCCGAAGCTCGCCGACATGGAGCTGGTCCGGTACGGACGGTTGTCGGTGCAGTCCGTGAAGAAGGCGGAGTTCGATCGCGTGAAGAAGCTGGCGGGCCTTTGAGGCCTCCGACGACCGTGCTGGTCGCGATCGGGGCCGTTCTCGCCGGTCCGCTCGCGCCCGAGATGCTCCGCGCTCAGAAGGTGCCGGAGGCCCGGGAGCTCGGCGTGCGGATCGAGGGTGAGCCGGGACCGTTCAACGCGATCACCGACGTCGCCGGAGTCGAGGTCGGTCACACGACGATCGTCGAAGGCGAGGGCGAGCTCGTGGTCGGGGAAGGGCCCGTGCGCACGGGCGTGACCGCCGTCCTGCCTCGGGGTCGGGAGGCGGGCGACTCGGTGTTCGCAGCCTGGTTCAGCCTGAACGGCAACGGGGAGATGACGGGCACGACCTGGATCGAGCACTCGGGCATCCTCGAGGGACCGATCCTGATCACCAACACGCATTCCGTGGGGGTCGTCCGCGATGCCGTCATCGACTGGATGCGGCGGCGGGATCCGACGTTCCTCTGGGCGCTGCCGGTCGTGGCCGAGACGTACGACGGGAGCCTCAACGACATCAACGGCTTTCACGTGAAGCCGGAGCACGTCTTCGCCGCGCTCGACGGGGCCCGTGGAGGTCCGGTGGAGCAGGGTGCGGTGGGCAGCGGGACCGGGATGTCCTGCCACGCCTTCAAGGGAGGGATCGGATCTTCCTCCCGGCGGGTCGGCTCCTACACGGTGGGGGTGCTGGTGCAATGCAATCAGGGCGCGCGGCGCGATCTCCGGATCGCGGGCGTTCCCGTCGGGGCGTTGATGCCGGAGCCGCGTCGCTGCTACGCGGATCCGACGGTGCCGCCGGAGTCGCGTCGCGCCGGAGTCCCCTGGTGCGAAGGCGTCGAAGAGCGGGGGTCGGAGGCCCGGGCTCCGGACGGCGGCGGAGTCTGGCAGACACGCGATGGCCTGCTCGATCCGACGCCGGAGGGCGCGGGGTCGATCATCATCGTGCTCGCCACCGACGCGCCGCTCCTTCCGACGCAGATCAAGCGTCTCGTCACGCGAACGACGATGGGGCTCGCTCGGATCGGCGGCATGGGCTACAACGGGTCGGGAGACATCTTCATCGGCTTCAGCACGGCCAACCGAGCGGCAGCGGGCGAGCGTGAGGAGACGGTGAGCCTGGAGATGCTTCCGAACGATGCGCTGAATCCATTCATCTCGGCTTCCGTGCATGCGACCGAGGAGGCGATTCTGAATGCGATGCTGGCAGCGGAGACGGTGACCGGTATCAACGGGTACACGGTCCCCGCGCTGCCGCACGGGCGACTTCGCGAGATCATGGAGCGTGTGAACCCGGCAATCGAGGGGGCCCGCTGAGGCGTACGAGCGGCGGGCACCCCCCGGCCGACCACGAGGAAGAACAGGACGCAATGAGAAAGCTGATCGTGCTGACCGGGCTTGCCGTCGCCGCCCTGGTGATGGTTCCGTCGGACGGAGGACCCGGTGCTGCAGAGGATCTGGATCGAGGGGATGGAGCGCTCGCGGATGCCCGAGCTAGCGCAGACCCTGCTCGACGAGATCGGTCCACGGCTGACCGGGTCGCCCGGGATGGAGCGCGCGCAGGCCTGGGCGGTGGAGACGCTCGAGGGCTGGGGCATCGAGGCGCGCCTCGAGGAGTATGGCACGTGGGAGGGGTGGGACCGTGGAGTGAGCCACGTCGACCTGATCGAGCCGAGAGTCCGATCCCTCGAAGGGCGCATCCTCGCGTGGAGCCCGGGAACCGGAGGACGTCCGGTCCAGGGCGGCGTGACCTACCTGCCCGAGATCGACGCTCCGGACGACTGGGTGCGGTTCCTCGAGACGGTGGAGGGGCGGTGGGTGATGCTCTCGTACCCGGAGCCGACCTGTCGCGCCGACGAGCAGTGGGCGGAGTTCGCGATGGAGGGGTCGGGTGAGCGCATGGCGGAGGACCGAGCCGCGGCGGAGGCCCGCTGGAGCCGGAGCCTCCAGATGAGCGGGTCCACGGATCCCAGGGGGCGCGACCTTCATGCCCAGATCGAAGAG
>Ga0111156_1121_pt1 | contig 9322 bp, 6 predicted proteins | sample DeeMarSeWOR28_12_FD_80250 | JGI IMG/M metagenome (GOLD analysis project Ga0111156, IMG submission 80250) | Gemmatimonas sp. SG8_23
CGCGAGCCTCTTCGACGGTCCGAAACACGCCCACGTTGTCTTCGGCGCCGCCCATCTGATACATGCGTGCGGTTCCGAAGGTGAAGTCCTCCGACGCGACGATGGCGAGGCGCCCTCCCGGACGCGCGTTCGCCCGATCGAACGACGTGAACATGCGGACGCCGTCCGGGGTGACCGCGAGCTCCTTCACGCCGCGCACGTCGGAGAGCTCCGCCATACCGGGCACGACGGCCGGGTCGTCGAGCAGTGCTCGCTTGTGCGCCAGGATGTCGTCGTCCGAGAGCGTGCCGGTGGCCGTGGTCAGGATGAGCGCATCGCCTGCGTCGACACGATAGGTGATCGGCATGAGCGGATGGGCGGTGGGTGGGCTACAGCCACGGCGGACCCAACGCGTAGGTCCGACGTATCCGGTTCAGATTCACACTTCTCCGATGTCCGATTCAACCCCCGCCTGTGGAGCCCCTGATGAATGAGCGTTCGAGCCGTCGATTCGCCCCCGTTCCGTTCCGACCGGCTGGAGCGGGGGGCGTGTGCCTGACCGTCCTGGCTTTCGCCGCGTGCGGCGGCACCGAGGAAGTGCCGGACACGGGCTCCACGCCGCAGGTGGAGCCGGCGGTGGTCACCGTCGGGGGCTTCTCCGAGTCCGAGGCGGTGCGGCACGATCCCGAAGCGGACGTCTACCTCGTGGCGAACATCAACGGGGATGCGACGGGTCGCGACGACAACGGGTTCATCAGTCGTGTGTCGCCGGACGGAGAGATCCTCGAGCTCCGCTGGATCGACGGGGCCGCGGGCGAGTTCACGCTGAACGCTCCGAAGGGGATGGCGCTTCGGGAGGGGATTCTCCTCGTGGCCGACATCGACGTGGTTCGTGCCTTCGACCGCGAGACGGGCGCGCACGTGGACGACTGGCCCGTCGAAGGCGCCGCCTTCCTGAACGACGTTGCCGTCGGGGACGACGGAACCGTCTACGTCACGGACACCGGCGCCAACACGCTCTACCGCTTCGAGGACTCGACGCCGGTCGTCGTGGCGTCGGGCGAGGCCTTCGGAAACCCGAACGGGGTCGACATCGACGGTGACCGCCTCGTCGTGGTGCTCTGGCGCGGAGGTGTGAAGCAGGTCGACCCCTCGACGGGTGAGGCAATGGAGCTCCCCGCCCCGGAAGGAGAGCAGATCGACGGGATCGTGCTCCTGGACGACGGCTCGTACGTCGTGTCGAGCTGGTCGCAAACGGCGGTGCTGAGAGTGCATTCGGACGGATCGATCACGCCGGTGCTCGATCCGGTCGAGCAGGCCGCCGACATCGGCTACGACGAGGGCCGGAACCGCATTCTCGTGCCGACGTTCGGAAACGAGCTGCATATCGTGCCGCTCGATCGGTAGGCCCCGTTTCGGAACGGCGAGCGCAGCGGAATCGCGCCGGGCACGCCGGATCCGTACGTACCGCCAGGGGGATAGCCCGGGGCCGGAATGAGCCTGCGGGCTGGACGCCGGAGGTATCGGCAGGCTAGCCTCAGCCCGCCTCGCGCGCACCCGCTCCCTCCCGCCCATGAACTCGCTTCGGGACATCCTCAGAGAGATCCATCGACGATCGGTCTGGCAGGTCATCGGGATCTACCTGGCGACGTCGTGGGCGGTGTTGAACGCCGTCGATGTCCTGACGGGCCTCGCCGGGCTCCCGGACTGGACGCCGTCGATGGCGGTCGTGCTCCTCCTCATCGGATTTCCGATCGTCACGGCGACCGCCGTGATCCAGCGGGGGCTGCCGGGATCCGGTGACCGGCCGGATGATGGGGACCCGGAAGCGGAGTCCGGCGAGCCGATGCCCTCGGAGCCGGTTGCGTCCTCCGGTGATCGTGCGTCCGGCCCGAGCTCGCTGAGCCGGCTCTTCACCTGGCGAAACGCGCTCATGGGAGGTGCCGCGGCCGGGCTGCTTCTCCTGACGACCGGTGGAGCGTACCTGGCGATGTGGTCTCTCGGGATCGGCCCGGTAGGATCGCTCGTCGCTCAGGGGGTGCTCGACTCTCGGGATCCCGTGCTCCTCGTCTCGTTCGACGACCGGGGCGACGAGCTCGGCTCCGTCGTCTCGGATGCACTCGCCGTCGACCTGGGTGCGTCCCCCGTGGTGACGCTGCTCTCGGACGACGAGGTCTCGAATGCGCTGCGGCTGATGGGCCGCGACGCGGGGGAGACGGTCACGAGCGATGTCGCACGCGAGGTTTCGCTGCGTGCGAACATCAAGGCATACATCGACGGCGAGGTCACGCAGGTCGGGAGTCGCTACCTCATCGTAGCGCGGATCGTGAGCCCGCAGTCGGGAGAGGTCCTGGTCTCCTTCCGCGAGGAGGCGGCAAGCGAGGACGACCTGCTGCCGGCGATCGATCGCCTCTCTCAGAGCCTGCGGGAGAAGCTGGGAGAATCTCTGCGCGAGATCCGCCTCGGGGCTCCTCTGGAGGAGGCCACGACGAGCTCGTTCGAGGCGCTGCGCAAGCTCACGCAGGCGGAGCAGGCCGAGGAGGAGGGCAACTACGCGCTCGCGGAACGACTGCTCGAGGAGGCGCTCGCGCTGGATCCGGAGTTCGCGATGGCGCACCGGAAGATGTCGGTGCTCTACTTCAACACGGGACGGCCGAACGAGGAGATCAACGAGTACGCCACGCTCGCGTACGAGTATCGAGACCGACTCACGGACCGCGAGCGGTATCTGACCGAGGCGAACTACCACACGAACGTCACCTTCGACGACCTCGCGGCGCTGGAGGCGTACGACGCGCTGCTCCGGCTCTATCCCACCGACGCGGCGGCGCTCAACAACTCCAGCAACATCCTGCGGCGCCTGACGCGCCACGAGGAGGCGAACGAACGTCTCGAGCGGGCAGTCGCCCCGGGTGGCGGCAGCTCGTCAGTGGCGTTCTTCAACAGCATCCGGACCCGCTTCATGTTGGCGGACACCGCCGGCGCGCTCGAGGCGATCGCTGTCTACCGTGAGCGCTACCCCGGACACATCTACCAGGCGTGGGCCGACGTGATCGAGACGCTGGCGGTGGGCGAGCTGTCCGGTATCGACGGCCGCATTCGCGTCGTCCTCGAAGACGATGCGCTCGGTGGCATCCGACGGCAGGGGCCCCGCTGGGGCGTTGCCGCAGCGGTCGATCGCGGCTTCCTCTCGGGTGCCGTCGCATGGGTCGACGAGTTCGAGCCGCGCGTCTGGGAGTTCGGGCACGCGGGCTTCGCTCCCGGGGCGACCGGGGCCGCGGACCTCCGATTCTGGATTCTGAAGGATCCAGAAGGGGCGGTCGCCGCGCTGGATGCGCTCCGAGCCACCGGCGTTCAGGGTGTCGAGCCGGAACTGCGGCCGTGGGGAGAGATGGCGGCGATCTACGCCCTGGCGGGCCGAGCCGGCCTCGCTGGTGACGTGCTGGCGGATTGGGAGGCACAGGTCTCCGGTGCGCCTCACCCCCGCCTGGTCGCGCATCGGAGCGTAGCCCGTGCCCTGGTCGATGCCGCCGAGGGAAGACCCGCGAACGCAATCGAGGAGATCGAGGCCGCCGCCCGCGACCTCGGATGCCCCCGCTGCTTCGAGATGCAGAAGGCGGTCGTCCTCGAGGACCTCGGACGCTTCGACGAGGCCATCGCGATCTGGGAGAGGGTCCGAGCCTATCCGGTCCTCGCCGAGTCGGGTGGCTTCGAGCGGACCGCGGCGCGCGTCCGTCTGGGTCCGCTCCTCGAAGCGTCGGGAGACACCGCAGGGGCGATCGCCGCGTACGAGGAGCTCGTGGCCGCGTGGGTAGACGCCGATCCGGAGCTGCAGCCGCAGGTAGCTCTCGCCAGGGAGAGAATCACCGCGCTCCGGGGGGCAGGCACCCCCTGACGAGGCGAAAGGGGAGTCGGGCACCGGCCCGAGTCCCCCCTCGTCGCTGCTTGCGCCCGCCACGCGGGCGGCAACCGGTCAGGCGCCCGCGCCCGCTTTCGGCCCGTTCAGCACCGCGTCCTTCACGTGCGCGACGATCAGATCGACCTCTTCGGAGGTCACCATGAAGTGCGGCGTGAAGCGGAGCGAGTTCTCGCCTCCGTGGATGACGCCGACCCCCTTCATGCGCATGTACTCTTCGAGGCTGTCGGTCCCGTACGCCTTGTAGTCGGGCGTGAGCTCGCACGAGAAGAGCAGACCGGTTCCCTCGACCTTCGTGATCGGCCCGTCCAGCTCCGCCTTCAGCGCCTCGAGCTTCTCGACGAACTCGTGTCCGCGGTCGACGATGTTCTTCCGCACCTCGGGCGTGACCATGTTCAGCACCGCGGTGCCGATGTCCATCGCGCGGGGGTTGGCCGTCATCGTGTTGCCGTAGATGCCCTTGCGGTAGAGGTCCGCAGCATGGTCGGTCATCGCGAGGATCGAGAGGGGATACTGCCCGGCATTGAGAGCCTTGGAGTACGTCTCCATGTCCGGTGCCTCGATGTCCTGGAATCCCGGGGAGTCGACCACCGACAGGTACCCGGTCGTCCGGAGCCCCGCCTGGATCGAGTCGACGAGCAGGATCGAGCCGTGCTCCCTGGTGAGCTCGCGGGCCACCCCGTAGAACTCGGGGGTGATCGCCACGCCAGGGTTCCCCTCGCCCATGACGGGCTCCATGAAGAACGCCTCGATGAAGTAGCCCTCGTCGTTCGCCTTGGCGAACTGCGCCCGAAGCCCCTCGACGTCGTTCGGCTCGACGGTGATCAGGCACTCGCTCCGGAAGGTGGCGAGGTACCGGTGGTAGGCACCGCCCGTCGAGTCGGAGAACTGGGCGGGCCGGCCCGTGCGACCATGGAAGCCACCGGCGAGCGACATCTTGGCGACGTGCTTGCCCTCGTGTCGCGCGCCCCCGTCCGTGAGCAGCTTCGCGTTCACGTCCGAGATGCGCGTCGCCACGGAGACGGACTCCGAGCCCGAGTTCATCGCCACGAAGTGCGTGAAGGGGCAGCCGTCCGCTCGCGTCTGGCCGATCTCTTTCTCCAGGGCCTCGGCGAGCCGGAGCTGCGAGATGCTCGGGGTCATGACGTTGGCCATGACCTGGGGTTTCGTCATGGCATCGATGATCGGATCGGGGACGTGGCCGAAGCCGAGCATCCCGTACCCGCCGTTGTCGTGCAGCACCGCACCCTTGGTGGTCACGATCCACGGCCCGCGCGCTGCCATCGCTACGTACGGGTTGACCGTGTCGTCGGCGTAGAAGTTGACGAGGTGTCTTTCGATCGCGGCGATCTGCTCGGTCTCGCCGAGCGCCATCAGCTCCGGATACTCACGAGTCAGCGTCTCGAATTCGTCGGTGGCGGCGTCGACCGCTTCGCCGAGCGTCGGATCCCGGGATACGAACTGGCACACGGTGGTGTCGTCGAGTCCAGTCGTCCGGTGATCGCCCGCCTTCGCGCGGATCGCGTTGAGCTTCTCGAGGACGCCTGCCATGGAATTACCTCACGAACGGGTGAGTGACGGAGGGGGACAGGGAATCTGATGCCAAAGGGGGTCGCTTGGGGAGGGGGGTGACCCAGGGGCCGGCAGGAGGGCGTGCGGGGTGGCCCTCGCTCGCATTCGGTGGTCATCCGGGACGGGCGCGTGGAGCCTTGTGTGACGCGGTGTCAGAATTAGCTTGGGGGCGTTGGTTCGCGTTCCCGAACTCGACTCGGTGGAGGGGAGGTCAGCATGCGTCTCGGTCGGATCCTGATGTTCTTCGTGGCCGGATTCCTCGCTGTTCCGGTGGGCGCTACCGGCCAGCTTCCTGTCCCACCCGAGCCGAACGAGGCGCTCCAGAACGCCTTCCCCGGCCAGCGCAACTACTCGCCGTACGCCGGTCGCAACTTCCCGACCGCCGTGTACTGGGGAGACACACACCTGCACACCGGCATGTCGATGGACGCCGGTGCGTTCGGTGCACGTCTTCTTCCCGAGGACGCGCATCGGTTCGCTCGGGGCGAGGAGCTCACCTCCTCGACCGGGCAGCGCGTGAAGCTCTCCCGTCCGCTCGACTTCCTGGTGGTTGCCGACCACTCGGACAACATGGGCTTCTTCCCGCGGCTTCGGGACGGCGAGCCCGACGTGCTGGCGGACCCGACCGGCAGGCGGTGGTACGACCTGATTCAGGAGGGAGGCCAGGCGGCGGTGGGGGTCGCCGTCGAGATCATCCAGGGTCTCACGCAGGGCACGTTCCCTGAGGCGCTCGCGTCTCTTCCGGGCACACCGGCCTACCGAAACGCCTGGCAGGTCTCGATCGACGCGGCCGAGCAGTACAACGAGCCCGGGGTCTACACCGCTTTCCACGGCTATGAGTGGACCTCTACCGAGGGCGGGATCAACCTGCACCGCGTGGTCGTCATGCGGGATGCGGGCGACAAGGCCGAGATGGTGCTGCCGGCGACGACCGTGCCGCCTCTCGGCAGCCCGGACCCCACCTACCTCTGGGAGTGGATGCAGGATTACGAGGACAAGACCGGCGGCGACATCCTGGCCATCGCGCACAACGGCAACATGTCGAACGGCGCGATGTTCTCCCTCACCGAGCACTTCGACGGTCAGGCGATGGACCGCGAGTACTTCGAGACGCGCGCCCGATGGGAGCCGCTCTACGAGGTCACGCAGATCAAGGGTGACGGTGAGGCGCACCCGTTCCTGTCACCGAATGACGAGTTCGCCGACTACGAGACGTGGGATCAGGGGAACCTGGATCTCAGCGAGTTCAAGACCGACGACATGCTCCAGTACGAGTATGCCCGCGAGGCGCTGAAGATCGGCCTGCAGGTGGAGGACGAGTTCGGGGTCAACCCGTACAAGTTCGGCCTCGTCGGGGCGACCGACTCGCACACCGGTCTGGCCACGGCACAGGAGGACAACTTCTTCGGGAAGCACTCCGGTGCGGAGCCGAGCGCGGAGCGGGTGCATCACCCCATGGCGAAGGTCGGCGACGCCGAGTACACGGGGTGGGGCATGGTCGCTTCGGGCCTCCAGGGCGTATGGGCCCGCGAGAACACGCGCGAGGCGCTCTTCGACGCGATGGAGCGGAAAGAGACGTATGCGACCACCGGCTCGCGCATGCTCGTTCGCTTCTTCGGCGGATGGGAGTTCACCGATGACGACGCCCGTCGAAGGCTGCCCGCCGACGTGGGCTACCTCAAGGGCGTGCCGATGGGCGGCGACCTGCCCGAGCGCCCCGCCGGTGCCGGCGCTCCGACGTTCCTCGTCGCAGCCGTGAAGGACGCCTACAGCGGAAACCTCGACCGAATCCAGATCGTGAAGGGCTGGATGGAGAACGGCGAGCGGATGGAGCGTATCTACGACGTCGTCTGGGCGGGTGACCGTCGGCCGGGCAGCGACGGTAAGCTCCCGCCCGTCGGCAACACCGTGGACGTGGCCAGCGCCTCGTGGACGAACACGATCGGTGCGCCCGAGCTGATCACGACCTGGGAGGATCCGGACTTCGATCCGAGCCAGCGGGCCGTCTACTATGCGCGCGTGATCGAGATTCCGACGCCGCGTTGGACCGCGTACGAGGCCGCCCGCTACGGCATCGACATGGATCCCGAGATCCCGATGGTGCACCAGGAGCGTGCCTACACCAGCCCGATCTGGTACTCGCCGAACTGATTCATGCGTGCGGCACGCTCGGTGCCGCGTGGGAGGGAAGAGAAGAGGGGCGCCCCAGACGGGGGCGCCCCTCTTCGCCCTCCTACCGTCCGCCCAGCGTCCATCCGGTATAGAGGAGGCCGATCGCGACGATCCAGGAGCCCGCGACCCGGACGGCGATCCGGGTCCACTCGCGCTCCAGGCTCACGACGAGACCGGTCACGAGAGAAACGATCACGAAGAGCGTGCCGATCGTGCCGAGAAGGCCGGTCATCCCGAGCGCGGCCTCCCGCATCTCCACACCGCTCATCATTCCGTGCACCAGCCCCAGAAGGATCGCGAGGCCGCTTCCGATCCCCTCGTGGTACGGACGGTCCGCGGCGACGAGCCCACCGAGCACGAGGAAGGAGATCGCGGTCGCCGCGAAGGGGAGCGCGAGGCCGCTCTCCATGCCGATGAGCCCGCCGAAGAACCACGCGACCGGGAGGGTGAAGAGGACGCGCCGTCCGTACGCCCTGCCACCCAGGCCGGCGAGAAGCGCGATCGCGAGCACGGGCAGGAGGTCCTCGGGTGTGACCATCACGTGCCCGACGCCGTCGAAAAGCGGTCCGAGCCCGGTGCTCACCAGGTGAGCCGGAAGGCGGACGGGGATCACGGAGTTCTCGGTCGGAAGACCCGGCAGGGGAGCGAGGCGGTACCGATCATCCCGCGACCGCGCTCCAGGTGAACCAGAGGCCGGCGAGCGCGATCACCGCGCCGGCCCCGCGCAGTGCCTTTCCTCCCCAGCTCAGCCTGCGCAGCTCACCGATGCCGATGCCGGCTCCGTGAAGCAGGCCCGTCGAGACGACGAACCCGATCGAGTACAGCAGTCCGCTCTGACCCTCGGGCAGCTCGGTCCCGTGGGCGTACCCGTGGAAGATCGCGAAGAAGCCGACGAGCACGGCAGCGAGACGCAGGTCCGGCTTCCGCTCCAGCGCGACCATCAAGCCGAGCAGCAGAGCCGACATGCCGATTCCGAGCTCGACGGCCGGAAGCCCGAGCCCCAGGAGGCCGGCCATTCCGCCGAGCGCCATCACCATGGGGAACGTGACCGGGAGGATCCAGATCGCCGGTGCCCCGAGCTGAGCGCCCCAGATCCCCACGGCGACCATGGCGAGCACGTGATCGAGGCCGGTCACGGGGTGCAGCAGCCCGCTTACGAGCCCCGCTGCCGAGCCGCCCTCGTGTGCGGCGAGGGGGAGCGGTGTCAGCACCGACGCGGCGACCAGAGCCGGCAGGACTTTCCGAATCGATCGTGACATCAGATCCACCCCATGAGGATTGCCGTCCGTTGAATGAACCAGAAGGCGCCGAGCGTGCCGACGACGTAGCCGGGAGCCATCCGGGCCCAGGCGGGCCACCGGATCTCGAGGGCGTGGAAGGAACGCACCAGGCCCAGCACGAGGAAGACGAAGGCGATCTGGCCGACCTCGACCCCGACGTTGAAGAAGAGAAGCGCCAGCGGAATCTCCGACTGCGGGAGCCCCATCGCGGTGAGACCGCTCGCGAAGCCGAAGCCGTGCAGGAGGCCGAAGACGAACGCCACGACCCACGGATGCTGGATCGTGAAGCTGGTCCGGCCCCGCCACACACGGACGATCTCGGGACCGAGGAAGAGGATGGAAAGGGCGATCACCGCATTGAGCGGAAGCTCCGGCGCGCGCGCCAGGCCGAGCGTCGCGAGTC
>Ga0111156_1232_pt1 | contig 9309 bp, 8 predicted proteins | sample DeeMarSeWOR28_12_FD_80250 | JGI IMG/M metagenome (GOLD analysis project Ga0111156, IMG submission 80250) | Gemmatimonas sp. SG8_23
GAAGAAGAACCAGCCGGAGCTCTGGCTCTACCCGGACTTCTCCGGGCAGCTCGGCGACGACATGGTGCGGGAAACCCAGCTCCTCTTCGATCACCTCGTGCGCGAGGACGCGAGCGTCCTGGAGCTCTTCACGGCGGACTACACCTTCGTGAACGAACGCCTGGCCGCGCACTACGGCTTCACCGGTGTCACGGGTAGCGAGTTCCGGCGGGTCTCCTACCCGGACGAGACGCGTCGGGGGGTGCTGGGGCACGGGAGCGTGCTTCTGCTCACTTCCATGTCGGCGCGGACCTCGCCCGTGCTTCGCGGGAAGTGGGTCATGGAGGTGCTGATGGGTGCGCCTCCTCCGCCTCCTCCCCCGAACGTGCCGAACTTCGAGGAGACGGCGAGCGCCTCGGAGGGCCGGCGACTGACGACGCGAGAGCGGATGGAGCTCCACCGTGCCAATCCGACGTGCAATGCCTGCCACCGGCTCATGGACCCGATCGGGCTGGCCCTCGACAACTTCGATGTCGTGGGCCGGTGGCGCGTGCGGGAGGACGGCATGCCGCTCGACACCCGCGGCACCTTCTACGACGGCACGGAGCTCACCACGCCCGCGGATCTCAACGGGGTGCTGCTCGAGCGGCCGATATCTCTCACGCGCAACTTCGCGGCCAATCTGCTCGCCTATGCGATCGGCCGGCGGGTGGAGTACTACGATCAGCCGGCCGTCCGGGCGATCGTCCGTGACGCCGCAGAGGACGACTACCGGATGTCCGCGTTCGTCCTCGGGGTCGTCAGGAGCGACGCCTTCCGCATGATGCGCGCACGAACCACCGCCCAGGAGCCGGACGCGGGCCCTCTGGAGAGCCTCGTCCCAAGGAGCGAAGAGCGATGAACTTCCTGACCGGCAAGCACATATCCCGCCGCAGCTTCGTGCGCGGGATGGGGACCACCGTGGCGCTGCCGTTCCTGGACGCCATGGTACCGGCGGGGCGCAGCTGGCACGACCCGACGCGCGAGCGGCGATTCACGCGACTCCTTTGCATCGAGGAGTCCATGGGCTGCGCCGGGGGGAGTGAGTGGGGCGACGCGCGCAATCTGTTCGCTCCTGCGGGCGTGGGGCGCGACTTCGAGCTCGGGGTGGACAGCCAGCTCAGACCGCTCGAGGCGTACCGCGAATACCTCACGATCGTGAGCAACACGGACTGCCGCATGGCCGAGCCGTACCGCGCGGAGGAGATCGGAGGGGATCACGACCGCTCGACCGCCGTCTTCCTGACACAGGCGCACCCCAAGCAGACGCAGGGCTCGGACATCTTCCTGGGCACGTCCCTGGATCAGCTTCACGCCCGGCGGTTCGGTGCGGGTACCGCGCTGCCCTCGCTCGAGATGTGCATCGAGGGCATCGATCGGGGAGGCGGGTGCGCGTACAACTACCACTGCGCCTACACCACATCGCTCGCCTGGGCGTCGCCCACGCAGCCGCTGCCCGCGATCCGCGAGCCCCGCGCGGTCTTCGAGCGGCTCTTCGGCGCGGGCGACACCGAGGCCGACCGTGCCGCACGGCGCCGCACGAACAGCAGCGTGCTCGACTGGATCGTCGAAGAGGTCGGCCGGCTCCAGGCCTCGCTCGGAGCGGTCGACCGCACGGCCATGGACGAGTACCTCACCTACGTGCGCGAGCTCGAGCGCCGCATCCAGCTCGTCGAGGAGCGGAACAGCAGCGGTCGGGAGAGAGAGATGCCGGAGGCTCCCTCGGGCATTCCCGACTCGTTCGAGGAGCACATGCAGCTGATGTTCGATCTGCAGGTGCTCGCCTTCCAGACGGACATGACCCGGGTCATCAGCTTCAAGACGGGATTCGATCAGTCGAACCGGACGTTCCCGGACAGCGGCACGACGAAGTCGATCCACGGGGCGTCGCACCACGGCAACGTTCCGGCCGACATCATGGACTTCAACCGGATCAACACGTACCGCACGGGCCAGCTCGCCTATCTGCTCGAGCGGATGAAGAGCACCATGGACGGTGACGGGTCCCTGCTCGACAAGACCGCGATCGTCTGGGGCTCTCCGATGGGGGATCCGAACCTGCACAACCATCGCCGCTGCCCGTTGCTCCTCCTCGGCAAGGCCAACGGGGCGCTCGAGGGCAACCTGCACATCCGGGCGCCGAAGGGGACGCCGATGGCGAACGCGTTCGTGAGCCTGATGCAGGGGATCGGGCACGACATGAAGAGCTTCGGAGACAGCACCGGCACGCTCGCGCTCTCCTACCCGCGGGGCGGATTCTCCACGACGGGGAGCGGAGCATGAAGCGCATCCCGCTCCTCATGCTCGGGGCGATCGCCGCCCTCGCGGGGCCGAGCCGGGCGGGTGCGCAGTCGGGCGATGCGGACGCGGGGCTTCTGTCGGCGGCCCGCGCCGGGGACGTCGCGGCGGTCGTGGCGGCCCTCGAAGCCGGCGCGCCGGTCGACCGTGCGGAGGGCGACGGCATGACGGCCCTGCACTGGGCGGCAGAGCGCGGTCATTCCGATGTCGCCGCCCGGCTCGTGGAAGCCGGAGCGGACGTGCAGGCACGGACGCGCGTCGGCGCGCACGCACCGCTGCACCTGGCGGCGCGCCGCGGCAGTGAGGAGATCGTTCGGACCCTGCTCGATGCGGGAGCGGACCCGAACGCCCGGACCACGAGCAGCGGGGTGACTCCGCTGCACCTGGCTGCGGGCGCGGTGCGCGGAACCGAGGCGGTCGCCCTGCTGCTCGGGGCGGGCGCGGACCCCGACGCGCGCGAGGCTTCGGCCGGGCAGACGCCCCTGATCTTCGCGGCCGCGGCCGGGCGTGCCGGGTCGGTGCGTGCGCTCCTCGAGGCCGGGGCGGATCCATCGATCGAGACGAAGGCCGTGGACGTGCTCCAGCACGTCATTGCCGACCGGGACGCGAGTCGACACCTGCGCCGGACCCTGGCGAACATGCGTGAGGCGGAGGGAGGCGGAGACGACTGGACGCCGACCGCGACCCAGATCCAGGAGGCCATCTCGCGGCAGCGGGCGTATCTGGCTTCGGGTGAGCCGTACCGCGAGTACGATCCCGAGGAGCTCGTCTCGTACCGGCCCGACTATCCCGGCGGCCCCGACGTGCCGCGTCCCCCCTACCGTGAGACACTGGTAGCACGCGCGGGCGGGATGACGGCGCTTCTCCACGCCTCCCGAGAAGGGCACGTCGAGGCGGCGATCGCCCTTTTGGACGGCGGAGCCGACATCGACCAGGTGAGCGGGGGCGACGGCACCAGCCCGCTGCTCATCGCGACACTCAACGGGCAATTCGATCTGGCGCTGCGGCTCGTCGAGCGCGGGGCCGATCCCGACATCGCGGCCGTGACGGACGGGGCGACGCCGCTCTTCGCGACGCTCAACACGCAGTGGGCTCCGAAGTCGAACTATCCGCAGCAGCGTGCGCACGATCAGCAGGAGGCCGAGTACCTCGACGTGCTCGACGCTCTCCTGGAGGCGGGGGCCGATCCGAACGCCCGACTCGACACGCACCTCTGGTACTGGGAGTTCGGCCTCACCAAGATCGGCACGGATCTCAAGGGGGCCACGCCGTTCTGGCGCGCAGCGTACGCACAGGACGTGGTGGCGATGAGGAAGCTGGCGGCCTACGGCGCCGATCCGGGCATCCCGACCTCGTGGCCCGCGGTCGGCATGCGTGAGCGACGCCAACAGGACGGTCGGCAGCAGGAGGACTCCGGGCTGCCCTGGATCCCCGAGGACGCTTTCAACGCCTATCCCATTCACGTCGCGGCGGGCGGGGGCTTCACGGGCCTCGGTTCCTCTACCTGGTCGAAGAGCACGCGATCGACGTGAACACGCGGGACTCGTGGGGATACACGCCGATGCACTACGCGGCTTCGCGCGGCGACAACGAGCTCATCGAGTATCTCGTCTCACAGGGGGGCGACGTGACCGCGATCACGCGGCTCGGGCAGTCCGCGGCCGATATGGCGCGGGGTGGCCGCGCGGGCTTCTTCACCCGCGTGGCATACCCGGAGACGGTCGACCTCCTGCAGCGCCTCGGGTCGTCTCTCGAGTGTCTGCACACGCACTTCCTCGACACGGGCGACTTCTGTCCACTCGCGGGTGAGGACGACCCGTGGGCACCACGCCTCGGCCACGACGATCCCGCGTCGACGGGGCGGAGCCCGCGTGAGCGCTGAGCCCGGCGAGACGTCCGGCGGGGGCTCGCGCGAGGCCGAGGCCCCCGGAGCCATGAGCGAGCCGACGCTCACCCCGGTCCAGAAGCTGGGAGAGGCGATCGCGGACCGGGTGGAGCGGTGGATGCCGAGCCCGTTCCTGTTCGCGATCCTGCTGACGTACGTCGCCGCGATCGCGGCGTTCCTGTCGGAGGGCTCGACGCCCGCCGAGGTCGCGCTCGCTTGGTACGGGGGCTTCTGGAGCCTGCTGCAGTTCGCCATGCAGATGGTGATCATCCTCGTCACCGGCAACGTCGTGGCGTATCACCCCCGGGTTCGGGCCGGGATTCTGCGGCTCGTCGACCTGCCCCGGAATGGACGTCAGGCGGTGGTCCTGGTGGGTCTCGGCTCGATGCTGGTCGGATGGATCTCCTGGGGGCTGGGTCTGATCTTCGGCGCGATTCTGGCGCGGGAGATGGGCAAGGTCGCGCACCGCAAAGGCATGGCCGCGCACTACCCGCTCCTCGCTGTGGCGGGGTATCTCGGCATGAGCCTCACCTGGGGGTGGGGACTCTCGAGCTCCGCGGGCCTGCTTCAGGCAACGGACGGCAACGTCTTCATGCAGGCGGGCATCGTGGACCGGGTGATTCCCGCGACCGAGTGGGTATTCCACCCGTACCCCCTCACGCTGACGGGTATGGCGCTCGTCTACGCGTCGGTCATGCTCTGGCTGCTCGCTCCGCCCGACGCCAATTGCAGAGGCGCGGAGCGGTTCATCGACGTGGACGACGAGGAGGCCGAGGCGGAGGCCGTGCACGACCGTCCGCCGACCGGGGAGAGCCCATCCCTCTCCGACCGGATCGACAACAGTCGGATTCTGGGCGGCGTCGTCGCGCTGACGGGAATCGTGCTGTTCGTGCGCGCGTTCGTCACGCAGGGGCTCGGCGCGCTGAACCTCAACGTCTTCAACTTCGGCTTTCTGATGATCGGGATGGCGCTCTACGCCAGCCCGTCGCGCTATCAGCGCGAGTTCAACGACGCGGTGCGCGGCAGCGCCGGGGTCATCCTGCAGTTTCCGTTCTATGCCGGCATCATCGGGATCATGACCGGCACGGGCCTGGTCGACACGATGACCGAGGGGCTCCTGTCGATCGCCACCGAAGACACCTTCGCGGTGGCGGCCTGGATCACCGGCGGCGTGCTCAACCTCTTCGTGCCGTCGGCCGGCGGCGAGTGGGCCATCGTGGGGGGACCGATGATGCTAGCGGGCGCCGAGCTCGGTATCCCGCACGGTCAGACCATCGCCGCCTACGCGGTCGGGGACGCGCACACGAACCTGCTCAACCCGTTCTGGGCGATCCCGCTGCTGGCGATCACGGGACTGAGAGCGAGGGACATGTTCGGGTACGGGATCACGATGATGATCCTCCTGGTACCGTTCATTGCTGCAGCGATGTACCTGCTGCCCTACTGAACGGAGCCGAGAGGAGGACCGCATGGACCTGGTGCCCGACGACGACGTCCGATCGTTTCTGGAGCGCCTCGCGGCCGACCCCCGCGTCGGACGGATCATGGTCCGACTTACCGACGGAACACACCTCACGGGCACGATCGGGCCGATCGGGAACCGCGCGGTGATTCTCAAGGCTTTGGGGGGAAGAGCGTTCTACGACGCGTACGTGCGCTTCGAGGCGGTGGCGACCATCGAAGTCCAGACGCGGGCGTAGTCACTTCCTCCGATAGGGCGCACGCATGGACGTTCGGAGCTCGGGTCGGATCGCCGTCGCCGTGGCGGTCGCGGTCGCGGTCTCGGGGTGCCGTTCGTCGACGTCTCCCGAGGGGCCGGCGGACGAGGGGCCGGTGGAGGTCACGAGCCCGGACCCGCTCGAATGGAGCGCGTTCTCGCTGGACGAGCTCCGGAGGGGGCTCGACGACGGATCGGCCCGATCGGTGGACTTCCTCTCCACGGCGAGGATTCGGGCCGCGCTCCTGCTGCGCCGCGCCGGCGAAGACGAAGTGGCCTCCACCATCCCGTCCAGCGTCGTGTTCTACGTGCTGGAGGGTGAAGGAGACCTCGACGTGGAGGGCGACCTGATCTCCCTCGCGCCGGGGGACGTCGCGTACGTCAGGGGGCGGGCCGGCCGGAGCTTCCGGAACGTGAGCCAGGACCTGCTGGTTCTCGAGCTCGTCGCCGTGGGTCGGCCGGGACTCGAGGACCCGCTGTGGGCCCGATTCGGCCCGGACGACCTCCTCGGGCCGCGCAACCCGAACCGCAACGTGCTGAACCAGCTGTTCTCGACCGCCACGCTGACGCTGGGAGCCTACATGCTCCCCCGGGAGCTGTCGGGCGACCTGAGGGTCCGGCACGGAGTCGACGAGCTCAAGGTGGTGCTGCGCGGTGGGGCCACCCTCGAAGCCGGGCCCGACATCCATCCCGTAGAGCCCGGCTCCGTGGTGTTCCTCGATGGCGCCGTGACCCACCGCTTCACGCGGGTCTCCGGCGACCTCGACGTGCTCTTCCTGTGGGTGCCGTAGCCCCGACGTCGGTCAGCCCGATGCGGGTGGCGCTTCCTGCGGGAGCGGGGGCGCCGTCCTATCTTTCGTCGCTCTCTTCGATCCTCCCGCCAATCGAGGCTTCTCATGAAGAAGAACATCACCTTCGCTGCGCTCCTGCTCGTCTTCACGACCCCGGGGCTCGCGTCCGCACAGACCGTGACGTCGTCGCTCCTGGGGCTCTTCGAGATCACCAAGGACAACATCATGGCGAGCGCCGAGATGCTGGACGAAGAGCTCTACGCGTTCCGTCCCACCGACGAGGTTCGCTCGATGGGCGAGCTGTTCGCGCACATCGCCAACGCACAGTACATGTTCTGCTCGGCCGCCGCGGGTGAGTCGAGCCCGGCCACCGAGAACTTCGAGGAGACGAGGACGACCAAGGCGTCCATCGTCGAGGCGCTCGAGATGGGATTCGGGTACTGCGAGGGCGTCTATAGCCGGATGACCGACGACATGGGCTCGCGCTCGGTCGAGTTCTTCACCGGCCCGAACACGGCCTTCGGCGTGCTCGCGTTCAACTCGGCGCACAACTACGAGCACTACGGCAACCTGGTGACCTACATGCGGTTGAACGGCATCACGCCGCCGTCGTCGATGGAGTAGACCACGGGCGTAGCGGACCGGTGGCAGGTCGGGCGGGGGTGCCCCCGCCCGACGCCGCCGGCCGCGAATCGTGGCTTCGAGGGACCCGTGCCGATCGACGATCAGACGTTTCGCATGCCGCGCTGGCGCGCCCAGCTGCTCGCGCTCATCACCCTGGTGAGCGGCGTGGGAAGCGTCTTTCTGATGCTCGAGGATGGGCTCGACCCCATCACGCTCACGGTGGCGACGGTGGCGGTTCTCCTCGGGGTGGGCACACTGGACCGGCTGCGAACCCGTGTGACGCTGCGCGGGGAGGAGATCATCATCGTCCATGGGTTTCGTCGGCGCAGGCTGTTCCGGGGCCATATCGACTCCGTGCACTGGCACCGGAAGCGCGGTCTCTCCCTCCGCCTCGACGACGGCCTGCGCGTTAAGCTGCCCGATGTGGGCGACGGGCGGACGCGTGCCGCATCGATCCGCGCCTGGGTCGAGCGAGGTCGGCGCGCGAGCTGAAGCTCCGCCGGGTCGCTTCGGAAGAGCTCCTCAGGTGGCGCGCATGCGGTCCCGGTGACATCCTGTGCCGTTATGATTGACGGGTTTTCCGAATCTCTCGCAGGTCCCGCCTCTCCTCCCACGGGAAAGACATCGATGCGAGCTGCTCGAACCGCCGCGCCCGCGCTCGTCGCGGCCGCCCTTCTTCTCGGCGCTTCGGCCGTCGAGGCGCAAACGGGGCCACTCTTCCGCTTCGCGTTCGGCTGGCAGGACATGTCGGGCGACATGGGAGAGGTGCTCGACGGCGCCGTCGATGCCGAATTCTCGATCATGTACCCGGTGAAGGCGATCCGGCTCGGGGCGGGCGCGAACTGGGTCTCGTTCGCCATGGACGATTTCGAAGAGTCGTGGAGCCAGGTGCGATTCCACTTCCTGGTCGGCTATCCCTACCAGATCAACGACTGGCTTCGCCCCTATGTGGAAGGGCGGGCGACGTACCGACGGCTTCGCCCGGAAGACGACCGATTCTACGGCGGCGAAGAGGAGCTGCTGCGCGACTTCGTCTCGTCGGGAACGGGCTTCGAGGGCGTGGTCGGAACGGAGTTCATCCTGAGCCGGGCCGCCTCGATCGACGTCTCGTTCGCAGGCGGAGCCTTCTCCGTGAGCCCGGATCTGAGCGAAGAAGGGCTCGGGGCGATCGACTCCGGCCTCGCCTGGCGCTTCCACGTCGGGATCGCCTGGTTCCCCACGAACGGACGATGAGGGGCAGAACGATGGGTCTTCGGGGCAGCATCATCGCGTTGACGGTTCCGCTCACGCTCGGATTCGCGCTCCGGGCATCGGCGCAGGAAGGCCCCAGCGCGGGTCCCTCCGTGGTCACGGCCGAGGCGCGGGCGTCGGAGGGCATTCCGCTCGCGCGCGGCGGGCCCGGCCTCGTCGCGAGCCCGGGCTCGCGGGAGGGGCCGGACGACCCCGTCCCCGTTCCGTCTCCTGCGGCCGTCAATCCGGCCCTCCTTCCAGGCTGGTCGTTCGTCGTCGGTCTTCCGTCGCCCCGCCCGGTGCGGCCGGTCGGCCGGAGCGATACGCCCGGAACGGTGGGCAAGGGGTCGGATGATGGTGCCACAGCGGGCGAACCGGCCGCGCAGGAGGAGGTCTGGACCGACGTATGGGGGCAGGAGAAGAACTTCGGCCTGGCCGCGGTCGAGGCCTATCTCGGGAACTTCCTGCCCTGGGTCTTCAACGAGGTCGTGCCCGGGCGGGCCGCGCTCAAGATCTCCCAGATCAGCCCGCGGTCATGGCTGAACAATCTGGAGCACGGGTGGGAGTGGGACGACAACGCGTTCCAGGTGAACCACTTCGCGCATCCCTTCCAGGGCAACATCTACTACAACGCGGCGCGCTCGAACGGCTACGGCTACTGGGGCTCGTTCCTCTTCGCGACGGCGGGAAGCTTCCACTGGGAGTGCTGCGGCGAGACCCACTTCATGTCGGTCAACGACTGGTAC
>Ga0111156_1122_pt1 | contig 9263 bp, 6 predicted proteins | sample DeeMarSeWOR28_12_FD_80250 | JGI IMG/M metagenome (GOLD analysis project Ga0111156, IMG submission 80250) | Gemmatimonas sp. SG8_23
CATGAACGGAGGGGCCGGGATCTGCGTCAGCTCGCGGAGATCCGCCATCGTCTCGGCATCGTTCTCCTCGAGATAGCGAAAGGCCTCGCGCACGCGCGGGTGCTCCAGTATGGCCTCGACTTCGGCCTGGATCGCGGCCGATGCGCTCGGAGCGTCCTGGGCGACGAGCCGGACCGGCAGCATCGCGGCAGCGAAAAGGGATAGCGTGGTGATCCGCGCGAAAGAGATCGGCATGCGCGTCATGGGTCTCGTGCGATTCGGGTGTGGAGGCGTGGACCGCCAGCGAGTCCGATGAAGGCGGTCAGGAGGAGAGCATCGGTCCGAGCGGTCGCCCGCCCAGCAGGTGCAGGTGAAGATGGTACACCTCCTGCCCGCCGTGGTCCCGACAGTTGATCATCAGGCGGTAGCCCTCTTCGGCGATGCCGTCGGCGCTCGCGAGGTCGGAGGCGACACGCACCATGCGTCCCACGACGGCTTCGTCGTCGGTCGTCAGATCGGCCGCGGTCGGGATGACGCGGTTCGGCACCACGAGAATGTGGGTGGGGGCCTGCGGAGCGATGTCGCGAAACGCGGTGACCAGCTCGTCCTGATACACGATGTCGGCCGGGATCTCGCCCCGGACGATCTTCGAAAAGAGCGTATCGTCGGTCATGGGATCGGTCTCATGCGAGAGAAGGGAAAGCCCCCGCACCCGGTGCGGAGGTCGGTGCGATCCGCCGTGCCGCTGGCGCGCGCTTCGGCATACGTGCGGGCATCCCAGTCGGAGATGCAGAACGCCCAGGCCCACGGACTCTCGTCCCCGAGAAGGACCCAGTCGATCCGCGCCCAGGCGGTGGCGCCGGGCGCGCTCGCATCGTCCAGCCTGGCGATGAGGTACTGCTGCGAGGCCCGCCATTCCTCCACCCGGTAGCGGGTGCCGACGTCCTGCCACACGGTGTCCGAGATCTCGTGTCGGTTGCCGTAGTCGTCTTCGAAGCCACCGAGAACCGAGGTCGGTGGGTCATCCGGGCTTCGGCCCACGCGAATCGGAGCCGAGAGAATCCATGGGAGCCGGCGGGCGCGGAGGAGCCGAGCCCGCACGTCGATCTCCACCCGGTAGGAGCCCGGCTCGGACACGGGCAACCGGAGCTCCGGCCCTTCCCTGTCCTCGACGAGGGTCCCGTCCCGGTAGATGCGAATCCGCGCGGACTCGACCGCAGGCGGAACCGCGACGATCAGCTCTTCCCCTGCCGCCTCGATCCGAACGGCCGCGGCGTCGGCCACGCCGCCGATCGCGCAGTATCCCTCCCCCCGGCGAAGGGACTCGGTGACGATCGCCCCGTCCCGCTCGGCATCTCCCGTGAGCGGCTCGGTCAGTCGGAGATGGTGCTGGACGAGGCCGAGCGTCATCCGGTACGAGGGAAAGGGAATCAGGAAGTCGTCCGTGATTCGGATCCGCGCATGGGCGTCCACGGCGCAGGTGGTGGCGATGTCCCGAACAGCCGAGACGGAGTCGATCAGCGCGAGGTTGCGGTCCGGTCGGTCGACCAGTGCCATCATCCCGAGCGCCGGGCGGAACGGCAGCAGGGTCAGTGCTTCGATCCAGTCGAGGACGGTGTCGTTTCTCCACTCCGAGTCGGCGTTCCAGATCTCCGCGCCGTCGACGGTGCTCAGACTTCGGTCACGCCAGTATCGCCGGCCATTCGGGTGGGAGACGAGCAGCAGGCCTGCGTCCCCGAGCGGTCGATGAAGCGGGAACCCGAACGCCCGGTCCGTGCTGTCGGGCTCGGAGGCCCGGACGGTGTCGACGTCGAGGAGCATGACATGACCCGTGGGGGCGCTCAGCTCCTCCGCCACGATGACCAGGACACCCCGACGATACTCGTAGCGCGTCGGCTCCGCGGTGTTGTGGTCGGAGACCACGATGAAGTCCAGCCCCTCCGAGACCGCAGCCTCCACGAGGTCGTCCACCGTGCCGCTCCCGTCCGAGAGCCGCGTGTGCATGTGGACCGCTCCGACCACACGATCGTCGGAGCTCGTGCTTCGGTCCTGATTCAGCGGCACGTTCGGGAGGAGCATGGACGCCGCGCCCGCGAAGAGTGCGGCCGCGAACAGGGCCAGGGCTCCTCGCTTCGCCCAGCGCCGGAACCGGGACGGGTGGGTCGGGGTCAACGTGCGCGCGTTCTCCTGTGCGAGGAGGGGGGTGGCCGCCGAGCGGCTCGCACAATAGTCGACCGCGTGGCTGCTGACCACCGTCGCCGCCGCTCCCCACCGTCTCGACCCCGCCACACCGTCACGAGGTCCGTCATCATGCCGCTCCGCATCGGCGATCCCGCTCCCGACTTCTCCCTTCCGCCCGCCCCGGGGCCGGATCTCGTGACGCTCTCGTCCTTTCGGGGCGATCGGAACGTGGTCGTGCTCTTCTTCCCGCTCGCCTTCAGCTCCGTGTGCACCGACGAGATGTGTCAGGTCGCCGAACGATACGACGGGTGGACGAACCTCGGTGCCGAGGTCATCGGCGTCAGCGTCGACTCACCCTTCGTGACCCGCAAGTTCGCCGACGAGACCGGGGCCCCGTTTCCGATCGTGTCGGACTTCAACAAGCAGGCGATGAAGGCCTTCGACGTCATGTACGACGACTACTTCGGACTGCACGGGGTCGCCAGGCGGGCCGCATTCGTCATCGACCGGGCCGGGATCGTCCGTTACGCGTGGGTGGCCGAGGACGACGGCGTGCTGCCGGATCTCGCGGAGATTCGGGCCGTGGTCGCTTCCCTGGGCGGTTGAGCTTCCCCGATCCCCTCTCGGATGCGCGTCCGCGGGTCAACGAAGTGCGCCCCCCGGATGTCCTGAGAGTGTCTCGTTCTCTTCATCGAAGCTCATGATCGACTCCGTTCGGATTCGGCGCGCGTCGCCGGTGGTCCTGCCCGGACTCCTTTCACTCGCCCTCGTGTGCGACGTGTCGGCCCAGCAGGCCGGTGCGGTCACCTCCACGCCCGGGATGGAGCCGCTGCCGGCTCCGATCGCGCGCGCGCAGAGGACCGAGGCACCGCCGGTCATCGACGGCGTCATGGACGATGCGAGCTGGATGACGGCTCCCGTGATGTCCGACCTCACGCAGCGCGAGCCGAGAGACGGCCAGCCGGCGTCCGAGAACACGGAGGTCCGGATCCTCTATGACGGCAACGCCGTGTACGTCGGCGTGTGGGCGTGGGAGCTCCATGCGAGCCAGATCGTCCCCGGGGAGGCGATCCGCGACTTCGAGGTCACGGACGCGGACGCGGTCGTCATGATCTTCGACACGTTCAAGGATCAACAGAACGGCTTCGTGTTCGGGACGACTCCTGCCGGGATCGAGTACGACGGGCAGGTAGCCTCGGCCGGCAGCGGGGGAGGGTTCTTCCTGGGTGGGGGCGCCAACAATCAGCGGCGCTTTCAGGCCGGGGCGGGTGGCGGCTTCAACAAGAACTGGGACGGGAGCTGGGAGGTCGCGACGTCGCAGGACGGGGAGGGCTGGTACGCGGAGTTCCGTATCCCCTTCAGCACGCTTCGGTATGCGTCCGGGGATTCGGAGTGGGGCTTCAACCTCTCCCGCCGGGTCCGTCACCTGAACGAGGAGGCGTTCTGGTCGGAGGTGCCGCGCGAGTTCAACCTCTACCGGCTGGACTTCGCCGGGGATCTCCAGATCGAGCCCCCGACGCGCCGCTCGGCGACGGTCACCCCGTATGTGCTCGGCTCTTCGGCGCGCGACTATGCGGCCGGTGAGCTGGGCTTCGAAGAAAACGGGGAAATCGGCGGCGAGGCCAAGATCCAGATCACGCAGGGGCTGACGGCGGACCTGACCGTCAATACGGACTTCGCGCAGGTCGAGGTCGACGACGCGCAGGTGAACCTGACGCGCTTCCCCCTCCTCTTTCCCGAGAAGCGGCCGTTCTTCCTGGAGAACGCGGGCTTCTTCACCGTGGGTGGAGGGGGCGCGGACCTCTTCTTCAGTCGTCAGATCGGAATCGCCTCCGGATCGCCGGTGCCGATCAAGGGAGGTGGACGCGTCTCGGGCCGCACGCTCGGCCTGAACGTGGGCGGTCTGTATATCCAGACCGACGGCGTCGCCGAAGGCCAGAATCGGAACGCGTACGGCGTCGCGCGGGTCGCGAAAGAGCTGCCGGGTCGCTCGAAGATCGGCGCGCTCTTCACGGACCGGCGCAGCAACCTCGACGGCGACGAGAATCAGACGTACGCGGTCGACGGGCAGCTCGGCATCGGCGATCAGGTCACGATCAACTCGTACCTGGCGAAGACCGAGACGCCGGGTCGCACGGAGTCGGAGGTCGCGTGGGACGTGACCGGAGCCGTGGCGACGAGGAGCTTCCGGGCGAACGCGACCGCCCAGCAGATCGGCGAGGACTTCAACCCGGAGATCGGGTTCGTTCCGCGCCGGGGGCATCGCTACTACCAGCTCTTCGGGATGTACTACATCCGTCCGAGCAAGTTCTTCCGGGAGCTCCGCCCGCACGTCTCGTACTTCACCTACCGGAACCGCTCGACGGTCGCGGAGCAGGGGTTCGAGATCTCGTCGCGCGTGCACATCGACAATCACTGGCAGTGGGACTCCGGCATGGAGCTCCACACCGGCGCCAACTGGACACGCGAGGGCCTGTACGAGCCGTTCGAGATCCCCGGCGTGGAGGATCCGAACGGCAATCCGGTGATCGTGCCCTCCGGGCTCTACGACGGTTGGGATGCGCAGATCGTGTACTTCACCGACCAGTCCCGGACGGTGTCGTTCAACTCGCGCTTCAACTGGGGTGCCTTTCTGTCCGGTGACAAGCGGACCTCAAGCGCGGACGTGACCTTCCGCTACGGCGATCGCTCCAGTGCGACGGTGGCCGCGACGTACAACGACGTGGAGCTTCCCGAGGGCGACTTCACGACGCTCCTCACCAGCCTGAAGCTCGGGTATTTCTTCACGCCCCGCATCTACGTCCAGGGACTCGTTCAGTACTCCGATCAGGTGGACCGGTGGTCCACCAACCTCCGCTTCGGTTGGTTGAACACGGCCGGCACCGGGCTGTTCATCGTGTACAACGACGTCCAGGGGTTCGACACTCTCCAGGGTCCTCAGGCGCGGTCCCTCATCATCAAGTACACCCGGCAGTTCAACGTCTTCGGGATGTAGGACCATGGCACCTTCCAGGCGCTGACGAGTAGCTTTTCCGACCATGAGCCGAGCTTTCCGACGCTACCGGACTGCGGTTTCGACGCCGCTCGCCACGCTGATGCTCGCGCTCGGCATTGCGGTCCCGGTCATGGAGCGCGCCGACTTCGCGCGTGCGCCGGTCGTCGAGTCGGAGCACGAGCCGGGTACCTGCCCGACCCCGCACGACCACACGGTCTGCACGCAGGTCGGTGCCAACCATGCGGCGCCAGGCCGCGATGTGGCCCGGCGGTCCAGCGCGGTCGTCCGGGACACGTTCGGTACGCCGCCCACAGAAGAGGCGCGGGATGCCCGGGTCTCGCGATCGGTCTCCGCGAGGGCTCCTCCGCGAGCCTGACGTTCGTCTGCAGTCTTTCCCTCGGGCGCTCGGGCGCCCGTTGAACGTCATATCGGAGGGGTGCCGACGGCGCCCTTCCACGCAATCGAGGAGTCGTGTCATGAGGATGATTGGACTCATGGGTGCACTGATCGTGCTGGTGGCGACCGGTGCCGCGCTGTCTCCTGAGCAGGCTTCTGCTCAGGAGGGTCGCATCGAAGGTGTGGTGATGGTGGGTGAAGCCGCGGTCGACGACGCGGACGTGGTGATTCCCGGGCTCGGTCGCCGGGTCAGGGTCGACGCGCTCGGGCGGTTCTCGTTCGAAGACGTCCCTCCGGGCAGATACGTGCTGGAGGCGCAGAGCGTCCGGTGGGGCCGAGGCCTCGAGTCGGTCGACGTCACCCCGGGTGCAACCGTGCAGGTCACGATCATGGTCGAGGCGGTGTTCCACCTCGACGAGATGGTCGTCTCGGCCGGGGTCGGCTCGACACGTCGGTCCGAGGCGTACCAGCCTGCCAGCGTGATGACGTCACGTGATCTCGTGACGAGCGCCGAAGCCTCGCTCGGGGAGACGCTGTCGCGCGAGCCGGGTGTGTCGTCCACCTACTTCGGACCGGGGTCGAGCCGTCCCATCGTGCGCGGGATCGGCGGAGACCGCGTTCGGATTCTCGAGGCCGGGATCGGAACGGGGGACGCGTCGAGCACGAGCCCGGACCACGCGGTGGCCGTGGAGTCCCGAAACGCGAGCCGCATCGAGGTCATCCGCGGGCCGGCGACCCTGCTCTACGGAAGCTCTGCGGTGGGCGGGGTCGTGAACGTCCTCGACGACCGCATCGCCCGCGAGCCTCCGACCCAGCCGTTCACGGGTTACGTGGAGGGGCTGGGCGGCTCGGTGGCGAATGAGCGCACGGGGTCCGCTGCAGCGCAGGCCCGCTTCGGATCGTTCGCCGTTTCGGCTTCGGGGCTGTGGCGCGAAACGGACGACTACTCCATTCCGGGCTTCGCCGAGGCGGCCCCCGAGCCGGGTGAAGAGCTGGAGGAGGGGGTGCTCGAGAACTCGGCGGTATCGAACCAGAGGGGGAGCGCGGGCGTCACGTACGTGACCGAGCGCGGGTACCTGGGCGTCGCCTATTCGGGGCAGCGCTCGGAGTACGGCGTCCCCGGCCACGCGCACCACGGTGAAGAGGAAGGCGAAGTGCCTGGCGCGGAGGAGGAAGAGGAATTCGTCTCCATCGACATGGAGCAGGATCGCTTCGACCTGGAGGGTGCGCTCCGCTTTGCGAGCGGCCCCTTCCGCAACGTGAAGGCGCGCCTGGGCTACACGGATTACCAGCACGCCGAGCTCGAGGGTGCCGAGGTGGGCACGGAGTTCTTCAACGACTACTTCGAAGGAAGGCTCGAGAGCGAGCACAGCTTCCTCGAGCGCACCCAGGGCGCGGTGGGAGCCCAGCTCTCCGTCCGCGATTTCGAGGCGATCGGCGAGGAGGCGTTCGTGCCGCCGTCCACCACGAATGCGGCGGCGCTCTTCGCGTACGAGGAGTTCAGCTGGACCGAGGCGCTCAGCGTCCAGGGCGGGGTGCGCTTCGAGCGCCAGCGTGCCGAGGCCCCGAACGTCGCCGAGCGCACGCAGCACGCCTTCTCGGCCTCGCTCGGCGCGAACTGGGATGCGACCGATCTTCTCAGCCTTTCGCTCTCCGCGTCACGGTCGACGAAGCTTCCGAACGCCGAGGAGCTCTTCTCCGACGGCCCGCACGCGGCCACACGGGCATACGAGATCGGAGACCCGACGCTCGGCCAAGAGGTGGCGCTCGGCTTCGACCTGACGGCGCATCTCCACGCCGACCGGGTGCGGGGGAGCGCGTCGTTCTTCACGACCGGCTTCAGCGACTACATCTACGAGTCCGCGACCGGGAACGTCCGTGACGGCCTGACCGAGTTCCAGTTCACGCAGGGGGACGCGCGCTTCACCGGAGCCGAGCTCGAGGTCGAGTTCGACGTCATCGAGAACGACCCCTCCGCGAGCGCACCGCACGTCACCCTGGACCTCCTCGCCGACTTCGTGACCGCGAAGCTCACCGACACCGACGAGTACCTGCCCCGAATCCCTCCGCTCCGGTTCGGAGGCGGCATCAACTACCGGCAGGGCGGCTTCGTGATCCGCGGAGGCGCGCGCTACTCGGCGGAGCAGGACAACCTCGGTCCCTTCGAGACGGCCACGCCCTCGTACACCATGGTCGACGCGTCGGTGAGCTACCGCCTCTTCACCGGGGGGCTCTTCCACGACATTTCGCTCGTGGGCACGAACCTCACGGACTCCGAGGCGCGCATGCACACCTCGTTCCTCAAGGACATGGCCCCGTTGCCCGGGCGGGAGATCCGGCTGATCTACCGTCTCAACTTCGGAGGTTGAGCGGTTTGACCGGGCATCGAAGCGGGGATAGTCATCAAGACTGTCTCCTCTATCGATCGACCTTCCCGGGCTCCGGCCCGAGCGGAGGTATGAACACGTTTTCTCCACTCTTCCGTTTCAGGGGGATCTCTTGAGAGCATCACTCTCCGTGCTCGGCCTGACGCTCGCGCTCGCGAGCGGCGTCGGTGCACAGCAGGCGACGCGAACGCAGCCCGTGGAGGGCATGCGGGACAACGGCACCGGGTACCACGCCCTCGTGGGTGTCCGGGTCGTGACGGCACCGGGGCAGGTCCTGGACAACGCCACCGTCGTGATCCGCGACGGTATCATCCGGGACGTCTCGCGGGGCGGCGACGCGCCAGCCGGCGCCCGCGTCTGGAACCTGGCCGGCCACACCGTCTACCCTGGCTTCATCGACGCGCATGCCGACCTCGGCTTGGACGACGTGCCCGAGGGAGGCGACGTGGGTCCGACGCACTGGAATCCGCAGGTGCGTGCGTGGTTCAGCACGACCGCGAACCTGCAGGACGACGAGGAGCGGCGGGCAGCGCTACGCTCTCAGGGCTTCGGGACGGCGCTCGTGGTGCCCAAGCAGGGGATCTTCCGCGGGACGGCGTCGGTCGTGAACCTCGGCGATGCCGGCGTCCGCGACCGCGTCCTGCGTCCGGACGTGGTCCAGTCCATCGGCTTCCAGCGCTCGTTCGAGCTCGGTGGCTCGTATCCGAACTCGACGATGGGAACCACGGCCCTCATGAAGCAGACGTTCATGGACGCCGACTGGTACATCCGCGCCTGGGACGCGTACGAGTCGAGCGGCCGCGCCTTCCTGCCGCCCGAAACGAGCGAGGCGCTCGGAGCGCTCGAGGACGCGGTGCAGGGGAACCAGGCCGTGCTGTTCGAGACCGGAAGCGAGGAGGAGTACCTCCGCGCACGCAAGATCGCCGAGCAGTTCGGGGTCGACGCCTGGTACCGGGGCAGTGGACAGGAGTATCGGATCATCGACGTGCTCCGCGGCCGGACCGAGCCTCTCATCGTGCCGCTGGACTTCCCGGACGCGCCGGACGTGTCCGATCCGGAGGCCGCGCTCAACGCGTCCCTCGCCGACCTTCGGCACTGGTACCTCGCTCCGGCGAGCCCGGGTCAGCTGGCCGACGCGGGTATCCGCTTCGCGATCACGGCAGACGGTCTGTCGTCCCTGAACGACTTCCTGCCCAACCTGCGCACGTCGGTCGCCCGTGGGCTGTCGCCGGACGCCGCGCTCGCCGCGCTGACCACGACACCGGCCGAGTGGCTCGGCCTTTCGCGTACGCACGGAACCATCGAGTCGGGGAAGGTGGCCAACC
>Ga0111156_1126_pt1 | contig 9168 bp, 5 predicted proteins | sample DeeMarSeWOR28_12_FD_80250 | JGI IMG/M metagenome (GOLD analysis project Ga0111156, IMG submission 80250) | Gemmatimonas sp. SG8_23
TGAGCAGGAGCGCCTCGGTGAAGCCGGGGATCAGGCGCCCGGCAGCGAAGACCACCGGCTCGCCTTCGTACGACGAGTCGAACTCGGTTCCGTCGATGAGCGTGCCGCGGTAGTGCAGCCGCACCTGATCTTCGGCCGTCGGCCGCGCGCCGTCGCCTTCCCGGAGCACTTCGTACTGAAGTCCGCTCTCGGTGGTGGTCACGCCTTCACGGGCCCCGTTCTCCTCCTGATAGGCGGCGCCGGCCTCCGCGTTCGCCTGACCGACGAGCGCGCGCTCCTGGGCGGCAGCGGCCTGAATCTGCTGGCCGAAGTTCTGCAGGATGGTCTGGAGCTCCGCGCGGTCGACCGCGGGGTCGTTGGACTGCAGCGCGTCCTCCAGTCCCCGCATGAAGGCAGCACGATCGAGCCGGTCGCGGGTGTCGGCAATCTGCCCTCCGACGTTGAGGCCGATGCCATAGCTCGCCTTCTGGTCGTCGGTCTCCAGAGCGGCGTTCTCGAACGAAGCCGAGCCACCGCTGCCGGTGCACGCTCCCAGAATCATCGACGCACCGAGGAGCGCCACACCCATCCCGTTTTTCATCGGAAATCCCTGCAAGAAAAGATCTGTCGGCAAGAGCCCGAAGCTAACCGTTGTTCGAACATCGCCCAACGGGCGGAACGCTCGACGCCCGACGGCCGGAGCGCTCGACCCGCGCGTGGGTGGCGGGGCTGTCGAGATCACTCCGCCCCCCTCACCTTGTCGGCGAAACGCCTGCGCCGACCGGCCGCGCTCACGAACGACCGACCCTCCCGGAGTTACGATGAACGGGAACGTACGAAGCTTCGCATCGAGCCTGATTCTCCTCGCGACGCTGGCGATGCCGGCCTGGTCGCAGGAGGCCAGGACCCCCGAAGAAATCCTCGCGGACAAGGCCTACGTCCGTCCCCCCGGCGAGATCGCCGACATGGTCCTCGCCCCCCGGTATCTGAACGCCACCCTCGACGGGATCAGCCCCGACCGCAGGTGGTTCCTGCACGAGATCGGCGACGGACCGGTGACCATGGACCGCTTCTCCAAGCCCTTCGACGAGCTCGGCGGCGTCTTCATCGATCATCGAGCGAACCGGCACCGCGACCTGACCATCCGGTCGAACGTCGGGATTCGGCTGATCTCCTCCGAAGACGGATCCGTCACCGACGTCGACGTGCCCTCCGGGGTGCGCGTGTCGAACGCCACCTGGTCGCCCGACGGCTCGATGCTGGCCTTCTACGTCCACACGGCCGACGCCACCCACATCTGGGTCGCGGATGCCGCGTCCGGTCGGAGTCGGCAGGTCACCCCGCGCCCTGTCCTCGCCACCATGGTCACGGGCTTCGAGTGGACGAGTGACGGGTCCGAGATCGCGACCGTGCTCGTCCCGACCGATCGATCCCCGCGCCCCCAGGCGCCTGCCCTGCCCACCGGCCCGCAGGTCAAGTTGACCGAGGACGGCGAGAACATGCTCCGCACGTACGCCAGCCTGATGGCCACGCCGCACGACGAGGAGCTGCTCGAGTGGCACGCCACCGGGCAGCTCGCACTGGTCGGCGTCGAAGGCGGTGCCGTGACCGAGATCGGCGATCCCGCCATGGTGACCAGCTTCGACTTCTCACCCACCGGGGCCCACGCCCGGGTGGAAGTGATGCAGAAGCCGTTCAGCTACATCGTGCCGGTCCGGAGCTTCGGCCACGTCGAAGAGGTCTGGGACCGGGACGGCACGGTGCTGGCCGAGCTCGAACGGACCGAAACGCAGACCGGCATCGACGGCAATCTGCCGACCGCGCCGGGGGTCGGAGGAAGCGAGGACGAGCCCGACCGTCGCGACCTCGCGTGGAGGGCCGACGGGGCCGGTCTCTCCTTCCTGCAGCAGGAGGACGTCGACGACGAAGAGGAGAACACGGGCGACGGTGCCGACTCCGAGGCCGCCGACCGTGTCATGCTGTGGGCTCCGCCGTTCGACGAAGGCAGCCTGTCGGTGGTCTACGAGAGCGAGGACGAGATGTCCGCGCACCGCTTCTCCGAGGATCACGGGATGCTCTTCGTGACCCACCGGCCGGAGCGAGAAGGCTCCGAACGAGACGAGCCGACCGGAACGGTGCGCGAGCTCGCCGTCGACCTGTCCGACCCGACGACGGTGTACACGATCGCCGAGTACGAGTCGGACGACTTCTACGGCAACCCGGGATCCCTGCTCGAGACCGGGGGCGGCGTCCCCAGGGTCAATCGCCGATTCGGGGGTTCCGAACGCAGTGATGCGCGTCTCGTTCAGACATCCGCCGACGGTCGGCACGTCTACCTCTTCGGCTTCCAGTACAACGAAGACCCGATGGTCGAAAGCCCGAAGAATTTCCTCGACCGGGTCGAGATCCGGACCGGAGAAAGGGAGCGGGTCTTCGAGTCGGACAACGAGGAGCAGAGCGAGCGCATCGTCTCCGTGCTCGACGTCGACGCGGCCGCGCTCGTCGTCTCCCGCGAGTCACCGACCGACGTTTCGCAGTCCTATCGCGTGGAAGGGGACCGCCGGCGGCAGCTGACGGCCAATGTCGACTACTCGCCGCAGATGACGCAGGCGCCCCGACGGCGCTTCACGGTCGAGCGCCCGGACGGGTTCCGGTTCCTGGTCAACGTCACGCTTCCTCCGGGCTACCAGGACGGGACGCGCCTCCCGGCGATGTTCTGGTTCTATCCGCGCGAGTACACGGATCAGGAGAGCTACGACGAGCGGGGCAGGACGTACGACAAGAACGCGTTCCCGAGCTTCGGGACACGTTCGATGCACTACCTGGTGCAGCTCGGCTATGCGGTGGTGGAGCCGGACGCCCCGATCGTCGGCAAGGACGGTCAGATGAACAACAACTACGAGCACGACCTGCGGAACAATCTCGCGGCCGTGATCGACGAGCTCGACCGGCGCGAGCTGATCGACCGGCGGCGGCTCGGGATCGGTGGACATTCGTACGGGTCGTTCTCCACGGCCAACGCGATGGTCCACACGCCCTTTTTCAAGGCGGGCATCGCGGGTGACGGGAACTTCAACCGGACGCTCACCCCGCTGATGTTCCAGTCCGAGCGGCGCATCTTCTGGGATGCGAAGGACGTCTACACGTCCATGTCTCCCTTCTTCCACGCCAACAACCTGACGGGCGCGCTGCTCATCTATCACGGACTCCAGGACCAGAACGTGGGGACCGCCCCGGATCACGCGCCCCGGATGTTCCACGCCCTCAACGGGCTCGGGAAGGAGGCGGCCATGTACCTCTACCCGTACGAGGACCATGGACCGGCGAGCCGTTCGACGCTGCTCGATCTCTGGGGTCGCTGGACGGCGTGGCTCGACCTGCATCTTCGCGACGGCGAGACCCGACCGGTGACCGAACAGTAGGGCCCTGCCGGGTCTCCGCGGGCGGGCGGGGCGCACGAGCGGGCGGGGCGAAGACCTCCGCCCGCTCGCTGCGTTTCGGGGGGACGCAACGATTTCGGGATTCGTTGCGTCAAAGGAGATGAAGCGCGGGATGGCCGGGGTGAATCTGGGGGCGATCCCGCCCGTAGGCCTGTTGGGGTCGCCGAACGCACACCGAACCAGGGAGGCGAGGGATGAGGGAGCACGAACCGGGGCTGCAAGAGGACGCCAAGAACCTGTCGGTGGTCACCGGATCCGCGATCGTCGCCGCACTCATCACGATGGGGCTCTTCGTGAACAGGGTCACGGCCGCCCCGGAGGCGCCCGTGGTCCACGAAGTGCAGCCGATCGTGGTCGAGGTCGTGGAGATCCCGGAGCCCGAGCCGATCCCCGAGCCCGTCCGCATCGAGCGGACCCGCACGCCGCTCACCGGGGTCAACCGCCTCTACGGTACGATCACCACCGTGTACGGCGCCGAATTCACCGGGTACATCCGCTGGGACCGGAACGAGGGAAGCTGGACCGACCTTCTCGACGCCACCAAGCCGCGGCGTCGCGGCGGCTCCAGCGTCTCGGGGATCCGCTTCGGCCACGTCGACCGCATCGATGTGACGGGTCGCAGCTCGGCGAACTTCACGCTGCGCAACGGCGAGCGCGTCGAGCTCCTCGCGAACGCGAGCGACCTCGGCTCGGGACTTCGCGCCCTGCTCGTGGAGGAAGCCGACGGTAATGTGGCAGAGTTCGAGTGGCGCGACCTCGAGTCGATCGACTTCGAGGCGCCGGGCTCCACGCCGCCGGCCGAAAGCCGCATGCACGGGACCTTGAGGACCCGGTCGGGCCTGGAGTTCACGGGCTACGTAACGTGGGACGTCGACGAGATCTACTCGACCGACATCCTCGACGGGGACGCGGACGGAGAGCGGATGCGCATACCCTTCGGCGAGATCGCCTCGATCGAGCGCAACGGCTCGTGGTCCTCCCGCGTCACCCTCACCAGCGGTGAGCAGTACGTCCTCGAGGGGACCAACGACGTGGACGGGTCCATCAGCGGCATCGAAATCTCGGACGCTACGCTCGGCGCGGTGAAGCTGAGCTGGAACGAGTTCGATCGCGTCGACTTCCACGGCACCGAGGACGAGGTGGAAGCGGCCAACTTCGACGGCGGTCGCCCGATCGAAGGCACGGTCGTGGATCGGTTCGGAGACCGCTACACCGGTCGCATCGTCTGGGACGCCGACGAGACGTACACGTGGGAGATGCTCAACGGCGAGATCCGCGGAATCGAGCTGCACGTCGAGTTCGGTCAGATCGAACGAATCGAGCGTTCCCGCAACGGGGCGCTGGTCACGCTCAAGGATGGCCGCACCTTCGAGCTCTCCGACTCCAACGACGTCGATCGGGGAAATCGGGGTCTCACCATCCGCACCGACGGCAGGGAGTACGAGGTCGACTGGAGCGACTTCTCGGAAGTGACGTTCTCGCACTGACGTGTCGCCCGGCCCGAGCGGCCGGAGTCCGAAGCCCCGCCCGGGACGCCCCGGGCGGGGTTTTCGTATGCCGCGGGAGTGCGCATGATGGGCCGGGCCGGTTCGAGCGGACCCGGCGCAGGTCGAACGATTCGGAGCAGGAGCAGACGGAAGACGATGAAACACCGCAGAGCGCTGCGTGCGGTCGCGACGCTGGGCGCGCTGGGCGCGCTGGCCCTGCCTGCGCGTTCGCGGGCGCAGTCGCAGGCCGCCGAGGGTACCGTCGACGAGATCTTCTCGGCATGGGACAGCGAAATGTCCCCCGGGTGCGCGGTGGGCGTCGCGAGGCACGGCGAGCTCGTTCTGGAGCGGGCCTACGGCATGGCAGACCTCGAACACGGAATTCCGAACGCGCCCGGAACGATCTTCGAGGGTGGCTCCGTCTCGAAGCAGTTCACGTCGGCCGCGGTGGTCCTCCTGGTGCTGGACGGCGTGCTGTCGCTCGAAGACGACGTTCGGAAATGGGTGCCGGAGCTTCCGGATTACGGGCACACGATCACGCTCCACCACCTCATGACGCATACGAGCGGACTGAGGGATTGGGGCTCCGTGGCCTCCATCTCCGGCTGGGGGAGGGAGCAGCGGAGCCACGATCATGACGACGTCCTGGACATCCTGCGGAGGCAGACGGCGCTCAACTTCGAGCCCGGACACGAGTACTCCTACAGCAACAGCGGCTACAACCTGCTCGCCATCGTGGTGGCCCGGGCTAGCGGGATGCCGTTCGCGGAGTTCTCGAAGCAGAGGATCTTCGACCCGCTCGGGCTGGAGCACACCCAGTGGCGCGACGACTACCGGAGGATCGTCCCGGGTCGGAGCACGGCATACGATCGGACCGAAGAGGGCTGGGAGATCAATCGCCCCATCGAGTACGTGCACGGCAACGGCGGCATTCTCACCACCGTCCGGGACCTGACCCTCTGGAATCAGGCACTGACCGACGGGCGCCTCGGCGGCGACGAGTTCCTGCGGCTCATGCACCTCCAGGGTCGCCTCGACGACGGGTCCGAGATCGTCTACGCGGGCGGACTCCGAGTGGAGGAGTTCGCCGGCGTCCGGGCCATCACGCACACGGGCTCGACATCCGGGTACCGCGCATTCCTCGGCCGCTACCCGGAGCAGGGCCTTTCGGTGGCGATGCTCTGCAACGCCTCCGACGTCGCGACGGGGGGAACCGGGAGCCGGATCGCGCGTGTCTATCTCGGCCCCGCGGCGCGCGAGATCGAGCCGCCCGCGTTCGGCATCGCCTCGGAGGGTTACGACCTGGCTACCTACGAAGGACTCTTCCGGGAGCCGGTAACCGGCGATCCGATGCGCCTGGCGGTGCGGGACGGGGTCCTCCATGCCGACGACACACCGCTGCTCCCGCTTTCCGACACGGAGTTCCAGGTGGGGTCGGGCTCGGAGCGGTTCGTTTTTCGGCGCACGGGCGACCGGGTCGACGGGTTCCGGGTCGAGAGCTGGGAGTCCACGCGCCGACGGTACGATCGCGTGCAGCCCTGGATGCCGACCCGGAGTGAGCTCGAGGCCTTCGAGGGGACGTACCGGAGCGATGATGCCGAGACGACGTTCGTCGTGACCCTCGAGGGCTCCGAGCTCCGGATCTGGCAGCGCCCCAACGAGACGCGCACGCTCGACCCGGTGTATCCGGATGCCTTTCGGAGCCGATGGAGCATCATCCGCTTTCGACGCGACGAATCCGGCGACGTGACCGCGCTCTCGCTCAGCATCGATCGCGTGTACGACATGCGGTTCGCTCGCGTGGAGGACTGAGCCGGGACGGGCCCTGGGCGATCCTCTCGCCGCCTTCGGTGTATCGCTCCACCCGAAGGCGGTGCTACAGTTGAGCGCCGTCGCCGCAACAGAAACGAGACGACAGTGACCGTATCCACCAGCTCCGCAGACCCGACCGAGCGCCTCCGCGGCATTCTGCCCGACGCGGAACTCGCCGCAATCGGACCGCTCATCGAGGAAATCGAAGAGCTCAAGGTCGAGCGCAACGCGGTGGTGCTCGCGCACAACTACATGACGCCCGACATCTTCCACGGCGTCGCCGACCTCAGGGGAGACTCCCTCGCTCTCGCCCGGATGGCCACGGAGACCGAAGCGGACGTGATCGTCATGGCAGGCGTCCACTTCATGGCCGAGACGGCCAAGATCGCGAACGAGGACAAGACCGTCCTCATCCCCGACCTTCGCGCCGGGTGCTCGCTCGCCGACTCGATCACGGCCGCCGACATCCGGCTGCTGCGCGAGCGCTATCCCGACACTCCGGTGGTCACCTACGTGAACACGTCCGCCGAGGTGAAGGCCGAGAGCGACATCTGCTGCACGTCGGGCAACGCCGTCCAGGTCGTCGAGTCTCTCGGCGTCGACCGGGTGATCTTCCTGCCGGACCAGTACCTCGGGCGCTGGGTCGCCAGCCAGACCGACGTCGAGATCATCCTCTGGGAGGGCTCCTGTGAAGTGCACGAGCGCTTCACCGGCGAGGAGCTGCGTGGATATCGCTCGATGAATCCCGGCATCCAGATCATCGCCCACCCCGAGTGCCCGCCCGACGTGCTCGCGGAAGCCGATTTCGTCGGCTCGACGTCGGGGATGATCAACTGGGTCAAGCGGGAGCACCCCCGGCAGGTGGTGATGGTCACCGAGTGCTCGATGAGCGACAACGTGGCGGCCGAAGTGCCCGAGACCAACTTCGTCCGGCCGTGTAACCTCTGCCCGCACATGAAGCGCATCACCCTCGAGGGCATCCGGGACTCGCTGCGCGACATGAAGCACCGTGTCGAGGTCGACCCCGAGATTGCCGCGCGCGCGAGGGTCGCCGTCGAGCGGATGCTGGCCGTTCCGGTCTGAGCCGCAGGCGGGCGACCCATCGACATCGACGCGTTCCTGAACGCCGCCCTGGACGAGGATCTCGGGGAGGCCGGTGACGTCACCTCCGACGCCACCATACCCGAGGACGCCACGGCCACGGCGCACGTGGTGGCCCGTGAGGCGGGCTGCATCGCCGGGCTCGGAGTCGCTCTGCGCGTCTTCGAGCTCCTCGACGAGGACATCGCGGTCGGCGCACTCGCCTCGGACGGAGACGTCGTCACCGCGGGCACACGCCTCGCCACGGTCACCGGACCGGCCCGGGCGATCCTGGCGGCCGAGCGACTGGCGCTGAACCTCCTCGGCCAGCTGAGCGGTGTGGCGACCGCCACGCGGGCGCTGGTCGATCGGGTCGAGGGGACCCGCGCCAGGATCCTGGACACGCGCAAGACAGTCCCCCTCCTGCGAGCCCTCCAGAAGAGGGCCGTCGAGGCCGGCGGCGGCCTGAACCACCGCATGGGCCTCTACGACCAGGTTCTCATCAAGGACAACCACATCGAGGCGGTGGGGTCCGCGGCCGAAGCGGTGCGCCGCGCTCGGGCCCATGTGGGTCCCGACATGAAGGTCGAGGTGGAGATCGACGTTCTGGACGACCTGGAGCCGGTCATCGAGGCCGGCGCGGACATCGTCCTTCTGGACAACATGGACCTGGCGACGATGCGCGATGCCGTGCAGCGAGCCGACGGCCGGGTGCTCCTCGAAGCCTCGGGGGGCATCACCCTCGACACGGTGCGGGCCGTCGCCGAGTCCGGCGTCGACTTCATCTCGGTGGGTGGGCTCACCCACTCTTCTCCCTCGCTCGACGTGGCGCTGGACTTCCAGTCCTGATCGAGGTCGCCGCGGTGGCTTGCGCCTGCGCTCGCCTCCGAACATGGTCACCGGCCGTTCGTCGGCGTGCCCTCACCTGCCGGCCAGAGCCGCACAGATCCGGAGTCCACATGCCCGCGGAGACGTCTCGTCGCCCCCGACCCGCGCTCCACCCCGCACCCCGCCCCACCGCGACGCGCCCCCGGGCGACCCGCTGCCTGCCGACGCTGCTCGCGACCGCGTCCCTTCTCCTGGTAGCAGCCTGGCCGGCGAGCGCCCAGGAGCCCGCGCCCGACCTCAGCCGGATCTTCGAGCTGGGAGCGCTGCTGGCGGACACGAACGGGGACAGCGTCCCCGACTTCGTGAACGCCTCCCTCGTGACGGGCGCCGCGACCCGGCCCGCCGAGCGTGCCGCAGCCGCCGAGGTCGCGGCCCGGCTCGGCTTCGAGACCATGGCGATGGATCTCCCGCTGGCTCGAGGGACGGGCGGCTCGATCCCGATCGTCATCGGCCGAAGCGGCCTGGCGGAGTCGGAGGTGCCG
>Ga0111156_1135_pt1 | contig 9027 bp, 4 predicted proteins | sample DeeMarSeWOR28_12_FD_80250 | JGI IMG/M metagenome (GOLD analysis project Ga0111156, IMG submission 80250) | Gemmatimonas sp. SG8_23
GAGGAGTTCGAGTGCGTCGCCCGGGATACGAAGCTGGGCAAGGAGGACATCACCCGCGACATCCCGAACGTCGGCGAGGAGGCCCTGAAGGACCTCGACGAGTCCGGAATCGTTCGTATCGGCGCCGAGGTGAAGCAGGACGACGTCCTGGTCGGGAAGATCACCCCGAAGGGCGAGACGCAGCTCTCGCCGGAGGAGCGGCTGCTCCGGGCGATCTTCGGCGAGAAGGCGGGAGACGTACGCGACACCTCGCTCCGGGTTCCGCCCGGGGTGACCGGGACGGTGATCGGAGCCCAGGTCTTCTCCAGGCGCGGCGTGGAGAAGGACGACCGCGCCCGCGCGATCGAAGAGGAGGAGGTCGAGCGGCTGCGAAAGGACCAGGAGGACGAGGTCCGGATCATCCGCGACAGCGCCATGAACGAGGTCCGGGAGCTCCTGATCGGCTCGCGTGCCGCGAATCGCGTCGGCGACGAGCACAGGGACATCGTCTGTCGCGCAGATCCCGGTCCAGCGCTGGAACGAGATCCAGATCGAGGACACCCGGAAGCAGGACCAGATCAATCGGATCTTCGGGTCCGTCGAGGATCGGGCGAACGTCATCAAGACCGTCTTCGACGAGAAGATCGCCCGGCTCAAGAAGGGGGACGAGCTCCCCCCGGGCGTCTTCAAGATGGTGAAGGTCTATCTGGCCATCAAGAGAAAGCTCTCCGTGGGCGACAAGATGGCGGGCCGCCACGGCAACAAGGGCGTGATCTCGCGAATCCTTCCCGAGGAGGACATGCCCTACATGGCCGACGGCCAGCCCGTCGACATCGTGCTCAACCCCCTCGGTGTGCCCTCGCGAATGAACATCGGGCAGATCCTCGAGACCCATCTCGGCTGGGCCGCCCGCGGCCTAGGAGCCCAGGTCGACGAGATGGTCTCGTCGCGGCGGACAGCGGAGATCGCCGATATCCGCGAGAAGCTCGTCCTCGCCTACGGGGACGAGTCGATCGGCGCACACCTCCAGAACGTGTCGGACGACACGCTTCTCGATCTCGCGAAGCGCGTGCGGCGGGGAGTCCACATGGCCACCGCCGTCTTCGACGGCGCCAAGGAGGACGAGATCCGAAGCGAGCTGGAGCGCGCTGATCTGCCCCTGCACGGGCAGACCGTCCTCTTCGATGGACGCACGGGCGAGCCCTTCGACCAGGAGGTGACGGTCGGCGTGCTCTACATGCTCAAGCTGCACCACCTGGCCGATGACAAGATCCACGCGCGGAGCATCGGGCCCTACAGCCTCGTCACCCAGCAGCCCCTGGGCGGCAAGGCGCAGTTCGGCGGTCAGCGGCTGGGTGAGATGGAGGTCTGGGCACTCGAGGCCTACGGGGCGGCGTTTGCGCTCCAGGAGTTCCTGACCGTGAAGTCGGACGACGTCCTCGGGCGAACGCGGATCTACGAGTCGATCGTCAAGGGCGAGAACGTCCTGGAGCCCGGCCTGCCGGAGAGCTTCAACGTGCTCGTCAAGGAGCTTCAGGCGCTCGGCCTCGACATCGACCTGATCGAGGACAAGACCTGAGACGTCGCAGGGGTTCGACGTCGAGCGAATTCGACGTCGAACGATTTCGATCGAAGGACTAGCGCCGGCCGGCCGGCGAATACGAACAGAGGGCCACCGCAAGCAGAGTCGAGCCGGCGAGAGAATCCGGCAGGCACCGCGGCGAGGCCGACCAACGTGATACACGGGGGAGCGAATGCGCGATCTCTACAATCTCTTCGAGAAGCCGAAGGACCCGCTCTCGTTCAATGCGCTGCGGATCTCGATCGCCTCGCCCGACAAGATCCGTGAGTGGTCGTTCGGCGAGGTCAAGAAGCCGGAGACCATCAACTACCGGACGTTCAAGCCGGAGAGGGACGGTCTCTTCTGCGCGAAGATCTTCGGTCCCGTGAAGGACTACGAGTGCAACTGCGGCAAGTACAAGCGCATGAAGCACCGGGGCGTGGTGTGCGAGAAGTGCGGCGTCGAGGTGATCCAGTCGAAGGTCCGGCGCGAGCGGATGGGGCACATCACGCTGGCGACGCCCGTCGCCCACATCTGGTTCCTGAAGTCGCTGCCCTCGCGGATCGGCAACATCCTCGAGATCTCGCTCCGTGACCTGGAAAAGGTCCTCTATTTCGAGTCCCACATCGTCGTCGAGCCCGGCGACACCGAGCTCCAGTTCGGCGAGCTGCTGAACGACGAGCAGCTGCTCGAGGCCCGCGAGAAGTACGGTCGCGAGGGGTTCTCGGTGGGAATCGGCGCCGAGGCGATTCGCGAGATGCTCTCGCTGCTCGAGGTCGACGAGGAGTGCAAGCGGCTCCGCCACGAGATGCGCGACGCCACGAGCGAGGCGAAGCGCAAGAAGATCTCGAAGCGATTGAAGGTGCTCGATGCCTTCCGCGAGTCCGCAAACAAGCCGGAGCACATGATCCTCGAGGTCATCCCGGTGATTCCGCCGGATCTCCGTCCGCTGGTGCCCCTGGACGGTGGGCGCTTCGCCACCAGCGATCTCAACGACCTCTATCGGCGGGTCATCAACCGCAACAACCGGCTCAAGCGACTCCAGGAGCTGAACGCCCCCGAGGTGATCATTCGCAACGAGAAGCGGATGCTCCAGGAGGCTGTGGATGCGCTCTTCGACAACGGGCGACGCGGACGCGTCATCACCGGCCCGTCGAAGCGACCGCTGAAGTCGCTCTCGGACATGCTGAAGGGCAAGACCGGCCGCTTCCGCCAGAACCTGCTCGGCAAGCGAGTGGACTACTCGGGCCGTTCGGTGATCGTGATCGGGCCGGAGCTGCGTCTCCACCAGTGCGGGCTTCCCAGCCGCATGGCGCTCGAGCTCTTCAAGCCCTTCATCTACTCGAAGCTCGAGCAGCGCGGCTACGTCACCACCATCAAGGCGGCAAAGAAGATGGTGGAGAAGGAGCGGCCCGAGGTGTGGGACATCCTGGCGGAGGTGATCCAGGAGCATCCGGTGATGCTGAACCGGGCCCCTACGCTCCACCGTCTCGGTGTCCAGGCCTTCGAGCCGATGCTGATCGACGGCAAGGCGATCCAGCTGCACCCGCTCACCTGCGCGGCCTTCAACGCGGACTTCGACGGCGACCAGATGGCGGTGCACGTCCCGCTCTCCGTCGAGGCGCAGATGGAAGCCCGGGTGCTGATGATGTCCACGAACAACATCCTCAGCCCGGCGACCGGCCGGCCGATCATCGGGCCCAGCCAGGACATCGTGCTCGGGTGCTACTACATGACCCGTGAGCGGCCCGGCGTCCGCGGTGAGGGTATGCGGTTCTCGAGCCCCGCAGAGGTGCGCTGCGCCTTCGATGCGGGCGAGGCAGACATCCACGCGGCGATCGTGGTGCGGCTGGACGGCGCCGCCGTCGACACGACGGTCGGTCGGATCCTGCTGCGCGAGATCGTCCCCGACGAGATTCCCTACGAGATCATCAATCAGGTGATGGACAAGAAGGCCCTGGGAGAGCTCATCGACCAGGCCTATCGCCGCCTCGGAAACAAGGCGACCGTGATCCTTGCCGACCGCCTCCGGACGCTCGGCTATCAGCACGCGACCCGCGCCGGGATCTCGATCAGCATCGCCGACATGCAGATTCCGAGCGACAAGGATCGCTTCATCGACGCGGCGAACGAGCAGGTCCGGGAGATCGAGGAGCAGTACCAGGAGGGGCTCATCACCGACGGTGAGCGCTACAACAAGGTGATCGACATCTGGGCGCACGCGACCGAGCAGGTCGCATCGCAGATGCTCGATCGGCTCGGGACCGACGTCCTCAAGGGCGAGGATGGCGAGGACATCCACATGCCGAGCTTCAACTCCATCTACATGATGGCCGACTCGGGCGCCCGGGGTTCCGCGCAGCAGATGCGTCAGCTCGCAGGCATGCGCGGACTGATGGCGAAGCCCTCCGGCGAGATCATCGAGACGCCGATCACCTCGAACTTCCGCGAGGGTCTCTCGGTTCTCCAGTATTTCATCTCGACCCATGGCGCGCGGAAGGGACTCGCCGACACCGCGCTGAAGACCGCCAACTCGGGCTACCTGACGCGGCGTCTCGTGGATGTGTCACAGGACGTGGTGATCCGCGCCGACGACTGCGATACGAACGACGGCATCGAGATCGGCCCGCTCGTCGAGGGCGGAGAGATCATCGAGCCGATCGGAGAGCGGATCCTCGGTCGCGTGGCCCTCGAGGACGTGAACGATCCGCTCACCGGCGAGGTCCTCGTCCGGGCAGGCGACGAGATCGACGAGGATCGTGTCCGCGTGGTCACCGATGCAGGAATCGAGCGGTTGATGATCCGTTCGGTGCTCACCTGCGAGACGGAGTTCGGGGTTTGCGCGAAGTGCTACGGGCGCGACCTCTCCCGGGGTGAGATGGTCAACCAGGGCGAGGCCGTCGGCGTGATTGCGGCCCAGTCCATCGGCGAGCCCGGCACGCAGCTCACGATGAGGACCTTCCACATCGGAGGTACGGCGACCCGCCGGGTCGAGGCGTCTCACGTCGAGGCCACTGCGGAGGGCGAGGTCCGCTACTCGAATCTTCGGACCGTGACCGACCGCGAGGGCCGGAACATCGCGATGAGCCGCAACGCGGAGATCGGCGTCTTCGATGCGAGCGGGCGCGAGCGAGAGCGCTATCCGGCCGTCTACGGTGCGCACATCCGCGTCTCGGACGGAGAGCACGTAAAGCCCGGCCACATGCTCATCGAATGGGATCCCTTCGCGAATCCCATCCTCGCCGACGTGACGGGTACGGTGAGGTTCGGCGACATCGTCGAGGGTTCGACCATGCAGGAGCAGGTCGATGAGTTCACCGGGCTGTCCTCGAAGGTCATCATCGAGTCGAAGGATCCGGAGCTGCGGCCTCGGGCCTCGATCAAGGACGCTTCGGGCAACACCGTTGCGCGGGCCCTGCTCCCGGTTGGAGCGAACCTGGCCGTCGCGGACGGCAAGGAGGTGGCGGCCGGCGACGTGCTCGCGAAGATGCCCCGCGAAACGACGAAGACGAAGGACATCACCGGCGGACTGCCGCGGGTGGCGGAGCTCTTCGAGGCCCGAAAGCCGAAGGACTTCGCGATCGTGTCGGAGATCGACGGGGCCGTGTCCTTCGGACCCGACTCCCGGGGCAAGCGGCGGGTGATCGTCACCCCGGACCTGGAGGACGCGGAGCCGAAGGAGTACCTGATCCCCAAGGGCAAGCACATCAGCGTCCACGAGGGCGACCGGGTGCGAGCCGGCGAGGCGCTGATGGACGGGTCGTCGAACCCGCACGACATCCTCAAGATCAAGGGCGAGAAGGAGCTGGCGAAGTACCTGGTGGACGAGGTCCAGGAGGTCTACCGGCTCCAGGGCGTGCGGATCAACGACAAGCACATCGAGACGATCGTGCGCCAGATGCTGCGCCGGGTCCGCGTCAAGGAGGTCGGCGACACCGACTTCCTGGTGGGCGAGCAGGTGGAGAAGACGACCTTCGAGCGCGCCAACGAGCAGATGCTGGCCGACGGGAAGCAGCCCGCGATCGCCGAGCCCCTGCTGCTCGGCATCACGAAGGCCTCCCTGTCCACCGAGTCCTTCATCTCGGCCGCCTCGTTCCAGGAGACCACCAAGGTGCTGACCGAGGCATCGATGTGGGGGAAGGTCGACTATCTCCGGGGTCTCAAGGAGAACGTCATCATGGGCCGGCTGATCCCGGCGGGGACGGGGATGGCCCGTTACCAGAACATCGGGATCCAGATCGACGCGCCCGAAGATCTGCTCGAGGGCCCCGACGAGGACGTGGTGGCAAGCCGCCCCGCAGAGGTGGCCGAGCACGGATTCGAGGCCCCAGAGATGCTGGCGTCCGGCGATTCCCCCTCGGGGACCATCGACAGCTGAGGCCTTCCACCCGGAACGCGCCGTAACGGCGCGGCGGCGTTGCCTCCCGGACCTCGGGAGCGCGTTGACAGGGCATGGAAGCTCGCTAAAATGCGGCGGTTTTTCCGTATGGACCGCCTTCCCTGCGGTCCGTCGGCGGTGGCGCGGTGGGGTGTCCCGAGACGAACTCGTCTCCGGTCCCTCCGCTCCCGTGGGACGGGCGCAGGGGATACGTGTCTTCAGCGGGTATACGACCACGCGATTGCCCGGTTCGAGTCCGGGACGCGTCAAGGGGTTCGCCGGAAGATGCGACGAACCCGAACTTCGATCACGGTCTCGCGTCGTTCGTGACGACGCGCCGAACCCGACGGGACTTCAATGCCGACGATTCAGCAACTCATTCGCCGCGGCCGCCAGCGCACGCCCACCCGCTCCAAGTCGGCGGACCTGGGCGCGTGCCCCCAGCGACGCGGGGTCTGTCTGCGCGTGTTCACCCAGACACCGAAGAAGCCCAACTCGGCGCTCCGCAAGGTCGCGCGTGTCCGGCTCACCAACGGGCGTGAGGTGAACGCCTACATCCCCGGAGTCGGCCACAACCTCCAGGAGCACTCGGTGGTGCTGATCCGGGGGGGGCGCGTGAAGGACCTGCCCGGGGTCCGTTACCACATCGTCCGCGGGACCCTCGACACGACGGGTGTCGCGGATCGCCAGCGGGGACGCTCGAAGTACGGAGCAAAGCGCCCCAAGTAGAGATTGCACGGCGGTTGGCCGGCGCGAAGGGACGCGCCCTCCGGCCGCCGAGTTTCATTGGCCGAAGTCGGCCGGGAAGAGAGTTCATGCCGCGACGTCGCGAAGTTCCGAAGCGCCTCGTCCACCCGGACCCGAAGTACGCAGACCGGATGGTCGGCCGCTTCGTGAACGTGATCATGGTGGACGGGAAGAAGAGCACCGCCGAGCGGATCCTCTACGGGGCGTTCGACGTCATCGAGTCGAAGACCCGGAACGACCCCCTGGCGATGTTCCGACGGGCTCTCGAGAACGTGCGCCCGCGGGTCGAGGTGAAATCGCGCCGGGTCGGTGGAGCCACGTACCAGGTGCCCATCGAGGTCCGCCCGGAGCGAGCGACCTCGCTGGCGATGCGCTGGCTGAAGGACTACGCGCGCGGACGATCCGGGAAGAGCATGAGGGAGAAGCTCGCCGACGAGATCATCGACGCCGCCAACGAGCGCGGAGAGGCCGTGAAGAAGCGCGAAGACACCCACCGGATGGCGGAGGCAAACAAGGCCTTCTCCCATTACCGCTGGTAGCTCGGACACCCGAGACCCGTCATGCCCCGGAAGACACCGCTCGAGCGCACGCGCAACATCGGCATCATGGCCCACATCGATGCCGGGAAGACGACGACGACCGAGCGGATGCTCTTCTACACGGGTGTGAACTACAAGCTCGGCGAGGTCCACGACGGCGCCGCCACCATGGACTGGATGGAGCAGGAGCAGGAGCGAGGCATCACGATCACCTCGGCCGCCACGACCTGCTTCTGGAACGAGCACCGGGTGAACATCATCGACACCCCGGGGCACGTCGATTTCACGATCGAGGTGGAGCGCTCGCTCCGGGTCCTGGACGGTGCCATCGGTGTCTTCTGTGCGGTGGCGGGGGTCGAGCCCCAGTCCGAGACGGTGTGGCGTCAGGCGGACAAGTACGCGGTCCCGCGCATCGCGTTCGTCAACAAGATGGACCGAGTCGGCGCGGACTTCGATCGGGTCGTCACGATGATCCGTGATCGGCTGGGCGCGAATCCGGTGCCCCTGCACCTGCCGATCGGCAGCGAGGACGGGTTCGTGGGCGTAGTCGACCTGATCCGAGAGAAGGCCATCGTCTGGGACGACGAGAGCCTCGGTGCGCAGTTCGAGGAGCACCCGGTCCCGGCAGAGCTGGAGACGGCGGTCCAGGCCGGTCGCGAGCGGCTGATCGAGAGCGTGGCGGACTTCGACGACTGCGTGGCCGCGAAGTACCTCGACGGTGAGCCGATCGGCGAGGACCAGCTCCGGAAGGCGCTGCGCGAGGCGACGCTTCGCCTCGCCGTGGTGCCGGTCTTCTGCGGCTCGGCCTTCAAGAACAAGGGGGTCCAGCCCCTGCTCGACGGTGTAGTCGACTATCTGCCCTCGCCGCTCGACGTGCCGCCCGTGAAAGGGACCCATCCGACCTCGGAAGAGGTCCTCCAGCGGCAGGCCGACGACAACGAGCCCTTCAGCGGGCTCGTCTTCAAGCTCATGAGCGACAAGCACGTTGGCCACCTCACCTATGTGCGCGTCTACTCCGGTCGCATGAAGACCGGTCAGCAGGTCCTCAACGTGGCCCGTGGTCGCAAGGAGCGGGTCGGACGGCTGCTGCAGATGCACGCCAACAAGCGCGAGGAGATCGAGGAGGCCTTCGCCGGAGACATCGTGGCCGTGGTCGGCTTCAAGAGCGTCTCCACGGGGCAGACGCTCTGCGATCCCCAGAAGCCCATCGTGCTCGAGCCCCTGCAGTTCCCGGAGCCGGTGATCTCGATCGCGATCGAGCCGAAGACCCAGGCCGACATGGATCGCCTCGCCCAGTCCCTCGATCGCCTCACCCACGAGGATCCCTCGTTTCGCTGCGCGGTGAACGAGGAGACCGGGCAGACGATCATCTCGGGCATGGGCGAGCTCCACCTCGAGATCATCACGGATCGCCTCCTGCGCGAGTTCGGTGTGCGGGCGAACGTCGGGAAGCCGCAGGTCTCGTACAAGGAGACGATCACCCGGCCGGTACGCGTCGAAGGTCGCTACATCAAGCAGACCGGCGGGTCCGGTGACTACGCCGTGGTGGTGCTCGAAGTCGAGCCCGGTGAGCCCGGGTCCGGCTACACATTCGAGGACGCGGTGAAGGGCGGGGCGGTTCCGCGAGAGTTCATCTCCTCCGTCCGCCAGGGTTGCGAGGAGGCCACCCAGAGCGGCTGGCTCGCCGGCTACCCCGTCGTGGACGTGGTGGTCCGGCTGGTGGACGGGCAGACCCACGACGTCGACTCGTCGGAGCGGGCCTTCAAGGTGGCCGCATCGATCGGCATGAAGGAGGCGCTCGAGCGCGCCGGCGCGATCCTCCT
>Ga0111156_1282_pt1 | contig 8840 bp, 7 predicted proteins | sample DeeMarSeWOR28_12_FD_80250 | JGI IMG/M metagenome (GOLD analysis project Ga0111156, IMG submission 80250) | Gemmatimonas sp. SG8_23
CGCTCGCCGGCCTTCCCGCCGTGGTCCGAGCGGGCCGGGGTGCCGGCATCGACCTTGGCGATACCGCGGCGGGCAGCCGGGAGACCGCGGACGGCTCGATGCTCCGCTGGAGGATGACGGATCCGTGGGCGGATCGAGCCGGGGGGGTGATTCCGTTCTTCATCGACTGGGGTGCCACGCCGCACCCCGCCGCGAGCCTGCCGGCGGCGAGCCGTTTCGTGGAGCTGCGCATCGAGCATCCCGACGCGGAGCAGATCGAGGACTGGCTCTGGTTCCTGGGCCTCGACACTCCGGTCACGCAGGGAGACGCACCGCGGATCATCGCGACGCTCGAAACCCCCAACGGTCTGGTGGAGCTTTCGTGATGCGAAGACGGGCCATCGCAGCTCTGTTCCTGACGCTCGCGCTCTTCCCCGCCGGGCTTTGGGCGCAACAGGACGGAGCGGCGCTCCCGCACGTCGTCGTGCTCGCGACCGGCGGCACGATTGCGAGCACGTACGACGAGCAGGCCGGTGCGTTGAGGGCCGCCCTGACGGGAGAGGAGATCGTCGCGTCGGTCGAAGGGCTCGCCGAGGTTGCCCGCGTGTCGGTAGAGCAGATCGCCAACGTGAACAGCCGCGACATGACGCCCCGGATCTGGCTGGAGCTCTCGCGGCGAGCGAACGAGCTGCTCGCCATGCCGGACGTCGCCGGAGTGGTGGTGACCCACGGCACGGACACGCTGGAAGAGACGGCCTACTTCCTGGATCTGACGGTCACCAGCGAAAAGCCGGTCGTCGTCGTCGGTGCGCAGAGGGCGCCGACGATGCGGGACAGTGACGGGCCCCGGAACATGCTGAACGCCGTGCGCGTGGCCGTGTCCGGGGAGGCCGTCGGCATGGGGACGCTCGTCGTCATGAACGGGCAGATCAACGCCGCGCGAGAAGTCACGAAGACGAACACGCTCGACGTGGAGACCTTCCAGACGCTCGACTTCGGGCTGCTCGGCGTGGCGGACCTGGAGGCCGTCCGTTTCTACCGCGCTCCGACGCGGAGGCAGACGATTCCCCTTCCCGCGGACGCCCGCCTGCCCAACGTGGTGATCGTGAGCGAATACGCCGGGTCCGACGGGCGCGCGATCGAGCTCCTGCTCGAGGACGGGGGGCTCGACGGCCTGGTCGTCGCGGGCCTCGGACTGGCGCACGTCAGCACGCCCACGCTCTCTGCACTGCGGAGGGTCCGCGAGGCAGGAATCCCCGTGGTGGTGTCCTCCCGGGTTCTGACCGGCCGTATCGTGCCCCTCTACGCGAACAACGTAGATCTGCTGGACATCGGTGCGGTCGAGGCGGACAACCTCAGTCCGCAGAAGGCACGCGTCCTGCTGATGGTGGCGATGACGCGGACGACGGAAGCGGAGGCGCTGCAGAGGATCTTCGATCGGTGACGGCCACCGTGGCCGCCGTTGGGCTCGAAGGCACCTCGCCCTTCGGCTTCCGAGCGTGTCCGGCAGCACATTAGATTGAGAAGTGGAGCACGTGAGGATCGGAGCATGCCGAGCCTCCTTTCGAGACGAGCCGTGAATCGCATTCTGATCGTAGAAGACGACGAGGCCAGCAAGTTCCTCATCCGTGAGCTGCTCGAGTCGGTCGGGTATCAGACCGTGACGGCGGGCAACGGCCGCGAGGCGCTCGAGCTTCTGCAGAGCAGTCGCGTCAGCGCGATCGTGACCGATCTCCGGATGCCCGTGGTGAACGGGCTTCGACTGATCCGCGCCCTTCGGGAGCGAGGGGACACGATCCCCATCGTGGCCATTTCCGGGGTCAACGCCGACCAGCTCATGCTTGCCGAGGACTACGGGGCGAACGCGGGGCTCACCAAGCCCCTCGACCGTGAAGAGTTCCTCACGGTCATGCGGAAGGTCCTGTCCGACACGCGTGACAGCTGGTCAGACGTCTGGATCCATCCCGAGTTCGGCTCGGTCGGCGACTACTGAGCCGTCCGATCCCGACGAGGGTGCGAGACCCGCGACGCGCCCCGGAAAGGAGGACGACGTGCCCGAGGCCCTGATCGGAGCCGTCGAGCAGGCGCTCCGAGGTGACACGCGTCGGCGCATCGTGTCCGAGGTGACGCGGTCGGGGGGACGGACCGAGTGGTTCGAACGTCTGCGCACGATGATGTCGGGGCACCGCTTCTTGTTCGGCGCGGACGCCCTCGATCTCGCACGTTCCGTTCGGAAGGCGGACGCCCGGACCCGGGACGAGGGCTTCCGGGTGCTGCACGCCTGGGACTTCCAGTCGCACACCTTCACGAAGTCGATGGTCCCGGTGCTCATCCTGGACTTCGTCGAGCGCGTGTGGGAGGGCGGCGGCATCGAGGAGGGCGTGCAGGACGAGCGGGCCAGCGTGGCCATCGCGCTGGATTTCTACTTCCTGAGCCTGCTCACCCTGTGCGCCATGCGGGTGTGGGATGCGGAGGACGCGGACGACGCGCTCGACCGGATCTCGGCCGCGCTGAACCTCCTCCAGGGAGAGGGAGGAAGCGGGCACCCGTTCGTCGCGAATGCCCACACGCTGCTGATCTACGCCCTCTCTCAATTCCACCCCGACGAGCACGCGTACGATCGCGTGATCGAGAAGGTCGGCGGGCTCAGGAGAGATCACCAGCTCGCCTTCGCCGTGGTCAGCGCCGCGGTGCTCAGCGCCCACCTCCGCTGGGGATTCTGGCTGATGTACGACCGTGACGTGGTCAGGATGCGCGACGACAACGTCGGGGATTATCCCTGGCTGCAGTACACCGTCCTCACCCTGGCGCGGGCGTTCGCGGATTCCGTGGAGGCGGGGGAGGAACCGTCGGATCGCCGCGACGTGACGCAGGCACTCATGCAGGGACTGGCCGCCGACCCCTGGGCCTTCACGGGCTCCGTGCCTGCGGCTCTGGCGGACTACGCCGCCGAGCAGGAGGAGATCCATCGGCTCCTGGTCCGACACGGGGCACGGTTGCTCGAGGAGATGCGGCTCCAGGCGCCGGACAAGCGGCAGTACGCTCCGCTCGCGCTGCACTTCAACTTTCCGCACAACACGCTGGTGGCGATGGTGACGCTTTCGCTGCTCGAGGGGCGACCCCAGGAGCTCACGCTCAACGCCCTCTTCGAGCGGGCGCGTGACGAGGCGGATTCGCAGGCGCGGGAATCACTGGCGCGCGATCTGATGCTGTTTTCGCGCGGCAGCCCGGATCGCCTCGGCTACCGTGGCGCCATGCTCGTCGCGTACGATCCCCTGTCGGGCATGCGCAGCTTCAGCATCCTGAGCAAGGCTCTCAGACAGGCTTAGCTCGGCGTCGGGGACGCGATGCGCACCCCGGCCCGCCGGAGGACCGCCCGGACGCGCGCTTCGAGCCGACCGGCGTCGATGGGCTTCACCAGGTAGTCGTCGGCCCCCGCCTCCAGGAGCTCCAGCTCGTCGCGGGGATTGGCCGAGCTGGTCAGGACGATCACCGGCAGCGACTGCGTCGAGAGGGATTGGCGGAGCGTGCGCAGGAGCGCGGTCCCGTCCATCCCGGGCATGTAGAGGTCCATGATGACGAGCGAGTAGTCTTCGTCACCCTTCTCGATCGCGGACTGGGCTGCCGCTCCATCGGTGGCTTCCACCACCTGGAAGCCCATCCGCTCGAGCACGTTGCGCGCGAGGGCCCGATCCTGCTCCTCGTCGTCGACCAGGAGCACGGGGCCGACGGCGTCGGCGCTCTCGTATCGGACAGGCACGATGCCCAGGACGCGCTCGATCTCCTCGACGGTGGTGTCTCCTCTGCGAACGCGGTCGAGTCCCACCTCGGCAAAGGTCCGCATCCCGTCGGCCTGGGCGGCACGGAGAAGCTCCACGTCGTTGGGCGAGCCGTTCAGAACCGTGCGCATCTCGGGCGTGAGCAGAAGCACCTCGGGGATCGGGATCTGGCCCCGGTACCCGGTTCCCGCGCAGGCCTTGCACCCGATGGCGCGCTTCACGGGCGCGATGCCGAGGACGGATGCGAGCTTCGCCTCCCTGGACTTCGCGTCGCTCTCCGCATCGAAGGGGCGGGCGCACTCGGGGCAGAGCGCCCGGACGAGGCGAAGGGAGATGACGGCGTGGAGCGACTCGCCGAGGCGACCGGGCGCGAGGCCGATGTCGATGAGGCGCCGGATCCCGGATACCGCGTCGGAGGTGTGCACCGTCGCGATCACCTTTCGGCCGATGACCGCCGCTCGAAGGGAGATGCGGGCGGTCGGCAGGTCCCGGATCTCTCCCGCGTGCAACACGTCGGGGTTCCGATCGAGCAGCTGCTGCAGCGTCTCTGCGAACGACAGGCCGGTCATGGGGTCGAACTTGATCTGCGTCACGCCCGAAACGGACAGCTCCGGCCGTCCCTCGAGGGAGATGACGTTCTGGTCGCGCAGCGCGGAGAGCGCGGCGGATCTTCTGCCCTTCGATCCCGTCGAAGCCGAGAGAATCGAGGCTCGGGGCGTGCGCCTCGTCCACGAGACGGATGGACACCAGCTCGCCGTTGGGAGTGGGCGTGGTGAGGAGGTGCGCGGTCTTCTCGACGCCCGACTCCGTCTGGACTGGGAAGCCGTCCTCGGGGTTCACTCCGGCCTGCTCGAAGGCGAGGTGCCGAAGCCGTGCCACCAGCCGGTGATGAGCCTTGGGTGGCAGGTCGACCACGTGCTGGAGGACGCCGTCGATCCGGTAGCGCACGCGGCCCTGTTGAGCCCCGGGCTCCACGTGGACCTCGGTCGCCCGATACCGCACACCCTGCTGGAGGAGGACGTCGGTGAGCTTCACGACGGCCGGGTCCTGCACCTCCACACCCGTGAACATCCCGTGGCCGTCGCTGGTCAGGACCTTGAAGTCGCTCTCCGCCACCCGGGCCACGAGCGTCTGCAGCGCGTTCCTCGGGGCCCGTGCCGGTGCGTACGCCCGCTCGAGCGCGGTGCCGAGGTTCGACGGGCTCGCCATCATGAAGACGGGCTGGCGGCCCGAGGCCGCGACGATCTCCTTGTGGGCCGATCGGTTCGTCGGGTCCGACGTCGCGACGACGATCGAGCCTTCCGTCGAGCTGAGGGGGAGGATGCCGTATCTCCGCGCCACGGCCTCCGGGATCAGCTTGACGGCCTGCGGGTCGTACGTGTTGGCGTCCGCCACCCCGATGCGGAAGTGCTCGGCGACACGCTGGGTGAACCGCTCGTCCGAGAGCCGACAGGCCTCGGCGACCTTCGGCCAGGCGGTACGCACCTGTCCGATCTCGGGGCGACGGGGGAGCTCGATATCGAGGCCCGCGTAGCCTGCGACATCCTTGAGCCAGTGGTTGCTCGGATCTTGCGTCATCGTCGGACGGGGCAGAGAGCGGATGGGTCCGGAGCTTCGGGGACTCGTACGACCCCTAAGATAGGTACGGCCACGACCGGAACCATGATCTTCTCCGGGACGCGCGCGGGCCTTCTGATGCGGTCAGAAGGTGGCCCAGGCGCTGCCCATGGTGACGTAGAAGGCGAATCCGTCCTCGCCCCATGCGAAGTCGAGTCCCCCGCGAAGCCCGAACGCCCGCGCCAGGAGGTAGCGCAATCCTGCGCCGCCGCCGGCGACCCACCGGGTCAGGTCTTCCCGGCCCTCACGATCGATCTGGTTCACCCCGGCACCCCCGAAGCCGACCAGGCTCCAGCGGCCCGTCACGTCCCAGCGCACCTCGCTCTCGAGCGTCGCGGTCGCGTCTCCGGTATACCGACCTCCGGCGACGCCCCGCAGCCGCACGCCCGGCCGGGCCCAGAACGGCACGCCGTCCGTGACGAGCCCGCCCTCGGCCCGCAGCCCGATCACCAGTGTGCGGACGGGATCGACGTACGCCAGCACGCGGCCGCTGGCCGACCAGTAGTCGAAGTCCCCTCCGAGCGCTTCGTCCTGCCGGCGCCCCTCCAGGTTCGCGAAGACACCGCGGTCCGTGGTGAACGTGTTGTTGCGGCTGTCGTACGCGAGATTCACCCCGACCCCCGCGACCCCGGAGTCGCTCTCCCTCGGGTCGACGCCCGGCAGGTTGTCCAGCGGGAAGCGTGTCTTCATCCGCAGCAGGTTGTACCGGCCCCCGACGTAGAAGTCGGTGTCGGCGAGGCGGTAGAGCAGGGCCTGGGTGAGCGCCCACCCCCCGAGCTCGTAGTCGACCAGCACGTCGCCCACGATCGGCACGTCCCGGGCGATCGACAGCCTGAGGTCCATGTATCCGGCCCCGCCCGTATAGCGCCAGCGGCCGTCACCCCAGTTGCCCAGATGGCCCCCGCCGACGCCCCAGCTGTTGTTCGACGTGTACATGCCGAAGGCGCCCGTGACGGAGGGGATCTGCATCCGCTCCCTCGCCTCGAAGGCGGCGCGCGCCTCGTCGATGTCCCACCCGGGCGGGCGGTGGATGAAGGCCAGTGCGACCGATGCGCCGTAGCCCACGGCGGGCTCGGTGACCGGCGATACGACGGGGAGGAAGCCACCCGCGGTCGCGAGCCACGCGCTGATGTCGAAGGCGCCGTCCTCGGGGTCGCGAAGAAGGTCGCTGCGACTCTGACCACGGGCAGGCAGGGTGCCCGAGGCCAGCAGCAGGCCGACGATCAGGACGATCTGTGAAGCAGGGCCTCGGCACGCTCCGGACCGGGTGCGACGCCGCCGACTCCGGCGGGCCGTCATGCCGAAGGCGGTCCGTCCGGATGGAGCTCACAGGACGGGGGCTGCAGCCGGGTCCACGACAGAGCGACGATCGTCCACCCCTCTTCCGTCTCCATGAGGTTGGCGACGTCGACGCCGCAGTGACTGAACTCCGTTCCGGCGTAGAAGTCGTAGGGTGTCCAGATGGTGGCGAGCGGGCCGTCGACCACGACGACGGGGTCCCACATCCGCTCGATCAGGGGCACCTCGCTGCTCGTGATCCGGGTGGCGAGCCCGTCGACGGTCGCGCTGCTGAACGTGGTGGCGCCGTCCCGGGTCTCCGAGAAGTGCATGACCACGGAAGGATCCATGACCGAGCGGAGCAGCTCCTCGTCCCCGCGCTCGAGCGCGTCGAAGAGACGCTGGAGGGTCTGGACGACGGCTTGCTCGCGAGCCGGGCTCGGACGGTAGTCCGCGAGGGGGTCGGGCGCGGCATCAGCCGGGGGCGGTGCAGTGTCGGTGTCGGCGCAGGCCGTGATCGTGAGCAGGCCGGCCGCGAGGAGAACGGAGCGCTTCATCGGGTCTCGACGGTTGAAGGAGCGTCTTTGGAATGCCGGAGACGCCGCGAAGCTAGTCCAGCCCGTGCGCGATGTCACAGGCCTCGACCGTCGGGCCCTGTGGGTCGTCGGGCCGGCGCGGCTGTGCAAGTCGATCGAGGACGACCGTCTCCTCGGTACATGAACGGACACGAGTGGCGGACGCCGAGCCGCCGCCCCGAACGAGGATGACCCGATGCATAGACTGATCGCCCTGATCGCCACCGCCGGCGCGGTCACTCTGCCGACGGTTCTGGTGCCCGACTCCGCGCCGGGCCGCCCGGTCGAAGCCCCTTCCTTCGAGCTTCGGCGAGTCGAGCCCGATCGCGTCGGGTGGACAGCCGCCGACGCCCGATCGACCGCCGCCGACCGCGAGTCGGTGGCGATCACCGTCTACAATCAGAACTTCGGACTCGTCCGGGAGGTCCGTCGGCTCGATCTGGGTCGAGGGCGTCTCGCGCTGGAGTACGGGGACGTCGCTTCGGGCATCCAGCCCGAGACCGTCCACGTCCTTCCCCTCGGGGGCGGCGGGCTTCGGGTCCTGGAGCAGAACTACCAGTTCGACCTGCTGAACCCGCAGAAGCTCCTGGAGAAGTACGTCGGGCGGACCGTGACCGTGTACCGGAGGAATCCCGAGACCGGCGTGGAAGAGGCATCCGAGGCCGAGGTGCTCTCGGTGAACGGAGGGCCGATTCTCCGGATCGACGGCGAGATCACGTTCAACGTTCCGGGGCGCTTCGGCTTCCCGGAGCTGCCCGACAACCTCATTCCCGAGCCGACGCTCGTCTGGCGGCTGGACAGCCCCGGGGGTCGGCAGCGGGTGGAGGTTTCCTACCTCACGAACAGCCTCAACTGGAAGTCCGATTACGTGATGGTGCTCAACGAGGACGACGACGAGGGGGGGCTGACCGGCTGGGTGACGCTCACGAATCAGAGCGGGACCGCGTACGAGAACGCGCGACTGCAGCTGGTGGCCGGTGACGTGAGGCGGGTGTCGGGGGGCTCCGCACCGCAGGCGCGCCGGGATCGGATGATGGAGATGGCGATGGCGGCGGAGGCCGACGGCTTCACCGAAGACGCCTTCTTCGAGTACCACCTCTATACGCTGGGACGACCCACCGATCTGTTGAACAACGAGCAGAAGCAGGTGACACTTCTCGAGTCGGAGGGCTTCGGGGTGGAAAAGAAGCTGATCTTCCGTGGTGCCCAGCACTACTACCGGGGGCAATACGGGCAGGTCACGTCGAACGAGAAGGTCGGGGTCTTTCTCGACTTCGAGAACAGTGAATCGAACGGGCTGGGAATGCCCCTTCCGCGCGGGACCGTCCGGGTGTACAAGCGGGACGCTTCCGGGGCGCAGCAGTTCATCGGCGAGGACGTCATCGACCACACGCCGCGCGACGAGACGCTGCGGATCAAGATGGGTGAGGCGTTCGACGTGGTCGGAGACCGGCGTCAGATGGACTACACCGTGGTCTCGAGCTGCGTCTCCGAGAGCACGTGGCGCATCGATCTGAGAAACCACAAGGGCGAGGCCGTGGACGTGATGCTGGTCGAGCCCGTGGGCGGGGACTGGGAGATCCTCTCGTCGACGCACCCCTACGAGCGTCTC
>Ga0111156_1133_pt1 | contig 8654 bp, 7 predicted proteins | sample DeeMarSeWOR28_12_FD_80250 | JGI IMG/M metagenome (GOLD analysis project Ga0111156, IMG submission 80250) | Gemmatimonas sp. SG8_23
GCCGGCTGCCGCGCGCGTGGGATCGTATTCGTCGTCGATGCGATCCAGTCGGTGGGGGCGGTCCCCTTCGACGTGCGGAGCAGCGGGGCCGATCTCGTGGCCTGCGGAGGCCAGAAGTGGCTGTGCGCGCCCTGGGGCTCGGGGTTCGTCTGGATCCGGCCGGAGGTGCAGGCTCGATTCGATCCCCCCATGGTCAGCTGGCTGGCCACGGCGGACGGCGCGGACTTCGACGACATGTTGCACTATCGGCTCGCGTGGCGGTCCAATGCGCGGAAGTTCGAGCTGGCGACGCTGGGGATTCAGGACTACCTGGGCCTCGCCCGTTCCGTCGAGATCCTCCTGGAGATCGGGGTCGACGCGATCGAGCGGCATCTTCACGCGCTGCACGAGCCCGTCCTCGAGTGGATCGAGCGGCGTCCGGACGTGCGACGCGTCACGCCCGAGGATGCGGGGAAGAGGGCCGGAATCCTGTCCCTGGTCCTTCCCGACACGCGTGCGGTGGCCCTTCGCCTACGGCAGCGCGGCGTGGTGCTGTCGGTCCGGGAAGGGATGCTTCGGCTGGCCCCGCACTTCTACAACACCCTCGGCGAGATGCGGTCGTTGGTGGCGATGCTCGAGGGGGACCCGGGCGCGTAGCACGAGACGGCCCGAGAAGCGGCTCAGCCCCCTCCGCCGCGCTGCGGGATGTCGAGCCACTGCCCCGCCAGGATCCGATGGGGTCGGACTCGGGGGTTCAGCCGCAGAATCTCGTCGACCGTCACCCCGTAGCGGTAGGCGATCCCCGTGAGGTTTTCGCCCTGCGCGACTCGATGCCGATCCGTGCCCGCGACGTCGCGACTGGGAGCCGGCGCCTCGGCGACGATGACCGGGATCCGATCCGGGGCTCGCCGGAACTCCGCGAGACGCGCCCCGATCTGGTTCTCGACCCGCTTGGCACGCGTCTCCGAAGGGGCATCGTTCACGATGATCGAGAAAGCGAGGCGCTCCCCGTCCTGGGAGCGGACCATGCCGCTGAGGGCGGACACGCCTTCGATCGTTCCCGTCTTCGCCCGGAGGTTGTCGGCAGCCGCCGTTCGGTACATGCGACCGAGCTCGCGCCTCGTCCCGGCTCGGGGCAGGGTGGCCCAGTACTCCGGCCAGAGCGGGCCCTCGCTCATCTTCGAGATGACGTCTACGAAGGACGCGGCGCTCACCCGGTTGCCGGCGGCGAGGCCGGAGCCGTCCAGCTGAACGAGTCCCACGGTATCGACACCGATCGAGCCCAGCGCCCGACGGACGGCGAGCGCGCTCGCTTCGGGGGTTCCGGCACCCTCGGCGACCCTGCCGACGGTGCGGAAGACGAGCTCGGCGAAGAGGTTGTGGCTCCGCTTGTTGATCACCTCGAGGTAATCGGCGAGCGGTCGCGAAACGTGGGTGGCGACGATGCGCGGCCCGGCGTGCCCCAGGCCCGGGGCCGAGATCCGACGAAGGGCGGACCCCCCTGGAAGCGAGACGGTCCGCGTGTCCCCGTGCACGGCGATGCCGCGTTCCTCGAGGACGGCGCGGAACGAGGCCCCCACGAAGTCGGCCGGCACGGCCACCGTCATCTGACGCCATACGTCGCGCGCGCCCGCCGTCATGCGCCCTTCGATCCGCACGGGCTCGAGCGGGTCGTCCCGGAGGATCGCGAGCCTCGGACGCGCCCGCCCCGCCGTCATCTCCGCGTCGTTGACGACCTCGAGCGCGGAATGCGGTGGCACCGTCTCGACCGTGGGTCGGGACCCGACGGGGCCGGAGCGGATCCTGAACGAGACGACGTTCTCGTTGTACGACAGGGCCGAGACCGCGGCCGTGAAGTGCTCGTTGAGATCTCTGCGGTCCCAGCCCTCGTCCCGAAGCGGGCCGGGCAGAAGGGATGCGTCGGCGACCAGGTTGCCCCGCACGGCGCGAATCCCCTCGCGCTCGAGCTGGTCGACCAGCCGCTGGAAGACCTCGTCCTTGCTCCCGTAGAACCGGTCCGAGATCCCGGGATCACCCGTCCCGTACAGGACGAGATCCCCTTCCAGGACCCCGTCGACGACCTCGCCGTCGGCAAGGAGCCACGTCCGGAAGCGGTATTCGGGGCCGAGGACCTGGAGCGCAGCCGCCGTGGTGAGCAGCTTGACGTTCGACGCCGGCGCGAGAGCGGTCTCGGGCTCGACGGCGAAGATCGTGTCCCCGGAGTCGAGGGAGACCACGAGGACGCCCCAGTCGGCATTGCCCCACGGATACGTCGCGAGTGCGCCCTGCAGCCGCTCCCGGAGCTCCGCGATCTCCTGGGCGGCCGCCTGAGCAGCCGACCCTGCGGCCGCGAGGAGCAGCAGGAGGGTCCAGAGAGAAGTGCGTGTTCCCCGGCGGCGCCTGGTCCAGATCATCGTTCGCCGGGGCCGGGGCTCAGGCCGAGACCGGCCGGTGGGTCGGGAGGCAGTCCGCGCAGTATCCGGACAGCTCCAATCGATACCCCGTCACGGTGAAGCCCCGTTCGGGGCCCCGAAGCGCGTCGATCTCCTGCCTCGACACGTCTCCGACGAGGTCGAGCACCCTTCCGCACTGCACGCAGCGTGCATGGTGGTGCGGATCGGTCCGCCCGTCGTAGCGCGCGGAGTGGTCGGCGTACGTGAGCTTGACCGCGAGCCCGCACCCGACGAGGGTTTCGAGGCTCTTGTACACGGTCGCGAGCGAGATCGCCGGCAGCTGCCTCCGAACGGCGAGGTACACCTCGTCGGCCGTCGGATGCGTGTCGGTGCTCGCGAGGAAATCGAAGACCGCGGCGCGCTGTTCCGTATAGCGCTGACCGTTCGCTTCGAGTGCCTCGCGGAGGACGTGCTCGTTCGTCATCTGGCTCATGGGGGGTTGCCGTACCTCGTAACCGTACGTCAATCCCTACTTTACAAGGTTTGTTGAAAACGTGTCAACCTGGGACTCCGAAGCTCCGTGACCGATCTTCCACTGCTCACGCTCGAGCCCCTGATCGACGCCGTCCGTGAGGGCGTCGAAGGGTCGGGCTGGGAGCTCTCCGGGCTCCAGAAGACGACCAGCCACCAGTTCGAGGGAAGATGGGAGGGGGAGTCGACGCGCAGCGCCTATCTCTTCTTCCATCGACCCTCCGGTCCGGAGTGGGTCAGCGTGGACGTATACCTCGACGAGACGGGGCGCGGCTTGAGCGGAAACTTCGCCCTGGTGGCCGATTTGCAGCCACTCGGCCGGGTCGGTCCGGCCCGGTCGCTACTGGAGGAGCTGGCATCCCTCTCGCAGGGCCACCTCGCCCCGCGACGTCGACGCCCCCTGACCCTCCGGTTCCGCCTGGCGGACGTCGACCAGAGCCCGGAGGAGGCGGAGACCGAGGTCAGGTTCAAGGTGCTCGTCCCGCGGCAGGCGATGGAGCAGGGACACGGGGCCGTCGTCGCCTTCGCACGGGAGACGCTCGGCGGCTTCGAGCGAATCCTGGCCGAGGAAGGGTTGCGGACGCGCTCGGAGGACGCGCACGACGACTGAGCCCGCGCGGGGGGGGCGGAGAACCGGGCGCGCCCTCGTTCCCGCTGCTTTTCTGGGGCGCACGGCTCGTGCAGATTGGGACTAGCCAGTCTACACCGTGACCACGAGGCCTGATTGATGAGCAAGGACACCGGAGCGCTCGACGACCTTCTCCACGAGGATCGCCGTTTTCCGCCACCGGAGGACTTCGCTCGCGAAGCCGTCGTCTCCGATCCCGCGATCTACGAGGGGGCCGCTTCCGATCGCGAGGCGTACTGGGCCGACTGGGCTTCGAAGCTGGACTGGTTCGAGCCGTGGCACACGGTCCTGGAGTGGAACGCGCCGTACGCCAAGTGGTTCCTGGGCGGAAAGTTGAACGTGGCGTACAACTGTCTCGATCGTCACATCGAGCAGGGACGCGGCGACCGCACGGCGCTCATATGGGAAGGCGAGCCTGGAGACACCCGCACGTTCACCTATGCGGAGCTGCACCGCGAGGTGTCGAAGTTCGCCAACGCGCTCAAGGGCCTCGGCGTGGGGAAGGGCGACCGGGTCACGATCTACTTGCCCATGATTCCCGAGGCGGCCGTGGCCATGCTGGCCTGCACCCGTATCGGGGCGATCCACTCGGTAGTCTTCGGCGGCTTCAGCCCGGACTCCCTCGCGGACCGCAACAACGACGCGAGCTCGAAGGTGCTCATCACCGCGGACGGCGGATGGCGGCGAGGCGGGGTGGTGCCCCTGAAGGCCAACGCCGACGAGGCGCTCGCGTCCTCGCCCACGATCGAGAACGTCGTGGTGGTCGCGCGGGGCGGAGCCCTCAGCGATCAGACGCCGGTTACCATGGTCGACGGACGTGATCACTGGTATCACGATCTCATGGCCTCGGCCTCCCCGGAGTGCCCGGCGGAGGTGATGGACGCGGAGGACACGCTCTTCATCCTCTACACGTCCGGCACGACCGGAAAGCCCAAGGGCGTCGTGCACACCACGGGCGGCTATCTGACGCAGGTGTATGCGACGACCCAATGCGTCTTCGACCTGCACGAGGACGATGTGTACTGGTGCACGGCCGACGTTGGCTGGATCACCGGGCACTCGTACATCGTGTACGGGCCTCTGGCCAACTGTGCCCAGGTCGTCATGTACGAGGGAGCCCCGGACACACCGGACCGGGGCCGCTTCTGGCAGCTCTGCGAGAAGTACGGCGTGACGATCTTCTACACGGCGCCGACCGCGATTCGGGCGTTCATGCGTTGGGGCGACACGTGGCCGGCCGGCTACGACCTGTCTTCACTGCGACTCCTGGGGACGGTGGGGGAGCCGATCAACCCCGAGGCCTGGATGTGGTACCACGAAGTCATCGGCGCCGAGCGGTGCCCCATCGTCGATACGTGGTGGCAGACGGAGACGGGGGGCATCATGATCACGCCCTTGCCGGGGGTCACCGAGACCAAGCCGGGAACGGCCACGCGGGCCTTTCCGGGCATCGATGCCACGATCCTCACCAACGACGGGAAGGAATCCCACTCGGGCTTCCTCGCCATCACGTCCCCCTGGCCGTCGATGCTGCGCACCGTCTGGGGGGACGACCAGCGCTTCCGGGACACCTACTGGTCGAAGTGGCCGGACACGTACTTCCCGGGTGACGGCGCGAAGCGCGACGAGGACGGGTACTTCTGGATTCTCGGGCGCGTCGACGACGTCCTGAACGTCGCGGGCCACAGGATCGGGACGATGGAGGTGGAGAGCGCACTCGTGGATCACCCGTCCGTGGTGGAGTCGGCGGTCGTCGGGAAGAGCCACGAGATCAAGGGCGAGTCCATCGCGGCCTTCGTCACGACGAGGGAGGGGGTCGAGACCTCCGACGAGCTCATGGCCGAGCTTCGGGAGCACGTGGGGAAGAAGATCGGCGCCATCGCGAAGCCCGAGCTGGTCGTCTTCACGGCCGACCTTCCCAAGACGAGGTCCGGCAAGATCATGCGCCGCCTTCTCCGCGACATCGCCGAAGGGCGGGCGGTCGGAGACACGACCACCCTGGCCGACCCGGCCGTCGTGCGCCGCCTGCAGGAGATGCACGAAGCCGAGGAGGGGTAGCGCCTACTCCTCGGTCATCGGATCCGTGGTGGGCGGAGCCTTGTTGGCCCGCTCCTCCTCCGGCTTCTCCTTGATCTTGCGCGCCGGCACGCCCACGTAGACCCAGTGCGGCTCGGTGTTCTTCGTGAGCATCGAGCCCGCACCGACCATGGAATCGTCTGCGACGTGGGTGCCGGCCAGCACGGTCGCGTGATACGTGATCCGGGCGCCCTTGCCGATGACGGTTCGGGGCAGGTACACGATTCGCCCGTCGACGATGTTGTGCGAGTGCGAGTACACGTTGGCGAAGTCGGAGACGGAGGCGCGATCCCCGATCTCGATGCCTCCCCGGTCGTCCAGGAGGACGTGGCGATGGATGACGACGCCGTCGCCCACGTGGAGATTGTAGCCGTAGGAGAGCCGCACGTACGCGAAGGCCTTGAAGTTGCGGCCGCAGCTTCCGAACACGTGCTTGGCCAGGAGGCGCCGAAAGCGGATGCCGAGCTCCACGTTCTCGCCGAGCGGGCTGCGATCGAACATCTCCCAGAGCCAGAGGAGTGGCTTGCGGGGAGCGTACTTCTCCTCGTCGAGCTCCTGGTAGTACTCGGGCTCCAGCGTCACGTTGCGCGGGTCCATCTGCGCCAGCGCCACCCGTTGTGACATCGACATCCCGGATGCGTCGGCATCCGTGAGGGCGGGGTAGTACAGATCCGTCAGTATCGAGCGACACAGCTCGTTGCGGTCGCACGTAGGGTCCTCGAGGGATTCGCGGAGCCACGCGAGCCACTCGGCGTACAGCGAGCCGGCGGCTTCGGAGACGGGTACGGCGCGCAACGGTAGGAACGACATGAATGGACCTTGTCGGGATGATGGCAGCGGGCATGCGAACGGGCGGCCGGACTGGTCTCGCGTTCGGTCCCCGTTAGACTTACCGGAACTCTCTGAAGAACGAGTCACACCTCCATGCACGACGCACTTCGGCAGCGCCTGATCCGCAAGATCGAGAGCCTTCCCGACGAGCAGATCTACCAGGTGCTCGACTACATCGAGTTCCTTGAGTCCAAATATGCGACGGCAGCCGCCGTAGAAGCATCAGGATTGCAGAAGTTCGCCGAAGGGCTCGAGGACAAGATGCGTCGGCGCGCCGTCAGCCCGAGCACGATTCGCGAGGCATTCCAGCTCATTTCGGCGGCCGACCGGGTGCTCTCCGGTGTCTCGTCGGCAGGGAAACAGATCCTCGCCGACCTGACGGAGGTGGTGGAGCCGACCGATCGGACGGGCGAGGAGGGCGCCGAGGGCGAGGTGAAGCACATCGAGTCCGACCCTCGAAAGGCGCAGGGGGGCGGACGTTGACGCTCTCGCGACGTCCGGATATCGTCCCCCATGGAGAGAGTATCGTACCTCCACGTCCACACGCGCCCGCTCTGCGAGCTCCCCGTTCGGGGGCAGCGGAGACGGGCGCTCTCGCTATCTGAAAGGCCCCCACGCTCATGACCGAAAGCGTCACGAACGGTCGCATCGTCAAGGAAGCCCTCACCTTCGACGACGTCCTCCTGATCCCCGGGCACTCCGTCGTGCACCCGAAGGACACGGACGTATCGTCGCGCTTCACGCGCGACATCGAGCTTCGCATCCCCCTGCTCTCGGCGGCCATGGACACCGTCACGGAAAGCGCCATGGCCATCCAGATGGCGCGCGAGGGTGGCATGGGGATCATCCACAAGAACCTCGCCCCGCAGAAACAGGCCGAGGAAGTGGATCGCGTGAAGCGGTCGGAGAGCGGGATGATCCTGAATCCGATCACGCTGACCACGGATGCGTCGCTCCAGGATGCGCACGCGCTCATGGCGCGCTTCTCGATCAGCGGGGTGCCGATCGTCGAGGAGGGTGGCCGGCTCGTCGGCATCATCACCAACCGCGACCTCCAGTTCGAGAATGACCTCTCGAAGCCGATCGCGGCCGTGATGACGTCGGAGGACCTCGTCACCGTTCCCGTCGGCACGACGCTGGATCAGGCGCAGGAAATTCTCCACGAGCACCGCATCGAGAAGCTCCCCGTCGTCGACGAGGACGGACGGCTCAGGGGGCTGATCACGGTCAAGGACATCTTCAAGCGCCGGATGTATCCGAACGCGTGCAAGGACGAGCACGGACGCCTGAGAGCCGGCGCGGCGATCGGCGCGTCCGAGGCGGACGTGGAGCGGGCCCGACTCCTCGTGGACGCCGGCGTCGACGTGCTCGTGGTCGACACCGCCCACGGGCACTCCGAAGGGGTCCTCAAGGCGGTGGCCCGGGTGCGGGAGGCGTTTCCGGACGTCCAGATCGTGGGTGGCAACGTCGGGACGGTCGAGGGGGCGAAGGCCCTCGTCGAGCGAGGCGTGGACGCAGTCAAGGTCGGGGTCGGACCGGGTTCGATCTGCACGACCCGGGTCGTCACCGGCGTGGGCCTGCCGCAGCTGAGCGCGATCATGGATGCGGTGGCGGGCGCGGACGGTGCCGTGCCGATCATCGCCGACGGGGGAGTCCGCTACTCGGGCGACCTCGTGAAGGCCCTGGCCGCGGGGGCCCACTCCGTCATGATGGGCTCCATGTTCGCCGGAACGGACGAGTCGCCCGGGGAGACCTTCCTCCTCGAGGGGCGCCGCTTCAAGACGGTTCGGGGCATGGGCTCCCTCTCCGCCATGGAGGAGGGATCGGCCGATCGCTACTTCCAGGAAGGCGAGATGGAGAAGCGAAAGCTCGTGCCCGAAGGGATCGAGGCCCGGGTCCCCTACAAGGGTCCGGTGTCCGACACGATCTACCAGCTCGTGGGCGGGCTCAGGGCCGGCATGGGATACTGCGGCGTCGGCGACATCGAGGAGCTGCGGACCCGCACGCGGTTCAATCGCGTCACCATGGGCGGGCTGCGCGAGTCCCACCCGCACGACGTGGTGATCACGCGTGAGGCCCCCAACTACCACGGGTAGCGTGATCCCGCGGGCTGCTGCACTCGGAATCGCGACGTCGTTGGCCGCGGGGTGCACGCTCATCGGCGGTGCGCCGGCCGTGGTCGTGCCGCCGGATCCGTTGTCCGCGCCGGAGATCGA
>Ga0111156_1213_pt1 | contig 8465 bp, 10 predicted proteins | sample DeeMarSeWOR28_12_FD_80250 | JGI IMG/M metagenome (GOLD analysis project Ga0111156, IMG submission 80250) | Gemmatimonas sp. SG8_23
CCGGATGAGCCCGGCCATCACGTCGAACGAGGCGAGGTACACCGGGAGCGAGAGGAGCGCGGTGACGCCCATCGCGACCTGGATCCCACCGAGGAGGCGCACCGGATCGGCGGTCGCGTCGCTGCGCCGGCGGATCGCGCCGGCGCCCAGGGCCATGCCGAGGATGAACGCCGAGAGCATCAGCTCGAACGCGTGGGTGGCGCTCCCCAGAAGGAGCGAGAGCATCCGGATCCACCCGACCTCGTAGGCGAACGACGCGAGCGCCGTGCCGAATGCCACCGTGAGCAGCACGGCCGAAAGGGCGGCACCCGCAGGGACGGTGGCCCCTGCCTGGGCGCTTTCGGGTTCGACCTCCGAGCGCTCCGCCTCGACCTCCGGCGACTCGGACGCCGTCTCGGCGGGCCCTCGGGCGCCGAGCCACACGAGACCCGCCGCGACCAGGTTCAGCACGGCCGCCGCCACGGATGTGCCCGGGAGCCCGAAGGCGCCGATCAGCACGAAGCCCGCCAGCAGCACCCCGGCCGCCCCGCCGAGCGTGTTGAGGAGGTAGGCCTCGGCGACGCGCCCCCCGGGGTGCGCCTCGTCGGCCCGCACGAGGCCCGCCGCCATCAGCGGGAAGGTCGTGCCGAGCACGATCGCCTGAGGAAGGATCAGGATTCCGGCGACCGCCCAGCGCACGGAGCCCACCCAGGAGCCGCTCCCGATCGCCGGAAAGAGGACGTCATAGCTCAGGTCCGTGGCGAAGGCGAACAGCGGATGGAACGCGAGCCCGAAGACACCCAGCGCCACTTCGGCACCCGCGTACCACCGGAGAGGCCGTCGAAGCCGCCGGGACACGTCCGAGACCGCGAGCGATCCGACCGCCATGCCGCCGAGGTACACGGCCAGCACGAGGATCTGGGCGTAGGCGCCGTGACCCACGAACAGTCCGAGGTAGCGGCTCCACAGCACCTCGTAGACGAGGCCGGCGATTCCGGAGACGAGAAAGGCGATCCGGATCGGGCGAGCGTCAGTCAACGAAAGTCCTGGCGTTCGAGGCGGCTCGGCGCACCGTGCGACGAGGAGCAAAGTCCTTGCCGTCCAAGGACAAAAAGTGCCGAGAAGAAACCTTGGACGCGAGGTAGCGGGAGTTCAATATTGGTCGCGACCGTGGCACGGAACTTGGTCAAGAAACGGGCCGACGCAGCGCTCGTCATCGCAGAACACGGGTTTTATGAGGCGGAATAGAGCCGGCTTCACGATCATCGAGCTGGTCGTGGTGATCGTGATCGGGAGCATCCTGACCGGGGTCGCCCTGTCCAGTTTCAAGACGGTGCAGGCCCGTTTCGCGGTCCGCAGCGCGAAACAGGTCTACATGACTTGGCATCAGCGTGCGCGCTCGAAAGCCATCGAGACCGGCGAGACCGTCATCCTCTGGGTCAACCTCCAGGGCGATTCGGCCGCGCTTCTCGAGCGGGACGGCAGCTCCTACAGGTGGGGTGACGTCCAGCGCTTCGGCACCGACCTGAACGTCGATCTGCGAAACCCGTACTACGGCGCCTTCTACATGTGCATGACCCCGAGGGGGTACGCCGACCGGGGCTGCGGCTACTGGGGGGCGACGTACGGGATCAGCGGGGGCATTCCCGACACCGTCCGCCTCCAGTTCTACCTGGCGGGGGACACGGCGAGCGTGCTCCTGCTGCCGATGGGTCAGATCATTGGCTAGGCCGTCGGCACCGGGCCCGACGCCCGACCCGCGGTCCGATCGCGCCGGCTTCTCGATGGTCGAGGTCGTGATCGCGATGCTCATCCTCACGATCGGGGTGCTCGGGCTCGCGAGCACCACGGCGCACATCGTGCGCCAGATCAGCCTGGCCGACCTGATGACCGAACGGTCGGTCGCGTTCCAGACCACCATCGACCGCCTGCAGTCCCTACCGTACGACAGCGTCGGATCGGGATCGGACTCGGTCGGGATCTACTACCTGCGGTGGCAGTCGACGCCCGACGGCGCCCAGTCGAAGGTCGTCCGCATCTGGACGCAGGGGCCGGGCATCTCCACCGGAGCCTTCCCGACCAACGATCCGCAGAAGATCGACTCCTTCGACTTCAGGATTCTGAGACGATGACGCGCAGTCGCAGAGGATTCACGCTCGTCGAGCTGCTCGTCGTCACGGTGCTGGGCTCGCTGGTCGTCCTGGCCGCGATCCAGGTGCTCCTCGTCAACCGCAGGACGTACACGGCCCAGGCCGCGGTCATCTCGGGACAGCAGACCACCCGCATGGCCGTCGAGATCCTCTTCGCCGAGCTGCGTGAGCTGAGCCCGCCCGGAGGCGACATCCTCGCCATGTCGCAGGACTCCCTGACGGTTCGCCTGATGCGGAAGTTCTCGATCATATGCGACACCGACCTGAGCGAACCTTCGCTCACGGTGATCCAGGACTTCCTCCTGAAGTCTTCGCGGACAACGACGAGGACACCCAAACGGACGATGTATGGATTCCAGCCCGGATCACGGGCGTGGATTCGACGGTGACGTGCCCGCAGGACGGCGACCCGGCCCTCGAGCTCGAGTTCAGCGGCCAGGGGGCCGCATTCGCGGCCGATTCCGTGGGCATCGGTGCGGCCATGCGCAGCTACGAGGAGTTCACCTTCGGGACCACCACGCTGAACGGGGATCGATACCTGGCTCGGCGCGACACGGGCCGATACGTGCCGATGGCCGGCCCGATCGCCGACACGGACGGCCTGGAGTTCGTCTACCGGGACGCGTTCGGCGACGTGACGACGGTCGACACGCTCGTCTCGCAGATCGAGGTGACGATCCGGACGGGCTCGGAGGTCATGAACTCGCTCGGCCGGATGGTCCAGGACTCGGTACTGGTCTGGATCCACACGAGGAACTAGTGGAGCGCGCGGCGCGGCCACGGGGTGAACGACGCATGCAGCAGATGAGAAACGAACGAGGCTTCGCGATGCCGGCCGCGATCGGCGCGCTGGTGCTGATCGGCGTCCTGATGACCGCCGGCTTCTACATGTCGCAGCAGGAGCTGCGCATCGGCGTGGCGAGCAAGAACGCCAACATGGCCGTGAACATCGCGCAGGCCGGTGCCAACGAGGTCCTGGCCAACTGGAACGGCTATCAGCTCGGCAACATCCCGGTCTGGTCGGACACGACGATCACCGACACGATCGCGAACGGGATCTGGGAGGTCTCGATCGCGAACGGCAACAACTTCGTCTACTTCCTCAACTCCACCGGGACCGTCACCGACGGGGGCGCGCGCTGGTCCGGCGCCAAGCGCACGATCGGCGTCGTGACGAAGATGATCTTCGCGGACATCAACCCGCCCGCCGCGCTCACGACCCGCGGCACGACCACGATCAAGGGCGGCGCGATCGTGAACGGCGTGAACAGCGTCCCTCCGGCATGGAGCTCGTACTGCACGGCGTTTTCGACCAACGACACCACCGGCGTCCTCACCAACGACACCTCCATCGTCGGAACCTCCGGTGGCGGCAGCATCGCCGGTGCCCCTCCGTACGACCAGGACTCGACGATCGTCGACTCGACGTTCACCACGTTCGGCGACATGACGTGGGCGGAGCTCACCGCGCTCGCCTCGGCCGAGGGGAAGGACGTCAGCTCCCTCCGCCCGACGATCAACCAGACGCTGCCGGACACCACGGCCTCGGGCGCGTGCAACGAAGCCACGCTGACCAACTGGGGCGACACGCTGCCGACGGCTCCGTGCGGGGCGTACTTCCCGCTCATCTACGTCAACGGCAACGTCACGATCCAGTCGGGCGGCATCGGGCAGGGGATCCTGCTGGTCGACGGGGACCTCGACTTGCGCGGGAACTTCCTCTTCTACGGCCTGATCGTCGTGCAGGGCAACTTCGAGACGCAGGGGAACGGAAACCGTGTGGTGGGCGCCGTGATGGCCTCGAACGCCTCCGTGGACCAGCAGACGGTCACAGGTACGTCCGAGGTGAGCTACTCCCGGTGCACGGTGGCGCGCGCGATCCTCAACAACGCCTCGCTGTCGCGCGCCCGCCCGGTCGCGCAACGGAGCTGGGTGGACCTGACCGCCGTCGCCCACTGACGACTCCGGCGGGGAGCCGGATCGGGACGTAGCCCGGCCGGACGTGTCTCAGCCGGACGCGTCTCCGCCGGCCGCGTCCCGGCCACCGTCGTCTTCCAGCTTCGGCGGTACGGCCTCGGTGGCGCGCGCATTGGTGAACCGCATCGCGCCGTAGATCATCTCGCGCGCGACCTTCTGCCCGATCCAGGCGGCCGCGACCAGGGTGGCGAGCCACCCTCCCGGCACCAGGTCGGTGGGCTCGATGACGAACCAGACGTACGCGCCGCAGGCCGCCGCGAACGCCAGTCCGCCGACCCATCCGTACCACGAGGCCCGGTCACGGGCACGCCGACGGCAGCGCTCGCACCAGAGCATCCGGTCGAGCTGGACCTGATCGTAGACCTCCAGGCACCGGACGCAGGTGACCTCGTCCGGATAGCGGTCGCGCCAGGAGACCTTCCGTTCGCTCACGCCAGTGCCTTCACCAGCGCGGCGGTGAACTCCTTCGTCGTGGCGTTTCCGCCCATGTCGATGGTTCGGGCCTCACCGGCCTGGACGACGGTGTCGATCGCGGCGCGGATCCGCTCGGCGACGTCCGGCTGCTCGAGATGGTCGAGCATGAGGCAGGCCGACGTGAGGAGGCTGGTGGGATTGGCGATCCCCTTGCCCGCGATGTCGGGCGCCGATCCGTGCACGGCCTCGAACATCGCGGCGTCGGTCCCGATGTTCCCGGCCGGGGCGAAGCCCAGCCCGCCGACGAGTCCGGCCATGAGGTCCGACAGGATGTCGCCGAACATGTTCTCCATGACGAGCACGTCGAAGCGATACGGATCCAGGACGAGCTGCATCGCGGTGGCGTCGATGATCCGGTCCTCCCACTCGATCTCCGGATAGTCCTTCGCCACCTCGTGCGCTACCTCCAGGAAGAGGCCCTGCGTGTACTTCAGGATGTTCGCCTTGTGGGCGAGCGTCACCTTCTTGCGACCGTGACGGCGCGCGTACTCGAAGGCGTACCGGCTGATGCGCTCCGCCCCGAAGCGGGTGATGATCATCACGGACTCCGCCGCCGCTTTCGGATCGCCGTGCATTCCGATGTAGTGCTCGACGCCGACGTAGAGCCCCTCGGTGTTCTCCCGGATCAGCACGAGGTCGATGTCCTCGTACCGCCCCCCGGGTAGGATCGTCCGCACGGGGCGTACGTTCGCGTACAGATCGAAGACCTTCCGCAGCTCCACGTTGATGGACCGAAAGCCCGAGCCGGACGGCGTGGTCAGGGGGCCCTTGAGCAGCACGCGATTCCGCTCCGCCGAATCCATCGTCTCCTGCGGCAGCGGATGCCGCACCTGCTCGAGCGCCGTCACGCCGGCGATCTGCATGTCGTATTCCAGATCAGCACCGGCTGCGCGGAGAACTTCGAGCGTCGCGTCCGTGACCTCGGGACCGATCCCGTCTCCGGGAATAACCGTGATCGTCTTCGTCATCGTCGGGTGAAGCGTTCGTTGTAGGTGAAGTCGGTGTGGGCCTCGCCCCACTCGACCAGGTCTTCGAGAAGCGTCATGCGGTTGGTGCCTTCGAGCCGGGCCCGGCCGGCGATGTTGAGCGATCGGGCCCACAGCACGTCGCTCAGCTCTTCGTGGGCCAGCAGGGCGTTGGCCACCTCGGTGTCGCCCACCGTGGTGATCACCCGTACGGCGGCCAGCCCGTCGAAGTCGGTGAAGAGCTGCCGCGTCTCCTCCGAGAAGAGGAACACGTACGGCCCGACCTTCGCCCAGAGGGATCCACCCCGGCGCAGCTGCTCGGCCGACTGCGACACCCGGAGCACGGCGACGTTACCGACGATCTCCGCGTCAATGGTCCGATCCGACTGGTAGTAGGAGAGGACCTGCTCCGCAGTCGGCAGCGTTCCGTCGGAGGGCGCTGCACACGCCACGGGCACGGCGAGCAGAAGGAGTCCCGTCAGCCTCGGGATGATCCGCGTGCGCTTCGTACGTCCGTGGTCGGATCCGATCATCCTCTTCTCCCTCCCCACACCCGCTCGATCAGCCGGCGACGTACCAGAAGAGCGTGCCGGCGAGCCGCTCCACCGCCGAGGCGAGTGCGCGTGGGTCGCTCTGAGGGAAATCCTCACCTTCTTCGACACCGTACCAGACGACCCGTCCCGTGCGCGGTTCGACGATCGTGGCCGTGAACCGCACGCGCGGGAGCGAATCGATGATCGTCTCGTTGGGCTCGAACGACGCCTCGATCGGGATCAGGATCGCGTCGGCCTGAACCAGGGCCGCCATGCGGCGCAGCTGGCCGTAGAGCGGATCCCCGACACGCTCGACCTCCGCCTGCTGAAACAGGCTCACCGGAAGCCCGCGCGTGCGCGTGTCCATGGTGGGCGAACGCGCGAGGATCTCCTGAACCTCCTCCTCGAAGACCCACTCGACCTCGCGTCCCTGATCGGTGAAGGTGAACCGGATCTCCGCGTCGACGTCTCCGCGCACCCCGAAGTTCTGCTGCACCGGCAGCAGAATGACGCGGCGCCCCCGCAGGTCCGGCGGGAACCCGCGGCTCTCTCCCGGGACGGGAGGGGCCACCTGGCTCGCACAGCCCGCGAGAAGGGCTGCGACGGCGAGCAGGAGCGGACGCTTCACGTGCGTCCTGAGCGAGCCCGAAGGGCGAGGAAACGATTCGATCACAGCATGAAAAGGTACTGCGACCGCCCACGGGGTTGAACCGGGGCGGGTCGCGCCCGGACGTCGTTTGACACGACCCCTACAATCGAATACTACTTACCTTACACTTCTACACACTGATCTTCTCCAGGAGTCACGTCGTCATGCCGCGATCGCTCGGCGTCACCTCGCTGCGGATCCTCGGCGCCATCCGGGACGGGGTGGCCTACGGGCTCGACATCGTCGCCCACACGGGCATGCCCTCGGGCACCGTGTACCCGACGCTGGGACGCCTCAAGCGGAGCGGCCTGGTTCGCGCGCACTGGGAAGACCAGCGGGTCGCGGAACGCGAGGGTCGACCTCGGCGCCGGTACTACGAGCTCACGCCCGACGGGTCGGCGGCCCTCTCCGAGGGCGTCGCACGCTTCCGAAGCCTGGCCGCGGACCTCGCGCCGGAGACCGGTAGCCGATGACCGAGCGCCTCGCCGGAGCCCTGCTCCGTCTCGCGAGCCTGCTCGTGGTGTCCGACCGGCGGGAGGAGTGGCTGGAGGAGTGGTCGGCGGAGCTGAGCGCGCTCGCCGCGCATCGTACGAACGGCGAGACCGGCCTGGCCCAAAAGGGGTCGACCCCGACCCCGGGCCTGCCGGGCCTGCTCGAATTCGCGGCGGGGGCCCTGCCGCACGCACTGTGGATGAGGATGGAGGGGTGGACGATGGACAGCCTGCTGCAGGACATCCGGTACTCGAGCCGCGTGCTTCGGCGAACACCCGGATTCACGCTCGTGGCGGCACTGACGCTCGCGCTCGGCATCGGGGTGAACGCGGCGATCTTCTCGCTCGTCAACGGCCTGGTGCTCCGCGCGCCCGACGGGGTCGCCGAGCCCGACCGTCTGGTGCAGATCGGGCGCTCCTACGCGTCGGCCCCGCGCTGGGACTCGTTCTCCTGGCCTGCGATGCGGCTGATCGAACGCGAGGCACGTACGCTCACGGGGGTCGCCGGCTACGCCGGTCAGGTGTTCGTGGTCGGCGAAGGCACCGACGCCGAGCGGGTGATCGGCCAGCTCGTCTCGGGCAACTACTTCGACCTCCTCGGCGTGCGACCGCACGTGGGTCGACTCCTGCAGCCCGACGACGACGTGCGGCCGGGAGCCCACCGTGTCCTGGTGCTCAGCCACGCGCTGTGGATGCGACGGTATGGGGGCGACCCGTCGATCGTCGGCCGGACGGTGGAGGTCGGCGGCCAGCCCTGGGAGGTGGTCGGGGTGACGCCCGAGGGCTTCCACGGAGTCGACAACCTGGGGTTCCACCCGCAGGCGTACGCGTCGCTGATGATGAACCCCTACCTCGATGCGGCGCTTCCCGTCGCGGAGTGGGGGTGGAGCTGGATCAACCTGATCGGGCGACTGCAGGACGGAACGAGCTTCGACGAGGCCGAGGCCTCGATGGAGGTCGTGTCGTATCGGCTCCGCGAAGCGGCCGCCGTCCACGAGGACATCCTCGCCGTGCTGGCCGAGGGCGTCGGCCTCGACCCGGAGGGACGCGCGGCGGCCCGGCAGGTCTCGATCGTGCTCGCCGCCATCGCAGGGCTCGTCCTCCTCCTGGCGTGTACGAACGTGGCGAACCTGTTCCTCGCGCGGGCGACCAGCCGCAACGGCGAGGTGGGCGTGCGTCTCGCCCTGGGCGCCGGAAGGCGTCGCCTGGTGCGTCAGCTCATGACGGAGACCTCGCTCCTCGCCGTC
>Ga0111156_1142_pt1 | contig 8442 bp, 5 predicted proteins | sample DeeMarSeWOR28_12_FD_80250 | JGI IMG/M metagenome (GOLD analysis project Ga0111156, IMG submission 80250) | Gemmatimonas sp. SG8_23
CCACGGATCCTGACCGGCCGCCAGGTAGGCGCGCCGGTACGGCGCCCCGCAGAAGGCGGCCGCCGATACGAAGGCCGCCCCGTGCCATCGGTCGTTGAAGAAGTGGCCGCCGTCTGCGAGTTCCCAGCTGTTGGTCCGGATCGGAATGACCTCGGCGCCCAGCTCCGCGGCGACGGCGTCGATCGCAGGTCGGCGCCGCCCGGTCCTCCCCTGCAGCAGGGCCGCCGACGGGTCCCAGTCCGGGTAGAACGCGACGAACGCCAGCGCCTTGATGGACCGCTCGTGACTCGAGGGCACGTTCAGCATGTTCCAGCGCAGGGTCGCCAGTGAGTCGATGCCGCCTGAGGTGAGGGCCATGGATTGGCCGCCTTCCGGCGGATCCTTGGCTGAGAAGCCGGCGCTGGGCTCCACAACCGGCGGGGTCCCGGACTGTTCGGAGGACCACATGGTGACCCTCGCGTACACGACGTCGATGTTCCGGGCGAGGACCGGGCAGACCGAGCCCTCGATGGCGATGCGCCGCTCCCCGTCCCGAAACGCCGGAAGCGCGCAGGCGATCAGGGCGGCATTGGGGTCCGGATTGAGATGACCCGAGAGTCGCTCTTCCGTCTCGAAGAAGAGTCGGAACGGCTCTCGATCGACGTCTTCCCAGTGGACCTCCATCTCCACGCGGCCCACCCCGTTCACCACCCGCCGGTGCAGCTGCTCGATCCTCATGACTGTCGCACCAGCTCGCCGGTCAGCTGCTCGACACGACGGATCCTCCCGGCGGACCCCGGTCCACGCTCCAGCAGGAGGAACTGGTCACAGTCCTCGAGCGTGCTCAGCCGGTGGGCGATCATGATCGTGGTCCGTCCGCGCATGAGCCGCGTCATGGCGTCCATGATGAGCGACTCCGTGCCGACGTCGACGGAGCTCGTCGGCTCGTCGAGGATCAGGATGGGTGCGTCCTTGAGGAAGGCCCGGGCGAGCGCGATTCGCTGGCGCTCACCCCCGGAGAGGCTGAGCCCGCGTTCCCCGACCGGTGTGTCGTATCCGTTCTCCAGGCGAATGATGAAGTCGTGTGCATTCGCGGCCCGAGCGGCCGCCTCGATCTCGTCGAGGGTCGCGTCCGGCTTCGCGTAGGCGATGTTGTCGGCGACGGTGGTGGAGAAGAGCACCGAATCCTGAAGGACGATCCCGAACTGCTCTCGAAGATCCGCCAGCCTGTAGTCGCGAAGGTCCACGCCGTCGAGGAGGACGGCACCATCGGTCGGGTCGTAGAACCGGGTCGCGAGGCTCACGAGCGTGCTCTTGCCGATTCCGGTCCGACCGGCGATACCCAGCTTCGTACCCGCCTCGAGCTCGAACGAGACGTCCTCCAGAACCAACGGCCCGTCGGGGTACGCGAACGAGACGTTCTGGAACGCGAGATCGCCCCGAGCACGCTGGATCTTCTTCGCATTCGGCCGCTCCACGACATCGGGCATCCGATCGAGGAGCGCCATGGCACGCTCGGCACCCGCGAGCATGCTCTGCAGGCCTGCGGCCCGGCTGCTCACGGTCGTGATGGGCCCGTGCAGCTGGGACAGGTAGGCCATCACCAGAAGGAGGTCTCCGAGTGACAGGACGCCTGTCTGCACGTGCCGAACGCCGAGAAAGAGCACCGCCGCCGTAGCCGCAGCCGTCGTGAGCCCGGTCATCGTACTGAGACCGCCGTCGGCGAGCAGCAGGCGCAGCCGGGCCATGAGGCCACGCTCGTAATGGCGAACGAACCGCTCCTGCTCGCGGTCCTCCTGTCCGAAGGCCTTCACGACCCGGAGGGAGGTCAGGACCTCCTGAACGACCGACAGACCGGAGCTCTCGATCCGGGCGAGCTCCGAGTACTTGTGTCGCACGTGCCGCCGATACACGGCGGTGTAGAGGAGCAGCAGCGGCGTGATCGAGACCGCCGCCAGCACCAGCAGAAGGTCTATGCGGGCGCTCACCCAGAACATGGCGACCAGGGTGACCACCGCCGACACGAACGGAATGACGCCGTCGATGGCGATGTACTGAATAGCGTTGGTGTCGTACTGGATACGGTAGATGGCGTCCGAAGTCCCGATCCGGTCGTGATACGCCAGTGACAGGCGCTGTGCGTGTCGAAACAGCCGCCCCCGAAACTCGAGCACGACCTTCTCGCTCGTGTACGACCTGAGGTAGGACAGCGCCACGCTGTGCAGCTGGACGAGCAGGGCGAGCACGACCATCAGTGCGGCAGCGAACACCAGCAGACGGTCCGGTGAAGCCTGAACGCCGGTGGGGATGATGGGCTGAAGAACCCCGGGCACGGGGTCCGTGCCGAGGACGCTGTCCACGGCGATCTTCAGCGGAACCGGACCGAGGAGGGCCAGCGGCGTCGACAGCAGGCCCAGCAGAAACAGCCCGATCACGTGCGGCCAGTATCGCCGAGTCTCGCCGATGACCCTCGCGAAGAGCCGGAGGTCGGACGCCCGAGAAGTCTGCTCGCTCAAAGTCGGCCCCTACCCCGCCAGGTCCGTCCCGGCGCCGCGCCCCGCGAGCTTGCCGCTTCGGCGACGCGCGAGGCTCGGTTTCAGCTCGGACTGTGGAACCGGAATGCGATCCGGGGCGGCCGGGCTTCGAACGCCGACGTCGACGGGCGTGGCATCCCCCACCGTCTCCTCCGAGTCGTCCCCCTCGACGACAACCGCATTCAGTCTCTCCGCCACCTCCGTGAGACATTCGAGAATCGTGGCGTTGGCACAGCCGACGTCGAGCATCGCCGCACCCAGATACAGCCCGCCGCCGATCAGGAAGAACGCGCTCGGCAGCCACGACGCGCCCCCCGTGGGTACCGCGAGGAGGCCGGCGACGATCGCCAGGACCGGCAGCAGCAGCCCGCGCACGTGAGGCGTGAGACGGAATCGGACGAGCTGCTTTCCTCCACCGTGCTCTTCCGTGGCTGCGAGAATTCGCGCGCGTCCCAGCAGTCCGCCCCGTACCTCGAGGTCCCACTCCTCGAACGGTCCCGGGAGCAGGACCGGCATGCCGGCGACGATCAGGCGCCGGTGGAGCGTCCCGACCCACTGCGGCGTCGAATGCCACTCCTCGCTCCAGAGGGCCTGGTCGCGCCTGCGAAGCCAGCTCCACCCGCCGTGGCCCCTGCGGCGCCAGATCGTGAGCCCCTGCATGAGCCGGCCCCGGAGCCGGGCGGCGGGCTGGGCTAGATGAAGGGCGCCGACGACGAGGCGCCACCGCACCCGGGCTGCCATGCTCATGCCCTCCGGAGCGGTCGCGCGGACTGCTCCCTTGATCGCTTGAGCGAGGGATGCCAGAACACCGAGGCCGAGAAACGGCGCGGCGACCAGGAAGGCCGGCCAGGTGAAGCCGAGCAGGACCGGCGGTACGAGGAGAATCAGGAAGAGGTACCACTCGGGCATGAGCGGCAGCGCCCACCAGGTGTCCGGGGACCGCTCGTAGAGCGACTGGTAGGGGGCCTCTCCCCAGAGGCCGTGGTAGATGCGCCGCGGACGCACGAGCGCCTGGGCGAGGCCACGGCCGTAGATCCTCCCCTCCCACGACACGTGTCCGACGACGTTGTACTTCGCCGGCCACTTGTCCTCCAGCAGCGCCTCCGCCTTGCCGTATCCGACCTGCTGCTTCCAGTACCTCCGAAGCGAAGGGCGCCGGTGGTGCCATACGAGCGCGCCGGGGTGATACCCGATCTTCCACCCCCGCTCCTGAATCCTCCAGCAGACGTCGACGTCGTCGCCCGCAGCCCGGAAGACCGGGTCGAAGCCGCCGATCTCGTAGAGGCATTCTCTCCGGAAGGCCATGTTGCATCCCGGAACGTGCTCCGCCTCCTGGTCTCCGATGAGCACGTGCACGGGTCCACCCGGAGAGTTCGCCACGGCATGTGCGAGGGGAGCGTCCGTCGCAGGGGGCAAATTCGGTCCGCCCACGCAGGCCCAGTCGCCTTCCTCGAAGGCGTGAACGAGGTAATGCAGCCAGTGCGGATCGGGGTACGCGTCGTCATCGAGGTAGACGACGATCTCCCCGCCGGCCGCCTGGAGCGCGGTATTGCGGGCGGAGCTCAGCCCCCGGTTCTCGGTCCGAATGCAGTGGACCGGGTATTGGGCGACGATCTCGGGGACCGTATCGGTCGACCCGTCATCGACGACGATCACCTCGTAGTTGGGGTAGTCCAGCTCCTGGACCCGGTCGAGGGTCTCGCCGATCGTGCCCGAGCCGTTGTAGGTGCAGATGAGCACCGAGACCTTCGGCAGGGGATTCCGCGGAGGGAACGGAACGTCTTCGAAGGCCCGGTTCACGACCTGGAGCGCGGGCTTCGGCGCTCGCTCGCGCGTGGTCAGGCCGAACTCCCAGTCCTCGATCTGCTGGCCACCACGGTACCACTCGTCCGTCCACGAGAAGACGAACGCCCCGGCGCAACCCGAATCGAACGACGTGCGGATCTGCCATTCGAGGCTCTCGGCCTGCGCCTCCACCCCGTTGCGGAGGCTGTCGAGTCCGACTTCTCCGAGCAGCAGGGGCCGGTCGCACGCGAGGTTGTGCAGCCGGGCCAGGTACTTCCGCAGGTCCTTTTGCCTCTCCAGGTAGACGTTGAAGACGAGGAGGTCCAGGAAAGGAAGCTCCAGGTATTCCGTCGTCGGGTAGTTGACGTACGTGACCAGCCCGTCGGGGTCCGCGGCCTTCGCCCCGTCGTAGAGTCGGCGGAGGAAGTGCGCCGTCTTCGCGGCACCGTGCCACCGGACGATCGGCGCGGGAATCTCGTTGCCCAACGCGTAGCACAGGATGCCCGGGTGCCCGGCGTAGCGCTCTACGGTCCGCCGGACGTCACGCTCGATCTCGCGGCCCATCCTCTGATCGAGGAAGGTCACGTGCTGCGCCCAGGGGATGCCGACCATCACGGACAATCCCTGCTCGGCCGCCTCGTCCAGCAGCCACTCCGGGGGGGGCGTGTACGTGCGCAGCGCGTTGAAGCCGTGCGAGGCCATCGCGCGCAGGTCCCGCTGGACGGTGCTCCGCGGGGGGAACTGCTCCCCGTCGGGTCCGGGAGCAAAGGTGCCGTACGTGGCGCCCTTTACGTACGTCTTCTGGCCGGCCACCTCGAGGAAGGGTCCGCGAACGAGGGGTCGCGACCCTGCAACGGGTGAACGGCCAGCCGGGCGACGGCTGGTCGAGTGAGTCAAGGGCCTGGGGGGGCGGATGTCTTTGCGACGACGCGATCGCCGTCGCGGTCCTTCGTTACGTCTAGTTTATCTCAACACTGCGGGTCGGGACAACACTGCAGCACACCGCTCGTGCCCCGAGCCCGAGGTGCGGCTACGTCAGGCCCGCGTCCCTCAGCAGCCTGGCCGCCACCTCGTGCGCCGAAAAGAACTCCTCGGCCACCGCACGGGCCGCGCGGCAGTGGCGGGCGTAGTCCCGGTTGATCTCGTTCACCGCCTCCACCGCCTGCTCCAGCGAGTCGACCCCGAACAGCCCCTCGCCGACCGGCAGCACGTTGCTGAAGCCCGTGTCCTGTGAGATGACCGGCTTGCCCGAGGCCAGGTAGCAGGCGTCCCGCTCGCTGAACCAGCCGCTGCGGAGTCGCACGTTCTGGTCCTTGGCCACCGTGAACTCGGCCCGCGATCCACGGATGAACTCCGGATACGCGCCGAAGACGTCGAGCGACATCTCCACGGGCGATACGAGGCCCCACCCGTGGGATGCGAGCCGCTCCACGTCCGACGGGTGGTCGACCTTCAGCGCCATCTCGAAGGACTGCGGCGTCCGGCTCGGGAGCGACAGGAACTTCTCCCACTCGTGATGCTTGCTCCAGTGGTAGACCTCTCCGTCGTAGCGAACGTCGCTCCCCTCCTGGCGGTAGTTGCCGATCGTCGTGAAGTGGGGAGCGTCGGGGTCGAACGCCATGGGCCACAGCTCGAGATCGATGGGCTGCCGCGTCTTGTGAAACGTCACGTCCAGGCCGTCGATCGGGACGCCGCAGTCGTCGGCACCGTAGTTCTCGCCGTACGTCGCGACCACGTGGTGCTCCTCGAGCGGATTCCACGTGTCCTCGTCGCCGGCCGCCAGCGTCAGCTCCAGGGTCACGGGATCGGTCTCGACGTAGACGCGCAGCGGGGCGGCCATGTGCTCTTCTCGCAGGCCCGTGGCCCCGACGATGTTGAGCAGCGCGTCGCACGATCGGTACAGCTCGTCCAGCTCGGCCGACCCGAGCCCCCAGCAGGCTCCCTCCCGGTCCGCGAGGCGAAAGGCCCATCGGTCGGCCAGTCCGATGCGCTCCATGCACCGGTGAATGTGGTTCACGGCGTACGTACAGTCGTCCGTGACCCGCTGCTGTACCGGATCGTAGGGCCAGACGGTGTCGTCCTCCACGTACCACACGTCGTGGCCGAGGCGCTGCAGCCCCCGGATCCAGTTCAGATAGAGCCACGACTGCCCACCGAAGGGGGACCGCCCCATCATCCCCAGAACGATCAACCGCTTGCTGGCCTGTGTCATCCACCTCGTCTCGGTCCGATGATTCCCATGAACGCAATGTTGCCCACGGCGCGGCCGAACCCAAGTGGCGTGACGGCGCACCTTCCGGCGGCCGTCGACGTCGCTCCGGGGCCGGCGCGGGAACTCGCGCGGAGCACGGACGTAGCCGAAGAGTCGTTCGACGGCGAGAATGTCCCCGCAAACCTCTCCCTCATGATCCCGAGCCCGTGACGCCCGACTCTTCGACCGTGGTCGTCGTCAACGCCGACGACCTGGGCCAGGCACCCCAGGTCAACGAGGGGATTCTGCGCGCCCACCGCGAGGGGATCGTCACCAGTGCGAGCCTGATGGTTCGGTGGCCCGCAGCCGAAGCGGCGGCCCGGGAAGCGGCCCGGCATCCCCGCCTCGGAATCGGGCTGCACATCGACCTCGGGGAGTGGAGGCACGGGGACGACGGCTGGGAGAAGATCTACGAGGTCGTCGACGAGACCGACGAGGGCCGGGTGCGCGCCGAGGTCGATCGGCAGCTGGAGCGGTTTCGGACCCTGGTCGGCCGGGAGCCGGCGCATCTCGATTCCCATCAGCATTTCCACCAGCGGGAGCCCGTCCGGTCCATCGTCCTGGAGCTGGGCAGGCGGCTCGGCGTGCCCGTGCGGCATCACTCGCCGTTCCGGTACCGGGGAGACTTCTACGGGCAGACCGAGGACGGCGGCCCCCATCACTCCGCCATCACGGAAGAGGGCCTCGATGCGATCCTGCGCAGGCTCGGTCCCGGGCTCTGGGAGCTCGCCTGTCACCCCGCGGCCGCCCCTCTCGCCGAGTCGATGTACTCGACGGAGCGCATCCAGGAGCTTGCCACGCTCACGTCGTCGCGGGTGCGGCGCACGGTGGAGGAGCTCGGGATCCGCCTCCTCTCGTTCGAGGAAGCAGCTCCGTTGATCACGCAAGAAGGCACATGAATTCTGGAGGAGACGTGGGATTGAGAGTCCTGGTGACGGGCTGGTTCAGCTTCGAGGACATGGGCGCTTCAGCGGGAGACCTCATGGCCCGTGACGTCGTCTGCGCCTGGCTCGGCGAGGCGGGCATCGACTACGACATCGCGCTCGCTCATCCGTTCGAGGGTGGCGTCGCCTGGGAGGACGTCGACCCCGACGCCTATTCCCACGTGAGCTTCATCTGCGGGCCGTTCGGAGAGGGCCCGCCCCTGCTCGAGTTCCTGGACCGCTTCTCGGGGCGACCCATGGTCGGGATCGACCTCACCATGCTGCAGTCACTCGACGAGTGGAATCCGTTCGAGGTTCTGTACGAGCGGGACAGCTCACGCACCGCTCGGCCCGACCTGGCATTCCTGGCGCCCGACCACAGGGTCCAGGTCGTCGCCCGCATCCTCATCGACCACCAGCCGGAGTACGGGAGCCGTGACTGGCACGAGGACGCGAACCGGCTGATCGACGACGTGCTCCAGGCGCGGGACGCGGTGGTCATCCCGGTGGACACGCGGCTCGACGAGAACAAGACGGGGATGCGATCCGTCGCTCAGGTCGAATCGGCGATCGCAAGGGTCGACGCGTCGATGACGACCCGTCTCCACGGCATGGTGCTCTCCATCAAGAACGGCGTGCCGCCGGTGGTGGTGGACCCGGTCAAGGGCGGAGGCAAGATCAAGCGCCAGGCCGACACGATCGGATGGCCGATCGTCTTCACGCACGAGACGGCCACGGTCGAGGCGCTGACAGAGGCTCTGGACTACTGCCTCACGGACGAGGCCCGTGCCGCCGCCCGCGCGTGCCGGGAGCGCGCGCGCGCCACCCTCGAGCCCATGCAGCAGAGCCTTCTGTCGGACCTGGATCGGACGGCAGCCCCCACGGAGTAGGCTCCCCCCCGAGCCGACTTCGACCACCGCCTTTCGGTCAGGGGGCGTCCCCCTCCAGCCCGAGCTCGGCCAGGCCGCCC